>Ga0153988_1000352_pt1 | contig 11827 bp, 12 predicted proteins | sample TSNC072MetaG_FD_104742 | JGI IMG/M metagenome (GOLD analysis project Ga0153988, IMG submission 104742) | Attine ant fungus gardens microbial communities from North Carolina, USA - TSNC072 MetaG | ecosystem: Host-associated > Fungi > Mycelium > Unclassified | place: USA: North Carolina, Jones...
GACCTGATTCTTCTATTGACTCATCTTGCCGACAGCCTTTCGGTATTCGCACAGGACGCGGGGGGATTCGAACGGGTCGAGCAATTCATGAATGCGTTTTCGCGCGTCGTGTTGACGAAATACACGCGCAATTCAGGCTGAGAGGGCGGAAGTCCTGATCGATGTACTTTTAATGCGTGCCGCGCCGCGCGGCACGCGATGCTGCGGTCAGTCCGCGATGTATTGGCCGCGGCTATGCAACGTCGGCAACGTCGCGCGATCTTCGATAAACCCGACGTCGTGGACATCGGGAACACACTTACCTACTCACGCCAGCGCCATCGCTCCTGCTTTCGCGACCTGCGCATCTTCCCCAGGCTTCACGCCGGACACACCGACGGCGCCCACCACCTGTCCATCGACGGTAATCGGAACACCGCCTTCCAGCGTTGCGACGAGCGGTGCGCTCACGAAGGCGGTGCGGCCGCCGTTGATCATTTCTTCGTAGAGGCGCGACTCGCGCCGTCCCAGGGCCGAGGTGCGCGCCTTGCCGAGCGCCATCTCGGCGCCGATCGGCGCGCAGTTATCCAGACGCAGCAGGCCGAGCAGATGGCCGCCGTCGTCGACCACCGCGATGGCGACGGGCCAGTGGTTTTTCTCCGCCTCGGCGCGAGCGGCGTCGAGAATGCGCGTGGTCTCCGCGAGGGTGAGTACAGGTTTGGTTTGCATGTCGTTCGATTCCCGAAGTTATTGAAGCGCGTCTTCGATAAGCTCGATCCAGTGCTGCACGCGCGTACGATTGGCACCGGCGAGGTGAGTCTGACAGCCGATGTTGGCCGTCGCAATGAGGTCGGGTTTGCCGCTTTCGAGCGCGTCGAGCTTGCGCTCGCGCAGCGTCGCAGCCAGTTCCGGCTGCGTGATCGAATAGGTGCCCGCCGAGCCGCAGCACAGATGCGCGTCGGGAACGTCGGTCAGGTCGTAGCCGAGCCGCGTCAGGATCGCCTCGACCGCGCCGCCGAGCTTCTGCGCATGCTGCAATGTACACGGGCAATGAAAGGCGATGCGTTTGCGCTCGCCTGTCTGCAATGCGTCGAGCGGTTCGGCGCCGAGCACTTCGACGAGATCGCGGGCCAGTTCGCTCGTGCGCGCGGCCTTGGCCGCGTAGCGCGGATCGTCGCGCAGTAAATGTCCGTACTCCTTGACGAACGCGCCGCAGCCGCTCGCGGTCAGCACGATCGCTTCGGCGCCTGCCTCGATGGCCGGCCACCATGCGTCGATATTGCGGCGCGCGCGCGCGAGGCCCGCGTCCTGCGCGTTCAGGTGATAATCGGTCGCGCCGCAACAGCCGGCCTGCGCCGCCGCGATCACGCTGATGCCGAGCCGGTCGAGCACGCGTGCCGTCGCGGCGTTCGTGTTCGGCGACAAGGCGGGCTGCACGCAGCCTTCGAGTATCAGCATGCGGCGGCTGTGTCTCGCCGGTGGCCGCGGCTTGGCCGCGACCTTGTCGACGGGGATTTTCTGGCGCAGTGATGTGGGCAGGAAGGGCCGCGCAAGACGACCCGCCGTCAGCAGCGTCCTGAACACCATCGGGCGCGGGATGACCTGCCGCAACCCTTTGCGCAGCATGCGCTCGCCGGCCGGCCGCGAGACCTGCCGCTCCAGTTCGGCGCGGCCGATGTCGAGCAGCGCGTGATAGGTGACGCCGGAAGGGCAGGTCGTTTCGCAATTGCGGCAGCTCAGGCAGCGGTCGAGATGCTGCTGTGTTTTCGCGCCGACGTCCTCGCCTTCGAGCAGTTGCTTGATCAGATAGATGCGGCCGCGCGGGCCGTCGAGTTCGTTGCCGAGCACCTGATAGGTCGGGCAGGTCGCGTTGCAGAAGCCGCAATGGACGCAACTGCGCAGGATCGATTCCGCTTCGTCGGCGCGCGCGAGGTTTCGGGCCTGTTCGCTGAGGTTGGTTTGCATGGTGTCTCGCGTCAGAAGTCGGCGTACAGGCGGCCGGGGTTGAACAGGCCATGCGGATCGAGCCGCGCCTTCAGCGCGCGATGCAGGCGCAGCAGCGGCGCGGAGAGCGGCATGAACGGGCTTGCCGCTCCGCGGGGGGCCGGCGTTGCGTCCGCACTGTAGCGAGTTGCGTGACCGCCGGCGGCCGCGGCGATCGCCTGTATCGACGAGGCGTCGGCATGGCTCTTGAGCCAGCGCTGCGCGCCGCCCCAGTCGAGCATGACGTCGCCGGGCAGCGGCATGAGCGGCGCGGCGACCGGCAGCGACAGACGCCAGAGCGGACGCGGATCGGCAAAGAAAGGCAGGCGATGTTCGCGCAGGTCGGTCCAGAACGCCATGTCGAGGTCCGCGCCGCCGATGTGGCCGATGGCCGATTCCACGGAGCCTTCGCCGCCTTCGAGCCGCACGTGCAGCAGGCCGTCGGCGTAACAGGCGCCGGTGACGGGCAGTGCGCCGCGGCGCCAGTTCGTCAGGGCCGTCATGGCTTTGCCGGCGGTCATGTCGAGGACGACGCTGCGCGTCGCGCGCGGTTTGGGCAGCACCTTCAGCGACACCTCGGTCATCACGCCGAGGCATCCGTAGCTGCCGGCCGCGAGCCGCGCCATGTCGTAGCCGGCGACGTTTTTCATCACCTCGCCGCCGAAGCGCAGATGTTTCGCCTCGCCGGTAATCAGGCGGCAACCGAGCACGAAGTCGCGCACGGAGCCCGCCCACGGCCGGCGCGGTCCCGACAGCCCGCTCGCGACCGCGCCGCCGAGCGTCGCGCGGCCGTCGAATTCGGGCGGCTCGCAGGGCAGCATCTGACCGGCGGCATCGAGTGCGGCCGAGAGCGCCGCGACGGACGTGCCGCAACGCGCCGTGATGACGAGTTCGGTCGGCTCGTAGCGCACGATGCCGCTGTGGCTGCGCGTGTCGAGTTCGCGCGCGCCGTCGGGTGCACCATCAGGCACGCCGCGGCCGAGAAACGCCTTGGTGTTACCGCCGCGCACGCTCAGCGGCGTCTGCGTCGAGATGGCGCGAGCGATCTCGTCGACGAGACGCTGGCTGTCGTCCAGCGGGATCGGATCGTCTCGCATCAGAATCGCTCCAGTTCGGGAAACGGTAGGGCACCGTGGTGAACGTGCATCGCGCCGAATTCGGCGCAGCGATGCAGGGTCGGAATATTCTTGCCGGGATTGAGCAGACCTTGCGGATCGAACGCGGCCTTCAGGGCATGAAACAAGGTCAGTTCGTCGGCATTGAACTGCGCGCACATCTGATTGATCTTCTCGCGGCCCACGCCGTGTTCCCCCGTGATGCTGCCGCCGACCTTCACGCACAGCTCCAGGATCGCGCCGCCGAGCGCTTCGGCGCGCTCGGTCTCGCCCGCGTTCGCATCGAACAGGATCAGCGGATGCAGATTGCCGTCGCCCGCGTGGAAAACGTTGGCGACGCGCAGCCCGTATTGCTGCGACAGGCGCTCGATGCCGGACAGCACGCCCGGCAGTTCGCGGCGCGGAATCGTGCCATCCATGCAGTAGTAGTCGGGCGAGATGCGGCCGACCGCCGGGAACGCGTTCTTGCGGCCGGCCCAGAATTTCTGGCGCTCGGCTTCGTCGCGGGCGAGCCGCACGTCGGTGGCACCGGCCGTGCGCAGCAGCGCTTCCACCCGCTCGCAATCTTCGCGGACGTCGCTTTCGGCGCCGTCCACCTCGCACAGCAGAATGGCCGCCGCATCTACGGGATAGCCCGCGTGGATAAAGTCTTCGGCGGCGCGAATGGCGAGGTTGTCCATCATCTCCAGGCCGCCCGGAATGATCCCCGCGCCGATGATCTCCGCCACCGCCGAGCCGGCCCGCTCGACGTCGTCGAAACTCGCCAGCAGCACGCGGGCGCTCTGCGGTTTGGTGAGCAGCTTCACCGTGACTTCGACGACGATGCCGAGCATGCCTTCCGAACCGGTGAAGAGCGCGAGCAGATCGAAGCCGGGCGAATCGAGCGCGTCCGATCCGAGCGTGACGCGCTCGCCTTCGATCGTGAGGACTTCGAGCTTGAGGATGTTGTGGACCGTCAGGCCGTATTTGAGGCAGTGCACGCCGCCGGCATTCTCGGCGACGTTGCCGCCGATCGAGCAGGCGATCTGCGACGAAGGATCGGGCGCATAGTAAAGCCCGTAGGGTGCGGCGGCCTGCGAGATCGCGAGATTGCGCACGCCCGGTTGAACACGCGCGATGCCGGCGTCGGGGTCGATCGCGACGATGCGGTTCATGCGCGCCATCACGAGCAGAATGCCTTTTTCGAGCGGCAGCGCGCCGCCGGACAGACCGGTGCCGGCGCCGCGCGCCACCACGGGAATGCGCGCCTCGTGCGCATAGCGCAGCAGCGTTTCGATCTGCTCGACGGTGTCGGGCAGTGCGACGAGCAGCGGGGTCGTGCGATAGGCCGAGAGCCCGTCGCATTCGAACGGACGCAGCTCCTCGGCTTCGTGCAGGATCGTCAGGCCGGGCACGCGCGCGCGCAGTTCCGCGACGACGGTGGCACGGTCGTGCGTGACGAGCGGGCCGTCGATCGCTTCGTCATAGCGATAGCTCATGAATGTCTCCTCGCCCTCGCGCGACGGATCGGGGCGACCGGCCGGCAGGCGTTGCAGGCGCAATTGTTGCCGCGCCGCCGGCGTCTGTCGATAAGCTGGTCGAGTGGTCGTACCAGTTTTTTATCGGAATTCGCGGAACATTTTCCGCTTCGGCCTTGGCATCATGCGATATCCTGCTGGCCGACGATTTGATTCATACCATTGCCCTAACTGGTCGTACCACTTGGAAATGCACGATACGAATACCCGTGAAAGCGTCGATGTCGCGCCCGCCCGCCAGGTCGCGGACGTCGTGGCGGAACGCATCGAACGGCTGATCGTCGATGGCGTGCTCAAAGCGGGGCAGCCGCTGCCCTCGGAGCGGCGGCTCGTCGAGAAGCTCGGCGTGTCGCGCACGGCGCTGCGCGAAGGGCTCAAGCTGCTGCGCGCGCGTGGCATCATCGAGACCTCGCATGGGCGCGGGTCGTATGTCGCCAGTCTGACCGGGCATACGGAGACCTCGCCGCTCATGCACCTGCTCGGGTCGCAGCCGCGTACGCTCTATGACCTGTTCGAGGTGCGCGGCATGCTGGAGGCGGAATCGGCGCGGCTGGCGGCGCTGCGCGGCACGCCGGCGGACCATGTGCTGATTACGCGGCGCTATCGGGAGATGGTCGAGGCGCAGGAGACCGAGGCCGATCCGTCGGTCCACGCGCGCCTCGATCACGCGTTTCATCTGGCGATTTGCGAGGCTTCGCACAATCCGGTGCTGGTCCACACCTTGCAATCGTTGACCGATCTGCTGCTCAGTTCCGTGTTCGCGTCGGTCAACAACCTTTATCACCGCGAACAGCATAAACGGGTGATCGATCGTCAGCACGCGCGGCTCTACAACGCGGTGGTCGGCAAGCTGCCCGAGCAGGCGCGCAAGGCCGCCGCCGATCATATCGACAAGGTCTGTGCGAGCCTGCGTGAAATCGAGCAGGAAGAGCAGAGGCTGGTGCGGGCGACGTTACGGCTCGAAGGGTGGAGCTAGGCGTTCGTTCACGCCTGGAAGTCTGCCGCCATGGCGAGCGCCCGGGCTTTTCCCTGTTCGATCGCCTGCCGAGGGTCGGCATGCCAGGTGTGTTCCACCATGAGGCTTTTAACGTCGGCCACGCCAATGAACTTGAGCCAGAACTCGAGATAGTCGGCTTGATGTTCGAATCCGGGATGGCCGTTGCCGGCACTTGCCTCGCGGCTCTGTCCACGCACATGAATCACGAGGGCGCGTGGAATTTTCAGCATCGGACCGTATGCGCTTCCATTGAAGGTGAACAGCATATTGCGCTGACTGACGAGATCGATCAGTTGTTTCAGCTTGTACGGGTAGCCAAAATTCCACATTGGCACGCCGAGAACGATCCGGTCGGCTTCCTGGAAACGCTTGATGAGCGACTGTATGCGATTCCAGATCGACGATTCGACGCTGTTCAAGGGTTCTTTCGATACTCCTTTATATTTCGCGCCAATGCCCTGGCGATCGAAGTCGGGCAGGTCTTCTTCCCAGACGTTCAACGTATCGACCTCGATCGACGCGCAATGCTGGCGATACGCGTCGAGAAACGCATTCGCGATGGCGATCGAGGCTGACTCGTCGCCGCGAGGAGAACAGACGATATTCAATAGACGCATGATGCCTGGTCCAGATGAGATTATTCAGGTATGCGGCGAATGCAGCCGCCGGTACTCAAACCGTGGCCGGGTCCATCTTGTCGATATCGATGCCGTAGCGCGCAATCGCCTCGCTGACTTTCTGACGCGCAATGGCGCCTTCATCCGCGAGTGCTTTCAGCGCCGTGAGTACGATGAAATGCCGGTCCACTTCGAAAAACGTGCGTAGCGATTCCCGCGTATCGGAGCGGCCGAATCCATCGGTGCCGAGCGCAATGAAGCGGCGATCGTCGACGAACGGGCGAATCTGGTCGCCGACGATCTTCATGTAGTCGGTCGCCACGACGACCGGCCCCGGCCGGCCCTGCAGGCATTGCTGAACGTACGGAATGCGCGGCTCGTCCTGCGGATGCAGGATGTTCCAGCGTTCGGCGGCGAGACCATCGCGGCGCAGTTCGGTCAGACTCGTGGCGAACAGGGTGCGATCGCCGATTGCAGCCGGCCAGTCCGGCGCGGCAGGAAAGTAACAGCATGGCGTGGGCAACGCTGTTTCTCGCCGCGATGCTGGAGATCGTGATGGGCGTGTCGCTCAAGCTGAACGCCGGCTGGACACGTCCCGTGCCGAGTGTTCTCGCGATAGGCGCGGGCTTGCTTAGCATCTATCTATTGGCGCGCTCGCTTGCGTCTTTGCCAATCGGCACGGCTTATGCAATCTGGACCGGCATCGGCACGATCGGGCTCGTCGTGATCGGTATGGTTTGCTTTCACGAGGGAACGGGCTGGATGCGGCTGTTTTTTCTCGGCCTCGCGCTTGTCGGCATCATCGGATTGCGCTTTTCCGAGGTGCCCGGGTGAGGCAATCGGGTCGTACGCAATACCGTCTTCGGGGTTCGGTCATTTGTTCTGCTCGAATGTCGTCAGGTTATGCGCATGCAGCCACGATGGATTTTCCGCATACATTTCTTCGATCAATCGTTTGACGAGGCCGATGTAGATCGAATTGTCGTTGACACGATGATTGAAGATGACCGGAGAGGTTGCGCGGTCGCTGTCCAGCACCCGGTAGTGCACGTCCTGCCGCGACTGTCGTGCCGACGAGGGCACGATGCACACGCCGAATTCGGCCGCGACGAGTCCCAGTGCGGTCTGAATCTCGCGCACTTCCAGCACCTCGCCCACTTCCACGCCGTGACCGTACAGGACGTTCAGGACCTGATCGGCAAAGCTGGGCCGCGGCTCCTTGGGGTAAACAATCAGCTTTTGTCCGGCCAGTTGTTCGATCGGCAACGGAGTCGATTCGCTTGCCATCGGCGATCCAGCCGGCACAACCGCGGCAAGGCGCTCTTCGCGCAGGACGATCGCGGCGATATTCGGGTCGCCATGGTGAACGCGGCCGAAGCCGATGTTGATACGGCCTTCTTTCAGCGCCTCGATCTGCTGCATCGACATCAGTTCGACCATCTGAATGTCCAGTTCGGGCGCATGCTCGCGCAGCTTGCGCATCAGCGTCGGCAATCCCGCATACAGAACCGAGCCGACGAATCCGATCGACAACACGCTGCGCTGATGGAGCCCCACGCGCCTCGCGGTGGCTTTCATCTGATCTATTCGCCCGAGAACCTGCATCGACTGCTCGTAAAACAGACGGCCCGCGTCGGTCATCCGCACGGGGCGGGTATTGCGAATCAGCAGAGGGACGCCGACCTCTTCTTCGAGCAATTGAATTTGTCGGCTCAGCGGTGGCTGAGCAATGTGAAGCTGCTCGGCCGCGCGGGTGAAATTGCGCTCGCGGGCCACGGCGACGAAGTAGCGAAGCTGACGCAGATCCATGATGGCTACCTCAAAGATGAACTATTTTTCGATGCGCGTTTAGGTATATTGCGTCGCAAAAAGTCCATATAAATTGGGGATTACACGCCATTTATATTCTATAGGTATCAAAGAGGATAGGGAAAGTATTGGACGGTCGAAATGCGTGGCATGTATAAAACCATCAAATGAACTGAAGTGCATCTTTCGCCATGCCGGGGCAGAACCGCACTGAGCCATTTCCCCAGATACCAAACGGAGACAGTCATCATGAGCGTCAAGGTATGCCAGAGCAAGGCAGCGCAGGTCCTGTTGAAAGCCGCATCGAAGCGCGCATAGGGAGAGGAAACATGTCCACGATCATCGACAAAGCCAACGAACTGGATCAACTGCTTGCCACTGCGGTACAGGATGATAAGGAGACCGGTGTATTCCGTTGCCGGCGCGATATCTTCACCCATGCCGATCTGTTCGAACTCGAGATGAAACATATCTTCGAGAACAACTGGGTGTACCTCGCGCACGAGAGCCAGATTGCGGACAACAACGACTACTACACCACGTGGATCGGCCGTCAGCCGATCGTCATTACCCGCGACAAAACCGGGCAGTTGAATGCGGTCATCAACGCCTGCGCGCACAAGGGGGCGATGCTGTGCCGCCGCAAGCATGGCAATAAAGGCAGTTTTACCTGCCCGTTCCATGGCTGGACGTTCTCGAATACCGGCAAGCTGCTCAAGGTGAAGGACGAAAAAACCACTGAATATCCGGTGCAGTTCAACACGAACGGCTCGCACGATCTGCGCAAGGTGGCGCGCTTCCAGAGCTATCGCGGCTTTCTGTTCGGCAGCCTCAATGCGGACGTGCTGCCGCTCGAAGAGTACCTCGGCGAATCGCGCGTGATCATCGACCAGATTGTCGATCAGAGTCCGAACGGACTCGAAGTACTGCGCGGCAATTCCACGTATGTCTACGACGGCAACTGGAAAATGCAGATGGAGAACGGCTGCGACGGCTACCACGTCAGCACCGTGCACTGGAACTACGCTGCGACGATGGGGCGGCGCAAGGAAGACGGCACCCAGGCTGTCGATGCGAATAGCTGGAGCAAGTCGGTCGCGGGCGTCTACGGCTTCGACAACGGTCACATCCTGTTGTGGACCAGGACGATGAATCCGGAAGTGCGGCCGGTTTTCAGGCATCGCGAAGAAATCAAGGACCGTGTCGGAGAAACGCAGGCCGACTTCATCGTCAATCAGACGCGCAACCTGTGCCTGTATCCGAACGTGTTTCTGATGGACCAGTTCAGCACGCAGATTCGCGTGGTGCGCCCGCTCAGTGTGGACAAGACCGAAGTCAGCATCTTCTGTTTCGCGCCGAAGGGCGAAAGCGCGGAGGATCGCGCCATTCGCATCCGCCAGTACGAAGACTTCTTCAACGTGTCGGGCATGGGTACCGCCGACGATCTCGAAGAGTTCCGCGCCTGCCAGGCGGGCTATGCCGGCATCACGGCGATGTGGAACGATCTTTCGCGCGGCGCGCCGCTATGGATCGAAGGGCCGGACGAGAACGCGAGCCGGATGGGTCTGAAGCCGCGCATTTCGGGTGAGCGTAGCGAAGACGAGGGCCTGTTCGTGTGCCAGCACGAGTATTGGGTGCATGTGATGCGCGATGCGCTGAAGAAGGAGCGCAAGGAGACTGTGGCATGAGCTTCGACTACCAGAAGATTTGCGGCGTGCTCTACCGTGAAGCGCGTCTGCTCGACGATCGCCAGTGGGACGAGTGGCTGGCTTGTTATACCGAGGACGTCACTTACTGGATGCCGTCCTGGGACGACGATGACCAGATCACCGAAGACCCGCAAAGCCAGATTTCGTTGATGTACTACCCGGACCGTGGCGGCCTCGAAGATCGCGTATTCCGCATCAAGACGGAGCGCAGCGGCGCTTCGACGCCCGAGCCGCGTACGGGGCACAACGTCACCAACGTGGAAGTGCTGGAAGAACGCGGCGACGAAGTGGATGTGCGCTACAACTTCCACACGCTGAGCCACCGCTACAAGTTCACGGACCACATTTTCGGCACGATGTTCGTCACCTTGCGCCAGGCCGGCGACGACCTGCTGATTTCGAATAAGAAGATCGTGCTGAAGAACGACTATATCCGGCAGGTACTCGACGTCTATCACGTTTGATGTCGAGCGTCAGAATCAATATGGGATCAGGAGGCTCCATGTCCAGCTTCAATATTGCACTGAATTTCGAGGACGGCGTGACCCGTTTCATCGAATGCAAGGCGGGCGAGAAAGTACTCGATGCCGCCTTTCGAGCCAGGATCAATCTGCCGATGGATTGTTCCGACGGCGTGTGCGGCACTTGCAAGTGCCGCGCCGAAAGCGGCAGTTACGACCTCGGTGACGACTACATCGAAGACGCACTAACCGACGACGAAAAGGACGGCGGGCTCGTTCTGACTTGCCAGATGATTCCGCAAAGCGATTGCGTGATTGCGGTGCCGGCATCGTCTTCCGTGTGCAAGACCGGGCAGAGCAGGTTGGCTGCAACCGTGGCGAAGATCGAGCAGCACAACGACGCAGCCGTCGTGCTCGAACTGGATGTGGACGCAGCCGCGCCGGTGTTCCTGCCGGGCCAGTACGTGAATATCGACGTACCCGGCAGCGGCCAGCATCGTTCGTACTCTTTCTCGTCGGCACCCGGTGAAGCGAAGATCAGCTTCCTGATCAAGAAGATTCCGGGTGGCGTCATGAGTACCTGGCTCGAAGCCGCAGAGCCGGGCACGAAACTGGATTTGACCGGTCCGCTCGGCAGCTTCTATTTGCGCGACGTGCAGCGGCCATTGCTGTTTCTCGCGGGCGGCACGGGCCTCGCACCGTTCCTGTCGATGCTCGAAGTCCTGGCGCGTACGAACTCGCAGCAGAAGGTGCATCTGATTTACGGCGTGACCCGCGACCTCGATCTCGTGCTGGTCGAGGCGATCGAGGCGTATCGGGCAAAGCTGCCGAATTTCAGCTACGCCACGGTCGTCGCCGACGCGGACTCCCGTCATCCGCGCAAGGGCTGGGTCACACAGCATATGCCGGCCGAGTCGTTGAACGACGGCGACGTCGACGTGTACCTGTGCGGCCCGCCGCCGATGGTCGACGCAGTGCGCAAGCATTTCGACGACAACGGCGTGAAGCCCAACAGCTTCCACTATGAGAAGTTCACTCCCAACGCGGCGCCAAAGGCATGAACATGCAACGATTCACAGGCAAGGTCATGGTCGTGACCGGCGCGGCGCAAGGGATAGGCCGCGGCGTGGCGCTGCGCGCGGCGGCCGAGGGTGCCAGGGTGCTGTTCGTCGATCGCGCCGACTTTGTGGCCGAGGTGGCCGCCGAAGCGGGCAGCACGGATACGGCGGGTTTCGTCGCGGACCTCGAAACATACGAGGGCGCTCAGGCGGCGATGGCCTATGCGGCGCAAAAGTTCGGCGGTATCGATATCCTGATCAACGGTGTCGGCGGCGCCATTCGCATGCGTCCGTTCGCTGAGTTCGAGCCGGCGCAGATCGATGCGGAAATCCGCCGCTCGCTGATGCCGACGCTGTACACCTGTCATGCGGTACTGCCTCATCTGCTTGCGCGAAGCGGCGGGACTATCGTCAACGTATCGTCGAATGCGACGCGCGGTATTCGGCGCGTGCCGTATTCGGCGGCCAAGGGCGGGGTCAATGCGATGACGCAATCGTTGGCGATGGAGTACGCGGAGCACAACATTCGCGTCGTCGCCACGGCGCCGGGTGGTACTGATGCGCCACCTCGACGCGTTCCGC
>Ga0153988_1000353_pt1 | contig 11821 bp, 8 predicted proteins | sample TSNC072MetaG_FD_104742 | JGI IMG/M metagenome (GOLD analysis project Ga0153988, IMG submission 104742) | Attine ant fungus gardens microbial communities from North Carolina, USA - TSNC072 MetaG | ecosystem: Host-associated > Fungi > Mycelium > Unclassified | place: USA: North Carolina, Jones Lake...
CGTTCGCGTGTGCAGTTAAACGGGAAACAGGCAGCGCGTCATGCGTTCAATCTGTGCTGTCCCCGCAACGGTAAGCGACCTGCGACGCGAGCGCCGTTCCGGTCGTGTCGCGCATGCGTTTTTCGCGCCACTGTCCAGCACATGAGGACGGGAAGGCAAAGCGCATGAGGCCGCCAGCCCGGATACCGGCCAGACGCAGAGGCGCCGCCGCGTTCATCGCTGCGTTGCCGGCCGCCGGAATCCGCGGGGAACGGATGTGATGGCGCTCAGGCACGGCCGCGCCGCGCGTGGCGTTTTTCCATGGAGTTTTCTCCGCGAAAACGCGACGAGCCGCGCGATGGTCCAAGCCCGGATTCGCAGTACCGCATGACCTCGATCTTCCTTGCCGCGTGCGCCCTCGCAGGCGGCCTCTCTTTTTCCATCACCGCATGGCGTCTGCCCTGCACGTTGCGATGACGCGCGCCTCGCTCACCGCTGCCGGACACGAGGCCTCTTGCGCTGGCGCTCAAGCCGATGCCGCACGAGCTGTGCGAAGCGCGGGCAGGACGCTCGGCGTCGGCATCGGCTGTCGCCTCGGCAGTTCGGCGCAACAGATCGAAGCGGCGGTACGCGCCGCGCTCGGCTCACGCGCGTCCTTCGAACAGATTCACGCCGTCGCCACACTCGACGCCAAAGCCCATGAAGCGGGCCTGCGCGAATTCTGCGCGCGTCATGCGCTGCCGTTGCAGGTGTTCAGCCGCGAGCAGATCGCCGCGATGCCGGTCGCCACGCCCTCGCTGGCCGCGCAAACGCATCTTGGCGTCGATGGCGTTTGCGAACCCTGCGCGCTGCTCGCGGCGCAAACCCTGGCGGCTGCGTCAGCCGCTGCATTGCCCACACAGCCCGCGCGCCTGCTCGTACCCAAGATCGTGCACGACGGCATTACCGTCGCGATCGCATTGGCCGGCAGCGACGATGCCGGCACGGCCCCAACCCAACCCGACACTCCAAAACAGGACCTTCGATGAAAACCGATCCCGAATCGCATCAACGCATGACCGAACGCCGCCGCGAGGGCCATGAAAAGAAACAGGCCGCCGCGACCGTCGAGAAGGGCCTGCTGATCGTCAACACCGGCACCGGCAAGGGCAAGAGCACGGCCGCGTTCGGCATGGCCGTGCGCGTGCTCGGCCACGGCATGCGCCTTGGCGTCGTGCAGTTCATCAAGGGCGCGCTGCATACCTCGGAGCGCGACTTTCTCGGCGCGATCGCGCACTGCGATTTCGTCACGATGGGCGACGGCTACACCTGGAACACCCAGAACCGCGACGCCGACATCGCCACCGCGCGCAATGGCTGGGACGAAGCGCGCCGGATGATCGAAAGCGGCGACTATCAGATGGTGATCCTCGACGAGCTGAACACCGTGCTCAAGTACGAATACCTGCCGCTCGACGAAGTGCTGTCGGTCATCAACGCGCGCGCGCCGATGCTGCACGTCGTCGTGACCGGCCGCCACGCACCGGACGCGCTGATCGAAGCCGCCGATCTCGTCACCGAAATGCGCGCGATCAAGCATCCGTATCGCGAGCAGGGCGTGAAGGCCCAGCGCGGCGTGGAATTCTGAGCGATGTCGTCCGCACCCGAAGCGACGCGCCGCCTGGCCTGTCCCGCGCTCTTTATCAGCGCGCCCGCCTCGGGCCAGGGCAAGACCACGATCACGGCGGGGCTCGCGCGCCATCACCGGCGGCTCGGACGGCGCGTGCGCGTATTCAAGACCGGCCCGGACTTTCTCGACCCGATGATCCTCGCGCGCGCGAGCGGCGCGCCGGTGCTGTCGCTCGATCTGTGGATGGTCGGTGAAGCCGCGTGCCGCAACCTGCTCGCGCAGGCGGCGACCGAGGCCGATCTGATCCTGATCGAAGGCGTGATGGGCCTGTTCGACGGCACGCCGAGCAGCGCCGATCTCGCCGTGACGTTCGGCGTGCCGGTGCTCGCGGTAATCTCCGCGCAGGCGATGGCGCAGACCTTCGGCGCGCTCGCGTTCGGTCTCGCGCGCTTTCGGCCCGAGCTGCCGTTTCATGGCGTGCTCGCGAATCGCGTCGGCTCCGCGCGCCACGCGCAGATGCTGCAGGAAGCGCTGCCGCCCGAATTGCGCTGGTGCGGGCACATTGCCGCAAGCGACGAAATCACGCTGCCCGACCGGCATCTCGGCCTGCATCAGGCGAACGAAATCGACGACCTCGACGCGCGCCTCGAGCGCGCGGCCAATACGCTCGCGGCAACCGCGCTCGCCGAATTGCCGCCGGCCGTCGACTTCGGTACGCCCGCGCCGGACGTCCTGCCACGCCTGCTCGAAGGCAAGCGGATCGCGATGGCGCGCGACGCGGCGTTCTCGTTTATCTATCCGGCCAACGTCGCGCTGCTCGAAGCGCTCGGCGCGCAAGTGCGCGACTTCTCGCCGCTCGTCGACGAAGCCCTGCCCGACGACATCGACGCGCTCTATCTGCCGGGCGGCTATCCCGAGCTGCACGCGGCGGCGCTGGCCGGAAACGCGCGCAGCGCCGCGTCGATCCGCGCGCACGTCGCGGCGGGGAAGCCCGTGGTCGCCGAATGCGGCGGCATGCTCTATCTGCTCGACCAACTGACCGACGCGCACGGCACGAGCACGCCAATGCTCGGCCTCGTGCCCGGTCACGCGACGCTGCAAAAGCGCTTCGCCGCGCTCGGCATGCAGCAGATCGACAGCCTGCACGGTCCGCTAACCGGCCACACGTTCCACTACTCGACACTCAGCACGCCGCTCGCGCCGCTGCGCTTCGCCACGCGCGCGCGCAGCGACGCCGCCGGCGAAGCGGTTTATCGCGTGGGCCCGATTGTGGCAACCTATATGCACGCATACTGGCCTTCCAACCCGGCCTTCACGGCCGCCCTGTTCCATGGCGAAGCCTTTTGACGACTCCGAGCGCGACGCGGTATATCGCGCGATTTACGAACGCCGCGACATGCGCCATTTCGTGGCCGATCCGGTCGATCCCGCCGTGCTGCGGCGTCTGCTCGACGCCGCGCATCACGCGCCGAGCGTCGGCTTCATGCAGCCGTGGCGCATCGCGCGCATCACCGATTCAACCCTGCGCACGGCCCTGCACGACATCGTCGAACGCGAACGGCTCGCCACCGCCGACGCGCTCGGCAAGCGCCGCGACGAGTTCATGAAGCTCAAGGTGGAAGGCATGCTCGAATGCGCGGAACTGCTCGTGATTGCGCTGATGGACGGACGCGAGCGGCACGTGTTCGGGCGCCGCACGTTGCCGGAGATGGACCTTGCATCGGTTGCGTGCGCGATCCAGAACATCTGGCTCGCCGCGCGCGCGGAAGGGCTCGGGCTCGGCTGGGTGTCGCTGTTCGACGTCGACGCGGTGCGCGAGCTGCTGCGCATGCCCGCGGGCGCGCGACCGGTCGCGATTCTGTGCCTCGGCCACGTCGACCGGTTCTACAGCGAGCCGATGCTTGAAACCGAGCGCTGGGCGAGCCGTCTGCCACTCGCCGATTGCGTGTTCGAGAACTGCTGGCCGCGGGATGATGTTGCAGAACAGGAATAAGGCACGCGCAAAGCCGGAGCGGCCCCCGCTTGCCGCTTTAGCCGGGTCTGGCTGAACCGGGTTTGAGCCTCGTTTCGACTTCGTCCCAAGCTGGCCCAAGCCCAGGCTCAGCCCCGTCACCCGCCACTCCAACAGCGCCGTTAGCCTAGGCCTAGGCCTATCCCTGCCTTAGCGTGCCTCAGCGCTGCAACGGCGTCATCGATTCCACACTCGCCGCGCCGCTCGTCTTGTCGATGCTCAGCTTCACGCGCCAGTCGGCCGGTTCGTCGAACGGCAGCTTCGCGAGTGCGGTTTTCGCAAGCAGCGGCAGCGCCTGCAGCGGGTCAGCATTGCGATCGACGAACACCGCGCTGACCTTGTAGCGCTCCTCGCCATTCGCGTAGTCGAAGAAGCGCAGCGTCAGCGTATGGCGATACTCGCGCCCGAACATCAACGCCCCGAGCCCGCCGCCCGTGTCGCCGCAGTCGGCCGGCTCGCAATCCTTGCCGCCGATGCCGACCGACGCGAGGCGCGTGCTGTACGCCATCGACAAGCGGTAATGCGCCTGCTTGCCGCCGGTATCGACGAAACCGTGTTTCGTCAGCTCGTCGCGCACCAGCTTTTCGGCCTGCGAATGATCGGTGCTGCCTTCCTGCGGCTGCGTGCGCGCCATCGCATAGGTCGGCTCGCCTTGCAGCGCAGCGGCGGCATGGTCGGGCCGCGCGGTGTGCACGTCGGCGCTCGGGCCCGCGCAGCCGGTCAGGCTCGCCGCGGCCAGTGCCGCGCAAAGATAGAAGACTTTTGCCATTTCCTCGTTTCTCTTGGATGGATCGCTCTGGGGTCAATCGGATAGGACACGCGCGCGGCGCGATCGGTTCGGCCGATTACGTGTCGATTACGCGTCGTCGAGCGCGGGCAGCCAGATCGTGAAAGCCGTGCCCTCGCCCGTTGCGCTGACGACCTCGACGCCGCCGCCGTGACGGGTCACGACAGTCTTCACGAACACCATGCCCAGTCCCGCGCCGCCTACTTCCGGCCGCTCCGCCTCGTGAAAGCGCCGGAAGCGCTCGAACAGCCCGGCCTGCTGCTCCTTCGGAATGCCGTAGCCCTGATCGCGGATCGTGCACGACACGCGCCGCGCCGCGCCGCCCGGGTGCGCCCCCGCCGGCAGGCTCGCGAAGCTGCAGACGATGCGCGTGTCCGGTGGACTGTACTTGACCGCGTTGTTCAGAATATTGACAAAGGCGCGCGTCATCAGAGAACGATCGGCGCAAATCCAGTGGCCGTCACCGTCGGCGTCGCCTGTCTCGGTGTGCAGCGTGATGCGCTTCGCGTGCGCCTGCGGCCAGACTTCGTCGCTCGCGTCGATCACCAGCTCGGTCAGGCTCTGCGGCTCCAGCACGTAGGTTTGCGATTCGGCGCGCGCGAGCTGCACGAAGTCGTCGGCGAGCGTTAGCGCGCGCTGCGCATAACGCTCGATGCGTTCGAGCAGGCCGCGCGCGAGCACCGGCTCGGTCCGCGCACGCTCCATCTCGACCAGCGCGAGGATCGACGCCTGCGGCGAGCGCATGTCGTGCGACAGCAGCCGCAGCGCGTCCTCGCGCTGACGCTCGGCCGCATGCAGCGCCGACACGTCGACGAGACCGGCGATCCAGCCGGTCGTCTCGCCCTGCGCGTTGGTGCAGGTCGCATAGCGCAGCAGATGGTCGCGCTCCCTCGCATCGCGCACTTCGACACCCTGCGCCATCAACGTGGCGAATTCGTCGCGCGTCGGATCGAGCAGCGCCGGCCAGTGCGCATGCGCGGACAGGTTACGCTCGGCGTCCGAGGCGGCGCCGCTGTCGATCGTCTTCACGAGCGTCAGGCCGTCGAGCACCGTGTGCATCGGCTGGCCCTCGGGCATCGCCGCGCCGAGCCGCGCGAAATGCGCCTTGGCCGCGTGGTTCGCGATCAGCACGATGCCGCGCAGATCGCTCACGAGGATCGGCTCGGGCACGCTGTCGAGGCTGTCCCACACGAAGCGCTTCATGTCCTGCACGCGCTGTGCGGCCTGCGCCATCAGCGCCATGTGCTGTTCGAGCACGTCGCCGCCGAACTCGCGGCGGCTGCGCGGCGCCTCGGGCAGCAGATGCGGTTCGTCGGCGAGACGCTGCAGTTCGCCGCGCAGATAGGCCATCGTCATTTCGAGGCGACGCCAGTTCCAGATCGGATAGACGATCACCACGCCGAGGATCGCCGGCACCGGCGACATCCAGAGCCGGCCTCCGTAGAGCAGCCCCGCGCTGCCGGCGGCGGCGAGCAGCACGAGCGTGCCGGTCAGGAGCAGCGAGCGGCGCGGCGACAGCACGAGGAAACCGGCGAGCAGCGCGGCAAGCGGCGCGAGCGACGCCACGAACACGAACCAGCGCCCGACTGGCTCGATCTCGCGGCCGGTCAGCAGCGTGTCGAGCACGTTCGCGTGGATATAGACGCCGGGCAGCGGCCCCAGCTCGCCGGACACTGGCGTCGCGAAGCGGTCGTACAGGCCCGAGGCCGTCACGCCGATCAGGACGATGCGCCCGCGCAGTTGATCGGCCGGCACCTTGCCGTCGAGCACGTCCGCGAAACTGAGCTTCGTGTAGTTGCCGGCGTTCGAGCCGAACGGAATCAGGAAGCGGCCTTCGCCGCCGTCACCACCCTGGGCTTTTCCGCTCACGGGCTCGGTCGAGCGGCGCGGCGGCGGACCGCCGCGCAGATGCAGCTTGCCGCTCTCGACCGCCTCGGCGACGAGCAGCATCAGTTGCGGCCAGCGCGAGCCGTCGTCGCCCTGGAAACGCGCAACGCTGCGCACGATGCCGTCGCTATCCACCTCGAAATTGATGTGACCGATCCCGGCGGCCGCTTGCGCGAGCGGCGCGACCGGCTCGACGACGACCCGGTGGCCGGTGTCGTCGGGCGACGTGAGCAGCAGGGGCAAATAGGTCGGGCTCAGCGCAACCGCGTGGCCGAGCACGGCGTCGTCGACATTCGGTTCGGTGAACAGCACGTCGTAGACCACCGCGGCCGGTCGCGCCGCCGCGAGCTGTTCGAGCAGCTTCGCATGGACGCTGCGCGGCCACGGCCAGCGGCCGAGCCGCGCAATGCTCGCGTTGTCGATCTCGACCATCACGATGTCGGACAGCAAGGGCTGCGCGCGTGCGCTGAGGAAGCGGTCGTACACGAGGTGATCGATGCCGCCGCTCAGCCGCCCGAACGCGGTGAGCAGGATCACCACAATGCCGAGGCAGCCGACCCCTACCCACTCGATCAGGAAACGCCGGCCGGCGCGCCGGCCGAGACGGGCGCGTGGATCGAGGCTCAATCGCGTGGAAATAGTGGGCGTAGTGGGCAACGAACGATGTAATCCGGGACGGGGGACGGGGGGACGAAGAGACGGACCGGCCGCGGGGCCGGTCCCGAGAATCTACCAGCGTCAGCGCGCCAGCGTAAAGGAGCGGACCGAGCTGTTCTTTTCGTAGAACCGGCCGTTTTCGAACTGCTCGGCGACGATCATCCAGTAGTAATCGCCCGCGGGCAGGTCGCTCACCACCAGCTGGCCGCCCGACAGATCGGCGCGATCGACGATCGGATGGCTCAGATCCTTCGTTTTGGCGAGCACGAAACGGAAGCGCGTCGGCACGTTGCTCTGGCTCACGAACCAGCGGAATTCGTAGTCGTGGCTGCCCGCGCGCTGCGCAGCCGAAGCATCGAGCCCAAGCTGACGGCGCTCGAACGCATAGACCTTCGGCAGACCGTCGAGACCGTTGCCGTCGGTCGAGGCGATCCGCACGAAATACGTGCCGTCAGGCAAATCGCCGAAATCCGCGTGCGCCGTGCTCACGCGCATGTCGCGCACCAGATCGAGCTGATCGGCGTCGTGCGAAATCTGCAGGCGATAGCCGACGGCATGCTCGGCCGGCGCGAGGTCGAACGCGACGGTCTTGCCGTCCTGCAGGCGCGCGGGCTGCAACAGCGCCGGCGCCGGCAGCAGCTCGACCGGATTGCCGACCGCGCCGCCCGCATGCGTAATGTTGCCGAAGCTCGCCTTGACCAGTTGCTCGGACGCCTGCAGCGGCACGCCCGGCGCCGGCGCGGCTCGGCGCCCACCTTGCCCACCCTGCGCGGCCGGATCGACGCCGACCGCGCCGTCGAGCACCGCGACCGAGGTGGTCTGCGCGCCGCCGTTGTAATCGACCCGGAAGCGCGTGCCGCGCACGCCCGCGACCACCGACGGCGAGCGGATCTGGAAGCGGTCGTCGCGCCGCGTCGCATGCGTGACCTGGCTCTCGACTTCGCCGCGGCGCAAATCGAAGACGCGGTCGCCCGTGCCGGTCAGCACGGTGTGCCGCAGTTTCTCGATATCGACTTCGCCGTCCTGCGCAATCGTCACGTACGAGCCGTCGGGCAGTTCGAACGTGGCGAAACCGTTCATGCCGGTGCGTACGCGATCGCCTTCGGTGAGCGTCGCGCCGGTCTTGAGCGGCAGGTACGGGCTCGTGCCGAATGCGTGCTCGACCGGTCCGCTCGTCGCGACGACGCGCGCCGTGTCCTGATCCTGGCGGAGCTTGTCGGTCGGCAAACGCAGCACGATGCCGGCCGGCATGCGGCGCGGGGCCGGTACGTGATTGAGGCGGCTCAGCAGAGCCCAGTCGGTGGGATCGGTCATATAACGGCCGGCGATGTCGTACAGCGTGTCACCCTCGTGGGTCGTGTACGACACGTAAGCAGGCGGCGCCTTGATACCGGCCTGCGCGCCATTCGCCCGCGCGGCGGCGCTCCAGCCGATTGCGCTCGTTGCCATCAGGCAGGCCACCGCGAGCCACGCGGTGGAGCGGCGGCCCGGCATGGCAGCGCGGGTGCGCGCTGCCGTATCCACGAAAACCGTCACGCCTCCCCCGCTTCGGAACGTTCCGCGGCGGCGGCCGGCGGCGTATCGGTTTCGATCCGCTCGAGGCGATAGCCGTAACCGTAGATCGGCGTCAGACGGTAACCCTGCTCCGGACGCAAGCCGAGCTTGCTGCGCAGCATCGAGACGTGGGTGTCCATCGTGCGCGAAGGGATGTCGGTGGCCTGCTTCCAGATCACGTCGAGAATATGCGCGCGCGACAGCGGCCTGCTCAGGTGCTGGAACAGCAGCAGCGCGAGTTCGAACTCTTTCTGCGTGACGGCGACCGGCGTGCCGCGTACGACGACGTGCTTGGCGCCGAGGTCGAACTCGAAGTCGCCGAAGACTTCCTTGCTCGCCGGCGGCTTCAGGTAGTAGGCACGACGCAGCAGCGACCCGACGCGCGCGAGCAGCACCGCGGCAGAGACGGGCTTGACGAGATAGTCGTCCGCGCCGGTATTGAGGATCGAGGTGATGTCGGTTTCGCGGCCCCGGCTCGTCATGAACAGAACCGGCAGGCGCTCGGAGAGGCTTTCGCGCACCCAGCGCAGCACCTCTTCGCCGGACATGTCGGGAACGTTCCAGTCGAGCACGAGCAGATCGAACGTCTGACGCCGCAGCTGGCGTACCAGTTCTCTCCCCGCGCCAAAGGCGTGGCAGACATGCCCCGCCGCCGACAGCGTTTGACAAACAAGATCGGCCTGGGCCGAATCATCATCGAGGACTGCAATTCTCATAACACCCCACAACGCAATAGCGCCTTTCCTCGCTGGTAGCCGGCGAACCGGCAGACCGCCGGGATGACGGTGCGAGCCGCCGATCCGGCTTCCCAAAAAGAGTCCGGCTACTATTCCTGAATAAATGGTCCTTTGCCTTAGCCCCCGTTTCGCACTGCTTTCGCATAAGCGCGAAATTAGCGCATAGACGAAATTGCATTCGATTATGCGGGGCAGATCATCATAATCGAAACCCTCTTTTTCCGGCTGCCGTGTGGCGGCAATCCGTCGCGAAAAAACCTGATTGAAAGCGTCCTACGCGTTTTTCTTAGATTTTCCTATGACCGCCGGTGTGTGCCGCGGTCCCGGGAAATGCTCGTGCTTAAAACCGTTATCGTTGCTGGGAAAGCGTTTGGCCCCGTCTGCAAATCCCGTTTCGGCCAGTTCGTGAAAGAACTTCGATTTAACAATTTGTTGGCTAGTATAGGAATAGTCTCAAGATAAATGGTTTAAACATTGTCAGATTTCGTTGAAACTTCGTTGTCTTTAGATGCGTCCGGGATCGATTTGAGAGGCAGGCGGTGCCAGTTGGATTGCATAAAGCCAGATGAGGGACCCGGCTTGATCTGGGTCGCGCGGAAGACGATGAAGGCTCGGGATCGACGGCGGGTAGCCGTCAAAAAAAACGGCGTCGCCTCACCGAGGTAACGCCGCCTCAAACACTACACACGCTCGCCGGGGTCTAGCCGCACGAGTCATGCCACGTTAGCCGCGACGACACCCGCCCTCAAGATGAAAGAATTGCCTTTGTAACCGCCTGCGGGATAACTATTACTGACTCCGCGGCGAACGATGGCGCCGAAGGGCCGCGCCACCTGTGTCCGATATTGATATGAGCAGACGCCGCCTCGTACATCGACTTACATTCAACTTACGCATGTAAGAGTTTTATTACAACTTACCCCCACGTTCCGTGGTTCCGATCACACGCTGCCGGCGTCCCTCACCTCGCGCCTTCGATCTCCGGCATCGGCGCGAACAGCGCATCGAGGTCGTCGTCGGAGAACTTCGCCGTGCCGGCGGCGTCTTCCGCAAGAATGCTGTCGGCTAGCACGGCCTTCTGCTCCTGCAACTCCACGATCTTTTCCTCGATGCTGCCCGCCGCGATCAGCTTGTAGACGAACACCGGCTTGTCCTGCCCGAGCCGGTGCGCGCGGTCGGTGGCCTGATTCTCGGCGGCCGGGTTCCACCACGGGTCGTAGTGGATCACCGTGTCGGCGGCGGTCAGGTTCAGCCCCACGCCGCCCGCTTTCAGGCTGATCAGGAAAAGCGGCACCTCGCCCTGCTGGAACCGCTCGACGGGCGTCACGCGATCGGCTGTGGCGCCGGTCAGCATCACGTAGGGAATCGCAGCCTCGTCAAGCGCGGCGGCGATCAGCGCGAGCATGCCGGTGAACTGCGAGAACAGCAGTACGCGACGCCCTTCTTCGATCAGTTCGGGCAGCATCGACAGCAGCAGATCGAGCTTGGCCGAGCGCATCTGGCGCTCGCCACGCGCGGCAGTGCTGCCGGCCGCGCCGGCCGCCCCGGTTGCGGCGACCAGCCGCGGATCGCAACACACCTGGCGCAGCTTCAACAACGCATCGAGCACGATGATGTGACTGCGCGCGAGTCCCTGTGCGCTGACCGCCGCGCGCACCTTTTCCTGCATGGCGATGCGCACGGTCTCGTAGAGATCGCGCTGCGCGCCTTCGAGATCGACCGGACACACGATCGTGGTCTTGGCCGGCAGCTCCTTCGCGACTTCGTCCTTGCGACGGCGCAGCATGAACGGCCGGATACGGCGCGCGAGCAGCGCGCGGCGCACGTCGTCGCCGTTCTTCTCGATCGGATTGCGCCAGCGCCGCGTGAAGTCCTTCTGGGTGCCGAGAAAACCCGGCAGCAGAAAATCGAATTGCGACCACAGTTCGCCGAGATGATTTTCGAGCGGCGTGCCCGTCAGACACAGCCGATGCCGCGCGCGCAGCCCGCGGATCGCCTGCGCGGCCTTGGTGGTCGCATTCTTCACGTACTGCGCCTCGTCGAGGATCAGCAGGTGGTACTCGTGTTCGGCCAGCACCTTCTGGTCGCGCCACAGCAGCGCATAAGTGGTCAGGATCAGTTCATGTGCGCCGATCTGCTCGAAGCGCTCCTTGCGTTGCGGCCCGTTGAGCACGAGCACCTTCAACTCCGGCGCGAAGCGGCGCGCTTCCTCGCGCCAGTTGTGCACGAGCGTGGTCGGCACGACGATCAGCGCGGGACGCGCGAGCCGTCCGGCTTCTTTCTCCGCGAGAAGATGCGCGAGCGTCTGCACGGTTTTGCCGAGGCCCATGTCGTCGGCCAGCACGCCCGCAAGATCCTGCTCGCGCAGGAACTGCATCCAGTTGAGACCCTGCTGCTGATACGCGCGCAACGCCGCCTTCAGGCCGCGCGGCACCGGCACTTCGCGCAGTCCTGGCCCGGCTTGCAGGCGGCGCGCGAGTTCGCGGATCGAATCGTCGCCGCTGAATTGCCAGCGGCCGGTGTCGTCGAGCGCGGCGAGCCGGCCGGCATCGACGGCGGCCACGCGCAGCGGCGCGCCTTCGGCGAGCGCGCCGCCGAGC
>Ga0153988_1000354_pt1 | contig 11813 bp, 7 predicted proteins | sample TSNC072MetaG_FD_104742 | JGI IMG/M metagenome (GOLD analysis project Ga0153988, IMG submission 104742) | Attine ant fungus gardens microbial communities from North Carolina, USA - TSNC072 MetaG | ecosystem: Host-associated > Fungi > Mycelium > Unclassified | place: USA: North Carolina, Jones Lake...
GAATACGAGCAGGTGGTCGACACCGCACTCCAGCAGTCCGATATCGTCATGACGCGTTTCTCCGCTCTCCTGCGAATGGCGCAGATTGGCGAAGCAGCAGGCCTCGCCAGGAAGAGCCCGCTGAATCTGCAAGATGTCCTGAATGATGTCATCGACTTCTACGAAGCACCCGCCGAGGATCTTTCAATCACGCTTGAACTGCTGCCGTGTGTGCCGGTGATCGTCAACGGCGAGGCCGACCTGCTGTTTAGCGCATTCGGCAACCTGGTCGAGAACGCGCTGAAATTCACGCCGCCTGGCGGAGCCATCACCGTGGCGCTACATCAGCGAGATGGCAAGGTAACTATCGAAGTCAGGGATACGGGCCCCGGCATTCCGGTTGCCGAACGAGACCTCGTGTTCCAGCCGTTCTATCGCGCCGAGCACCAGACCGGTACAACGACCGCGGGCAGTGGGATCGGACTGAGCCTCGTTGCGGCGATTGCGCGGCTGCATAACGCGCACGTTAGCGTTCGCGACGGCGGCCCTGGGTGTTGTATCGCGATAGTGTTTGAGTCCGAGATGCCTGTTCGTCCGACGGGCGTATCGCGTGAGCAGGTCGATTCCGTGAAGGCGCGCTTTGCGTGACTTTGTTGGTCGCGTTCATTCGCGGGCGGTGGTGGGGAGATGGATGCGAGGACGGCGCGAGAGCTGGCGATGGGCGTGTTACGGATGAAGAAATTCAGTCTGCGCAAATGCAAACACCTCGCCGCAAATGCCGATGAAGAAATGAAAAGCCCGGTTAGCTTTCGCTAACCGGGCTTCAAAATTCTTTGGTGGGGCGTGAGTGACTCGAACACTCGACCTACGGATTAAGAGTCCGCTGCTCTACCAACTGAGCTAACGCCCCAACAGAAGCGAGATTATGCAGTAACTTTTTTAGATTGCCAAGCCCTTTTCGCAAATTTATTAAAAAAGCGCATCGCGCGGGCTGGAGTCTTCCCTCGACAAAGCCGTTGCCTTGAAAACATCGTGGCGTCGGGTCGTCCCGGTATCATGTCGCGGACACCTCGCCGCGCGATGCGTCGCGCGGCTTTCGACCGGGGATTGCCATGAATGAGAAAGAGATTGCCGAGCTGCTCGAGCGGGTCCTCGCGCCATGGGTCCGCGCGCTGACGCTGACGCCCGTCAAGGCCGACGAGGAAAGTGCGACGCTGCGTCTGCCGTTTTCCGGCGAATGGCGTCACTCGGGCGGCATTATCAGCGGCCAGGTATTCATGGCAGCCGCCGATACCGCGATGATCGTCGCGATTACCGCCGCGCTCGGCGGCTTCAGGCCGATGACCACGGTGTCGCTGAACATCAGCTTCATGCGCGCGGTTCGCAAAGGCGATGTGCTGATCGAGGCGCGCGTGCTCCGCATGGGCCGCAATCTCGTGTTCGGCGAAGTCGAGCTGTTCGACGAAAGCGGCAATATGGCCGTCCACGCGACCACGACATACGCGCTGCTCGACTGAAAGCCCGGCCGAAGCGCGTCACTTCTCGCCATAAACGGGCAGCGGAAATAGCAGAAACAGCAAGGAAAAGCAGGATGTTCGATCAGGTCGTATTCGCCGGCGGCGGCAACCGCTGCTGGTGGCAGGCGGGTTTCTGGGATGTCGTGCAGCCGCAGCTCGACATTCGTCCGCGTGTGATCGCCGGAATTTCGGCCGGCGCCGCCACCGCCTGCATGCTCTATACGCGCGACGATTCCGAGTGGGTCATGCGCTATTACGAAGACGCGCTGCGCCACAACACGCGCAATGCGCACTGGGGCAATCTGCTGCGCGGCGAGTCGGTGTTTCCGCATTACCGCATCTACCGTCAGGCGCTGCTCGATATCTGCGGTGAAAAATTTTCGAAGCTCGCGCATGCGCCGGAGATTCGCATCGGCGTGTCGCATCTGCCGCGCTGGCTCGGCGCGAGGAGCGCGGTCGCCGCGGGGCTGATCGCGTACAACATCGAAAAATACGTGCGCAAGACCTTGCATCCCACGTTGGGACAGACGCTCGGCTTTCATCCGGAATTCGTGCGCGCGCAGGATTGCGCGAGCGTCGAGGATCTCGCGGATCTGATCCTGCAATCATCGAGCACGCCGCCGTTCACGCCGGTTCTGCGGCGCAACGGCCGGCCGGTGCTGGACGGCGGCATGGTCGACAACGTGCCCGTCGGCGCGCTCGACGCCGATGTGCCGGGCAACGTGCTCGTGATGGTCACGCGTCTTTATCCGCGGCCGCAGATGTTCGTCGTGCCGCATGGCGTGCAGCAGCGGTTCTATGTGCAGCCGTCGCGCAAGGTGCCGATTTCGAGCTGGGATTACACGAGTCCTTCGCAGATGGTCCACGCGTACAACCTCGGGCGGGGCGACGGCGAGATTTTCATCGAACGCATGCCCGCTCTGATGGAAGCGGGAGCGCACGAAGCGCGCTGAGTAAGGCGCGCGCTGTGTCCGCAAGTCGCGCGCTCCCTGGTCGCGCGCGGCGCATGAGCCGCGCGCCGAGCCATGGCCCGGCGTCCGCGCTTACGGCTACCGCGCCTCGCTTACCGTCGACGCCCGCCCTGCAGCGCTTCCGGATTCGCCACGTTCGCGGTATCGCCGGAATCGAACGCGAGAATGTTCCTGAACGCGGCGCTGAAATACAGCTCGTAGCTCTCGCGCTCCACATACCCGATGTGTGGCGTGCAGATCACGTTTTCCATGCGCAGCAGGCTGTAGCCCTGCAGGATCGGCTCGCTTTCGTAGACGTCGATCGCGACCATCCCCGGACGGTTGTGCGACAGCGCGCCCAGGAGCGCGTTTTCCTCGAGCAGTTCGGCCCGGCTCGTGTTGACGAGCAGCGCGGTCGGCTTCATGCGCATCAGATCGTCCTGCTTGACGATGCCGCGCGTGTCGTCGTGCAGACGCAGATGCAGCGACAGCACGTCGCTATTCTCGAACAGCGCCTCGCGGCTTTCGGCGACGCCATAGCCGTCGGCGCGCGCGGCCTCGCGCGAGTGCTCGCGGCCCCAGACCAGCACGTTCATGCCGAATGCCTTGCCGTAACCGGCGACCAGCCGGCCGATCTTGCCGTAGCCCCAGATGCCGAGCGTCTGCCCGCGCAGTACCTGGCCGAGACCGAAGTTCGGTGGCAGCGCGGACGTCTTCAGCCCCGACTGCTGCCAGGCGCCCTGCTTAAGGTTTGCTACGTATTGCGGAATACGGCGCTGGGCGGCCATGATGAGTGCCCACGTCAGTTCGGCCGGCGCGTACGGCGAGCCGCTGCCCTCGAGCACGGCGATGCCGCGCTCGGTACAGGCCGCGAGGTCGATATGGCCCGCTACCTTGCCGGTTTGGCTGATCATGCGCAAACGCGGCAATTTGTCGAGCAGTTGCGAGGTGATGCGGGTGCGTTCGCGAATCAGGACAAGCGCGTCGACTTCGGTGAGCCGGCTCGCCAGCTGACCGAGACCGCGTACCGTGTTATTGAAAACTTTGACTTCGTGATCGGCCAGCAATTGAAAGCAGTCGAGCTTGCGGACGGCGTCCTGGTAATCGTCGAGGATGGCAATCTTCATGGTATGTAATTTGCTGCGCACCTCGTTGGTGCGAACGGAGTGTTATGCTGACTGTCCCAGCGTGTGAGTTAGGTCACATGCCGGTCTGGCTGGATGCCTTACCGTAGAAATCGCCGCGAAAAGAACGGCTACGCTACGCGAAGGCGAATTGAGAACGTTTTTACAGTTTGTTGCGTGTTGAGGCAAGCCGCTTTACACAAGGTTGCAGAAGCCTTGTCGGCAAGGTGTCTCCGCCTGGCAAGCTGTGTGGCCCAGGACGATCTGCGCAATCTTGCGCCGGGAGTGCAATCGATACACACCGGCGCGATGAATTAAATGCCTCTCGCATGCAGCATCGCCGGGCTTGTACCGTTTTTCTATGGCTTTCAAAACGGAGACAGGTCGATGAATCATCCCTCGTTCGAAGGGCTGCCCACTATCGAGGCGCCCACATGGGTCAAGCACCGCAAGCTGATCGACTGGGTTCAGCGGATCGCCGCGCTGACCAAGCCCGAGAAGATCGTCTGGTGCGACGGTTCCCAGGAAGAATATGACCGGCTGTGCGCGCAGATGGTCGAAGCCGGCACCCTCAGGAAGCTCAATCCCGCAAAGCGTCCCAATTCCTATCTGGCGTGCTCCGATCCGTCCGACGTCGCGCGCGTCGAGGATCGCACCTTCATCTGCTCGCAGCGCGCCGAAGACGCCGGCCCCACCAACAACTGGATCGCCCCGGCCGAGATGCGCTCGACGCTCGACGGCCTGTTCGACGGCTCGATGCGCGGCCGCACGATGTACGTGGTGCCGTTCTCGATGGGCCCGCTCGGCTCGCCGATCGCGCATATCGGCGTCGAACTGAGCGACAGCCCGTACGTCGTGACCAACATGCGCATCATGACGCGCATGGGCCGCAAGGTGTACGACGTGCTTGGCGAAGACGGCGAATTCGTGCCGTGCGTGCATTCGGTCGGCGCGCCGCTCGCGGCGGGTGGGCAGGACGTGCCGTGGCCGTGTAACAAGACCAAGTACATCGTGCATTTCCCCGAATCGCGCGAAATCTGGAGTTTCGGCTCGGGCTACGGCGGCAACGCACTGCTCGGCAAGAAGTGCTTCGCGTTGCGCATCGCGTCGACGATGGGCCGCGACGAGGGCTGGCTCGCGGAACACATGCTGATTCTCGGCGTGACGTCGCCGGAAGGGCGTAAGCATCACGTGGCGGCGGCGTTCCCGTCGGCGTGCGGCAAGACCAACTTCGCGATGCTGATTCCGCCAGCCGGTCTGAACGGCTGGAAAATCTCCACGATCGGCGACGATATTGCATGGATCAAGCCTGGTAAGGACGGCCGTCTCTACGCGATCAACCCCGAAGCCGGCTACTTCGGCGTGGCGCCGGGCACGAGCGAGAAGACCAACTACAACGCGCTCGCCACGCTGAAGGAAAACGTGATCTTCACGAACGTCGCGCTGACCGACGACGGCGATGTCTGGTGGGAAGGCATGACCGACGAGCCGCCCGCGCATCTGATCGACTGGCAGGGCAAGGACTGGACGCCGGCCGACGCGAAGGAAACCGGACGCAAGGCCGCGCATCCGAACGCGCGCTTCACGGCGCCGGCGTCGCAGTGTCCGTCGATCGATGCCGATTGGGAAAACCCGGCCGGCGTCGCGATCGACGCGTTTATCTTCGGCGGCCGCCGCTCGACCACCGTGCCGCTCGTCACCGAAGCGCGCAACTGGGTCGAGGGCGTCTACATGGCGGCGACGATGGGCTCCGAAACGACCGCTGCCGCGGCCGGCCAGCAGGGCGTGGTGCGGCGCGATCCGTTCGCGATGCTGCCGTTCTGCGGCTACAACATGAGCGACTACTTCGGTCACTGGCTGAAGACCGGCGAGCGTTTGCAGCAGTTGAACGCGAAGCTGCCGAAAATCTTCTGCGTGAACTGGTTCCGCAAGGGCGCGGACGGCAAGTTCGTCTGGCCGGGCTTCGGCGAGAACATGCGCGTGCTGAGCTGGATGGTCGGCCGCATCGAAGGCAAGGCGCAGGGCGAGGAGCACGCGTTCGGCGTGTCGCCGCACTATGAAGACATCGACTGGAGCGGCCTGAACTTCAGCCGCGAACAGTTCGAGCAGGTGATTTCCGTCGACGACGCAGCCTGGCGCGACGAACTCGTATTGCACGCCGAGCTCTTTGATACGCTGCAACAAGGTTTGCCGCCCGCTTTGGCCGACGCCAAACGCGCGCTTGAAGAGAAGCTCACCGCCTGATCATGTGAGCGTTCACTTCGCATGGAAAGCCGCCTTCGGGCGGCTTTTCTTTTTTTAGGGCGTCCTTATCTCTATATTTTCGAATTCCGCAATGCGGCGATGAACCTTGCGTCTGTTCGAACAAAAAAGACAGTGCAAGCTGCGGCGCAGCAGATTGTTTCTATTTTCAGAATAGTTTGCGGTTGAACCCAGCTTTTGAGCACATAGCCATACCAAAATTGACAATATTTCGAGTTCTGGTGGCAACTTCTGCACGATTTTGCGAGTCGTAGGAGAATCCCTAGTTCGCTTCACTGGTTTTCACTAATTGTCAGGAAGCAGTAACACGGTAGGAGTTGTCTTATGGACCATTTGCAGTCGATGCGAGTTTTCGTCAAGGTGGCGGATCTCGGCAGTTTTGCCCGCGCTGCGAGCGCAATGGATATTTCCAATGCGGTCGCCACCCGTCACGTTGCCGACCTCGAAGGCCGGCTCGGTACACGGCTGCTCAATCGCACAACCCGCAGCTTGTCGCTGACCGAATCCGGTCAGGTCTATCTCGAGCGCGCCCGTCAGATTCTCGACGAACTGGAAGACGTCGAACAGATGGTGGTGGCGCGCAATCACGAACCCGTCGGCACGCTACGCATCGTCGCACCGGTCGTGTTCGGGCTGCATAACCTCGCGCCCGTGTTGCAAACGTACGCGGAGCGCTACCCGAAAGTAATTCCCGACGTCACGCTGGTCGACCGTCAGGTCGATCTCGTCGAAGAAGGTTTCGATGTGGGCGTCGTGATCGCGCGGCAGATGCGCAGCGCGAGCATCGTCACGCGGCGCCTCACCACGGGCTGCATGACCGTCTGCGCGACGCCCGCTTATCTGGAGAAGCACGGCATGCCGACGCGGCCCGAGCATCTGCTCGAGCATCCGTGCCTGAGCCTGCCGTCCGAATATTGGGGGGACGAGCGCGTGTTTACCGGGCCGGACGGTGAAGTGCGCGTGCGTCCGTCTAACGTGATCGTCGCGAACAACACGGAAATGCTGCGGCAGTTTGCGCTGCTCGGCATGGGCATCGCGATTCTGCCGAGCTATCTGATCGGCCGCGACATGACGCGCGGCAGGCTCGTGCGTCTGCTCGGCGACTACCGCCTGCCGCAGGTCGAAATCAACATTGCGTACCCGAGCCGCCGCCATTTGCCGGCCAAGGTGCGCACGTTCATCGACCATCTGGTCGAGCATTTCAGCCAAACGCCGAATAGCGTGCTCGGCGAACAGTGGATCAAGGATGGCCAGGAGCAGCCTGCGACATCGGCGATGTTCGATTCCACTGAGCCTCGCGCACCGGAAGCATTTGATGGTGCCGAGCCGCTTTCGCGGCTGCTCGATAGCGAGTTGTCGCCGGTGGCAAAAACGCTGACGAAGACAAACAGTCGCGCCCGGCCGACGGCGTTGTCGCCGCTATAAGCAGAAGTTTGCGGCAACGCGGGCCGCGCATTAAAAAGGCGCAGTCACTTTACGTGACTGCGCCTTTTTTCATGGCCGGACGCGGGCGAAGCCGATGCCGGAAAGCGATGCGCCATCCGGCAGTGGGCGGCGCCGGCCACTCGCTTTGGATCTGCCTTACGAGCCGGTTTTCCGCGCTGCGGCCTTCTTTGCCGGTGCTTTCTTCGCTGCCGCGGTTTTGGCAGCCGGTGTCTTTTTGGCCGCCACCTTCTTCGCCGCCGGCTCTGCCTTCACGACCACGGCCGTATCGCCTTCGTCTGCTTCCGGCGTAGCTTTCGCCGCCGATCGGGCCGCCGTGGTCTTTGCCGCCGCGGTTTTCCCTGCCACTGGTTCCTTCTTCTCGAATTCGAAGCCGATCTTGCCGTCGCTCTGCTTGACGAGGAACGCCTTGAAGTTACGGCCCGTACGCGACGACTTGAAGTTCGTCAGCAGGTCCGTGCGACCCTCTTCGAGGAGCTTGGCCATCTGCTCGCGGGCAATTTCCTGTTGCAGGATGACTTTGCCGGAGCGGAAATCGCAGGTCTTCGGATTCGCGACCGAGTTCTCGCAGACGTAGCTCATGCCGTGTTCGAACACGCGTCCGCTGCACTTCGGACACGCGCCCACCGGCTGCTGATCGGAGAAATCAGGCGGTTCGCCGTCTTCGCCGGCCGCATCCTGGCCGAAGTCGAACTCAAGCTTGTAGTTCTTGATCTCGTCGTCGAGCGTCAGTTTCAGTATCGCCGAGAACGGCCGGCCCATCTTGCTGCGGAAACCCGACAGCGGCCCGATCGTCTTGTTCTGCAGCAACTCTTCGACTTCCGCGATTTCGAACTGGCGTCCGCCCGGAATCTTCGAGATCGAGAACTCGCACTTCGAGCACGCGAAACGCCGGTAGTTTTCCTTCACCTGGCCGCCGCAATTCGGGCAAGGTGTCTGCAACGTCGCGTAATCGCCCGGGATCGTGTCGGAATCGTACTCCTTCGCCCGTTTGACGATGGTCTGCGTCATGCGCGCGATTTCCTGCATGAACGCGTCGCGTGGCAGGTTGCCGCGCTCCATTTGTGAGAGCTTGTATTCCCACTCGCCGGTCAGCTCCGGCGCGGTCAGCTCCTTCACGCCGAGGCCGCGCAGCAGCGTCATCAGCTGGAAGGCCTTGGCGGCCGGAATCAGGTCGCGACCCTCGCGAATCAGGTATTTTTCAGTCAGCAGACCTTCGATGATCGCCGCGCGCGTCGCCGGCGTGCCGAGACCCTTGGCCGCCATCGCTTCGCGCAGCTCGTCGTCTTCGACGAGCTTGCCTGCGCCTTCCATCGCCGAGAGCAGCGTCGCTTCGTTGTAGCGTGCAGGCGGCTTCGTGACCAGTTGCTGCGCGGTGATCTTGTCGGTCTTGACCTTCTCGTCCTTTTGCACCGGTACGAGGTTGGCGTCGTCGCCGCTGGTTTCACGACCGTAGATTTGCAGCCAGCCTGGTTCGACGAGCACCTTGCCTTCGGTCTTGAAGTGATGACCGACCACCTCGGTGATACGCGTCGTCACGCGATATTCGGCGGCCGGGAAGAACACGGAGAGGAAGCGCTTTACGACGAGGTCGTAGAGCTTCTGCTCCGGCTCGGACAGGTTCTTCGGCGCCTGCAGCGTCGGGATGATGGCGAAGTGATCGCTGATCTTCGAGTTGTCGAAGATGCGCTTGTTCGGCTTCACCCAGCCCTTGTCGAGTACCTGTTTCGCGAACGGCAGGTAGTTGTTGCTCTCCTTGAGCATGCCGAGCGTCTGCTTGACCGTATCCAGATAGTCTTCCGGCAGCGCGCGCGCGTCGGTTCGCGGGTAGGTCAGCACCTTGTGCTTTTCGTACAGCGCCTGAGCGAGACCCAGCGTGTTCTTCGCCGAAAAGCCGAAGCGGCCGTTGGCTTCACGCTGCAAGCTGGTCAGGTCGAAGAGGGCGGGCGAGAGCTGGGTGGACGGTTTCGACTCCTCGGTCACCGTGCCGAGCTGGCCGCGGCAGGCAGCGACGATCGTTTCGGCCGCGGGCAGCGCCCAGAGGCGCGAATCGCGCTTTTCGGGGTCGAATTCGTCGCGCTTGAATTTCGTATCGAACCAGCGGCCTTCGTAGAAGCCGCCTGCGCAGACGAACTCCGCCTTCACTTCCCAGTAATCGCGCGGCACGAAGCGGCGAATCTTCTCTTCACGCTCGACGACGATCGACAGCGTTGGCGTCTGCACGCGCCCGACCGTGGTCAGGAAGAAGCCGCCGCCCTTGCTGTTGAACGCGGTCATTGCACGCGTGCCGTTGATGCCGACGAGCCAGTCCGCTTCCGAGCGGCAGCGCGCGGCATCGGCGAGCGGCTGCATCTCTTCGTCGCTGCGCAGACGCGCGAAGCCGTCGCGGATCGAGCCGGCTGTCATCGATTGTAGCCACAGCCGTTGCACCGGCTGTTTGGCTTTCGCGTGCTGCGCGATCAGGCGGAAAATCAGCTCGCCCTCGCGCCCCGCGTCGCATGCGTTGATCAGACGGTCGACGTCCTTGCGCTTCATCAGCTTGGTCAGCACCTTCAGGCGCGATTCGCTTTTTGCGATCGGATTCAGATCGAAATGCGGGGGAATGACGGGCAGATTAGCGAAACTCCACTTGCCGCGCTTGACTTCGTATTCGTCAGGCGCGGCGATTTCCAGCAGGTGGCCCACTGCCGAGGAAAGAACGTAGTCGTCGCTTTCGTAGTACTCGTCATGCTTGGTAAAGCCGCCCAAAGCGCGCGCGATGTCGTTCGCGACAGAAGGCTTTTCGGCGATGATCAGTGCTTTGGACATGACTCGATGTGAGGTTGGTAGATCCGGGTTAGTGGCCTTAAGCGCACCAAATTAGCGCGCGACGCTCGTCTGTGCCCTTTTACGACCCATTAACGACCGCTTTATAGCACAAGGCACGAACCCGGCGTGTCAAGTGCCGTAAAAGCGCGCCATCATAATTGCGCGCCTTGCGATTGGGCAAGCCGCTGCAAACGCCGGGTGTTCACTGAGGCTGCGGTGCGTCGGCGGGGCGGCGCCACTCCCGCGTCATCGGTTTTGGTGGCTCTTGCACCGTCCTGTCGCGCGGCGCAAAACCGCTCAGGCGACTGCCAGCGCGGGCCGCAGCTTGGGGGCGCCTGTCACGCCGGGCAGCGCCGTCAGGTCCGACAGCATCCGCTCCACGATCGATACCTGAGGCAAAACCGTACCGAAAAAGCGCGTCGTAACCGAGTCTTCGATCAGGATGGTCGGAAAATTTTCGACGTCCAGATCGTCGAAGCGATCCGCATGGGTTTCGATGTCGATCCAGGCGAAACAGACTTCCGGGTGCCTCTCGGCCAACTGGTTGAAAGCGTCCCGGTATTCGCGACACGTTCCGCACCACTCCGCGCAGAGGCAGGCAACGAACAGCGTGTCGGGTTCGTTGACGCGCTCGGCAATCCGGTCCTGGTCGGTGTCGAGGTTCAGCGCGGGCATGAGGTGGTTTCCTTGGCGTTAGATCGGGTGCTTTGGCGCGAATGTAGCATGGCGGCTCCCAAAGGGTGGGCCGCGCCGATCGGCACAGGGATCGTTGCGGATCAGCCACGATGGGCGCGCATGAAGCGGCCGCCGGGCAGCAGCGTCACTTCGCCGGCGAGTTCGAGTTGCAGCAGGGTGGTTTGCAAGGCGGCGTCCCCCATCTCGGTGCGGGCGGCAAGAATTTCAAGCGTGGTCGGCGCATGGCCGAGCGCGGCGAGCAGGCGGTGGGCTTCGGGGGCGAGTGGTTTCGACGACGGTGCGGGCCCAGGCGGGTTCGCAAAAGTGGCCGTGGCGGATGCGTTGGTGCGCGCCGGTTTTGCCGTTACGGATTCCAGCGGGAGTTCGACGGCCGGGGTTGTTTTTGCGGATGTAGCCGCCGCAGCATGGCTTTGCGTTACGGAGAGTGAGCGCCGACTATCGCGTCTGCCTACGTGAGCGGACTCCGGCGCTGACGAAACGCTCGAACCGGCGTCGCGCTCGAGAGGAACGGTCTGCCCGGCTGGCCGCCCGGTCCGCCCTTCCGGGCGCCGCGCGAACCCCAGTTCTTCCAGCACTTCATCCGGCGTTTCGACAAGCCTCGCGCCCTGCTTGATGATCCGGTGACAACCGCGCGACAGCGGCGCGTGAATCGATCCGGGCAACGCGAAGATGTCGCGTCCCATTTCATTGGCGAGCCGCGCGGTGATCAACGAACCGGAGCGCATAGCCGCCTCGACGATCACAACCCCGCTGACGAGCCCGGCGATCAGGCGATTGCGTTGAGGAAAGTTAGCGGCGCGCGCCGGCGTGCCGAGCGGCCATTCCGAAACGATCGCGCCCTGCACCGCAATTTGCCGCGCGAGCGCATGGTGTGCGGCCGGATACACGAGGTCCGCTCCGGTGCCGATTACCGCGACCGTTCCGCCGATGCCTTCGAGGCCGCCCCGATGCGCGGCGCCATCGATGCCGAGCGCGAGCCCCGACACGACGGTCACGCCCGCCGCCGAGAGTTCGCGTGCGAACCGCTGCGCGTC
>Ga0153988_1000355_pt1 | contig 11808 bp, 10 predicted proteins | sample TSNC072MetaG_FD_104742 | JGI IMG/M metagenome (GOLD analysis project Ga0153988, IMG submission 104742) | Attine ant fungus gardens microbial communities from North Carolina, USA - TSNC072 MetaG | ecosystem: Host-associated > Fungi > Mycelium > Unclassified | place: USA: North Carolina, Jones...
CAGGGCGACCTGCCCGGTCAATTCGAGCTCGTCGAGAACCCGCGCGATCAGACCCGAGCGCCGCCATTGCAGCCATTTGAGGTAGCAGGTTTGCGACGGCGGAAACGTCGCCGGCAAGCGGTGCCATTTTTCGTTGCGTGTCATGACCCACAGGATCGCGTTCACGATTTCGCGCGGCGGGCGCGACGGTCGTCCGGAACGCTTCTTCGGGTCCTGCTGGAACAGGTGGCTGATACGCGCCCACGCGTCATCGGAGAGAGGAAGATCTAGCATGCCGTCCAACGTTCAACTGACAGGTCGTCTCGATCTTACGATTGGGCGAGTTTCTTCCAGTGCTGGATTTGGCTGCGGTTTTACCCGTTGAACGGCGAATTGCTTTGCCGCCGATGATGGCAGCGTTGCCGAATGCGAGTTATGACCCTTTGCATGGGGTTATTCATGGTGCTTCAATTGCGTCGCTTCAATGGCGTGTTTGACTGCACACTCAACCGCGCGTCAATTGCACGAATGTATGCCGCTGACCCAGATGCATTGATGCCTGGACCAATGACTCTCGTCGCTGAGACCGGCTGCGGAGTTCATGCCGAGTCCCTGGAGTCCCTGTTTAGCGGGCCTGAAATGCAGGACCATTCTGCCGACCCGATGATCGGCCGGTGCGGGATGCAGCGATGCCGATTGCGGTGCTGTCGGCTGAGGAGCGCAACCAGTTGAACCATATCGTCGACAAGCTCGTCGACGAGTTTCGCAAGTCGGGCAAGGAGCAGGGCTGAGCCGTTGCGGCCGGCGCCTGTTCCGAGTTTACTTTCCGCCTGCTCTTCGCCTACACCCGCAGTCCCCGGGTTTTCAACCGATAGACGAGCTGCGGACGCGTAATCCCGAGCGTGCGCGCGGCCGCCGACAGATTGCCCTGTGCGCGCTGCACCGCGCTTTTCAGCAGTGCGGTTTCGATATCGTCGAGCGAGGTCGGCTCCATCTCGCCGCTCGCGCCCATCAGCAGGTCATTCACTTTTCTGACGACGCGCTCGACCTCGCCATCGGCGGCCGCCTTCTGATCGAGCAACGTGCCCGAGGGCGTCAACGAGCCATTGGTGCCGAGGCCGAACATCTGCGAATCGATTGTTTCGCCGCTCGTGAACAGATGGCCGATGTCGATCGCGCCGCCGTCGGGCGCGAGAATTACGCCGCGCTCGACGAGGTTCTCCATCTCGCGGATATTGCCGGGCCAGCCGTAGCTCAGCAGCGCGTCGAGCGCGCGGCCCGTGAAGCCGGTCACGTCGCGCCCATGACGTTCGCGATACTTGTGCAGCATGTGATTGAGCAGCACGGGCAAGTCCTCGCGCCGCTCGCGCAGCGACGGCACGCGAATCGGAAACACGTTGAGGCGGAAATACAGGTCTTCCCGGAAGCGGCCCGCGCGAATCTCGTCCTTCAGATCGAGATTCGTTGCCGCGATCACGCGCACGTTGACGCGGCGCGTCTGCGTATCGCCGACCCGTTCGATCTCGCCTTCCTGCAGCGCGCGCAGCAGCTTGCCCTGCGCGGTCAGGCTCAGAATGCCGATCTCGTCGAGAAACAGCGTGCCGCCGTCGGCGCGCTCGAAGCGGCCGGGCCGGCTTTGCGTCGCATCGGTGAAGCCGCCACGCTCGACGCCGAACAGTTCCGATTCGACCAGCGCTTCCGGAATCGCCGCGCAGTTGACCGCCACGAACGGGCCGTTGCCGCAGCCGCTGATCCGATGCAGTGTGCGCGCGCATACTTCCTTGCCGACGCCGCTCTCGCCGAGAAACAGCACGGTCGCGCGCGTGTTCGCGACGCGCCGGATCATATGGCAGACCGCGTTGAAGCCGGGCGATGCGCCGACCATGTTGTCGTCGCCGAACGCGGTGGGCGTGGGCGGGCGTGTGTCGCCGAACACGGCGAGGTTTGCGTTGTCTCGCGCTTGGCGCCGCACGTCACGTTGCGCGTCTTGCTGCATGTCCCGCTGTATGTCCCGTTTCGCCGCGCCTGCCGACAGGCCCTGCGTAAACGACTGCGCCTGCATGAAGCGCAGGTCGTCCGCGGCTTCGTCGCCCCATTCCTCGACCGGCTTGCCGACGATCCGGCATTGCGGTTGTCCGAGCGCGCGGCACTCGACTTCGCGATAGACGATCGGGCGCCCCATGAACACGCTCGTATAGCCGGACGCATAACCGATCTGCGTCCAGCAGACCGGCTCCGCGCCGATGCCGTAGGTGCGGATATGTTCCTCGTCTTCCGCGCAGTTCTTCCAGACGAATTCGCCGTAGTACTGACCTTTTTCGACATCGAGTTCGAGCTGTACCGGCTCGACCACGGTCACGCCTTCGAGCATATGCAACTGCGGGCCGACCGCGAACATCTCGGTGATCGAACTGTCGGGGCGCGCCTTGCGCGCGAGTTCCGCGTCGCGCGCGCCCGAGTTGTAGCCCATGCGCGTGAGCAGGCCGCGCGCCGCATCGAGGCCGAGACTGTCGATCAGCTCGCGCCGCATCGCGCCGACCGAGCCCGCATGCACGAGCAGCATGCGTTGATCGCCGAGCCAGATGCGCCCGTCGCCGGGCGAGAAGCGCAGGCGCGACATGAGGTCCGCGATGTCGGGATAGCGCAGGCTGTCCACGCAGGCGCCTTGCGGCGAGACCATCGACATATGCGGATTCTCCGCGGACTTGATTCGGGTGACCATCGCAATTCTTCTCCAACGACTGCATGAATTTTTCGCAGGCAGGTAAGTGCCGGCCGTCAGTATGCAATGCCGCGCGCGCCGCTGCATCGAGAATCGCAGAGCGGCAAGCCCCGGGTGTTCCCTGATGCCGATTTGATCGGCTTTAGCACGCGTGAAGCGGGGCGATTTCGATCATTTGATCTAACGCAACGCGGCGCACGGCGCATGCCGCCTTCGTCACTGCAATTTTTTTCGCGCGTTTTTCCCTTGATTCACAAGGGATTGTGCGCCTTTCGCCGCGCGCTGGGCGGTCTTTTGGCATGCGTTGGCATAACCGTTGCATGAATAGGCGCGCTGCCGCGCATTTCGACGAAAACGTGCAATACGGCGTGCAATGCGATGTGCAATGCAGCGTGCAGTGAAGCACAACGCAGAACCATGAGGAAATAGCGATGCCCCTGCATCTAACCCTGGCCGAACCTGTCCCGCGGGATTTCGACGTGACGCGGCGCTATGTCCGCGTCAGGGAACGTCGCGACGACGGTTTCGTCGAGTTCGATTTTTCGATCGGCGATCCGGGCCTGAGCGTCGAACTCGTGATGAGCGCACCGGACTACGAGTCCTTCTGCGCGACCCATCACGTGTTTCATCTGAGCGACGACGAAGCCGAGGCGCTCGACCTCGAACAGCTCAAGTGGCGCTACGGACAGCCGGGTCTTGCCGAATGACGCGCGGGCAAGGTCCCGCGAGTTGCAACAGACAATGAACAAAGGAGATTGCTCCATGCAGATCGACATCAAAACATCCTCGGTCCAGCAGATCCGACAGACCTTCTCGCACGTCGCGAGACGGCTCGGCGCGGACAAGCCGGCTTCGCGCTACCAGGAAGCGACGCTGGAATTGCAGCCCGAAACCAACTTTCACTACCGGCCGCTGTGGGAACCCGGCCTTGCGCTCTACGACAAGGGCCGCACCGCGATCGTGATGAACGACTGGTACGCGTTCAAGGACCCGCGCCAGTACTACTACGGCGCCTACACGATCGCGCGGGCGCGGCAGCAGGACACGATGGAAAAGAACATCGAGTTCGTCACGCGCCGGCGGCTCTTCAGCGATCTGCCCGACGACGCGAAAGCGCGTATCGCCGCCTTGATGGTGCCGTTGCGCCACGTCGAATGGGCCGCTAATACCAACAACTGCTTCGTGACCGGCTACGGCTGGGGCACGGCGATCACGCAGGCGACGATGTTCCATTCGATGGACCGGCTCGGCATCGCGCAGTACCTCTCGCGTATCGGCCTGCTGCTCGACGGCAATGCGGGCACCTCGCTCGTCGAAGGCAAACAGCGGTGGCTCGACGATCCGATGTGGCAAGGCCTGCGCCGCGTGGTCGAGGACACGATGGTCGTAAAGGACTGGTTCGAAACCTATGTCGCGCAGAACGTCGTGCTCGACGGCTTGCTGTATCCGCTCGTGTATCGCCATATCGACGCGCGTTTGTCGCGCGAATACGGTGCGGCGCTCGGCATGCTGAACGAGTTCGCAAGCACGTGGTTCGACGAAACGAGCCGCTGGGTCGATGCGACGTTGAAGACGGCGGCGTCGGAGTCTGCGGAAAACGCCGCGCTGCTCGGCCAGTGGATCGCGAAGTGGCAAGCGCGTGTGCTCGATGCCCTGCGGCCGCTCGCGCTCGAAGCGCTCGGCGGCGAGGCAGCCGATGCCGCCTTGCGCGAAATCGCCGAGGCATTCGAGGCGCGCGTGCGCAAGCAGGGCGTGCCGCTCGCGGCACAACAACCGGCACAGGAGACCCAGCATGGCTGATTCCGTCTTTATCGCGTTTCAGACCAACGACGATTCGCGTCCGATTATCGAGGCGATCGAAGCGGACAACCCGCATGCGGTGGTCAACGCGTTTCCGGCGATGGTCAAGATCGATGCGGTCGGCCGGCTCGTGATCCGGCGCGAGTCGATCGAGGAGCGCATTGGCCGCACGTTCGATCTGCGCGAGTTGCAACTCAATCTGATTTCGCTCGGCGGCAATATCGACGAGACCGACGACGAATTCATTCTTGAATGGAAAGCCTGAACGGGCACGATGAATCGCATTGGAGCAAGCGCTAAAGCGCGAACTCCAACCGATATGGGAGATATACGATGAGCACCACGATGGGCGCGACGAACGCGGCACCGAAAAAACTGAGCATCAAGGAAAACTACGCGATGCTGACGCGCGGTCTCGGTTGGGAGACTACCTATCAGCCGATGGATGAAATCTTTCCGTACGACCGCTTCGAAGGCATCAAGGTCCACGACTGGGACAAATGGGAAGACCCGTTCCGTCTGACGATGGACGCCTACTGGAAATACCAGGGCGAAAAGGAACGCAAGCTCTACGCGATTATCGACGCGTTCCAGCAGAACAACGGCCAGTTCAACGTGACCGATCCGCGCTATATCAACGCGCTGAAGCTGTTTCTGACCGGCGTGAGTCCGCTCGAATATGCCGCGCATCGCGGCTTCGCGCTGGCCGGGCGTAATTTCCGCGGCGCCGGTGCGCGGATTGCCTGCCAGATGCAGGCCATCGACGAATTGCGCCACGCGCAGACGCAGGTCCACACGATCAGCCACTACAACAAGTTCTTCAACGGCTTCCACGACTTCAAGCACATGCACGACCGGGTCTGGTATCTGTCGGTGCCGAAGTCGTATTTCGAAGACGCGATGAGCGCCGGTCCGTTCGAGTTCGTCACCGCGATCTCGTTCTCGTTCGAATACGTGCTGACCAATCTGCTGTTCATGCCGTTCATGTCGGGCGCCGCATTCAACGGCGACATGGCGACGGTCACGTTCGGCTTTTCGGCGCAATCGGACGAGTCGCGCCATATGACGCTCGGCCTCGAAGTCGTGAAGTTCCTGCTCGAACAGGACCCGGGCAACGTGCCGATCATCCAGAAGTGGGTCGACAAATGGTTCTGGCGCGGCTACCGGCTGCTCACGCTCGTCGCGATGATGATGGACTACATGCTGCCCAAGCGCATTATGTCGTGGCAGGAAGCGTGGGAAACCTACTTCGAGAAGAACGGCGGCGCGCTGTTCCATGATCTCGAACGCTACGGCATTCGCATGCCGAAGTATCACGAGGTCGCGGCCAAAGAGAAGGACCGCATTTCGCACGAGGCGTGGGGCATTTTCTACAACTACACGCACGCGGCGGCGATGCACACGTGGATTCCGTCCGACGACGAAATGGCGTGGCTCGCCGGGAAATATCCGGCCACATTCGACAAACTCTACCGGCCGCGCTTCGAGTACTGGCGTGAGCAGCAGAAACAGGGCAAGCGCTTCTACAACAACACGCTGCCGATGCTGTGCCAGATCTGCCAGATTCCGATGGCTTTCACCGAGCCCGACGATCCGACCAAAATCTGCTACCGCGAAAGCGATTATCTCGGCAACAAATACCACTTCTGCTCGGACGGCTGCAAGGACATCTTCGACAACGAGCCGGAGAAATACGTGCAGGCCTGGTTGCCCGTGCATCAGATTTACCAGGGCAACTGTTTCGAGCCGGATGCGGACCCGAGTGCGGCCGATTTCGATCCGCTCGCCGAAGTACTGCGCTACTACCACATCAATGTCGGTGAAGACAGCCACGAGTTCGAGGATTCGCCCGACCGGAAGAACTGGCTGCGCTGGACCGGCAAGCCGAGTCACGGTGGCGAGGAAACCACGGAAAGCGCCGCGACGAATGCACAGGCAGCACCGGCCGCGCACGCCGCGTGACATTGGCCCGCGCCGATCGAATCAGAAGGAGATACACCATGTCAGTTATCGCGCTCAATGAAGGCTACAAGGGCGAAGTCAAAGACCGTGAGGAAAACTTTCACGGCAACCGGCTGCTGTTTGTCGGCTGGGAAGATCATTTGATGTTCTGCGCCCCGCATTGCATTCCGGTGTCGTCGTCGATGACATTCGCGACGCTCGCGAACGACGTGCTTCCGGGCATCTACTCGGCGCATCCGGACTGGGAGAAGGTCAAGCTCGACGAAATCGAATGGTTCAGCTCGAACCAGCGTTTCACGCCGGCGTTCGATCGCACGCTCGAAGAAAACGGCCTGCGCCACAAGTCGGTGATCCGTTTTCGCACGCCGGGTCTGACCGGTATTCACGGCTCGTGCAGCTAGGCCGAGGGTTCACGTAACGATGAAAGGGAGAGGCTGACATGAGTTATCAGCTAACCATCGAGCCAATCGGTCATAGCATCGAGATTCGCGAAGATCAGACCATTCTCGACGCCTGCCTGCGCGCCGGGGTGTGGCTGCCGCATGCGTGCTGCCACGGCTTGTGCGCGACGTGCAAGGTGCAGGTTGTCGATGGCGAGATCGAGCACGGCAACGCGTCGCCGTTCGCGTTGATGGATTTCGAGCGCGACGAACACAAGTGCCTGGCATGCTGCGCGACCGCGCAATCGGATCTGACGATCGAAGCCGATATCGACGAAGACCCGGACGCGCGCCACTATCCGGTGCAGGACTTTACGGGCCGCGTGAAGGACAGCGTCGATCTGACGCCGACGATCAAGGGCATCTTCGTCGAACTGGACGGGGAGGGCATCGAGTTTCAGGCGGGGCAGTACGTGAACGTGCAGATTCCGGGGGAAGACATGCCGCGCGCGTTTTCGCTGGCCGGCAAGCCGGGATCGTCGACGCTGATCGAGTTGAACGTAAGACGCGTGCCCGGCGGCAAGGGCACCGGCTATCTGCACGAGGCGCTGAAGCCTGGCGACGCGCTGCGTTTTAGCGGACCATTCGGGCGTTTCTTCGTGCGCGCCTCGGACCCGCAACCGGTGATTCTGATCGCCGGCGGCTCGGGCTTGTCGAGCCCGCGCTCGATGCTGCTCGATCTGCTGGAGCAGGGCGATACGCGACCGATCACGCTCGTGTACGGCGCGCGCGATCGCGTGGAGCTTTACTACCATGACGAGTTTCTCGATCTCGCCAGGCGTCACGCGAATTTCACCTACGTGCCCGCGCTGTCGAACGAGGCAGCCGATAGCGCATGGGACGGCTATCGCGGCTTTGTCCACGAGGCGGCCAAGGCGCATTTCGCTGGCGACTTTCGCGGCCACAAGGCTTATCTGTGCGGGCCGCCCGTCATGATCGAAGCGTCGATCCGAGCCTTGATGCAGGGGCAACTGTTCGAACGCGACATCTATACGGAGAAGTTCCTCAGCAATGCGGACGGCGCCGAAGCGCTGGCGAAAAGCCCGCTGTTCAGGTCGATATAAGCGTCGATCCGCGCACGCCGGCGGCACGGCCACCCGAAGTGGCCGTGCCGATCCGGCAAACCGGACGATGTTTGCACGACTGCCGCAGGCTGGTGTGCGAGGCATCAGAAAGACCGGTGTGACGTATAAAAAATAAAAGCTTCTGGCAAGCCATATAATTCGGAGACATTGGAGATTGCATGGGAAAGTCTATTTTTATGCTGGCGCTCGCATCGGTCGCCACCAGCGCTTCCGCGCAAAGCAGCGTGAATCTGTTCGGCCTGATCGATGCGGGTGTCACTTATGTGAGCAACGAAGGCGGCAGCAAGAACTTCAAGTTCGATGACGGGATTTTCACGCCGAACCTGTTCGGCCTCCAGGGTACAGAGGATCTTGGCGGCGGCAATCACGCGATATTCCGCCTCGTCAATCAGTTCTCACCAGGAAGCGGGGCGATGATCGGCGGTGGAATTTTTGCCCGCGAAGCCTATGTCGGGCTGCAGAACGACAGCTTCGGCAGCATCGAGTTCGGCAATCAGTACGACTTCATGGTGGACTCGCTGTTCGGCAGCGTCGATACGGCGATGGACCTGACCGGTCTCTACGGCGCCCGTAACGGTCCGTTCCAGAAGCTGGCGATTCCGAACAATCCTACGGGGGCATTCGACTGGGACAGGATCGCGGGTAGCAACCGCATCGTCAACTCGGTGAAGTACACGAGCGCGAATCTGGGCGGATTCACGGGTGGTGTGATGTATGGGTTCGGTAACGTTGCCGGCTCTATCGGTGCCAACAACACGGTAAGCGCGGGACTGAACTACTCCCATGGACCGTTCGCGATCGCCGCTGCGTACACCAACGAGAAGTACGGGCCCGAAGGCGGCGCCGCGGGAACGAGTGTACGGAACTGGGGTGTAGGGACCCGCTATGTCTTCGGGGCCTTCACGACCAAGGTACTTTTTACGACCGTGCGTAATTCCATCAATGGGGGAGGCATCTGGATGGGGCAAGCGGGTGGTGTTTATCAGATCACGCCCGCGCTATCGGTCGGCGCTAGCTATGCCTACATGAAGGGCAATGCGGAGCTTGACAACAATCACGCCCATCAGGTTTCCACGGCGCTGCAATATGCGCTTTCCAGGCGCACGCTCGTTTATGTCGCCGGGGTTTATCAGCGTGCCAATAGCGGCGCGAACGCGCAGATCAACGGCGTGCTTGATCCGAACGGCGCTTCCAGCGGCGCCACGCAGGCGCTGGCCCGGATCGGCATCAACACGAAGTTCTGAGCCACTGGGCGTGAGCGGCCGGGTTCGACCGCGACCGCTCACGCCGCCGCCCATCCGTCAACACCATCAATTCGACAGCGACAGATACTGCGAGGTGAGCGGCGTTCGTCGCGCGCGAGCTGCGCATCGGCGACGTGTTCGGGCGGCTCGGCGGCGAGGAGTTCGGCGTGCTGTGTCCGGCGACCACGGTTGCCGAGGCGGTCGTGCTGCTCGAACGGCTGCGCGCGCGGCTCGCGGCGAGCACGCCGGGCGTGTTGCCGCGCGGGCTGTGCTATACGTTCAGCGTCGGCGTGGACCAGCACCGGCGCGGCGAATCGCTGGAGCAACTGATGTGCCGCGCCGATCGCGCGCTCTATGCGGCGAAGGCGGCGGGGCGCAATCGCGTGATGGTGGCGTAGGCAGGGCGGTCCGCGAACCACGGCGAGCGCGAATCCTCACCTCGCCCGGCGCCGCACGCCGTGAGCCATAAATATTTGTAAGATGTTTGCCGTTAACCATTGGCGGAGTCACCCGAACCCCAGTCCGATACCGTTCTATGTCTGCCATCCCGACGCAGCACCAGCATGAGCCCGGTTATGAGCCCGGTTCGAGCGAGCGCTTTCACCAGCGCTCGCTCGAACATCAGCGGCCGCTGTCCACCGTGACGATGGCTTTCACGGTGATCGCGTTCCTGTGCATGGTGGCGGCGCGCGATCTCGCGGGCGGCTCCATCGCGCCGCTCGGCTATCGGCTGCTTTGCGCGCTCGTGCTCGCGCTGCTCGTGCTGGCGATCCCGGGAACGAAGTCGACGTGGCTATTCGGCGCGATCGGCGTCGTGTACATGCAGGTGCTGATCGGCGGGCTCGTGCTCAATGCCAGCGGCGTCGCGCATCCGTTGATGTGGCTGCTGCCCGCGCTCGTCGTGATCCCGATCTGCGCCGCGCCGCTGTGGCTGACGCCCGTGCATTTTTTCACCGGCAGCGCATTGTTCTATGCGGTGGCCGTCGCGCTGCTGCTGCTCGGCAAGAGCCATCCGCGCGACATCGACGCGGCCGTGTGGGCATGGGTCGTCGCGGTCGGCGCACCGACCGCGGCCGTGTTTCATTTCGGCTTTTACCGTTTCCGGCGCAATCACTTTCTGCTCGAGAGCCAGCTTGCGCAGCTCGCCGCGACCGATCCGCTGACTGGCCTGCAAAACCGCCGCGCGTTCGTCAAGCGCGCCGAGGAGCGGCTTGCGGCGCTCGCGCCGGACGCGCGCATCAGCGCGATCTTTCTCGACCTCGACAGCTTCAAGTCGCTCAACGACCGCTTCGGCCATGCGGTCGGCGACCATGCACTGCAGGAGGTCGCGCGGGTGCTGATGGCGCAGGTGGCGCCGTGCGACAGCGCGAGCCGCGTCGGCGGCGAGGAGTTCGCGGTGCTGCTCGACGCCGATCTCGCCGGTGCGCAACAACTGGCCGAGCGGCTGCGCGGCGCGATTGGCGCGATCGAACGGCCGGACGGTCTTCTGACCGCGAGCTTCGGCGTCGCCGAGTATCGGCGCGGCGAGAGCTTCATGGTGCTGCTCGATCGCGCGGACGAAGCGCTGCTGCGTGCGAAGCAGTCGGGCCGGAACCGCGTCTGCGCGGAACGCGCGCTGCCGTTCGACGCGCGGTGGCCGCCGTTCGGCGGGCTATCGGTGCAAGGCGGGGTGCAAGACGGGGTGCAAGACGGGGTGCAAGACGGGGCGCAAGGCGGCGAGCAGGGTAGACCGGGCAGCGGCGAGGCGCCGCGCTATCGCTGGGAAGGCTTCCATCTGATCTCGCACTTCCAGCCGCTCTACAGCCTCTCGCATCAGAAGCAGGTCGGCTTCGAGGCGCTCCTGCGCGGCGAGCGGGACGACGGCACGCTCGTGCCGCCGGTCGTGATGTTCGCGCCGAAACCGTCGAGCGACGAAAGCGCGCTCGACCGCGCGAGCCATGCGGTGCACCTCGGCAACGCGCGTTGCCTGCTGCCCGGCGACGCGTGGCTGTTCCTGAACATTCTGCCGGCCACCTTCGTTGCAGACGGCTACGCCGAACAGCTGACGAAAATCGTGCGCGGCGCGGGGCTCGAACCCGGGCGCGTGATCCTCGAAATTCTCGAATCGCACGGCGGCAGCGTCGACGATATGTCGCGCGCGGCCGCGCTGTATCGGCGGCACGGCTTTCTGATCGCCGTCGACGATTTCGGCGCGGGGCAATCGAATCTCGACCGGCTGCTTCGGATTCGCCCCGACCTCGTCAAGCTCGACGGCGAACTGATCCGCGCGACCATGCAGCACACGCAGCAGCCGATCCTGCCGACGCTCGTGTCGCTGCTGCATCAGGCGGGCATGCTCGTTGTCGTAGAGGGCGTCGAGACCGCCGACGAGCTGATTCTCGCGGTCGAGTCGAACGTCGATTTCGCGCAGGGCTATCTGCTTGGCCGGCCCGCGAGCGTGATTGCGTCGCCCGAGTCGGTGCATCGGCAGATCGACGAGGCATTCGACGTGATCGCGCAGGGGCGTGCGCATCAGCATGCGTTGTTCGAATCCGAGGTGGAGCCTTACCGGCGCAAACTGCGGCGCGCCGCCGACG
>Ga0153988_1000357_pt1 | contig 11774 bp, 9 predicted proteins | sample TSNC072MetaG_FD_104742 | JGI IMG/M metagenome (GOLD analysis project Ga0153988, IMG submission 104742) | Attine ant fungus gardens microbial communities from North Carolina, USA - TSNC072 MetaG | ecosystem: Host-associated > Fungi > Mycelium > Unclassified | place: USA: North Carolina, Jones Lake...
AAGACAGAGCGGAGAACACGAGTCCATAAGGGCCGAAGTCCTCTTCGTGAACGACACCGCTACGCGCGAAACGATCGGCAAGACGGAACGCGCGTTGGCACGCCTGCCATGCCTTCGCGTAGTCGTGCGGAGCATGGCACACCGGGCCTGGCGCGATGACGCAAGCGCCGCCGGTCAGCCGGTCGGTAAGTTCCAGTGAGCGCCGCATCAGGTCGCGGCGCCGTGCTTCCGGGATATCCTCGGCTTCGGAGATGAGCGCGAGCAGGAGCGTTCCGGCGGGAACAACGGTGATGTTGGCGGACCAGGCGCTCGCGAGAGCGGACGAGATCGCACGATGATTGCCGCGCAGTATTTGCCGCGCGCTTTCAGCGTCTCCCCGGATGCCGATCAGCATAAGCCGGTTCGGCGTGCCGAGCGGTAGTCCGCAATGCGCTGCGCGCGACAGCAAATCGTCGTCGTCGAGGTCGCGTCCCGAGAGCAGATCGTCGAGGATTTTCGACTGGGACTCCGTACGCTCCTTGAAGCGGATGACGGTGCGCATCAGCATGACCGACAGCGCGAACGCCACTTGCCGGATCAGCAACTCGTCCACCGGATCGAAGCGTTCTTCATCGGTCAGCAGATAGAGCGCGCCGGCCGGCTGGCCGTCAACGCGCAGCACCTCGCGCCGATGCACAGGAGTGGATTCAGAGGTAGTCGAATCGTCGGATGTTTTTGTTTTCCACTGTGCTTCGTCGTTCAACTCGATTCGCAGCATCTCCGCAAGCGCATTGGCGTACTGCGGATCGGCGGCGCGTTGTCCTTTCATCAAGGCCTGAGCGGGCCGGTCGACCACCGCGATCGGACAATCGAGCAAGGACTCGACGGCGGACAGTACCGCGGCTGGCGCTTCGTCGGACAGAACGCGGCGCATCAGTTCGCTAACCGAATCGATCGTATGTTTGACGCGCGTGGACAGTACCGTTTCCTCGCGCAGACGCTGGGCTTTACCGACCGCGATCGCCGCGAGCTGCGCAATCGCCTTGAGGAAGGCGAGTTCGTCATTGTCGACGTTGACGATCTCTCGGGACTGCACGGCAAGAATCATCCGTCGCTCGTACTGATCGGTTGCCGGTAGCGGCAGGATCGTCACGGTGTGGTAGTGACGGGCAAGCGCGTCTTGCTGGTAATGCAAATAATCGGAGCGCTGCGCATCCGGAATGATGAGTGGACGCTGTTCGTCGAGTACCTTTTTAACCGGACTGGTCGCAAGCTCCCAGCGCGTCGAGGCGCTTGACGGATCGACGAGGAACGGGTCGAAGCGCGCCATCAAAACCGACAGTCCCGCGTCTTCGTCCACGCTCATGATCGAACACATGTCCCATGTCGTGTAACGACAGGTGGCATTGGTGATGCTGTCAAGCAACGTGCCTAGATCGCTGCTCTCGTTGACCAGTTTCGCGATGTCGGCGAGGCGTGAGAAATGAGCTTGGGATGACTTGACGGCGATTGACGCTGGAAAAGTGTTGTCCATGCAGCGGATCGTACTGTGACAAATTTTCAGTTTCAACTTTTCATAGTGCCTGTGCATTGGTGTTAACGATCAGGTGCTTCCCTTTCTCCGGCGAGCTTCGTCGAAAGCTCGAATTCGCCACTCGAAAATACTATTTTCCCTAGATGGCAGATCGAAAAGTGACGACCCAGAATGTTTTCACTGAAGGAGACATTCTCAATGAATACGTCACAAGAGAGAGAGGCAGGCCCGTTGGATGTACAAGGGCTACGGAAAGCTTTCGGCAGCTTCGTGACGGGCGTGACCGTCGTTTCGGCTGTCGACGACCAGGGACACTACCGGGGGCTGACCGCCAACTCGTTCACCTCGGTATCGCTCGATCCGCCTCTGGTGCTGGTGTGTATCGACAACAAGGCGACCACGTGCCCCGTATTCGAGCAGGCATCGAGCTTCGCCGTGAACGTGCTCGCGGCGGAGCAGCGAGACGTCTCGAACACATTCGCGTCGCGTACTCCAGACAAGTTTCACGGTGTGCCGACGCACGTCGCCACGACGGGCGCACCGCTTCTCGAAGGCGCGATCGCATGGTTCGATTGCGCGAAAGAGCAGTTCGTCACCGCTGGCGATCACACGATGCTGATCGGCCGTGTGCTCGATTTCGGCCACACGGGCGGCGTTCCGCTTGCCTATTGCCGTGGCAGCTACATTGATTTCGGTCTTGAACAGAAGGCGGTCGGTGCGGGCAAATCGTTGAACTATGGTTGTGTGGCGAACCTCGGCGACGCGGTGTTGATGGTCCGTGATCCGCTCAAGGGAAGCTGGACGATCCCGACCGCTGGACACGGCGCGGACCAGCACGCACCGGGCGGTCTGCCGGATCTTGTCGCGAAACTTGGCGCAACGGTCGAACTGTCGTTCCTCTACTCGGTGTTCGAGAACGCCGGCGAGAGCTTTATCGTCTATCGCGGCACACTCGCGGATGAGCCGCAATTGACCAAAAGTGCCGCTCTGTTCACGCAGGAAACGATGCCGTGGGATCAGATCGGTTCTTCCCAGACTCGCAACATGCTGCGCCGCTACTTCCTCGAACGCGCCGATGCGCGCTTCGGCATCTATATGGATAGCGCCGACGGCGGCAAGGTCGCGATGCTCGACGGTGCGCTCAAACCTTTCAATCAACTCGATATGGGATCTTGAATGATACCGATCAGTGTAGAAAGTCTGACTGGCACCCGCACTCGCAACTGGATTGACGGTGCGTGGAACGAACCCGCGAGCGGGACCTATCTCGACAGCTTCAATCCGTTCACCGGCGAGGCCTGGTATCAGATCGCCGATTCGAATGCGGACGATGTCGGGCAAGCGGTTCAGGCCGCCGAACGTGCGCTGCATGATCCCGCGTGGCGGGGAATCACGCAGACCGATCGCGCGAACCTGCTACGCAAGCTCGCGGAGCTGATTCGCGCCAACGTCGACCGTCTCGCGCGGCTCGAAGTGCACGACAACGGCAAGCTGCTGAAGGAAATGCGCGCGCAGATCGGAATCTTGCCGGACCAATTCCACTATTTCGCGGGCGCGGCAGACAAGCTCGAAGGCACCACCATTCCGGTCAATCGGCGCGACGTGCTTGCCTATACTGCGCGCGAGCCGATCGGTGTCGTCGGTGTGATCGTGCCATGGAATTCGCCGCTTTATCAGTTGAGCTGGACGCTTGCGCCCGCGCTTGCCTGCGGTAACACCGTAGTCGTCAAACCTTCCGAACATACGTCGGCTTCGGCGCTGGCGCTGGCTGAACTGATCAAGGAAGCGGGCATTCCCGACGGTGTGTTCAACGTCGTAACGGGGTTGGGCGCGAGTGCGGGAGAAGCGTTGACGCGTGATGCTCGCGTGGCAAAAGTCGCGTTCACCGGCAGTACCGCGAGCGGCCGCAAGGTCGCGCATGCGGCTGCGGATCACTTCGCGCAATGCAATCTGGAACTTGGCGGCAAGTCGCCTAATTGCGTGTTCGACGATGCGCCCTTCGAGCGGGCGCTCGATGGCGTCGTTGCGGGAATCTTCGCGGCGGGCGGGCAGACATGCGTGGCGGGATCACGGATCTATGTGCAGCGGACTATCTTCAATGCGTTTCGCGACGCGCTTATCGAACGAGCCCGCGCAGTGACACTCGGCGACCCGCTCATGGACGGTACGCAGATGGGGCCGGTTGCAGTCAAATCCCAGCTAGAAAAGATCGGATCGATGGTGTCGCATGCCACGCAGCAGGGCGCGCGCCTGCTCGCGGGGGGTAAGCGTGCCGCCGCGCCGCTCGATCAGGGCTGGTTTTACGAACCCACACTGCTCGATCAGGTCACGCCGTCGATGGAAATCGTGCAGGAAGAAGTATTTGGCCCGGTGGGCGTAATACAGCCGTTCGAAGACGAGCGCGACCTTGCGAGACTGGCCAACGCGACGCGTTATGGGCTGACGGCGGGAGTATGGACTCGCGACATTGACAGAGCGATGCGATTCGCACGCGATGTCGAAGCGGGCACGATCTGGGTCAATACCTACCGCGCGGCGTCATTTACCACGCCGATGGGCGGCTTCAAGGAAAGCGGCTACGGGAAGCACTACGGCCTCGAGTCGATGCGCGAGTACTCGCGCGTGAAGAGCGTGGTCGTCGACTATTCCGGCAATACGCCGAATCCATTCGTCATGCGCGTGAGCGGTTGATCGGCAATCGGGTTGATATGTCAAAAAGGGCGCGAAAGTGAAATTTTCAATTGTATTGAACATGGACCGCTTCTCCGAAGATCTGTCGATGCGAGAGGTCTGGCGTCGCGTCGACGAAATGGCGGGGCTGGCCGACGAAGGTGGATTCGAAATAATCTTCACGGCCGAACACCATACGATCGAAGCGACCATCGCACCGAACCCATTTCAGGTGCTGGCGGCGTGGTCGCGCACCGTCAAACGGGCGCGTCTCGGTACCGGGGTACTGTCCGCTTCATACTGGCACCCGATCCGGCTTGCCGGGGAAGCCGCCCTTTGCGACATCATCACGGACGGCAGACTCGAAATCGGCATTGGCCGCGGTTCGTATCAATACGAATTCGATCGCATGAAAGACGGCATGCCGCAGCAAGAGGGTGTCGCCTATATGAAAGAGATCATCCCGGTGGTGCGGGAGCTATGGAAGGGCGATTACGCGCACGACGGCAAGTACTTTCAGTTTCCTGCCGCTACTTCGGTACCCAAGCCGTTGCAGCGCGAGGTGCCGATGTGGTGTGCGGCGCGTGATCCGGCTTCTTTCGATTGGGCGGTCAAAAACGGTCTTTCGATCATGGCGACGCCGTTGCACGCACCGTTCTCGGAAGTCGAGAATCTGGTCAGCCGTTTTGAAAATACGCTTGAGAACAATCCCGGTATCAAGCGGCCGAAACTCATGATGCTGCGTCGTACCGCGGTCTACGAAGACGCGAAGGACTGGCAGGTGCCGGTTGAATCTCTGACGAACTACGGCCGCTATTTCGAGAATCTTTTGAAGAATCTCGGTAAGGTAAAAAATGGATTTTGCGAACCGGTCGGTTATGAAACCGTGTCGAATCGTTCCGACTATGCCCCTGAGTCATTGCGCGAAAACATGATGTTCGGCACGCCGGACGAAGTCGTCAAAAAACTCAAAGCGTATCAGGCACTCGGGATCGACTACTTTATGTATGGCGCCTTTTTTGGCATGCCATACGATCGTGTAAAAAGATCTCTCGAGTTGTTCTGCAAGGAAGTGCTTCCGCATTTCAACGAGGCCAGATAATTCCGGAATTTACGCGTTGCAAGCCATGCCAGGAGGTTTTTGTGAAGGATGAAATGGATAACGTACCGCCGGTTCGGGTCCGGTCGGAAGACGCAGTAGCGTCGATTCATCGCCGTCGCGTATTGCAGGGAGTGGGCGCGCTCGCCGCAAGCGCGCTCCTGAATCCGCTGGCGCGCGCGCAAGCCGGGCGCTTCGACGGGAAGCAACTGGTCTACGTCAGTTGGGGTGGCGTCTATCAGGACTTTCAGAAGAAGTCGTATTGTGATCCGTTCGCGAAGGAGACCGGTGCACGGATCATTCAGGATGGTCCAGTCAACGAGGCAAAGATTCGCTCGATGGTCGCCGCGGGTGGGAATCCCGACTGGAACGTAATTGACGTGACCGACACGTTCCTGTTCAACGGCACCGCGCATAACCTCTTCGAAAAGCTCGATTTCAGCATCGTCAACAAGTCGATGGTCGAGCCCGCGTACGTGACGGATTACGGCATTGGCACCTGTGCATGGAGCTACAACGTTGCCTACAACACGAAGGCCTTCGGCGTGGGGAAAGGCCCCAAAACGTGGGCGGACCTGTTCGACGTCAAGCGCTTCCCGGGCAAGCGGATGTTCCGCAATCGCGTCTATGCGACGCTCGAAATCGCCTTGCTCGCCGATGGCGTCGAACCATCGAAGCTTTACCCCCTCGACGTCAATCGCGCGCTCAAGAAACTCGACACGATCAAGGACCATATTACGTGGTGGACTACGCCTTCGCAGTCGCAGCAACTGATTGTCGACGGCGCGGTTAGCTGTGGCGTCATCCAGAACGGCCGCGCGTACGACGCGTCGAGAAAAGGCGCGCCGATTGCGATCGAATGGGCGCAGAATCTGCAATCCGTCGACTACCTCGTCATCCTGAAGGGCACGAAAAACCTCGATGTGGCGATGCATCTCGTGAACCGATCGATTCAGCCCGACGCGCAGGCGATGTTCTCGAACAACACCGCGTATTCGCCGGTTAATCCCGCTGCCTTCTCCAGGATCGATAAAGCCATCTCGCCATGGCTCGCGACACAGAAGGACAATGTTGCCAAGGGCGTGATATTGAATGCAGCCTGGTGGCAGGACAAGCTCGAAGCACTCGACGCGAGCTGGAACGCGTGGCGGCTGTCGTGAGGCTCATGCGGCGCAGTGATTGGCTGGGCGTACCCGCAGTACTGCTGGTTCTGGGGATGTTCGCCTGGCCGGTCGTGTCGTTTCTGGCAAAAAGTGTCACCGATCCTCATGTCGGGCTGCAAAACTTCGTGTCGGTCGCAACCGATAGCGTGTACGCCAAAGTACTGTCGAATACCGTCGTGATTAGCGCGACCACGACGATATTCACGTTGCTGCTCGGTTATCCGGTTGCTTACACGATTGCGCGTGCATCGGGGCGACGCCGGCGTCTGATGATCTTCGTCGTTCTGATTCCATTCTGGACGAGCCTGCTTGTGCGGACATTTTCGTGGATGATCCTGCTGCAGCCGCACGGCGTCATCAACTCGCTGCTGCTGGCGAGCGGTCTGATCGAGCACCCGCTCGAACTGATTTTCAACCGCACGGGCCTGTTCATCGCGATGGTCCAGATGCAACTGCCGTTCCTGATTTTTCCGCTCTTTAATGTGTTGTCGAAGATAGACGACGCCTATATGCGAGCTTCGGCAAATCTTGGTGCTTCGCCTTTCACCACATTCTGGCGCGTGTATTTCCCGCTTTCGATGCCGGGCATCGTCGCCGGTTCGATGCTGGTATTCGTTACGTCGCTCGGCTATTTCGTCACTCCTGCACTGCTCGGCGGACTACGCGACATGATGGTTGCGCAATTGATCGACGAACAGGTCGCGGATATCGGCACGTGGGGCGTGCCGGCGGCGCTGTCCGTGATCCTGCTATGCGGCACCGCGATGATTTTTCTGATCATCAAACGCGCGACGGGCGCCACCCGTAAAGGAGCACGCCGATGAAACCAGGTTGCATCTGGCGGACGTTGCGTGGCGCCGTGTGTTTGTTCGTCGCACTGTATATGCTGGTGCCGATCGCGATTGTCGTGGTGATTTCGTTTTCGTCGGGGCAGTTTCTCTCGTTTCCCCCGCCGGGCTTTTCGCTGCAATGGTATCGCGCGTTGAACGATCCGGCCTGGACATCGTCGCTCGCCACGAGCGTGGAAGTCATGATACCGGCCGCTTTGCTGTCGACGTGTCTGGGCCTTGGTGCCGCGTTGATGCTGCAGCGAGAAGGGTTGCCCGGCGCGCCTTTGATACGCGGAGTCCTGTTGTCTCCTCTCGTGATCCCCGTGATCATTACCGGTGCCGCGTTTTATAGCGTGTTCAGGCCGCTTGGCCTGCACGGCACGATCCTGGGACTGATCGTTGCGCATACGGTGTTGTGCATACCCTATGCGCTAACGACTATCACGTCGTCACTGGCGATGGTCGACTGGCGAATCGCGCAGGCGTCGGCGAGTCTCGGTGCCCGGCCGTTCACGACGTTCCGGAGAGTGACCTTCCCGTCGATTTCCTCGGGCGTGATTTCGAGCTTTTTGTTTTCGCTGGTGGTCTCTTTCGACGAAGTGGTGGTGTCGATGTTCGTCAGCGGGCCCGACGCACGACCTGTGACGGTTCAGATGTGGTCCAACATTCGTGGCGATGTCGATCCGACGATCGCCGCGCTGGCATCTGTTCTATTTGTGTTCGCGCTGCTCATCCTGTTGCTAGAGGCAATTTTCGGTCGCGGGGAGGCCACGGAACAATGAAACACAACGATAAGCAAACGTTGCTCAAGATATCCGGCTTGCAGAAGCACTATGGATCGACCGCGGCTATTGCCGATGTCTCACTGGAATTGCGCGAGGGCGAGCTCCTGACGTTCCTCGGTCCGTCAGGCTCGGGCAAGACAACGGTGTTGATGTCCATTGCCGGTTTCGTTCAGCCTACCGCGGGCAGTATCGATCTGGCAGGAAAGCCTTTGTTGCCGCTTGAGCCGTACCAACGCGACATCGGTATGGTGTTCCAGAGCTATGCGCTGTTTCCGCATATGACGGTCGCGAAGAATGTCGCTTATCCGCTCAGCATTCGCCGAATGCCGAAGGCTCAGATCGAGGAAAAGGTCGCACGCGTGCTCGAACTCGTCGGTCTGCCTCAACATGCCAACCGCTTACCGTCCGAACTATCCGGTGGACAGCAGCAGCGCGTCGCGCTAGCTCGCGCCATTGTGTTCGAACCTCGTCTTCTGCTGATGGACGAGCCGCTCGCGGCGCTCGACAAGAAGCTGCGCGCGAAGATGCAAATGGAGATCATGCGGCTGCATCGGGAACTGGGTGTGTCGATCATCTATGTGACGCACGACCAGGAGGAAGCGCTCGTCATGAGCGATCGCATTGCGGTGTTCAATCACGGCCGCATTGACCAGATCGGTACGCCGAGCGAGTTGTACGATGCGCCGAAAACACGTTTTGTTGCGGACTTTATCGGCGAATCGAATCTCTTCGACGGAAAAATACAGGCGAGCGGCGCTGACGGCGTGTGGTGCGCGCTGCCCTGCGGCGCGACCATCAGGCTCGCGGAAGCCAATTCCGTGCGAAAGGATGAATCGATTGTCGTTGCGGTGCGTCCCGAGCGTATTCGTGTACACCACGCCTCGCATGAACCTGAGTGCGAAAACGTGCTGCCGGCGGTCGTGAGCGAAGTCGCCTATCTCGGGCAGGCACGTAAATATCTGGTCAGGACATCCACGGGCACTGAAATCGTCGCGCTCGAGCAACTCGCTGTTCAGGGGCAGCGCACATTCGAGATCGGCGAGCCGGTCGTCGTGTCGTGGCGGGCATCCGACACTCGGGAGGTCAATTCATGAATCACGCTGAAGGTCTCAACGTCAAACGCAGCGGTTCGGGCCGGAAGGTGGTATTCGTGCATGGCGTCGGTGCGGATCTGGAGAGCTGGCAAGGCACGCTATCGTGTCTTCAGACCAGGATCGAAGCGTTGACATTCGACTTGCGGGGTCATGGGGAATCGGTAAAGACACACGGGGAGTATTCGCTGGAGATGTTCTCCGCCGATCTTCTCGCGATCGTCGACGAGGCCGGTTGGGCATGCTTCGACCTTGTCGGTTTTTCATTGGGCGGACTGATTGCGCAGCGCTTTGCGCTCGATTATCCCGATCGCGTGCGGACGCTGACCATCATCAGTTCGGTCGGCGGCCGCACGGATGAAGAGAAAGCGCGCGTGCTGGCGCGTGCCGGAACGCTCGCGAGAGAAGGTGCGCGAGCCCATATGGAGGCATCGGTTCCGCGCTGGTTCACGGACGAGTTCAAGCTCGCGCATCCGGAAATCGTGGAGGCCCGCATGGCTCGCAGCCTGGCAAACGATCCCGTTTGCTATGCCGCCGCCTACAAGGTACTGGCAACCGGGGACCTGGCTGACGAGTTGAGCAAACTGCATCTTCCCGCCATCGTGATGACGGGCGAAGCAGATGCCGGATCGACGCCACGCATGGCACAGCTGATGGCGCAACAACTGCGTGCGCCCTGTGTGATCTTTCCGCGCCTCAGGCACAGCGTGTTACTCGAAGCGTCGGATCAGGTCGCATTACAAATCGATTCCTTTTTGCAGCGTCATCCGGCTTGACACCCGGCACGCTGCTGCCCTTGTTTGTACAAGTCAACAACGGCATTTTCCAATTGACCAATAGGAGCAATCGTGACTTTTCAAGTACGCAAAGTCGTCGTTTACAAGGACACGACATGTCGGGAAGGCGGTCGTAACCTCGATCGGCCGATCACGATGGTTGGCGTGGCGGCGGTGATTCGCAATCCATGGGCAGGACGCGGGTATGTGGAGGATCTGTCACCCGAGCAGCGCGCCGGCTGTGGTCCGCTCGGCACTATGATGGTCGAGCGGGTGCTTGCCGAGTTGAAAGCCGAAGAGATCGAAGCATATGGCAAGGCGGCTGTGGTCGGTGCGGCCGGCGAAATCGAGCACGCGTCGGCGGTGATTCACAATCTGCGTTTTGGCAATCAATATCGGAGTGCCCTGAAGGCAGAAAGTTATCTGACGTTCACGAACAAGCGCGGAGGTCTTGGAACGTCGCTGCAGATCCCTATGAAGCACCTGCACGATGGATCGGCGCGCTCGCATTTCATCACGTTGGAAATGTCGATCCCGGATGCACCGTGCCCGGACGAAATTGTCATCGTACTGGGTGCATCGACCGGCGGCCGAGCGCATCCGCGCATCGGCAACCGGCATCTCGACACGATGGAAATAGAGGAGGAAGCCAAGCGGGCTTCGGGAGCATAGGCCGCCTTTCAGGCCATGTTGCTCGACGCGGTGGTGCTCCGGTGCGATCTGGCAGGCTGAAAAGGCGCTGTGTTTTGGCACAGCGCCTTTTTTGGGTTCTTTGTCGCTCCGCACCGTATATGCGGTCTTTATTTCCTAGTCTACGCACGGACCCGAGGTCGGGGCCTGAGCGGGTACCTGGTAGCCGTCGTTGAGTGTTTTCAGGAAGCACACGAGATCGGCAATGTTTTGCTGGGTAAGCTGGGGTTGCGAATGGAATTTACGAGCCAATGCACCATCCGCCGCCGTCGCTCCACCCTGAGACGTTTGTCCCTGTCCCATGGGAAGTTCCTCATCAACGTTGCCCTGGAATTGCGAAGGCAGGTCGTTGAAGACCTGTATTTGAGCCCCTGGCACATACGAAGGGACAAGAGCCCAGCTGGGGGCCGATACCGGAGTACCCGAACCGCCGGTCGAGGGATACCAGTATTCAGGATTCGTATCCCGGGTGTTGTAGAAGTTCAGTACCTGTTCAATCGAATGAAACACGCCGTTGTGGAAGAACGTTGAGCGCGTGGTGACGTTACGCAGGGTCGGAACTTTGAATGCCCCACAGTACGGATCATCTTGCCCGGCCTGTGGCAGGTGAATCGTCGTATCGGGACCGCAGAGCCCCATATCGTAGTACTGGGGATTGCTGTTAGCCGGGATCGCGGGATTACGCGGGGCACCCAGGGTCTGATACGTGAAGTCGGTCATCAGACCCGAAGCACCCCCGAAGTTCGCGCCTGCATAGTGACAGGCCGCGCAACCCGCACCGGTTACCGTGTTGTTGAACAGAGCGAGGCCCCTTTTCTCAGCCGCGGTGAATACACCACCGGTCTTGTGCCCCTGTACCAGATCCCATTTACTCGTATAGGGGTGGAAGCTCGGATCTTCAACCTGGAAAGCCTGCAGGGCGTCACCTATATCGGAGAATGCCTGCCCCACGTTGGTGAACGCGTCGGAACCGTAAACGGTCCTGAATGCCGCGGCACTGGGTCCGCTCTGGATCGCAGTCACCACAGCGGACTGGGACGTGTTCGCCATTTCAATCGGGTTCAACAGCGGGAACGCGGCTTGAGCGGACAACGACGGTGCCCGTCCATCGAGCATGAAGCCGCCACCCGGGGCCGAACCGGTAATGCCATCCGGAT
>Ga0153988_1000361_pt1 | contig 11755 bp, 7 predicted proteins | sample TSNC072MetaG_FD_104742 | JGI IMG/M metagenome (GOLD analysis project Ga0153988, IMG submission 104742) | Attine ant fungus gardens microbial communities from North Carolina, USA - TSNC072 MetaG | ecosystem: Host-associated > Fungi > Mycelium > Unclassified | place: USA: North Carolina, Jones Lake...
ATCAACTACGCCATGGTCGATATCGTGGCGGAGCGGTTCGACGCCGGTGTGCGGAGCGGCGATCTGATCGCCCAGGACATGATTGCCGTACGTATCGGTCCCGACTTCAAAATGGCAGTCGTTGGTTTACCTGACTATCTGGCGTCGAATGGGCATCCGGTTACACCGCGTGATCTGGCGGTTCATCACTGCATCAATCTTCGCCTTCCGACGCGCGGCGGATTATACGCTTGGGAATTTGCGAGGAAGCGCGAAGCATTGCACGTGAACGTCAGTGGTCAGTTCATCTTCAATACGACAGCTCAGATGCTTGACGCCGCGCTGGAAGGGTACGGGCTTGCCTACGTGCCCTATGATCTGGCCGCTCCGTATCTGGCCGAAGGGCGGCTCGTGAGCGTTCTCGAAGCATGGTGTCCGACGGTTCCCGGCTATCATCTTTACTATGTGAGTCGACGGCAAACATCACCGGCGTTTGCCGTGATCGCCGATGCGCTTCGGTATCGCGATTGAGGCGCGCGCAGCTTTCTACGCCGCGGCTTATTCCTGTGCCTACTCGTGGAGCAGGTCGTGGCGACGATAACTCTCTTTCCCGATAACGCCTGGCATCGACATCGCTCGAACGCACCTCTCCATGGACGCTGAAATGTCGCCGTCGCGCGCCACCCGGCCGGGTCGCGGTTTTGAAGTTTTCACAGTCTTTCTGAAGCTTGGGCTGACAAGCTTTGGCGGCCCGATCGCTCATATCGGCTACTTTCGCCGCGAGTTCGTCGAGCGACGCCGCTGGCTGGACGACGAGGCTTTCACCGATCTGGTGGGTCTCTGCCAGTTCCTGCCTGGACCGGCGAGCAGTCAGGCGGGTTTTTCGATCGGGCTGCTGCGGGCCGGGTGGGCCGGCGGTCTCGCTGCCTGGTGCGGCTTTACGTTACCGTCGGTGTTCGCGATGCTGGCCTTTGCGACCATCGCGCCGAATCTGGGCGGCCAGGTCGGCACGGGGGTGATTCACGGTCTGAAGCTGGTGGCGGTTGCCGTGGTGGCCCAAGCTGTCTGGGATATGGCGCGGCGCCTGTGTCCCGATCTTCGCCGCGCGGCGATCACGCTGGCCAGCCTGGCGTTGCTCAGCCTTCTGTCCACCGCTTACGCGCAACTTGCCGTAATCGGCACGGGTGCCTTGCTCGGTCTCGTGCTGTGCCGAACCGGGGACGTGAAAGCGGCGCGCGACGTTACCCGGCGTCCAGGCGAATTCCGTGTGTCTCGAAGAGCGGGTATTGCCGCGTTGATGGCGTTTGGCGTCCTGCTTTTCGGACTGCCGATGCTCAATGTGCCGGAAGTCGTGCAGGGTGTACGCGTATTCGAGGCGTTCTATCGCTCGGGCGCGCTGGTCTTCGGCGGCGGGCACGTGGTGCTTCCGCTGTTGCAGCGTGAGACGGTCTCGACAGGGTGGATCGCGCCGGGCGACTTTCTTGCCGGATATGGCGCGGCCCAGGCTGTACCGGGACCGCTATTCACCTTTGCGGCCTTCCTTGGCTGGATGATGGCCGCGCCGCCCAGGCACTGGAGCGGCGCGCTGCTGGCTACCTTGGGTATCTTTTTGCCGGGGCTGCTGCTGGTCCTTGCGGCATTGCCGTGGTGGCAGACGCTGCGAGCCCGTCCTGCAATGTCCGCGGCGCTTGCCGGTGTCAATGCCGCCGTCGTCGGTCTGCTGGCCGCCGCGCTCTACTCCCCGGTGTGGACGAGCGCGGTTCGCACCCAGTCAGATTTCGCCATTGCCTGCATCGGGTTCTGTCTTCTGGCTCGATGGAAAGTGCCGCCGCTTGTGGTCGTTGTTTTCTGCGTTGCAACCGGGGTGGCGCAAGGCGTCCTTCATTAAACGATGCAATGGAGCTGCCGGTCTTGCCATAACGGTGCGCAACCTGACAACCCGTATAGCTGCATGGCGGCGTATTGGGCCGCAAGCGGGTATACGAACGGGCATTTGTCAGAATGATGAAATTCAATCGCCAGACATTTTTGCCGCAGTACTGAGTACTGTGGTGATTCCGCCTATCCGGCAAGTCGAATTGACCGTGTATTTGTATCGCGTTACGCTGTCGCGCCAGCCCAGCCGGTTTTTTTATCAACCACGCACCAGCGAGGTGATTCCACACGCGTGATGCACGGGAGTTTGTACACGGCCATGAAAAGCGAACTCTTCGAAGACCTCGTCGCCACTTCTGCAGCGGGTTCGCCTGACGCGATTTTCCTCGTGAATGAGCGGGGGCGCATCCTGCATGTCAGTCCGGCGTGCGAGGATATATTCGGCTACGTACCGCGCGATTTCGTCGATCAGTTCATCATCGACTTCGTGGTTCCGGCCGATCAGGACGCCACACTCAGAGAGGCGCGCGAAGTGCTGGCCGGCCGCAAGCGCGTCGGCTTCGAAAACCGTTATCGTCACAAGGATGGACGCGATGTCTACGTGACGTGGTCGGCGCGCTGGCTGGAGCACGAGCGCCTGCGCGTCGGTGTGGCTCGCGACGTGACCGAGCTGCGCCGCCGGGACGCTTCACCCCTGTCGCTGCTGTCCCTTCTTGCGCCGCACGAACGCAAGGTGCTCGACCTGCTGCTGACCGAGGCGTCGGAGAAACAGATCGCCGAGCGGCTTGGCCTTGCCGCCTCGACCACGCATTCCTATATCACAGGCATCTTTCGCAAATATGGCGTGCGGGGCCGGGCAGGCTTGATGAGCTTATGGCTCAAGCATCTCTCCAGCAGCATCGCGCAGGCGAACGAAAGATAAGGGTGGTTCTCCTCGCGCGGAAAAAGTGGCCGCCAACAAGCCATACCCGCGAGGCACGCGAGCAAGCATTGTCAGGCGGCATTCGCCACGCAGAGCCCGCCGGTTTTGCACGCGTTTTCTGGGCTCCTGTTGGGTTCTCTCAGGTCTCTAGCTATGTCGTTTTGTGTGGCTCACCGGTCGGGTTTCCCGCATCGCCAGCGATACGGTTAGCCTGTATGCAGAAACGGATGCTATCCGAAACGGCTTGCCGAACCTATCCTGCTAATCAGAGGGTTTCCTTCGCCGGAATTTTCCGCCTGGACTTTCCAGCACGCCAACGCCAACGCTAACGCCAACGCCAACGCCAACGCCAACGCCAACGCCAACGCCAACGCCAACGCCAACGCCAACGCTAACGCCAACGCTAACGCTAACGCCGACGCGCGAAACAACCGTGGCTTTGCGAGCTATGGTCGATCTGTTCACCGTCCGTCGTCCGGGGCGTTAATCAGCGAGCCATACAAAAAAGCGAAAATGGCCATTAAATCAATGGAACGACGGATAATTCCCCTCGCCCCGATACTGTTAGGCGCGGCTTCGCAGCCGGAGCGGGGACAGTCGTCATACGGCGGCGCCAAAGCGCGTTGCCCGGGCAGCCGGCGGCCCATCTCATCTCGACCACGTAATGGGGATAACACGAATGGCTGAGCATCGGCGTTTGAGCGGCGAAACCCCGGAGAGGGCCGCACTTCGGGCCGGTGCGTTACCGCTGACAGCCGGAACAGGCTCCACGCACGAAACGCAAGCACGGCGTATTCGCGTCGAGCTCCAAGGCAACTTTCAAGGCCAACTCCAAGGCAAACCCAGCAGCAAACTCCACGCCGATTCAGCGCGGAAAAAGCATGGAGAAGAAGAGGTCAGCCGCTGATGTTAGCCGGCACCTACGACCCGCTGCTCGTCGTTTGCTCGTTGCTGGTGGCGAGCCTCGCGTCCTTTACGGCGCTCGATCTGACGCGGCGCATCGCCACGGCCAGGGGCCGGGCCGCGCGCTGGTGGCTGGCCGGGGGCGCCTGCGCCATGGGCATCGGCATCTGGTCCATGCATTTCATCGGCATGCTGGCGTTCAGCCTGCCGATTCCACTCGGCTACGATCCGGCCATCACCGTTTTGTCGCTATCGATCGCGATCGCCGCGTCGGCTTTCGCGCTGCGGCTGGTCTCCCACGCATCGCTACCGCGCCTGCAGCTGGGCGTGGGAGCGTTGTTGCTCGGGATCGCCATCGCCGGCATGCACTATACGGGCATGGCGGCGATGCGCATGTCGCCGGGTATCGAGTACGATCCGCTGCTGTTCGCGCTGTCCCTCGTTATTGCGGTGCTCGCGTCCGCGGCGGCGCTCTGGATCGCCTTTCACCTGCGCCGCCAAACTCCGGGAATCCGGTATTTGCGGGCCGGCGCCGCGCTGCTCATGGGGGGCGCGATCGTCGGCATGCACTTCACGGGCATGGCCGCCGCGCGGTTCCCGCTCCGCAGCCTGTGCGGCGCGGCATACGGCGGCATGAACAAGGGTTGGCTGGCCGTCGTCATCATCGTCGCGACGCTGGCGATTCTCGCGATCACGCTGATCATTCTGGTGCTCGACCTGCGGCTGGAAGCCGAGACCGCCGTGCTGGCGACCTCGCTGGCGGAAGCGAACGAGGAACTGACTTATCTCGCGCTCCACGATACGCTGACCAAGCTGCCGAATCGCGTGCTGCTGCACGACCGCCTCCAGCAGGCCATTCAGCAGGCGGGCCGGGACCGGCGCCGCTTTGCCCTGCTTTTCATGGACCTCGACAGCTTCAAGCCGGTCAACGACGCGTTCGGTCATCACGTGGGCGACCTGCTGCTCGTCGCGTTTGCGCAGCGCATTCGCGACAATATCCGCGTGCAGGATACGGCGGCGCGTGTGGGCGGCGACGAGTTCGTGCTGCTGGCCGGCATCGGCGATCACGCGGACGCGGCCGGCATTGCGGAAAAACTCGTCAGGGCGGTCGAGGAGCCGTTCGAGGTCGCGGGCCAGGAACTGAGGGTCTCGACCAGTATCGGCATCGCCATCTATCCCGACGATGGCGGGCATCAGGACGATCTCCTGAGCAATGCGGATGCGGCGATGTATCACGCGAAGGGGCTGGGGCGCAATCGTTACTGCTTCTTCGAAGCCTCGATGAACGTCAATGTCCAGGCGCAGATGCAACTCGTGCAGGACTTGCGTCTCGCGCTCGCGCGAGATGAGCTGATTCTCCACTATCAGCCCAAATTCGATGCGGCGAGCGGCGAGGTGACCGGCGCCGAGACGCTGGTGCGCTGGATGCACCCGACGCGCGGGTTGATTGCGCCGGGCCAGTTCGTTCCCGTTGCCGAAAAAACCGGGCTGATCGTGCAAATCGGCGATTGGGTTCTCGATGAGGCCTGTCGGCAACTGAGCGAATGGCACAGGCTGGGTCGAACGGACTGGTCGATCGCGGTCAATCTCTCGGCCTTGCAGTTCCGGCATGCGGGGCTGTTCGAGACGGTACGCAATACCCTCGCACGCCACGCGCTCGATCCCGGCTGTCTGACGCTGGAAATTACCGAGTCGACCGCGATGTCCGATGTGGAGACGGGCCTCGAGATCCTCATGCAATTGAGGAAGATGGGCGTGCGGATTTCGATCGACGACTTCGGCACCGGCTACTCCAGCCTGCTGTATCTGAAGCGCCTGCCCGCGGCCGAACTCAAGATCGACCGGGGCTTTGTCCGCGATCTCACGCATGACACGGAAGATGCAGCGATCGTTTCGGCGATCGTCGCGCTGGGGCAGACGCTCAATCTCGAGATCGTCGCCGAGGGCGTGGAAACCGCCGAGCAGCAGGCGTTTCTGGCTGGGCTCGGCTGCGATGCCCTACAGGGCTTCCTGCTTGGCAAACCGATGAAGGCCGAGGATTTCCTCGATGCGTTTCCGCCGCCCCAGGAGCATGCGCTGGCCGACCCGGACGCGACCTCGATCGATGGACCTTGAAGACCTTCAGGCAGGGCTCAACCCAAGGCGCACCGAAGGCTCAATCGGCACAACGGTGAACGTATCGTCCGGGGAAAGAGCGCCGCCCGTTAGCGCCAGGTTCGGCGCGGCCACCGGGGCAAACGCGACGGCTTTTCTTTCATATCCGTCTATTCGCGCTGTCATGCCACTAGAGTAAGCTGTGCGCTTTGCGCATTCGTCAAAAGGGACAGGGGTTTATGCGGCGTGTGATATTCAATCAGAAGGGTGGGGTCGGCAAATCGACGATCGTATGCAACCTGGCCGCCATTAGCGCCAACGAAGGCCAGCGAACGCTCGTCATCGATCTCGATCCGCAGGCCAATTCGAGCCAGTATCTGCTCGGTGAACAGGCGCGGGATCTCAAGCCCGGCGTCGCCGATTTCTTCGAAACGGCCTTGAATTTCAGCTTCCGGCCGACGCCCGTCTCGACGTTCATCCACCCGACGCCGTTCGAGAATCTCGACGTGATGCCCGCGCATGCCGATCTCGATGCGCTGCACGGCAAGCTCGAATCGCGCTACAAGATCTACAAGCTGCGCGACGCGCTGAACGAACTCGATGCGTACGACGAGATTTATATCGACACGCCGCCGGCGCTGAATTTCTACACGCGCTCCGCGCTGATCGCGGTCGAGCGTTGCCTGATTCCGTTCGACTGCGATGACTTTTCGCGCCGCGCTCTCTACGCGCTGCTCGACAACGTCAAGGAGATTCAGCAGGACCACAATGCCGCGCTCGAAGTCGAGGGGATCGTGATCAACCAGTTCCAGCCGCGCGCGAGCCTGCCGGTGAAGCTCGTCGAGGAACTCGTCAGCGAGGGGCTGCCGGTGCTGGACTCGCGCTTGTCTGCGTCGGTGAAGATTCGCGAGTCCCATCAGTATGCGCGGCCGATGATTCACTACGATCCGCGTCATAAGCTCACCCAGGAGTTCACGGCCTTGCATCGGGAACTGGCCGGGTAGTCCGGTCGGCGAGTCCGATGCATGCCGCCGGCTCATGACCGGCTTAGGGTCGACTTATGGCTGACTTATAGCCGACTCAGGTCTCGCTCCAGACCCGCAGCAGATTGTGATAGATGCCGACGAGCGAGCGGCGCGACGCGTTGTCCGCGTTCGTCGCATTGAGCCGCTGGATCGTGTTGTCCAGTTCGAACAGCAGCGCGCGCTGGCTGTCGTCGCGCACAAGGCTCTGGACCCAGAAGAAGCTCGCGAGCCGCACGCCGCGCGTGACCGGCACGACGTGATGCATGCTCGTCGCCGGATAGAGGATCGCGTCGCCGGCCGGCAGCTTGACTTCGTGCGCGCCGTAGGTGTCCTCGATCCGCAGTTCGCCGCCGTCGTACTCGTGCGGCTCGGACAGGAACACCGTGATCGACACGTCGGTGCGGACCTTGAGGCCCGAGCGCAGCACGCGCACCGCGCCGTCGATGTGCGAGCCGAAGGTCATGCCGCCCGAGTAGCGGTTGAAATGCGGCACGTACGCGCGATTCGGCAGCGCCGCGCTGATGAAGAACGGATGGCGCTCGGTCGCCGCGAGCACGCGGTCGGCGAGTTCGCGCGTGATGGGCGCCTCTTCGTCGAGCTGCTGGTTCTGCTTGACTTCCGCGCCGTGATAGCCGGCCGTCGCGCGGCCGTCGACCCACGGGCTGTCGGGCGCTTCGAGCGCGCCGCGAATGTAGCGCACGGTGTCGGCGTCGAGCAGGCTGGGAATCCGGATGAGCATGATGATTCCTTTGGTCCGGCCAGGCGGCGCGGCAGTGGCGCGCGCATCCGGCCGGACGCGTTCCGGCCTTAATAGAACCGGTAGTTGACGGTGGCCAGCAGCGTGCGCCCGATGCCGGGCACCGAGCGTCCGCCGTCGGACGCGATCAGCTGGTCGTAATAGAGCTTGTTGGTGAGGTTCAGCAGGTTGAGCTGAACGTCATACCGTTTCGTATGATAAGCCGCCATCGCGTCGACCCGAACGTAGCTCGGCACCTTCACGACGTTGTCGGTGGCCGGGTAGCGCGACGACATATAGATCGGCCCGCCGCCGATTTCCCAATGCTCGACCGGCTGGTACGTGACCCACAGCGTCGCCATGTGGCGCGGTGTGTTCGGCAGCGTATTGCCCTGCGTGCCGTCGAGCGCCTTGACGATCTCGCTGTCGAGATAGGTATAGCCGCCGTAGATCTGCCACTTGCTGCCGAGGCGGCCGGTCGCGCCGATCTGGTAGCCGCGCACGCGCGTATCGCCGTCGAGCGTATAGGTGCCATCGCCGTTCTGCGTGCGGGTGTTGCTCTGCTCGATCTGGAACAGCGATTGCGAAATCGACAGATTGCCGTCGAGCAGATCCCACTTGCTGCCGACCTCGTACGACTTGTTGTGTTCGGGCGCGAGGTTCTGCGTGCCCGAGGTCAGCGTGAGCGCTTCGAGCGACGGGTTGAACGACGTGCCGTACGAGAAGTAGTACGACTGCCAGTCGGTGGGCTGATAGATAAGGCCCGTGCGCACACTGGTGAAGTAGTTCGTCTGACTGGCGTAGGCCGGCCCCGACGTCGTGTTGGTGATGCTGGCCTCGAAGCGGTCCCAGCGTACGCCGCCGACGATCTTCCAGTGCTCGCCGAGCGAGATCGTATCGTTCAGGTACGCACCGAACGAATTCGCCGACGACTCCGCGCGGTTGTCGAGCGTCTGCACGGACCCGGCCGGGCGGGGATTGTAGGGCGGATCGAGCAGCGGCACGATCGCGATCGTGCCGCTGCCCTTCGGCATGCCGGGGCCGGTCACGCGATAGCCCTGATTGGTGTAGGTCTCGTGGCCGAGATCGATGCCGGCGACGACCTTGTGCTTGATCCAGCCGTTGCCGAGCGTGCCTTCGATGTCGGTCGAGTTGTAAATCGAATGATTGTCGATGACGCGGTCGCGGCTCACGAGGCCGACATAAAGCGACGAGAGCGGCAGGTCGGTGAAGTTGCCTGCCCCGAGTGCCGGCGAGTTGGCGAACGGGCCCGTGAACAGCCCGCGCTTCAGGCTCGTTTCGCGCGCGTCGGTGCCGGTATGGCTGAGCTGCGCCTGATTGCGCAGCACGAAGCCGCTTTCGAACCGATGGATGTAGCGGCCCGTCACGGTCTGATCGTCCTGCAGGGTCCGGTCGTCGGTGAAGCCGTAGAAGGTCGAGCGTCCGACCGGCGCGGGTGCGCCGTTGACCGACTGCACGCCGTAGTCGGCCATGTCGCGGTTGTGCTGGATCAGCGCGGACAGCGTGAACTCGTTCGGCGTGCCGATCCCGAAGCTCACGGTCGGCGCGATGCCGTAGTCCTTGCTCGACATCACGTCGCGCGTGCCGTGCAGCGACTGGCCGAACGCGTTGATGCGGAACGCGGACGTATCGGTGAGCGGCTGGTTGAAGTCGACCGAGGTGCGATAGTGGTCGTCGGTGCCGATCGTCGTCGAGACCGAGGCCGACTTCTTCAGGTTCGCCTGCTTCGTCACCTGATTGATGACGCCGCCCGTGGAGCCGCGGCCGAAGTAGAGCGAGGACGGGCCGTACAGGACGTCGATCGATTCCAGGTCGAAGGTGTCGCGGTAGTACTGCCCGCGGTCGCGGAAGCCGTCGAGATAGATGTCGTTGTTGGCGGTGAAGCCGCGCAGATTGATGTTGTTGCCGATCACGCCGCCTTCGGCCGCGCCGATCGTGACGCCGGGCACGTTGCGCAGCGCGTCCGAGAACGACGTGACGCCTTGCGACTGCATCAGCTGCTGGTTGACGACCGTGACCGCCTGCGGAATATCGTGCACGTCGGTCGACACGCCGGTGATGTTCGTGCGGTCGGTCTGGAAGCCGGTGCTTTCCGCATGCCCCGTCACCTGAACCGTCGGCAGCGTCTGCGCCTGGCTCGATGCGCTGTCCGGTGAAGCGGCGGCAGAGGACGAGGCAACCGGGGACGATGCGGCGGCGGGTGCGGCGGTGTTCGTCTGCGCGAAGGCGGAAGTCGCGATGGGCGCGCAAAAGAGACCCATCACCGCAATAGCGAGCGGAGTTTTGGTCAGCATCTGGTATGTCTGGAGTGTGGATTTATTAGCCAACGCCTTGGCCCACGCTTTCCAGACTGCCCTCTGAGTCGCCCCAGGGGCGAGTGCTGACGCTGCTGCGCAATGCGGCTTTACGGCGTTGTTATCTTGGCACTCAACCGGTCTTGCTGGCTGGTCCGGCGTCGCGGGGAGCGACGGGACAACTGGCTTGCAACAGCACCTGAATGAGAATCGTTACTATGACTTATGTAGTTTCTTAACTCAACAGAAATAATCTTTCATTTTTCTTTCTGTATTATTTCTGCGTCATTTGCGCGTGAGGGCGGGTTTATTTCTGAATGGCCATTACTGCGGCAGCCCGCTTGTCAGGTATGGGATATCGATATTGAGCGTGAGCGGATGGTCGGCTTCCGTCGTGCGGTTATCGCTTGCACTTTTCGGATCGAATGGTTTTGCTCATGCGCTCTGTTGCGGCTGTTTTGCACATCGCGATGGCGGTGGGCAGCATCGAACCGCCGCCCCATTCACGCGAGGCCGATTTCTCGCATTGCGTGTCGCGGCGTTTTTTCCATGCGGCGATCTTTCTCTCCAGAACGGCTTTGCAGGCCGTTGATGATCCGCCCGTGGCATCCACGGCGCGCGCCAGTTTCTGCTCCGCCACGATCTGATCGCGCCATGCGCAGAAATTCATATTGGTCTGGTTGTCGTCGCAATGGGATAAGGCCGCGCTGACCTCGCTCGCGGGCAGGCCGCTGCGCGTCGCGATCTCGCTGACCGGATCGGGAGCGGCAGCCCATGCGGAAGTGCTGATAAACGTCAGCGCGAGGATCAGAGGTTTCATCGTTGTTGTGTGATGAACGGTGCGGCTTCTTCGCTGCGGCGATGGCTTAAGCCTGACATGCTCACCACTGGGAGTTTGGGGTGAGGGCAATCTGGCAGACCTTGCAAAGGGAAGTGCGTTTCGCGAACGATTTGGGCCTTCGCCTATCGAGCCCCCAACGCCACGAACCGCTCCAGATGATGATCCTCATCGCCCAACTGATGATCGATCATCACGAGCCGCTTCGCGTAATGAGCGAGCCGCAACTCCCACGTCATGCCGATCCCGCCGTGCAACTGGATGCACTCCTGCGCGACCAGCGTGCCGATCCGGCCGATGCTGTACTTTGCCGCCGCCACCGCGCGCTCGCGCGCCTTGTGTTCGCCATCGAGCGCGGCCGCCGCGTTGATGACCGCCGAGCGCGCCTGCTCGATCTCGAGCAGCATATCGGCCATGCGGTGTTGCAGCGCCTGGAAGCTGCCGATCGGCACGCCGAACTGCTTGCGCGTGCGCAGGTATTCGAGCGTGTCGTCCTTGGCGACGTCCATTGCGCCGAGCGCTTCCGCGCACAGCGCGAGCACGCCGCAGCTCACCGCGTATTCGAGCGTCGCGAAGCCTTCATCGGCTGAGCCGAGCACGGTGTTCGCGCCGAGCGTGACGTTGTCGAACGTCACTTCGGCCGCGCGTCCGCCGTCGATCTTGCGATAACCGCGCACGTTGACACCGGCCGCATCGCGCGGCACGAGAAAGAGCGTGATGCCCGCTTCGGTGTCGTCGGCGCCGCTCGTGCGTGCCGACACCAGAAAGACCGCCGCCTGCTCGCCGTGCTGAACCACGGCCTTCGCGCCGTTCAAGGTCCACGCATCGCCGTGCCGCTGCGCGCGCGTCGCGCTCACGCGAGCGAGTTCGTAATGACTGTCGGGCTCGCCATGCGCGAGCGCGGCGAGGCGCGAGCCGTCGATCAATGCGGCAAGCTCCGCTTTCTGCGCCGCGCTACCGCTGCGTGCGAGCGCGCGGCCGACGATCAGCGTATCGAGAAACGGCTCGACGACAAGCCCTCGCCCCAAGCTCTCGAACACGACGGCGATATCGAAACCGCTGCCGCCG
>Ga0153988_1000364_pt1 | contig 11725 bp, 8 predicted proteins | sample TSNC072MetaG_FD_104742 | JGI IMG/M metagenome (GOLD analysis project Ga0153988, IMG submission 104742) | Attine ant fungus gardens microbial communities from North Carolina, USA - TSNC072 MetaG | ecosystem: Host-associated > Fungi > Mycelium > Unclassified | place: USA: North Carolina, Jones Lake...
CAATTAACGGTTTCTTGATTTTGTTGAAACCAAGATGATCGACATCGTGAGAGTTTTGTCGCGGATAGCGGAGGAAGGAGTAGAGAATGATGATAATGATGAGTTGGGCCAGGGAGTTGAGGTCAACCACTCAAGCTGCACAATGTATGTGAGTGGAGTTATCGATGAAAAGGGATGAGAGGGCGTACATAGTTCCTGACGACACGCTCCCTTGGGAAATTCTCTTGGCCTTCTCCATTCCCCAGTGCCAATCATCCTCTCTATGGTACTAGATCTTCAGATCATATATTTCATCGTCGTCCAATTCACTCTTGGCACCGTTGTTGGTGGGCTCGATGCGGTTGAAACCTCTTCGGAGGGCCGACAGCTCCTGTTGAAAAGCTGCAGATTGTTGACACAAGAAGAATCCTTTCCATTGCTTGGACATCTACGGCGAAGCGATTGTCTCTGAAACCTCATATATGGAGACCTCCATGAGGAAGATGTAAGCAGTAAGGGACAAGCGAGCTGGGGTGTTGAGCATGGCTGGGGGATGGCATGAAAAAAAGGAAGGGAGGGTGAGAAAGACTAATCCAGTTGGTTGTTGTAGTTAGCATTGGTACTGCCAATGAGGATGTCGACCTTCTGAGAGTGTGAGCATTGGCCGTCTGCAAGCATGGTCACGATCTTGATGTAACCTTCTATCCTAGCTGGTGGCATGGTATCACGAGCTAGCCTGTCGAGAAGTCTAGACACAGCACGTTTGGATCGTGCAGTTGCTCTGCTATTTGGGACTTTGTTTGGGAGGAGACATTGGACTCGGAAAGAATCGGAGAGAGCACGATTGTGGGGGGGTGGAGGGGTTTTATAATGGTGAGGCCATGGAGAGAGACGGCACAGGCATGGATCGAACTGTGCGTTGGAGACTTTGCGATGCCAAGGACTCATGCGGCACGGTGTTGTCCGCTCTCTGAGGGCTGGAGCGGCGTTGTCGAGTGGTGAGGAGAGGGAGATGATGACAGGAAGGGCATTAGTGTGGTCGACGAGGTCAACGAGAGCGACACCATCGTCGTTGTTGACGGGAACTGACGTTGGGAGAAAAATGGCCGGTGGCTACACAGTGAGAAGATGCAACACAGACGAAGCCACAACCAAAGACGAGGTCTGATCTGCAAACAGTAAGACCGGAGGCTGAGACTGCTCAGATGTGAGTCGTCCATGAACTGGCTCACTGGATGAGCAATGAAGGACCACATACAAGAGAGAGCCCTTACCTCGAGGGTAGTCCAAGTATCCCAAGCAATTCACGTAGAGCCATATCTGAACTTATGAGAAAGTCGTGGAGGTCAGCACCAAATGTTCTTTTCGATTAAAAGACAACAGCTGTAAATAAGCAACAAATCATGATCATCAATCCACTGATGCCCGGTAGAGTGATAGTATAAGCATCAGCAAGCAAAGATTGACCAACATTCAGACAATGTACCGACAATGACGCTCAGTGGGAGTGAGTATTTACTTACAGTGATTATGTTCTGCAAACTTGTCGATAGCCCTATTAGACAAGGTTCGAGTCATCTCGTTCAGATCGACATCATGGTGGAGGTCAAGCTGTTAAATTGTGTGGGAGCACAAAAAAATCACTCTCTTAGGGTAATCACATCTGTAATTTGCAGTATCTCATATGGATTAAATAAATAAATGGAGAAATAAATGAAGAAATGTGGAAGGGTAATGGAGACAGCATAAGACGAACTAGCGTGTGAAATGAGCTGATGTTGATCAACCATTGAAAGATAGTGAAGATGATGTGACGATAATGTGACAGCCAACGAGGGTGTATCAATACAGGGATACAATGTAAATCATTTGCTTATATTAAGGGGGTTTTGGATGTAGCTTGGAAGGTCATGCCAATCAGATGAATGTGCATCCAAGTATCTAAGCAACCGAGTACTTGCATTGCATATCAGAGATTAAATAAATACATTTGATAACATTGATGTTGTCTTAGATCTAGGAGGAGATCGGCATGCTCCAAAAGGCATAAAATGCTTGAGCCATAAAAAAAGCATACATGGATGTCAGTTGAGGTGTTCCGTTGTCAGGCTATTAGTATCATGGTAAGTCTTTGGCCTCAACAGGTCATTTTTATCATACCCAGATCCTGATGGCCTACATACTAGCTCTCATTTGGGAGCTCTCATGACCCAATGCTTATATCTGTCACAACAAATGCGGCCACATTTACTCCCAAAGAGGTCTCTAGGACATCAATTAGCAGATTATTCAAGATGGGACAGTGCCATCGATGTGACTTGAAGGACTGTAAATAAGGAAAAAATATACCAGCGAGCTCATTGATCGTTGAATACCGTTTCAGGTATTTTTGTTGTTAATCGATCACTTGTTGATTTACCGGCCATCAATGGCAACAGCTTGATGGCCGTTGCTTGCATTTATTGACATCGCAGACACGTTGATTGTACCCATACACGACTTGTTACTTGTTCTACTTTTCTGTGGTCCTGTACTGCTCACGTGCCATGTAGGGCTCACATGTTATTGGTCATGGGATTTCAAGCGTAGTGTGTCCTGTGATGGGTGCCACATTCTGTTGCTAATCACTGTGGATAGGATCTGCAGTCTCATTCGAGGCTGAGCTAATTGCGGCTCCACCTGTGCTGCATCTGCTCTCTATGCAGCCTCCGGCCAATTTTCTCTCGACGTCACAGTTCCCACTGGAAACGGCCTCGGCGAGGCTCACATTGACCTTGTCGTATAGTGCCCTTTCCGTCGTCGTCTCCTTCTCTCCGCCACTCAGCAACGCAGTCCCAGCCCTCACGGATTGTGGCACGAGTTCTGGGCATCACAAAGCCTCCAACGTACAGCCTGAACTCGTCTCTCTGCATGGCCTTACCAATAAAGAACCCGTTTACCCCCACCCTCACAATCCTCCTCTCTCCTATCCTTCATCCTCTTTCTGACTCCAATATCTCCCCGCAAACAAGGTTCCTAACAGGGAAACAGCTACAAAAATAGCCACTCCAAGACTTCTCAGCGGACTTTCTCGAGATGTCCTGCAAACGGAAAGTAGGTCGCGATCATGCTTGGAGACATAGCTGATGCTCGCACCCGCTGGATGGTCGACATCCTACTGACTACAACAGATTGGATTGATCTTTATCCCCGTCCCTCCCTTTTCACCATTCGCTTGGCTATGCTCAACACGCCGGCTCATTCGTCCTTTGCCGCTGACATAGGCCTGTAGAGGAGTGTTGAAACCAGTGTCATCAGGAGCTATGTATGTCCTCTCATCGACAACTTCACTCGAATATACTATGTAGCTCAACCCAATTCATCAACCTCTACACCCTCCTCAGTACTTCGTCTCAAGGAACTCGATGCGGGAAAATGAAGTACGAGAAGGAGCAGTTATCACTACTGCAGCCGAGAAGCCTGAAAAACGAGCTGAAACCTTATCTATGCAGTTGAACCTGCTCCACAGGCTTCACCTTCTAGTTGTGTACCCGTCCCTTTAATGTATACCCTCTCATCCTTTTAATCGACAACTTCACTATGCAGCTCAACCCAATTCATCAACGCGATTATTCTCTACTCCATCCTCCATTATTCGTGACAAAAAACTTCTCACGACAGCTCGAACTCAACTTGACGTTGATAAAAAAACTCAAGAAATGGCTAACCGAGTACCTCGCAGTAGTTTATCACCAAGAGCTCGATGCGGACAGCGAAGGGCAAGAAGCAGCAGTCACACTAGCTAGACTGATTTCTCCGAGTTTTTGAAGTCACCAGAATTCAAGCCCAGAGGGGCGCGAGAGGAAGTCCAAAGCTGTGGAAGAGCACAGCTTCGGGTAGCAAGTGGGGTTTTTCTGGATAAGATAAAGGTGTACAGCTCGAATTTGTACGTGCCTACACGCAGGCTCCACCCTGTATCCCTTTGGGAGATTCTCAGACATTGTCTTCCGGTGGTTTATAATGCTGTCATGTGTAATTGAGAGGCGCCGCTACTGCCGGGACAGACCTGTCGACAGGTCTGTCGCTCTTGGCGAAGACTCGCTTCAGAGTTTGCTGAGCTATGTATTTTCCTCCAATGAGTATTCCCTCTACTGCTGGCCTCCAGAAAATGGCCACTCCCGTACATTCCTGCTTGGTCTTGTGTCCTGCCACTTTGTGTACCGGCCTACAACTTGTCCTAATCATTTCTGAACAAATTCAGTGCCCTTTTGATGTACAGCTTGTAGAGCACGTCCAATGGATACCTCAGGGTCGACTTCCTTATGGCGATCTTGTTCCAGAGAACAAGAACACTGGAACAAGAATCGGGAAAACTATGTACCCTCTATCTCTTAGATCAAGGACAACGACGAAGAAGATACAACTCTTCCTTCTCCTTTGATCACCCAAAAACCATCAATTGATCACTCATTCCAACAATATTAACCACGATCCAATAACGAAATCCGGCTTTACCGTCCAACCTCAACAAAAAATTGGTTTATTTCATAATGTCTATATGTTCTCCGATATTGTCATGCTCATGAAAATTCCTCCAAAATCAATCAACACCGACTACATCAGTTCATTTTAAAAAGTCAGTATCATGTTCGCATCAGGGAAAAGCGGGAACAACAACTGAGAGAATCGAATTGTTCAATTACCATTCTTGTCAAAACCGTTGTTGCGAACTCAAGAGGTTTGTATGATGGTTTTACCTGCCACTTCGGTGTTACAAGCAGGAGACTTTGTATAACAATTTCATCTTTGATTGAAACAACTAGTCCCAGTTTTCCTTTGGTAATGACAATATAATCTATATGAGAGCATGCAGTGATTCAACGAATACACAATTTAGAATTTGACCAAGCAAGTACATGCCAAAAAACCCTAGATCAGGAGATTCCTACTCGTCATGATAATTTGCAACCGACTCCCAGCCCATACAACACCTCTTCTCTCAAACACATCCTGTTCACGTTCACTTTCACTACCGTCACACTCAATCATAATCAACACCACCTCTGCCCTCCCCTAGACTATCCTCGTTTTATTCCAGCTATCTCCTTCCATCCTTCAACCATACCCTTTCAAAATGCTTCTCCGCATCGAGTTCCTTCTGGCAGACTGCTGCGAGATATTCGCTAAGCCGTTTTTTCGAGACTAAAATGATCGATATCATGGAAAGTTTTGTCGCGAATAACAGAAGAGGGAGTAGAGAATGATGAAAATGATTGGGTTGGGCCAGGGAATTGAGGTTAGTCACTCGGGCTGCACAGCGTATGCGAGTGGAGTTGTCGATGAAAACAGATGAGAGGGCGTACATGGTGTCAACGCTCCCTCGGGAAATTCTCTTGGCCTTCTCCATTCCCTATTCCCTATTGCTAGTCTCCCTCTCAGCGGAGCCAGATTGCACAGCTTAGATCTTTTTCTTCGTTTCTCCCAGTTCATCGTCGCTCAGTTCACTCTTGACGCCGTGAATGGTGGGCCGAGTGCAGTTGAACTCTTTGGAGGACTGACAGTTCGCGTTGAAAAGCTGCAGATTGTCGAAACAAGAAGAATTCTTTCTGTTATTCGTCTGCGACGGTATCTGCATTCTTTGACACCTCGCCTCCTTTAGGAATATGTCAGCAGCAAGGGACAGACGAGCTGGCGTGTTGAGCATAATTAAGCGATGGTGTGCCAAAGGGCGAGAAAGGCCAATCCAACTTGTCGATGTAGTGAGTATTGATACTGCCAATGAGGTCAGTCAACCATCCACGGGATGCGAACATCGGCTATGTGTCCGAAGATGGTCGCGATCTTGATGTAACCTTCTTTCCTAGCTGGTTGGGGGGCACTACGAGCAAACCTGTCGAGAAGTCTTGGAGAGGCCTGTTTCCCTGTTAGGGACCTTGTCGGGTGGGGAGATATTCTGGAAAGAGGGTAGGAATTGGAGAGAGGAGGGTCACGGGGGCGAGAGTGGAGGGGGATTTACATGGGCGAAGGGAGAGATGAGACAGGCCTGGTTCGAGCTGCGCGTTGGAGGCTTTGTGATGCGAAGGACTCGTGTAGCTGTGCCTCTACGAGGGCTGGGACTGCATTGCTGAGAGGGAGACAACGACGGGAAGGGCATTACAGTGGTTGACAAGGTCAATGAGAGCGTTTCCAACATTGTTATTGGAGGCTGATGGATCTGCAATAGACTGTACGTCAGAAAAAACACACTTGAGATCCGATGTCAATGAGAGACTGGCTCGCATTGAGACGTAAACAGTACACGACCACAGAAAGAGAGGTGGTCCAGAACAAGCAGTTCAAACTGGGCTGGGCTTCAGCTCGTTCGAGATCTAGTGAATTCAAATGCAAGGAACGGCAACCGAATAAGGAACTCCTCAACTTGTTGCCTTGGAAGTCAATCAAGACTATTACAATCTCAAAATACTGCGCTAGGAATATAGCATTGGCCAGGTCAAAGCTAAAGACATATGCTTTGAGCAACTACTACATATACACAACGAACATGTGGTCGACGTGAGATGAACGGTGACACGACATAAACAGTTCCACAAGCTTTGTAAGATCGCCAACCTGAAATACCCTTCCTTCAGTAGACAGTTCCTGAAGCCTTGGACTCTAAGTGCTAGAATGATCTTTTGAGTCTATCTATCTTTTCAGCACTGAAGGTACACAAGAGCCGGCAAGAATCACCTTTGGGCATGCTTGTGACTAGGTTTCACACTAAATTTATCCCAGTCCTCCAGTTCTGTCTGCTTTTGGAGTCACCCCTGTTACCAATGTTCTTCATTATCAAGTCATCCTGTTTGGTCTCGTGAGAGCAGACTTCGTAGTAATAGTTAGCTCACGACAGATTCTCGTCCTTGATATTTGACTAGTTTTCATCTCGTTAGCCCTTCCAGATTTCTCCTCAGCTCAGTCCTGACACTGTTTTTCATCTGCTGAAAGTGCTTGTCCGTATGCGCCTTTCTTCCGTCCCAACTACCAATTCATTCTAACTACTTCGACAGAAGTTTTGGTACAGGAAATGGTCTGGGAAATTATATTCGCCAAAGCAAAAACATTTGAGAGAGACGAGCATGAAGTCAAAATGAAGTCAAATAGAGTAGCTCATGGGACTCGTCCTACTTTCTGGTTCACCTATCCATTTCAAGTACTTGAGTTGTGGACAAGACGTACTTTTTCTAACAGGTTTCCTACCTCCTTCTCCTTTTGCTCGACTTCTCTCAACCACTCCTTGTTAATGCATTCAGTCCAATTTCTGCCAAACCTCGAGTTAGAGAGGTCCACGAACGTTTCCTTCTTTCTGGGTATCCCAAGTACCACTCTGGGCAGTAGCACGCATAGACTCTTCCTGTGCTCGACTGGAACCCAAAATAGTGGCTCATTGTCCTGACCCATTACCCATCCATCCCGCATGCCTCGCAGCATGGGCTCATATCCATGCGCAGAATGCCAGTGCTCATCTGTGAGATCCGCTATGTCCCATATTCTCAAGCCAAAGTCACGGGAATACTGCGCCAACTTCGTTCCATCTCGTATAAACGCCATGACTGCGCTTCCTTGATCCAAAATTTTAGCGTTCAGATGGCCAGTATAGACGTCATAGAGACCTATTTCGGAGTCATGCTTAAGAGCGATGAGTCTGCCGTTAGGGGAATGTTGAATCAGATTGGGTGAGAGGGCCATTGCATACGCCTTGGACGTTCGGAACTCGGAAGCTCGTCGGCCGGTTCGTGTGTCCCAGACTCGGACATGAGAGTCATTGTCAGACCAGCATGCGAAGAGATCCCCGTCAGGTGAGTACACTGGTGCGAAATTTATGGACAGGGAAATATGCACTTGATCGCCAAAGTCGATAGGATGGAACTGGGCAGAGTCGTGATTCCATGAATAACATTTGGCAGATGAAGACCGAGGCACGATGACGACGGTCAAGCCATCAGGTGCTGGGAATGGGTCCGACTCTTCTTTCACCTTTAAATCTAAAGAAAACGTGCATTTAAAACCTGCGAGATCCTGCCGATGCCAAACTTGCACTAATGCTGAGTCATCATCTGAGGCGCATATAACCAGGTCGTTGCGTGTTTGGAAGGCAACCTTCCTAATCCGAACACCTTTTCTCGGCCGGGGGTTGAATGAGACGCGATTATTAGGGTGCACTGTATTGCATATGGTGATGAGAGATCTAGATAAAAACGCTACCTGATTTTCATCGGGGGAAAATGTAATCCTCATGCTATCGTAGTCTTGCTTGTCAATATCTCTATGCGATACGACTTCCCCAGTAGTCGTATCCGAGAATTCAATATGAGATTGCCCTGATATTGTAGCCACCATGTTTCCAGAATGTGAGAATGCAATGAATTGTGGCATATTGGCATCGGCTTGAGTGTCCATAGTGTCAGCCTGATTCATCGCCAAATTCTCCAGGTCCAGTTCCCACATCCTCACACTTCCATCCAAACATCCAACCAAAATCCTGTGGCCATCCCGTGATGGACAAACACTCCATATACGTGAAGTGGTTGGAGGATTTGTCTCCCAGATCAGTTTTGAGCCAGTCATGGAGACGTCCCATATCTTCACTGTGTGATCCTGGTCGATAAATAGATAGTTGGTGAGGGGTGAATGAATAACACGTGACACATCATCGAAATGATGGCTGAAGAATGTCATTTCTTGTCTGTCCAGTCGCCAAACGTAGATAGCGTTTCCTCGAGATACAGCCATCAAAGAGTCACTGGTTGGAGCAAAGACTAGTGATTTCAGATCTCCAGGAGGATGCGAGAATCGTTGGGGACCCTTGCCATCTTCCACACTCCATAATTCAATGACACTCTCAGACTTCCTTGCTACGGCCAGAAAACGCCCATTAGGAGAAAATTTGGCGCGGGCGACATCATTCACCTCGAACAACCTGTTGGATATCAAGGCACCACTGCTACCATCCCATAACTTGACCACAATCCGAGTTTGATCTCCAGCTTTATCTTCATCTATCCCATCTGTTGATGCAATTTTTCTGCCATCCTGAATGAAGACGAAATCCAAGCCCTCGATCCGAAACTGCTCTTCACCAGTCACAATGTCCAAGACCGTTGCATAAGATTCAAAACAGAGTAGAATATGTTTCCCATCAGGACTGAAGCAGGCCCAATTTAAGAGCTCATCATAAGACAGCTCAAATGGGCCTGAAATGCGATGACCAGTTTCAGAGTCACAGACACACATAGTTTCATCAGCACATATGGAAGCAAAGGTGCTTTCATCGGGTGAGAAGACCATACGGCGCACTCCATCCTTGTGGTGCTCTGCAGTGAATACCGTCATTGGCCATTGACTAGGTTTTTCTTCAGTGACCACAACAGTGTTTGGAAACCTCGAACAGAACTTTTTGGCGACAAGAGATTGTTCGGGTGAAAATGAGAGGGAAGAAACATAGATTTGGGGGGCAGACTGAGAGATTGGGGTGATAAATGCAGAAATGAATCGAAGGGTATCGCGAATGAACAACGTCAGTTCGTGATTAGGGTTGAGTGTCTGGCCAGCCAACATCAGAAATGCATCGCAGAAAATGAACTGGAGACACACCTTCCAACCTAAAGCCCTTCTCAGAATCAAAGACGCTTCGTACGTCTTACCCAACAGGCTCATCGCCTCCAACCAGAATAACAACTTCTCATCCATCACAAATTTAACTGCTTTCACCAACATTTCGTCAGACGGAGTATTGACGAGGTGATCAGCCCAATATTGACACGAATATGAAAGAAGACGAGTAATGCAGGATTTGGTAGTAGCCTGAATATCCACATTTTTTACGATGGAAGATTCCAAGCTGCATATGTTGAAGTGGAGCTTGGACGATACCAGAGTTCTCAAACATAACACAGTGAGCTGATGTTGTTGATGGTCCTGATCCTGAATGGCCGAAAGTTCAGGGTGTTCTGTTCGAAAGTGTGGAGATAAAAGGAAGTCTTCAAAAGACCGATGGTGGAAGCGAAGGACAGGACTAGATTCAATGACCGACATAAGTCCCTTTCGGATGAGCCCTAAGCTGTCCGCATCCGAACCCGGATCCTTAACTCCGGGAAGCATGATAAGTACATCGTCCCCAAGCGGTTCCTTAGCAAAAATCATTGCACCCATAACGGAAGCGACAGCCCTGATCTCTTCCTCTTCGAGATCAAGTCCAAACGATGCTTGAATAATGGTTGAGTACAAGGAATACAAACCTTTTAACCCCTTTCCATCACCCTTTTCAAGCATGGCGAACCGTCCTTCGGGATCTCGTTCAAGGAAATTGGCAACAGTTGTTGCCCAAACAAATATACCGGCGGCACCAGGGACCAGGTAATCGAGTGCCTTTCCAATCAATGTGCGTTTCATTCCCATGCTCTTAAGGCGTGACTCGAGGAATGCATGAATGTCTTTAGAAGCACTATCCCCAGACTTGACATTGCTGCCAGAAGGAATTTCGTGGATGATGATGGAGTCGGGGAACGTGATACAGTCCTCTGGCCGACTTGTGATGACCACCTTGAACTTCTTCAAGTGATCGGCCTGGATCCAGCGCTTGAGTGTACGCAAGAGACTCTGAAGATCTTCCCTCCCAGATTCGTCATGCCGCAGGCCACCACATTCATCCAATGCATCTATCACAATTACTGGAAGTTCCTCACGCGGAACGTCATCGCCCAGCATGGATAGTGGTTCCTCGATGAGCGATCTGAACAGCCGATCAATGTCAGATGATCTGTGCCCCTGAATGCCTTGAGTTAAGTGCGGCCGAAGGGAGGGGTAAATGCGGGCAAGATCACAGGCGACAGCACGCCAGAGCGCATTCATGGTGATCGTCGTAGACTGTGTGCGGTCGAACCGGAATGATATTACATGTCGCTCCTGATCCTCTAGTCTAATGGCAATGCTAGCTGCCAGGGCCGATTTTCCAACGCCAGGAGATCCCTTTATCCAGATCATATTGGGACCATTGACATTCTTGATCTCGTCTTCAATCTTTTGCAAGATGGCAGTGCGGGTTCCCTCCATACATGGTTTGTGTAGGGGGAGCCTATTCTCCCCGAGGGCGCTCACTAAATCATCTAGCCCCCTCCTGTCCGCGGCCGAGGCTGATACCGACCACAAATCAGTCAAGTTGGACGATGAATATCAGGCAAGAAGACCAGACCTTGTTTTGCTAGGATCTCTATAAGAAGATGTCGGTCAAATTTGTCCTTGAAGGCGTCAATTTTGTCCTTTAATTCAGTCGCTTTCTCCTTTTGAGATTTCACAAAGATGTACTTGACTAAGGCCAACTAATCAGTCACGAACACATTTTGATGGATTGATACATACACATCCAGCTTTTAAGCCATCTCCAAATGAAGTCTACCACTTCTTGCAAGATTTCAGGAAACTCACGTATAATACTGCGCAGTTGGTCTGAGGTTGGAACTTCATCGAGCTCCTTAAGCTGGCCAGCGAGCACTTGGATGCTGTTTGCAAGGCTTTTCATTGCCTCAGGAGTTTCTTCTTGAGTCTTCAAATGCTGTAAAAACAATTAGCAATGTTATCGACGTTGAAAACAGAAAATTAGCCAACTTTGTATACGACCTCGATACAAGAAAATACGACATGTGTGACAGGAGTCAGCTGCTTCAAGTTAGGCAATATACAGGAATGATACTCAATGATCAATCACCTTGCTGATGGCGATCCCTAAATCAAC
>Ga0153988_1000365_pt1 | contig 11681 bp, 1 predicted proteins | sample TSNC072MetaG_FD_104742 | JGI IMG/M metagenome (GOLD analysis project Ga0153988, IMG submission 104742) | Attine ant fungus gardens microbial communities from North Carolina, USA - TSNC072 MetaG | ecosystem: Host-associated > Fungi > Mycelium > Unclassified | place: USA: North Carolina, Jones Lake...
GACAACCAACGCGGCCGTGAATCGCGTCTTCGGCGCATCGGAAATCCACGTGGCCTTTGCCGTGTCAGCATCGACGCGGCAGAGCCACAGCGCGTCCTCGGGCAAGAACACATCGACGCCGCGTCCGCCGTCACGCACGGTGTGGCCGACGATCAGAACATATCGATACTGATCCAGGACCGTGCCCGCTGCATCCTCGAACGGCAAGAAGTTATTGTCGCTCTTGAACGTAAAGCCCGATTGGACGGCAGTCAGCTTGAGCGGATCGGGAGAGTTGGTCGGCGTCAATCGGCTGCTGTGCGCAATCGTGTAGAGCGGAACCGCCTCGACACACTCGCTCTTGACAGGCTTGCCCGCTGTGTCTTGCGTCGGAAGATCGAGCACGCGCGCGAATTCGACGAAGACGCTATAGTGCGCCGGCGTTCCGGGCGGCGGGTAAACGACGAACGCCGTCGCGTTCGCGCGCGCCTGACTGCCATCGCGATCCAGCGTCATACCGAACGGCCCGAAACAGGCAAGCGGCTGGTCATGCGCAACATTGGACACGTGAAGATGATGATCCGGCAGCGGCCCGAACCGTCGTGCGTCAGGAGGCGGTTCGACCTCCGGAATTTCCGGCTTGACATGAGCGACATAGGCGCCCAGCCGCTCGCCGACGCCGTATTCGCGGAACCATGCCTCGTCGAACACGACGAGAAACGGCGTGGCCGTATCGTCGGGACGTGGCACGGGCGATTCATGCAGCGCTTGCGTCAAAGGCAACACGGCGATCAGCTTGGGCGGCTTGATTTTCGTGCGATCGCCGCGAAACGCCACCGCGATGCGCCGCTGGCCCGACCAGTCGCTTTGCGGTCGTTTCAATACCGGCGCATAGCGCGAACGGAAGCGGATCGAATAGCGCAGATAGTCGGCCTGCGTGTGCCGATCCCGCGTATCCGTGAGCAAAAGCACCTTGTCTTGCGCCTGCTTCGGGTACGGGCTCGTCTGATCCGCGCGCAGCACGAAGCCGCTGTCGATCCCGCTGATCGCATCGAATACGCCGACCGCCCGCGATGTATCGCGCAAAGCGGCATCCATGAGATCAGCGGGCGGCCCGCTCGCGACGCGCCGCAACGTTTCCTGCGCGCTGTCGCTGAAACCCGGCTCCGGCGGCAACGGTAGATTGCGCCAGATCCAGCGTTCGCTCGCGATGACGGTCGCCGACACGTTCAGGTGGTCGCGCTGCTTCGCGGCATCGAGCGTATTCAGCGCATAGTTCACGACGATGTCGCCCGTCGCTTGTTCCTCCAGCGTCAGAAGTGCGGCATCCGGCTCCGGAATCACGGCGGACGCGACTTCCACCCAGACGATGCTCTCCTTGAACGCTTCGTGCGTCGCGCTCCACGGATGCGGATCTTCCAGATGCGTGTCCAGCACCGATGGATCGAAACGTTCGAGATCGTCGCGCGACACGAGCACACACAGCCTCAGGCGGACGAAATCGCCCTCGCCGATTTCGAAGACGCGCGTGGTCTTGTTGACGTTGAAGGACGTACCCGCTTTCACTTCGATTGCGCTGGTGCTCGGGACCGGCGCGGGGATGCAGTCTTCGTCGCCGGAACTGTCAATCCAGCGCACGCCGATGCCCGCCACGGCGGGATCGTCCACCAGCGCCATCGGCTTGAGCGGCTGACTGATCGAGTAGTCGGGTTTGTCGACGGGTGGCTGCTCGCACAGCAACGCGTCGCGCAGCTGGTAGATCCGCGCCATCTCCGCCTGCAACGCCTTCGCGGCCTGCGCGCGCACGTCGTCCGCCAGCGTGGTGGGGGGCATCGACCAGCGCAGATACGTCTGCTCGTCGATCTTCGGCGCGTGCACCGTGAAGCTGTAGCTGTCCGGCGGGCGGATGCCGTCCGCGGATGCAACGAAATCGTCGCTCGCCGGCGCCAGGAACAGGTACGCAGGCGCAGGTCCGGCGACCGGTCCTGAGGCCTGTTCCATGCATCGCAGCGCGACGCCCTTCGGCGTTTGCGGCCAACGCGTTCCTATCTGCGGCAATACGCCGACATCGCCCACGGCGATCGGACGCTGATAGCGCACATGGTCGTATCGCGGAGGCTGCAACGACTTCGTTCGCGTCAGATCGAGCAGCCACGGCTGGTCACTCGCCGTCAGTTCGGCGGCCATGCCGCCGGCCCGGTCCATCACCGATGCCGCGAACTCGTAGAAATCGCCGTAGCGCAACGGAATGCTCGGCATGGTATCCGGCACGTCGCGACGGATGGTCGCGAGCGAGAAGTGTTCGAGCGCATCGTCGTCGAGTCGCTGCCGATGCACCGCAGCGAGCGGATTGATGCACACCATGTTGCAGCCGAAATACGAGACTTCGCGATACAGCACATCGTCGAGATAGGTCGTCGTCACGCCGAGAATGCGCGGTGTCGATTTGAGCAGCGTGTCGTTTGCGCCGGGCAACGTGTAGCGCGCGGCGGTGAGCGCATACCACGGCGCGCCGCCCGCACCCGCGTTGCGCTCCAGCATCGCGCGATCGCTGCTTCGTCTGCCGAAAATTTGAATCTGCGCGACATCGTCCACCGCGCCGTGTTGCGGATCGTCGATATGCCGCAAACGCAGCGATTCGTCGCCGACCAGCAGATCGATTCCGTCCGCGCACGACGCCTTCGCCACGCCCGTCGAGTCCAGCGACAGCATGCGCGCCGTGACCAGGCGAGCCAGACTCGCGATGTCCAGCCGCACGGTTTCATCCCTGATTACCTTGCGATCGAGCGTGTCGAACTGGGCTTTGACGATGTCGCCGTAGGCTTCGCGCGCGGCGTCGGCCTGATCTTCGGTCGCGTCGGATGCCGCTTTCAATATCGACTTGCGCCACGCGGTCTGCACGTCATCTTTGTTGTCTTGCTCGCTCAGCGTCGCCTTCCACGCGCTCAGCGCCTCGCTCATTTGCGCGCGCGTGAGCATGCGCCAGCTTTGTTCATCGTCGGGATGCTGCGGATCGCAAAAGCGTGTGGCGTCGAGACAATCGTCGATCGACAACGCGCCGAGCATCGCGGATGGCTTCAACGCCTGTTGCAGTTGTGGACCGAGTTGCAGAAGCGAATCATCGCGGCTGTCGCGGATGCTGAGCCAGAAACTGTCCATCTCGTCCAATTCGCTGTCCAGCACGGACTGAAGCTTGAGCGCTTCGCAGTATGCGAGCGCCCCGCCCTTCTCGTAAGTGTGGACGTGCACCGGATAATGCGGCAGATCGCCCTGCCCGTCCGGCGGCTGCACCGATACGCCGTTGCGCGCCGCGCCGTGAAACTCGCCGGGCGCGGCGGAAAGATACGCGTTGTCCTTGAGCCGCCATGTGCCGTCCGCCTGCGCATCGGCGATCAGCGTGCGGTCGAGCTTGAAGTACCACGTGCACAGCAACGCCGATGGCGTCGGCGCGGCGAGCGACGACACGGTCATCATCAGCCCAGGCCACGATACGGGCGTTCGCGGGTCCGCATCGCGCGTGACTTGCTTGGGCGCATCGTCCGAAACCGGCGTGCCGCCGTGGGCGATATAGCGAAAATCCAGTTTGTTCGCGAGCGCCAGCCGCGTGCCGTTGTCTTCGATCGACTGCTTCAGCGCGTCGACGAAGTCGGGGTCGTCGGCCAGCACCGGGTACATATCGCAAGCCGATGTCCTGAAGGTCTGGCCATCGGTGGTGACGGCTACGTCCACCTTGGGCGTCGTCCAGATATTCCACGGCAGCGTGTCAAGGATGCACTGCTTCGCGTCGTCAGGCGCTACGTCGGTGCCGACGGTGAGGCGCAAGGCCATCGGCCAGATCGCTTCGTTCAGCAGATTCTTGCGCGGACCCGCCACGCTGAGCGCCAATCCTATTTGAAAGATCGTCATCGTCGTCGCACTCAGATCGCAAGCGTTTGGAAATAGCCGGCCACCGCGCCGTCGAAGTCGGGCGGCGGCGCGAGACTGGCGTAAGTCGATTGTGCCGACCAGGCGGGATCGGGCCGGGCGCGCATGTTGAACCGCTGCGCAAGCGCGCGCTGCGTGTTCGACTGCCGCGACGATCCGCCCGTGAATTGTTTTTGCACCGACCGGTTCACCCTGAGCGTAAAGCACCAGCAAATCCGGATGCTCGCCGATAACACGCCGTTGCCGACCATGCCGTCGTCGCTATACGTGACGCTCAGCGTCAGGCGCACGCCGGCCGACGCGATGCCCAGGATCGAGAACTCGCCCCAGATCAGAATACCAATGGTGATCGCCGTCTTGCCGCTTCCGGTCTGCCAGTCGCGGAAGAAATCCACGCCAACCGTGAACAGGATGCCCGCGCTGCCCGCTGCGAAACCGAAATTGACGGCGACGAACGCGCCCGCCGAAATGCCGATCGACACGCGCGTAACGAACTTCGTCGGCGGTTTGAACGATGCTTCGACGCCGAACCATCCGCCGCCGCCGAGAAACAGCACGGCGAGTCCGAAGGGCCGCTCGGGTTTGCTCAGCCAGAAGCCCGTGCGGATCTCGAAGCCATCGCCGATCAGCAAGGCGAGGCTCGATGTCAGCGTGATACCCGTCAGCGTGAACGCGCCCGTGCCGATATCCGGCAGCGGCAGCGTCAGATCAGCCTGGATGCCGGCGGGCAATTGCGGCGTCAGCACCAGTCCGTCGAGATCCGGCATCAACTCCTGCAAGGCCTGTTGCACGAACTGCAACTCGGGCGCGAGTTCGAGCTTGTTGCTGTCGAACTGGAAGTCGAGATGCCCGCGCTCGTCGAAGGCGAGGATGCCGTCGACCAGCGTGACCATCGGCTGATCGTTCAGGCTCAGCTCGAAGGCCGCTTCGAGACGTCCTTCGGTCGACTGCCGCCAGCGCCCGTCCGCCTCCGCCATATCCGCGACGGCGTGAAACAGCGGCTTGAGCAGCCGCAGCTTCACGGGGCCGAGATCGAAGAGCGTGGCGTTGTCGTCGAAGCGTTTGTCGATCGACACGCGCGCCCACGCCGACAGCCGCTCCTTGTTGAAGCCGTGCTGAATCGTCAGCCAATCGTACTGAGAGGTACCGTCCACCGGCACATCGAGATCGGGCAGCAGATCGGTCAGCTTGATCCCGCAAAAATCCGGGAACAGATCGCGCACGGCCATGCCTGCAATGTCGGGCAGGAGCCGGTCGAAAATCTTGTTGACCGGCACGCTCGTGCTGAGCGCATTGAGCGTTTGCTGACCGAGATCGTTGAAGATGGCCGATACCGGCGTGAGCGAAACCGCGTCGAGCGCCTTGTCGAAGTAGTAACCGACCTGATCGCGCGTGACCTGCAAGCCTTCCGTCACCGGTCCTTCGGCAAGCATGCGCACGGTTTCGAGCGCGGCATTCACGTTCTCCTTGCCGATCGCGACCGCCGCCCCGATCTGTGCGCGCGCCCATTCCTCCATTTGTCGCGAAGCCGCATCGATTCGCGATTCGGCCGCCTCGACCTGATCTGCGACGACATTCTGCAAATCGCCGACCGTTCCGTCGAAGGCCTTCTCGATCGCTTTCAACGAATCGCTGATCTTCGCGTTGTAGTCCTTCAATGCGTCGAACGAGCCTTGCAGCGTATCCATTTCGCCTGCGATGTCCGAAACAGAGTCCGCGATCCCTTTGATGATCGTACCGGTCGCGGCGTTCGCCTGCTTGTTCAGATCGCTCGCGTAGGTCGCCAGCATCGCGGGAATGCCGGGGAGCGCGGCGGTGGGTAGCGCGGCCTGCAAGGTGCCGTTCAGCGCGTCGAGGCCTTGACGCATTGTCTGCAAGGTAGCGTCCCAGACGCCGAGCTTGTCGATCAAATCGACGAACCTCTTATTGAGCGTGTCGAGCACCGCGCGCGCAATCTGCGGGTCGAACAGTGCGGTCAGTTCGGCGCGCAGCGCGTCGTAACGGGGCGGCTGGACATCGAACGCGGGCAAGGCTGCGAGCCATCGATCCAGATAATCCGCGAGTTCGGCGATCACCGGCTCGATCGCGCCGAGCACCGACGAACGAAGCGTGGCGGCGTCGGGCGGCGCGTTCTCCGAAGGCAGTGGCGAGTACCACATGCCGAGCGCGCCGTTCATGAACGGCCGCAGCGTGTCGAGCACGCCGCGCAGGTCGAGCGTCATGCGCGAAACCGCATCGCGCCAGTCGTTCTCGAAAATTTGCACACGCTGTGGCTGAGAGCTCGATTGCGCCTGCAAGACATCGACAGCCTGAACCGCACGCGACGCGAGCGATGTCAACTGCGAAGCGAGCCGCGACTGCAGATCCGCGAGAAACGTCCGGCCGCTTTCCAGCGCCTCGATTCGCACGACGCCCACATTGCCCAGATGCTCCTTCACGCGCGCGTTGATGGCATCCGCCAGCGCCATCGCTTCGTGCCGTACGGCTTCGGCTTCTTGCGTCGTCGCTTGAGCGGCGCGATTCGCAAGGTTCTGGAGTTCCGTTCTGGCCTGCTGGAGATCCTGCGTGACGTTGGTCTGATACGTCTGGTTGCGCGCGGTCTGGAGCGCGTCGAGATTCATCGCCAGCACGCTGGTGTTCGAATCATCGACGTTCGCGCTCATCAGCGTCATGAGTCCTTTCAGGTCCTGTTGCAACTGCGCGTTATCGGCGATGCGCGCGGTGCTGTCCGCTGCCGCTAGCTGACGCACGCCCGCGCGCAGGTTCATCAGACTGTCCAGCAGCACCGCGCGCTTGTCGCCGAAATTTTGCGCCCATTTCTGCGCCTCTTGCGCCGATGCATCGAGCGGCAGCGAATCAGGCAAACCGCGTGCGAGATTGATGTTCGATACCTTCGCATCCAGACCGGCGACATTGCGTCCGTGCATCAGATTGACGGCTTCTTCCGCCGGCGCGAGATCGAGCGTGTACGGCCGCATGCCGAGTTCGACCGGCTGGGCATCCGGCTGACGCACGCCCGCGAAACTGCTGCGCGACGGCAGCTTCGGCACCGCTGGCGGCCGGATCAGCGGAAAGTCGATGCCCGGCCACGGCGGCCAGCGATCAGTGTCGCCGCCGTCTTCGCCGCGCGTGCTGCTGAAGAAAACGAGCCGGTCGATGCTGACAACGCGCTGCGACACCGCACCGCCGCCTTTGTCGCTCGGGCGCGCGAAGTCGAGAAAGGTGTGCGGCTCGGGGAAGAACTGTTCCTTGCCGGACGGAATCGGCCCGCGCAGCGCCATGACGAAGCCGTTCGGCACGTCATGTCCCCACGACGACATGACGGGAACGACCGTTGTGGCGAAGACGCTCTGCACGAGCGGACCCGCGACCGGGCGCTCGGTCACGCTATCCGGATAGCGCCGTTTCGGCTCGGAAATCTCGATGTATTCCCGCACCTTGCGCATCGCCGCGAAACCGCTCAGTTCCGGCTGAACTTCGAGATCGTCTTGCGTAGGCGTCTGGCCTTGCAAAACGTCATAGCGCGGCGCGCGGCGTGTGGTCCGTTCATAGACGATCACGTGGCGCGCCTTGTTCCAGAGCATCGAGATGCGACCGACGCGGATCAGCGTGAGGCTGTCGAGTCTGCCCTGCCGGCTCGATGAAACGATAAGCGTCTTGCCGTTATCGAATGCGGCGGTCTGAGAGCCTTCGCCGCCAAGCGTGCCGAACACCAGACCTTCAACCGATCCGGCGGTCGACTCGGGTGCATCGAGCAGCGCCCGATAGATGTTGCGCGACTGAAAGGGCCAGTCGACGCCGCCACGAAGCGGTTGCTGTCCTTTCGCGGCGCTCGCTTTGCCCTCGTCGTCGGCGAAGTTGTCGAGCGTGAACGGATCGGCGGTCTGGCGGGTTTTCCGCAACGCGTACTGCACGCCCCGATCCACTTTGAGCGTTTGCCGTTGCGAGATGTCGCGGAACACGCGCCACCACGACGGCCGGTTCCACAAATCGGCCTGCCAGTAGGACACTTTGCTCGCGTAGTCCTTTTTGAGCGTGGCATCGTCTGTCGAGTTGCCCATGAGCGCGCGGCCCAGGTCCTCCGAGTACGGCACACGGCCCACGAGACCATCCAGTTCCGCGATGCGCAGGCCCGGCGTCTCGACTTCGGCCTGGAGACCGTACAGCAATTCGAAGCGCGCGCGATCGAGCTTCAGGCCCGTGACGCCTTGACGCTGACCGAGCATCCGGCGCAACGACCAGGGCGGCTCCGCGCGCGCCATGTCGATGTCGGTGCGATCCAGCAACAGTTTAGCGACAGGCGTCAGGCGGAAATCGAACAGCGCGCCGGGCACCGGTACCGGCGTATTGTCGCTGCGGAACAGATAACCCTTGACCATTTCCTCGCCGATTCCCTGCGGCGGCAGCACAGCCGTCATCTGGCCCTGCGTGGTGAAGAAACGCCATTCGGGCGCCTGATCGGAGTCGTCGATATATTCCGCGACGATCTCCCTGCCCGCGACGCTTTCCTCGCTATGCACACGCACGATCGTGAGCGGGCACGGATCGACGAGCAGGACGTCCGTCGTGATCGTGTCCGATTGCGGGGCGTTCAGCGTGATGCGCAGCAAGCGGCTTTGCTGCCGATTCGCGGTTTCGGTGAGTGTCGCGGGACATGCGTTGCCCGTACCCAGATCGAAGGTCCACGGCCGCGGACGCCCGACGAACGCCGAGAGAGTCTCGAAGCCGATCTCGGGATCCATGCTGAGCGGCGCATAGTGCGCCTGCGTGAACACAAGCTCCAGCGACGTCTCCAGCGGCGCACGCCGATACGGCCCGCCCTGCTCCGAACAACTGTGCCGGAACTCGCCGGAACCGGTCAGCGAGAGCGAGCCGCGATCGAATGCGTCGAGCGAAACCACTACCGACCCGGCCGCGATCTTGTGCCTGTAGTCGCATTTCTCGACGGGTTTGAACGACCAGTTCAGAAACGGCGGACGGTCTGCATCTTTTGGCTTCTTGGCGACGGAGGCCAGCACGCGGAATTGCCAAGGCGTGACGCCATCCAGTCCGACCGCGCCGCCACATGTGACAACAAGCTCAACCGTTCCGTCGATCAGCACTTCGTTCAGGCTGATGTCGGAGACATCGAAGTTGTCCCGCTTCAGATCGAAATCGAAATGGCAGACGGCGTTGGCATCGAAGGTGCTGATCCACGTCGGCACGATGCTCAGGCGATTGCGAGATCGCGCAGAAGCGAGCCCGTAGGCATGGGCCGCCAGATGCGCCTCGCTGAACGACTCCAGCGTGAAGACATAGCCCGCATGATCGGCAGACTGTCCCGGCACCTCGGACCATCGCAGCGACCAGCCGCTCACCACGCCGTCCTGAACCTGCGGCGTGCAGCGCAGATGCATGCCGCTCGCGCCCAGCAGCGAGCCGCCACGCACACGATCCGACAGCCCCAGCGCGTAATCGTTGAGCGGCGCGGGCGCGGCGAAGTCCGGCCCGATCATCAAGTCCGCGACAATGGTCCAGTTCTGCGGGAACGCCGCGTCCAAGGCGACTGGAACCAGCGAGGCGCGGAAATCGTCCTGCTGGCCGCCGGTTCGCAGCGGATCGATATGCACGAGATTGCCGCACGCGGGGCCGCCCGCATTCCAGTCCGCGCACAACAGCCGGTTTCCCGCGCTCAGACTCTTTTGATGGTCGCCCTCTTCGATCACCCACGGCGCGGGGTCGTCCATCAGCCAGTTCGGCACTTTGTGGGCGAATTTTCCCCAGCCGCTTCCTGTCCAGCATTCCGTGTAGGAATCGTTGGTGAGGCGCAAGCCATCGTGCGTGTCATATTCAACGGCCACGCACACGAACACGCCGTGCGTGCGGGGAAACACCGGCGAAGTGAGATGCACGCGGAACTCAAGATGGCCCGTGGTATCCAGGTGGTCGATATTGGCCATGCGAAAAGCTTGTACGGTCGCCTGTTGCGTAAATTCGGCGGGAATCATTCCCGGAGGCAAAAGTTCGTCGACCAGCCAGTACAAGGTGCGGTCCTTGCGCACCAGGCGGAATGCCAAAAACCCCGCGTAAGACGACTTTCCGACAACGAGCGGCTCTCTCGAATATAATTCGATATACTGATTATTGTCCGGTGTCGTGATGACCTTGATCGGCTTCATGCTTTCAGCTCCATGGAATCGCCAGTGCCAGAATAGTCCGGATTGGCGTGCCACAGCTTTCCGTCGCGATCTATCGCGCCTGCGCCACTCTGCCCCACCGATGCGAGCGCCGGTAAAATCTTGTCCAGTGCGGAGAACGGGCCGTGGCACCATAGATACTTCTGCTTGCCCGGCTTCTGCGTGTCCTTCGCGAAGGTGTAGTAGCACGCCTCGCCCCACGCCTGCACGATTTTTCCGCCATTCGCTTTGCAGATGTCATCGAGTTCCGCGGTGGCATCGAGCTTCCTTACCCGGCTGAGGAACGCGCTGGACACGAATTGCGCATCCGCGTCCGATGGAATGCCCGCCCCGCCGAACCAGCCCAGCACGATCGGCATCGCCTGAAAAGGAGCCAGGAGCGCGCGCCACAGCCGGCCCGTGCTGGACTCTGCGGCGTCGCTCTCGATACCATGACTGCCGAACAGCATGATCAACTGACACGTCGCGAGACCGGCGCGAATGTCCGCGATATCCATCCGTGCATCGTCGGCGGATTCGGTGGCGAGGCGCTGCCGGAACAGCATGAGTCCACCATCAGCATTCATATCCAGTCCTGCGTAGCCTTGCGCGGCGCGCCCTTGCACCAGACGCGGCTCGACCAGCCGGAACGATGCACTCGCCCCGAACACGCCAAGAATGCCCACCGGCTGGCTGAACGACCGCGCAATCGCCAGATTCAGCGCCTGCGGATCCGGACCCAGCGCGAGTGAATCGGACGGCCTGAGCAGCGGACGGTAGCTGAGACTCACCACGGTGCTGCCGCCGTCTTGCCGCGTCAGCAATTCCGTTCCGTTATTCGCCGGCCACGCGAGTGGATTCTGCGCCGCGACTTCCGGATTGACGAGCATCTGCGCCGCCGACGCGAGTTCGAGTTGCTCTCGCTCAAGCAGCGGCTCGAACGCGAGGACGCTCAGGCCAAGCTTATGATTCAACGGCGGCGTGACCACCGTGAAGCCCCAGCCATCGAGGTGATACATCGTCTTGTGCACCTCGCCCGCGCCGCGCGCGATCGTGCTCAGCCGGGCGCGCGTGTCGGGGGCGAACGACTTCTTCGCGGTGAGGAGCACGTCGATCATCACCTCCAGCTTCTTGCCGATGGATACACTCGCGCCGAGCGCTTTTATCGCGTTCTTCATTCCCTGCTTGAGGGCGGAACCGGGCGCACCGTTATGGACGTGGATATCGAAGAAGAACTGCCGGGTTTGCTCGCAGTCCATCGAGAATTCCTTCGCGAACTCCGCTGCATCGGCGAGGGCCGGAACGTAGTATTTCGTTCGCGCCCGCTCCTTTTGAAGGTCTTGCACCTCCTTGAAGCCGCCGAGATTTGCGAAACCCGTTTCCCATTCCGGCAGCAACTTGGTTTGTCTGATCGGCAGTTGCGCGATGTTGTTGGCGAAGTCGACGAGGTCATCCATGTCGCCGGCGAGTGCCGCGCGCAATTCGGACGCGCGATCCTTGCCAAACGCCTGCGTCATGTCGTCGGGATACTGCGTGAAGATCGTGTTGAGCAACTCGATGAGCGGCCCCGCTGTGTAGGTCACGCCGGGCGGCTCCTTGGTGCGCGTCGTCTGGTACAGCGTA
>Ga0153988_1000366_pt1 | contig 11654 bp, 12 predicted proteins | sample TSNC072MetaG_FD_104742 | JGI IMG/M metagenome (GOLD analysis project Ga0153988, IMG submission 104742) | Attine ant fungus gardens microbial communities from North Carolina, USA - TSNC072 MetaG | ecosystem: Host-associated > Fungi > Mycelium > Unclassified | place: USA: North Carolina, Jones...
ACGAACGTCTGCCGCTCGTGCCCGTCGCGCGTGGCCAGGGCGCGTGGCTCTACGACCGCGCCGGCCATCGCTATCTCGACGCGATCAGTTCGTGGTGGGTCAATCTGTTCGGTCACGCGAACCCGCGCATCAACGCAGCGCTGAAAGACCAGCTCGATATGCTCGAACACGCGATGCTCGCCGGCTGCACGCACGAGCCCGCCGTCGAACTGGCCGAACGTCTCGGCGCGCTGACCGGCAACACGCTCGGCCACGCGTTCTTCGCCTCGGATGGCGCATCGGCGGTCGAGATCGCACTGAAGATGAGCTTCCACGCCTGGCGCAACCGGGGCTTTGCCGACAAACAGGAATTCGTCTGCATCGCCAACAGTTACCACGGCGAGACGATCGGCGCGCTCGGCGTGACCGATGTCGCGCTGTTCAAGGACGCCTACGATCCGTTGATCCGTCACGCGCACGTCGTCGCCTCGCCCGATGCGCGGCTCGCGCAGTCGGGAGAGACCGCCGCCGACGTCGCGCGCCGCGCGCTCGACAACGTGCGCGCGCTATTCGACGCACGCGCGAACCGCATCGCCGCGCTGATCGTCGAGCCGCTCGTGCAATGCGCGGCCGGCATGGCGATGCACGACGCGTCGTATATCGCGGGCTTGCGCGCGCTGTGCGACGAATACAGCGTGCATCTGATCGCCGACGAAATCGCGGTCGGCTGCGGACGCACCGGCACCTTCTTCGCCTGCGAACAGGCGCGCGTGTGGCCCGATTTCCTGTGCCTGTCGAAAGGCATCAGCGGCGGTTATCTGCCGCTGTCGATCGTGCTGTCGCGCGACGACATCTTCGCGGCCTTCTATCACGACGACACCGCGCGCGGCTTCCTGCACTCGCACTCGTACACCGGCAATCCGCTCGCGTGCCGCGCGGCGCTCGCGACGCTCGACCTGTTCGCGAGCGACGACGTGCTCGCCGCGAACGCACGCAAATCGGCCACGCTGAAAGCCGCGCTCGCACCGCTCGCCGGGCATGCGCAAGTGCGCAATCTGCGCCAGTGCGGCACGCTCTTCGCGTTCGATGCGGTGATCGACGATGCTCAGCAGGCCCGAACGTTTTCGCGCCGCTTCTTCGACAACGCGTTGCAGCGCGAGCTGTTGCTGCGCCCGATCGGCACCACCGTGTACCTGATGCCGCCGTACATCCTCGACGACGAAGAACTCGCGCTGCTTGCCGCCCGCACGCGCGAAACCTTCGACGCCACGCTCGCGGAGGCCCGCTGATGCATCTGCTCGACACGCTCGCCGCGGGGCTCGAAGACATCGACGCGCGCGGATTGCGCCGTCGCCGCCGCACCGCCGATACACCTTGCGCCGCGCACATGACGGTCGACGGCCGCGAGATCATCGGCTTCGCGAGCAACGACTACCTCGGCCTCGCCGCGCATCCGCAACTGATCGAGGCAATCGCCGAAGGCGCGCGCCGGTACGGCGCGGGTAGCGGCGGCTCGCATCTGCTCGGCGGCCACTCGCGCGCGCATGCGCAACTCGAAGACGATCTTGCGGAATTCGCGGGCGGCTTCGTCGACGATCCACGCGCGCTCTATTTCAGCACCGGCTATATGGCGAACCTCGCGACGCTGACCGCGCTCGCGGGACGCGGCACGACGCTGTTCTCCGATGCGCTCAATCACGCCTCGCTGATCGATGGCGCGCGGCTGTCGCGCGCCGATGTGCAGATCTATCCGCACTGCGACATGGACGCCTTGAGCGCGATGCTCGAAGCGTCGGAGTCCGACGTCAAGATGATCGTGTCCGACACCGTGTTCAGCATGGACGGCGACATCGCACCGCTGCCGCGCCTGCTCGAACTCGCGGAACGGCACGGCGCCTGGCTCATCGTCGACGATGCGCACGGCTTCGGCGTGCTCGGCCCGCAAGGCCGTGGCGCGATTGCACAGGCCGCGCTGCGCTCGCCGCATCTGATTTCGATCGGCACGCTCGGCAAGGCGGCCGGCGTCTCGGGCGCGTTCGTCGCCGCGCATGCGACCGTGATCGAATGGCTCGTGCAGCGCGCGCGTCCGTACATCTTCACGACCGCGTCGGTGCCGGCGGCCGCGCATGCGGTGTCGGCGAGCCTGCGCATCATCGGCGGAGAGGAAGGCGAGGCGAGGCGCGCGCATCTTCAGCAGCTGATCGAGCGCACGCGCGCGATGCTGAAGGCGACGCCCTGGCTGCCCGTCGACTCGCACACCGCCGTGCAGCCGCTCATCATCGGCGCGAACGATGCGACGCTCGACATCGCCGCCGCGCTCGATCGCGCCGGTTTGTGGGTGCCCGCGATCCGGCCGCCGACCGTGCCCGCCGGCACGTCGCGTCTGCGTATTTCGCTCTCGGCCGCGCATTCGCAGGCGGACCTCGACCGGCTCGCAGCAGGCCTGCAACAACTCGAAGGGCACGGCGCATGAGTCACCTGAATTCCGCCGGCGAGGCGCTGTCGCTATTCGTCACCGGCACCGATACGGAAATCGGCAAGACGTTCGTGTCGTCGGCCCTATTGCGCGGCTTCGTGCGCGAGGGCCTGCAAGCGGCTGCGATGAAGCCGATCGCCGCGGGCGCGTTCGACGTGGACGGCGTGCTGCACAACGAGGACGCGGATCAACTCGATGCCGCGTCGAGCGTGCTGCTGCCGCCCGCGCTGCGCACGCCGTATCTGCTGAAGGAACCGGCCGCGCCGCATATCGCGGCCGCGCTCGAAAACGTGACGTTCGATCTCGAACATATCGTCGCCTGCCATCGGGAAGCGCTGACGCGCGCGGACGTCGTCGTGGTCGAAGGCGTCGGCGGCTTTCGCGTGCCGCTGACCGCGACGCAGGACACCGCCGATCTTGCGGTCGCGCTGAAGCTGCCGGTCGTGCTCGTGGTCGGCATGCGGCTCGGCTGCATCAGCCACGCCTTGCTGACCGCCGAAGCGATCGCCGCGCGCGGCCTCACGCTCGCGGGCTGGGTCGCGAATCGGATCGACCCGGACATGACGTTCCCCGACGAAAACATCGCGTCGATTCGCGCGCATCTTTCGCAAGCGTACGACGCGCCGCTGCTCGGCATCGTGCCGCATCTCGATCCGCTTTCGCCCGAGCTCGCGGCACGGCAACTCGACCTTCAACCGCTTCTGCACGCGCTGCGCCGATTGCGCGCGGCCTAGCCGCTGCCTCGCAGCGCCGAACCCTATTTCATCCGTACACGAGGATCGATCACATGACACAACTGAACATTGCAACGGGCACCGCCGACAACAATCCGAACCCCGCCGCCGCTGAAGCAAAGCCGCTCGCGCGCTGGCGCGTCGCCGATATCGTCGCGCTGTACGAACTGCCGTTCAACGACCTGCTGTTCCGCGCGCAGCAAACGCACCGCGAGCATTTCGACGCGAACGCCGTGCAACTATCGACGCTGCTGTCGATCAAGACCGGCGGCTGCGAAGAGGATTGCGCGTACTGTCCGCAGTCGGTGCATCACGACACGGGTCTCGCCGCCGACAAGCTGATGGCCGTCGACGACGTGCTCGCCGCCGCGCAGGTTGCCAAACAGAACGGCGCGACGCGCTTCTGCATGGGCGCCGCATGGCGCAATCCGAAAGACCGCCACCTCGAACCGATCAAGGACATGATTCGCGGCGTGAAAGCGATGGGGCTCGAAACCTGCGTGACGCTCGGCATGCTCGAAACGCACCAGGCACAGGCGCTGCGCGACGCGGGCCTCGACTACTACAACCACAACCTCGATACGTCGCCCGAGTTCTACGGCCAGATCATTTCGACGCGCACCTATCAGGACCGCCTCGACACGCTCGAACGCGTGCGCGACGCGGGCATCAACGTGTGCTGCGGCGGCATCGTCGGCATGGGCGAATCGCGCCGCGAACGCGCGGGGCTGATCGCGCAGCTCGCGAACATGGAGCCGTATCCGGAATCGGTGCCGATCAACAATCTCGTGCAGGTGCAAGGCACGCCGCTCACCGGCACCGAAGCGATCGACCCGTTCGAATTCGTGCGCACGATCGCAATCGCGCGCATCACGATGCCGCGCGCGATGGTGCGTCTGTCGGCTGGCCGCGAGCAGATGGACGAAGCCTTGCAGGCGATGTGCTTCCTCGCCGGCGCGAATTCGATTTTCTACGGCGACCAGTTGCTGACGACGAGCAACCCGCAGGCCGAAGCCGACCGCAAGCTGCTCGCGCGTCTAGGCATTCGCGCCGAGGCCGCGCAGCAGATGCCGGTCGAACAGAGCGGCTGCGAGCATGGCTGTGCGCAGGGTCATGAGGAGCGTGCGGCGCCGAACTGAGCCGCTGAATCGTTGCGCCTCGCAGCGCCTTTGTACCGCCTGGCCGCATACGCCGGGCGTGCGTGCATGAAACAAGGCTGCCTCGTTTCGCGAGGCAGCCTTTTTCTTTTGACGCGAAACCCAGCGCTGACGTCCGGCCGGCGATGATCCGATCGAACCTGCCGCCCTCGGCACGATGAAACGCCGTGGCCGCCCATGCGCGACGCGCGGCGCTCACACGAACGCGTGCTGCCCAGCCTCGAACGTCTCTTCACGAAAGCGCAGCGGCGCCGCGCAATGCACGAGCGTATCGACGAAGTACTTCGCGCGCGGCCACGGCCCGAAGCCGGCCGCCGTGTTGATATGCCCCGCATCGCCGAGATTGACGAACGCGCTGCCTAAACGCTGCGCGAGATCGCGCGCATCGGCGAGCGGCATCCACGGATCGGTTTCGCTGCCGATCAGAATCGACGGCACGCCGATACGCCGAGCCTCGAACGCTCCCGCGAACGCGAACTTGCGCGGACTCGCGGGCGCGACGAACAGCACGCCGGCCACCTCGTTCGCGAGCGCGCTCTGCTGCAACGCCTGCGCGGTCGCGAGGCAGCCGAAGCTATGCGCGGCCAGCACGAACGGTCCGCGTTCGCGCGCGAGCAGATCGCGCAGCGACTTCGCCCATCGCGCGATATCGGGCGCATCCCAGTTGGCCTGCTCGACGCGCAGCGAGCGCGCGAACTGCCGCTCCAGCCACGTCTGCCAATGCGCGCCTTCGCTGCCATGCAGACCGGGCACGGTGACGAGCCGTGGCGGCCATGTCGATCGGGTGCATGAAAACATGGAGATGCCTCGCTGCGGGAATCCGGGCAATCATTGTCATGCCGCGCGGCGCGCGGGCGAACCAAGTTTTTGTGCTTTGGTTATGGGGTAAAAGGAGTGAATGGGGTAAATGGCAAAACCTGGCACAACCCCGCCGCTTCATGCGCAAACGAGGGCAAACCTGTGCGAACGCGCGCAATCCGCGTCGAAAAAGTAGAATGAGGCCTATCCATCACGGGAGGAGACCCGATGCCGCACGCGTCGTCCCATGCGCTTCAGCCGCCGCCGTCCTTGCAGCCGTGCCGGCTTGCCGTGGCGGCGGTCCGTCCCGCTCCCGCGGGCCTCAGCCCGGATACATCAGCAGCCCTCGCCACGAACGCGTTCCGGACCGTATGAAAATCCTCTTCTACATGCCGCATGCCGATGCCACCGCCTGGCTGCGCGATCTCGCGCGTGCGCTGCCCGCCGCCGAATTGCGCGAATGGCAGCCGGGCGATACGGCGCCGGCCGACTTCGCGATCGTGTGGCGGCCGCCGCGCGAGATGCTGGCCGGACGCGATACGCTGCGCGCGATCTTCAATCTCGGCGCGGGCGTCGATGCGATCCTCGCGCTCGAACGCGAGCATCCAGGCACCCTGCCGCGCAACGCGCCGCTGATCCGCCTCGAAGACACCGGCATGGCCGCGCAGATGGCCGAATACGTGACGCACGCGGTGCTGCGCTATCAGCGCCGCTTCGACGAATATCAGATGCTGCAAAACGAGCGGCGCTGGCAGGTGCTCGCACCGCATCCGCTCGAGAGCTTTACGGTCGGCATACTCGGGCTCGGCGTGCTCGGCACGCACGTCGCGCGAACGCTCGCGTCATTCGGCCTGCCGGTGCGCGGCTATAGCCGCAGCGCGAAGCAGATCGACGGTATTACGACGTTCGCGGGCGACACGCAGTTCGACGCCTTCCTCGATGGCGTGAAGGTACTCGTGAATCTGCTGCCGCACACGCCCGACACCGAGAGCGTGCTGAACGCGCGCAACTTCGCGAAGCTCGCGCACGGCGCGTATCTGGTCAACATCGCGCGCGGCGCGCATCTGGTCGAGGCGGATCTTCTCGACGCGCTCGCGAGCGGCCAGCTTGCCGCCGCGACGCTCGACGTGTTCCGCGAAGAACCGCTGCCCGCCGCTCACCCGTTCTGGCGCGAGCCGCGCATCACGATCACGCCGCACATCTCGGCGCTGACGTTGCGCGAGGAAGGCATCGCGCAGATCGCGCTCAAGATCGATACGTTGACGCGCGGCGAGCCGGTCAGCGGCGTGGTGAATCTGGCGCGCGGGTACTGAGGCCGGGCGCGCGAGGCAAGACAAAGCGCATCGGCCTGAACGGCAGCAACGCCGCCGGCAACGGCGGCCCCCATCTCAGATGAGATCGCGATAAACGCAAGGGATCGGAGACAGATCATGGCCTTACCCAAGCAGGTGAAAATCGTCGAAGTCGGTCCGCGCGACGGGCTGCAGAACGAAAAGGAATTCGTGCCCACCGCGACGAAGATCGAGCTGATCGACCGTCTCTCGGCGGCCGGGTTCGGCAACGTCGAGGCGGCATCGTTCGTGTCGCCGAAATGGGTGCCGCAGATGGCCGACGGCGCCGACGTGATGGCCGGCATCGAGCGCCGTCCCGGTACGATCTACTCGGTGCTGACGCCGAATCTGCGCGGCTTCGAAGGCGCCGTCGCCGCGCGTGCCGACGAGATCGTGATCTTCGGCGCGGCGAGCGAAGCGTTTTCGCAGAAGAACATCAATTGCAGCATCGCCGAAAGCATCGAACGCTTCGCGCCGGTCGCCCAGGCCGCGAAGGAGCACGGCCTGCGCATTCGCGGCAGCGTCTCGTGCGCGCTCGGCTGCCCGTATCAGGGCGACGTGCCGGTGGCTTCCGTCGTCGACGTGGTGCAGCGCTTCGCGGCGCTCGGCTGCGACGAAATCGATATCGCCGATACGATCGGCGTCGGCACTGCGGAGCGCACGCGCGAAGTGTTCCAGGCGGTCACCGAGGTATTTCCGCGCGAGCATCTGTCGGGGCACTTCCACGATACCTATGGCCAGGCGCTCGCCAACATCTACGCCGCTCTGCTCGAAGGCATCGAGATTTTCCATGCGTCGGTCGCGGGGCTCGGCGGCTGTCCGTATGCAAAGGGCGCGACCGGCAACGTCGCGACCGAAGACGTGCTGTATCTGATGAATGGCCTCGGCATCGAAACCGGCATCGATCTCGCGCAGGTGGTCGCCATCGGCGACTTCATTTCGAACGCGATCGGCCGGCCCAACGTGTCGCGCGCCGGCAAGGCGCTGCTCGCGAAGGCGCGCAGCGAAGCGAATAACTGCGCGTAACGACGAATAACCGCGCCTCCACCCGTCCTACTTCGATCAGGATCACCCACGATGAGCGACCTCGCCCCCTTCGACTCCGACGATCTCGCCGCGCTGCCCGACGCGGCGCGCCGCGTCGCGCTGCTGCTGCGCGAACGCGGTCACGCGGGCCGGATCGTGATGCTGCCGGAAACCGGCAAGACTTCCGCCGAAGCGGCCGCCGGACTCGGCTGCGCGGTCGCGCAGATCGCCAAGTCGATCCTGTTTCGCCGCCGCGATGACGACGCGCCCGTGCTCGTGATCGCGAGCGGCGCGAATCGCGTCGACGAGCGGAAGGTGGCCGCGCAGGTCGGCGAAATCGGCCGCGCGGATGCGAAGTTCGTCCGCGAAAAAACCGGCTATGCGATTGGCGGCGTCTGTCCGGTCGGCCATGCGACGGAGCCGATCACGCTGATCGACGCCGATCTGCTCGCGCTCGACAGCCTGTGGGCCGCTGCCGGCCATCCGCATGCGGTGTTCAACCTGACCGCGCAGGAGCTGGTCGCGCTGACGGGCGCGCCGGTCGTCGATGTCGCGCTGCGCGAAACGGCCTGAACACCGCGATGACGACAACGAGCGGTAGCGGCTACGAAAACCTGGGCGATGACGGCGACGGCTCGGTGCCGTCGCCGTGCATCAGCGTGTGCAGGATGGACGCGACGACGGGCTGGTGCGAAGGCTGCCTGCGCACGATCGACGAAATCGCCGGCTGGTCGATCTTCGACGACGACGCGAAACGCGCGGTGTGGGACACGATCGAAGCGCGTCACGCGGAGTTCATGGCGAAGCACGCGAAGGAGCGGCCATGAACGCGCCGCGAGTCGTCACGCTCGGCGAGACGTTCAGCTCGACGGTCTCGTTCCCGGCGGATTCGATCAAGTCGTTTTCGCGGCTCGTCAACGATCTGAACCCGCTGCATCTCGACGAAGCGTATGCGGCGCAAAGCCGCTTCGGCGGGCTGATCGCCTCGGGCACGCAGCCCACCGCATATTTCATGGCGCTGCTCGCGACGCATTTCTCGACCTATGCGCAGCCGCTCGGCCTCGAATTCGACATCAAGCTGAAAAAAGCGGTGCATGTGCACGACACGCTGACGCTCACCTGGCGCGTGCGCGACGCTCACTGGAAGCCGAGCCTGAACGGCGACCTGACCTGTCTCGACGGCTCGGCCGTCAATCAGCATGGCGAACTGATGCTGACCGGCACGTCGACGATTCTGGTCATGCCTAAATCAACCGCATCCACTGAGCAGGCGGATGCCGGGCCTACGCCATCATGATCGCGCTGCCCGCCTCGATACGCGTGTTCGAGCGCGGCTGGCTGTCGTCGAACAACGTGCTGCTCGTCGACGACACCTACGCCGCGCTCGTCGACACCGGCTATGCGACGCACGCGCCGCAAACCGTCTCGCTGGTGCGCACGGCCCTGAAAACACGGCTGCTCGACCTGATCGTCAACACTCATCTGCATTCGGACCACTGCGGCGGCAACGCGCTATTACAGGCGACATGGCCGTGCCGCACGCTGATTCCCGCGTCGGAAGCAAGCGCGGTGCGCGAGTGGGACGAAGCGCGCCTGAGCTTTCGCGCCACCGGTCAGACCTGTGAGCGCTTCGGCTTCACCGGAACGATCGCGCCCGGCGCACAGTTGCGGCTCGGCTCGCTCGACTGGCAGGTGCTCGGCGCACCCGGCCACGACCCGCATTCGCTGATGCTGTATTGCGCCGACGAACGCATCCTGATCAGTGCCGACGCGCTCTGGGAAAACGGCTTCGGCGTGATCTTTCCCGAACTCGAAGGCGAGAGCGGCTTTGCCGAACAGCAGGCCGTGCTCGATACGATTGCGACGCTCGACGTGCGTGTCGTGATTCCGGGCCATGGCGCGCCGTTCACGCATGTCGAACAGGCGCTGGAACGCGCGTTTTCGCGCATCGCGTGGCTGCGTGCCGATCCCGCGCGCAATGCACGGAATGCGCTAAAGGTGCTGATCGTGTTCAAGCTGCTCGAAGTGCGCGAGATGAGCTTCGAGACGCTGCTGCACATGACCGGCGAGGCGGCCGCGATGCACGCCGCCGCGTCGCTGCTGAAGCCGCGCGGCGAATGGCCCGCGTTGCTGCGAGGCATGATCGAGGAACTGGCGGCCAACCAGGGGCCGCTCGCGGTGGATGGCGCGCGCATCGTCGCGCGGCGTTGATACGTTAAGGCGCCGAGGCGAACCGGCCGCCCAAACCGTCCCCACAAAAAGAAAGCCGCTCGACGAAGCGAGCGGCGGAACTTCTGTTGGACGTGATCAGCGTCGGTACGAATAATACGCGTGCTGTTTTTTGCAACGCATCGGTGATTTCCCTACAGAAATTTGACGGCGTGTTTCAAAAGCGCATACACGGCGGGTTGCAAAGCGGCGGCAGGCGCCTGAGTCCGTGCGCCTGGCCCGCTCATATGAACAATGACAGGCACGCGTTACTCCGGAATCCGTAGCATTTGCGTTTGTGGCGTGGCGTTCATCAAACCGTCAAACCAGCGCAGCATCACGTCGACGACCAACGCTTGCGCGGCACGATCCGCCAGCCGAGATTGACGCCGGCCGCCGCGATCAGAATCAGCGCCGCGCCGAGCACCTGAATCCACGCGAGCGTTTGCCCGAACGCGAGCCGATCGACGATGATCGCCACCACCGGATAGATGAACGACAGCGCACCCGTCATCGACGTCGGCAGCTTCTGGATCGCGCCATACAGCAGCACGTACATGAGCCCCGTATGCACGACGCCGAGCACAACCAGTTCGAGCCACTGCGCGCCGCTTGCCGGCAGCGCATCGAAGCGCACGAACGGCGCGAGCAGCAGCACGCCGAGCGCCACCTGGAGCAGCGCGATCAGATGCGGCGGCGTGCCCTTCAAGCGCTTCGTGATGATCGACGACACCGCGTACATCGCCGCCGCGCCGACCGCATACGCGACGCCGACCAGATACTGCCCCGGCACCGCGAGCACGGCCGGCTCGACCTTCACGACGAACACGAGGCCGACGAAGGCGACCGCGAGCCACGCCATCGTCGAGGCGCTGGTGCGTTCGCGAAACACGAGCGCGCCGAGTGCGACCAGCATGAACGGCTGCGTGTTGTAGACGGCCGTCGCCATCGAAATCGACGCGCGCGAATACGCGGCGAACAGCAACACCCAGTTGATGACGATCGCGACGCCGCCGAACAGCGCGAGGCCGAGCATCTTCCACGAGAACAGTGCGCGCCTGAAAAGACCGAGCCCCGCGCAGACGAGCGCGAGCGTCGCGCCGCCGAAAAGGCAGCGAAAAAACACCACGTTGAAAGGACTTTGCTGCGACGACACCACGAGCCAGCCGATGGTGCCCGACATCAGCATCGCCATGCTCATCTCCGCCGCACCGCGGCGGACCTCGCTGGAACGCTTGTCTGAAGCCATGATTCGATCCCGGTCGATACCTGCATGCGGGCAGTGTAATAAATCCACCAGCGCGAATACATGGCTAAACTTAAGCGGCGCGGCGATTTCACCTCTTAAACGAAGGTCATCATGAGCAAACGCTTGGCTTCGACGGTCCCGGTCGCGCTCGACGAAACCGACCGCCTGCTGCTCGCCGCGCTCGCGCAGGACGCGCGCCAGCCGGTCAGCGAACTCGCGCGCCAGGTCGGACTATCGGCGCCCAGCACAGCCGAACGCGTGCGGCGGCTCGAAGCGCAGGGCGTGATCGAGCGCTTCACGGTGCAGATCGATCCGCGTGCGCTTGGCTACACGCTGCAGGCGATCGTGCGCGTGAAGCCGCTGCCCGGTCAGTTGCATCTGGTGGAAGACGTGATCCGGCGCATTCCGGAATTCGTCGAATGCGACAAGGTAACCGGCGACGATTGCTTCATCTGCCGCCTTTATCTACATTCGATCGAACAGCTCGACGAGATTCTCTCGAAGGTCACCGAGCGCGCGGAGACGAGCACGGCGATCGTCAAATCGGCGCCGGTCGAGCGCCGCCTGCCGCCGCTCGATTGAGCGGCATGGGCACAAGCCTGAACGACGCGCCCTACTGCTCGACCGCCTCGAAGAACGACAGCATCTCGGCGACCAGTTCGTCCGGCGCTTCCTCGGGCAGATAGTGCCCGCAGG
>Ga0153988_1000367_pt1 | contig 11639 bp, 6 predicted proteins | sample TSNC072MetaG_FD_104742 | JGI IMG/M metagenome (GOLD analysis project Ga0153988, IMG submission 104742) | Attine ant fungus gardens microbial communities from North Carolina, USA - TSNC072 MetaG | ecosystem: Host-associated > Fungi > Mycelium > Unclassified | place: USA: North Carolina, Jones Lake...
CATAGCCATAGTAGTAAAGTGTATAAGTAGGTAGAGAAATGAGCGAGAACTCCATCGAGTTCTCTTTGTCAAACTCTGAACAAAGAGACAGTTGGCTTAATTCTGGTCATCGGACTTTAGACGCTGACAGGAGCTGACTAATATCACACTTTGCTATTTATGTCTGAGTTTCAATTTGGTTGATCCCAATCAACACATTGAGTATTATCTCATTTAGTATACTTATAGCTTACCAGGCTTAAGAAAACACTTATGCTAGCACTAGCATCAAAGGGTGACTTGATACAGAATAGTATTCATCCCCATGTATCAGATCCAAACTCTATTAGTATTCCTAACCTAAATCCCTACTATATCTAACAAGCTACTTGTCATGACTTGGTAAAAATGGCTAAGTCATTATTTAATATTTCTTTTTTTTTCTTTTATTACTAAGGTAGAGTGTGGGTAGATATCATGTAACAAGTCACAGAGTCACAAAGGGTATGACTATTGTCACAGAATGGTCACAAGTCACAGTCATGATATGTGACAGAGGAGTTAGTTAATAAGTAACATAGAGACCATAGGAGATAAAGGAGCATAGCTACATAGTAATTGTATATATAGTATAGTAAATCCAATGGGAACTCTATCAAGTTCTCTTTGTCAAACACTGATAAAAGGGCAGTTGGCTTGATTCTGGCTCAGGAGTTGGCTTGCTGACACTACTGCTAGCTTGATAGCTAGACCCTCTATCAATTACTTTACTATTATATAATATAATCTACCTTTAGGCTATAATTTCTTTGTTTCTCAGCAAAAAATGTTTATAATAAGTAATTATCACAGCATACCACTATCACATATAGTTGAATACTTTTTATTACCTTTCAAAAGGACTAGTTTCATTGTTGTGTTAATTCTTATGTATAGTTTAAAGTTTGTTGATTAGACATGACTAGCCAAAGATCCTAAAAGTAGCCAAAATCACTATATGGGATAGTATTTTTAAGAGCACTATTTTGTTTTGAGAGCCATATCTGAGTTTTATGTTATATTACACTAATATAGTGCAATATGTGTATTACCACAGTTTATTGTACAACTTTACATGAAGTTTTTTTATTTTGGTCTCTAGCCCAACTTAAACCCTCTACTGATTCTATGTGATTAAGTTTGTGTTGAAGTTAGTCTACTACATTTCTTTTCTACAATAGTCTATATAATAGTAAACAATGTTGTTTATTAGTGTTATGAATTACCTTACCAAGACATTTTTATTTATTTTTCTATAAATAGCATGGGAAAGTCATGTCACATGTTGTGACAGGATGTGACATCAAAAAAAAAGTCACATAAGTCACAGCACATGTTATAGCACATAATGTCACAGCACATGTTATAGCACATAATGTCACAGCACATGTTATAGCACATAATGTCACAGCACATGTTATAGCACATAATGTCACAAGAGTTTAGCTGGGAGTGTAAATAAAGAGTGCACAGACTAACTAGAATTAGTATAAGTAGATTAACCCAATACAGCAAGGACTCTAACAAGTTCTCTTTGTCTAACACTAATAAAGAGCAGTTGGCTTAATTCCAGCTCAGAGTTAGCTTTCTTGACAATTAGATTACTTTACTTTCTTTCTACAATGGTCTATGTCACAGTGAGCAGTGTTATTTGTCAGGTTACTTTGCTCTCTTCCTACAATGGTTTGTGAGGTTATAGTCAGCTCACTTTGCTTACTACCTATTCCAATTTGATTCTAATTTATTTGAATTTTTGAGTAAAAAGATAAAACTTAGTCATGTTTAGCCAAAATTTAGTCAGCACTAAGTTAGCAACCATCATCCCACATGTGACACAGCATATATACTAGTTAAATACTAGTTGAACTAGTCTAGCAGGTATACAAGACCAAATCTAGTATGCATATAAGACTAAATATGAGATAATGGTGTTTTCTAATTAATTATGTAAAATTATGTAAGTATTAGCTAAGGATTGGTCATCAAATTTCTTCATATGGTCTTTCTTTTTCTCTTAAAAATTCTACAAAATTCTACAAAATTCAGAATAAATTATAATAAAATTGGAACATACAGTGAGCAAAGCAAGCTGACTATGACTTCACTGTTGTAGAAAGAGAACAAAGCAACCTGACTCACAACTCTATAAACCACTAGTGTAGGAAGGGAGCAAAACAACCTAATGTACAATACTAGAAACTACCAGTATAAAAAGGGAACAAAGCAACCTGATAGACCTTGCTGTAACACAGACCATTGTAGAAAGGGAGCATAGTAGACTAGCTTTAACACAAACTTAATAACACAGAATTAGTAGAGAGTTTAGATAGGCTAGAGGCCTAGATTTTTTTTTTAAATCAATACTTTTATAACATGGAGTGCATAGGCAGACCATGGTAGCTAAAAATAGGTCAAGGGACTACAACCCTGTGATGTACATTATAAATGCATTTTCTATACTATTTAAGCACAAGGCTAAAAAAAGCAAATACTAAAAGAAAGAAATAACTAATTATAGAAAAAAAGAAGGCAACCTAGCTTCCAACACATGTACTTACCACAAGGTTTTTATCTGGGCCTCTGGCCTATCCAGAACCTGCTACTAATTCTATGTTATTAAGTTTGTGCTGAAGTTAGCCCGCTATGCTCTCTTTCTATAACAGTCTGCATGACAGTAAGTAGTATTGTCTATTAGGTCACTTTGCTCCCTCCCAACAATGGTCTATGTAGCTGCAGATAATGTCATTGATCAGGTCACTTTGCTCCCTTCCAACAACGGTCTGCGGCACAATAAGCAATATTGTATGTTAGGTTGCTCTACTCCCTTTCTATACTGGTAGTTTGCACTGTTGTAAGTCAGGTCGCTTTGCTCCCTTTCTACAATAGTAAGGCCACAGTCAGCTTGCTTTTCTCACTGCCTATTCCAATTTTATTGTAATTTATTGTAATTTATTTGAATTTATTCTGAATTTTATTGAATTTTATAGAGTTTTTGAGTGAAAAGAGAGAGCATGTGAAAAGTTGAACTATGTGTCAGCGCCATCACTCCCATGTTTGGTCTCGCATACATAGTAGATGCCAACTCCACTCCCACTTCATATTTTGTGCCCTGATCAAATTAGCTCTCCCATATTGCATATAAAATCACAAACACCATTTCCTAGTACTTTGATTAGATCCCCTTTTAGAAAGGCACTGGTGACTTCCACAACAAGCCAAAGCTCTATGTGAAAAGACCAAGGATAGTTCATGCTATCTCAGTCTTTTTTAGTTGGCTTATCTAGGATTGCCTCCCTAATAAGGTATAGGTGACAAGCAAGATATTCTATCTGTGAGTGAGTACTAGAACTCTTCCTTGTAGGTTGCAGAGAGCCAGGTACCCTCAAGTGGCTATTAACCATCAGTTGTCTTAATATGTTGTAGCAACTTAGCCTAGATGACTTAATCACCCTTTAAGTCTGAGTTGACAAGAAGAACTCAATAAAGTTCCCATTAGATTTTCTATACTACTTATACAACTACTACATGGTCTGTGTACTATTTTCCCATACCCATCATATGACCCATCATGTGATGTAATGCTGTAACACTTGTGATGTAACACTTTTCCATACTTCTTTCTGTATAGTAAGCCCAAGATAAAAGAAAATAAAATATAATATAATATAATATAATATAAATAATGACTTATCTGTTTTGCCAAGTCATAACACTACCTTCCTCTTAAGTTTCCTTGTTCTGAGGATTTTTACAACTTGTAATAAGGATCAACTATATTATCTATTTCATCTTCATTTTCTTCTATTCATTTTCTCACCCCTGAATTTTCTTCTTTTTTCTTTTCAATCATTTCCAAGATTTCTCTTTTTTTTGCTTGTCCTCCTTTCTAGTATCTCCAATTCCTTTCCAATCTTCCCCAATATTCTTCATCATATATTTTATTTGTCTATCCAAATAATTTCTTTGTTGTAAATCTCCTTGGCAATTCTCTTCTCCTAAATGTTCCTTCTTCTCTTTCTTGCCAATTTACTTCTTCTATGTCTCACTAATATTCCTTTTTGAACTCTTCTATTGTCTTTTTTGCATTTTCCAAGTTCTTCCTTCCTTCCCAGGTATTAGATTCTGCTGTAAATTCCTTCTAGCATATCAAGTACTTGTCCTTGCCTTTCACTCATTGCTTGTTCAAGATTCTCTCTATCTCTTACTCTTCCTCTCCTTCAATTATAACTGGAGCTGGTTTTTTCTTTCTCTGCTTCTCTACTTGTCCTACATATTTTTGTATTCTACTAATGTTAACTACTGGGTATATTTTTACTGTATTTAGTAGTTCTAATTCTACTGTATTCAATGATACAATTTTCTTTACTCTGTAAGGCCTAACAAATCTTTCTATCAGCTTCTTTGTTCTTTTACCAATCATCTGATATTTCAGATCCCTAGTACTTAATATTACTAAGTCCCTCACTCTATACTTGTTAACTTCTGCCCTTTTTCTATCAGTGTATTTCTTCATCTCTTCTTGTACTTCTCCTAGAGCTACTTTTGCTTCTTCTTGAATTTCCTTTATTTTCTTTATAAACTTTTCTGCCTCTTTGTACTTCCACTTCTTTTTTCCTTCAAATCCTATTCTAGGATCTTGCCCATGATTGGCCCTAAAGGGTGATATCTTTGTACTTGAGTATGCTTTATTATTATATACAAACTCTGCTGTTTCTAGCCAGTCTTGTCATTGCTCTTGCCTATGATCTATGAACATTCTTAGGTATTGTTTGAGCTCTTGATTAACTCTCTCTGTTTGTCCATCTATTTGAGAATAGAATACCATTAATATTTTACTCTCGATCCCTAGCATTCAATTCAACTCTTGCATTAATTCTGCTGTGAACTATAGTCCTCTATTGTCAGTGTCTAAAGTCCGATGACCGGAATTAAGCCAACTGTCTCTTTGTTCAGAGTTTGACAAAGAGAACTCGATGGAGTTCTCGCTCATTTCTCTACCTACTTATACATTTTACTACCGTGGCTATGCGCTGACTCTCCCATGGTCCTCATGTTACTCTAGTTATGTGACTTGTGATGTGACCATCTGTGACTATCTGTCACACCAATTGTGACATTGTGACAAAGTCACATAATACTTTCTCATGCTCCACCTTGTAGTTGTAAGTCCAAAGAAAAAGAAAAAGAAAAGAAAAGAAATATAAATAATGACTTAGCCATTTTGCCAAGTCATGACATCTATCTGATATTATACTCTCTAGAAGACTGTGCAGTTTCTACACATTGTCCCTAAACAACCTTACTAACCCTTCTGCTAATGTTTTCTCCATAGTTGGTATAAAATGAACTATTTTTGTTAACCAATCTACCACTACTAGAATAGAGTTGTACTCTTAAGCCAAAGGCAATTTTGTGATAAAGTATATGTCCAAGGTTTCTCAGGTAGTGAGTTTGGTATTAATTTTCCTACTGGCTATTCTGTGCAATTTTTATTTTTCTGGTAAACATTACACCTCTCCACATATTGTTTTACCTCCTTGGTTACTTTTGACTACCAGAAATCTGTAGTGACTAATTCTATAGTCTTCCACTATCCTCCATGCTCTCCTATTGGCATATCATGATGTAACCTGATAATCTCTGCCCTCAATTTATTATCTTTTGGCACATACACTTTCCCTTTTTTATATATTACACTATCTACTTCTCTCCACTCCTCATCTCTTAATATTTTCACCCCTGCTTGTTTCATCTTTTCTATAGCTTTTACTACATCATTGTCCTTTACTTTAGACTGCTTTACTTTCTCCAACAAATCTACTTTCTTAGTTCTCTGCATCTCTAGCTATTCTGGCTTTACCAATGTTCCATTTTCATTGTTCTTTTCTACTCCTATCTCCTAGTCCAATCTTCTACTTAGGCTATCTGTCTTCCCCATCTTACTTCCTGGAACATGTTTCAGTATGAAGTTAAATCTTGATAAGTACAGTGCCCATCTAGCTTGTCTATGATTTAACTTTTGTGCTTTCATGAAGTATTCAAGATTTGTTAGTAACTGACTTAAGACCTTAATCCTGGGTTAGGATCAAGAGAGCTCTTCAGGGTTAGAAGAGAACTCAATAGAGTTCTTGCTTGATTCTTTTACACTATTTGTCAAGTCGTCTCCTTTGGGTTTGGGTGGGTATGACCTCAACCTTCAGGGTTATGTCTCTCTCTGTGCTTATCTACTCAGATTCAACAAAAAGACAAGAGTTTATTTCAAGAGAGAAAAAGTAGAGGAAGCAAGACAGGAGAGAGCAGACTTAGTGAATAATGAAGCTAAGAGATGATTACATTGGCTAGCTACTTATAATGTAGAAGATGAGTCAGAATGATAGGAATTTGGTTAAATTACCTAGCTAGGGTTAGAATTGGTAAAGGTTGTGCTGAGGTAAGTGACTAGTTGTGTGTTGGTAGTGGCAACTTGTCACAAGGTATCACTTGAGCATGATACTATTTATACATTTCTTATCTATTTGTTCCTATTTAATAATACAAGTTCTCTTCCTATGTCTTTTAGTCGTTCCTGATCTTTTCCCATGTTATCTGTCATTCTCTTCCATCAACTGATCCTGTCCATCACTGTTGTCATAGTTGCATCAAGTTATAACAAGATTCTTATGATTTGTCTAGATCTTAAATTTAACTGTTGCTTCTTTGAGAAAGTATCTTTATATTTGACAACAGCCAACATCTCTTTATCATGTGTCTCGTAATTCCTTTCTATATCACTTAGAGATTTTGAGATAAAAGCTACTGGTCTCTATAATTCATTAGAGCATCTCATAGATAGTATTTCTCTAGTTGCATAATTTGAAGTATCTACTTCTATCCTGAACTCTTTGTCTAAGTCTAGGACTGCTAATACTGGTCTTGTTGTAAAAACTTGTTTGAGCTTGTTAAATGCCTGTTGCTGCTCCTATCTCCACTGCTATTTCATATCTTTTCTCATTAATATGTTTATCGGCCTAGCTACTTAAGCACAGTCTTTAATAAACCTCCTATAGTAGTTTGCAAGACCTAAAAATTTCCTAATGTCTTTTATGTTCTTTGGCTCTAGCCAACTTAGTACTCCATTTACTTTCTCCTTTTCTATTTCTATTCTATTAGGTCCTATAACAACCCCTAGAAATCCTATCTTCCTCACTTTTTATATATATTTTTCTAGCTTAATATACAAGTCATTCTCTTCTAACCTCTTCAATATTTCTTCTATAATCTTATCATGTCCTTCTTGTAGCAACTTAATCACTCTCCAAGTCCAAGTTAACAAGAAGAACTCAATAGAGTTCCTATTAGATTTTCTATACTACTTATATAACTACTATATGGTCTGTGCACTATTTTCCCACACCAATTATATGACATATCATGTGATGGTAATTTGTGTGTCACTTGTGATATGACACTTTCCAGCATTTTTTATATATAGTAAGTCTAAAAGAAAAAGAAAAAGAAAAGAAATATAAATAATGACTTAGCCATTTTGCTAAGTCATGACACTTTCTCTATTTCTGTTCCCACTAGCACATTGTCTTCAAAGACTGTAACCTTTCCTTTGTTTATTAAGTCCTTTAGTATCTCATTCATCATTGCCTAGAACGTTGTTGGCAAGTTTGTTATTCCAAAGAATATAACTGTTAGTTTGAAGGATTCTACATGCATTGTAAATACCCCTTTTCACTCGTTTTCTTTCTTTATTCTCATATTATTGAACCCCCACCTTAGATTCATTTTAGTAAATACTTTCTTACTCTCTATGTTATTGATTAACTCTGTAATTAATAGGAGCAGGTAGTTGTTTTTCACTATCTGGTCATTAAGATTACAATAGTCCATTACTATTCTCTTGCTATTATCCTTTTTGCCCACAAAAAAAACTGGTGATATCTAAGAGGATTTTGATAGTCTAATATATCCATTTTTTAGTTGGTTTTTCATGAATTTCTGAACTTCTTTTCTTTTATTCTTGAATAAAGAGTATATTTTTCCTTTCTATGGTTTAAATGTCTCTTTGAGATCTATAGCATGATCCCAAGTTTTCCTAGTCAGCATTCTCTCAGATTTCACCTTTCCAAAGACTTTTCTCTACTTCCAGAATTTCCTTGGGACTATCTCTTCAATCTTTCTATGATCTTCTTCCATTTCTTTTTCCTTTCCCCAATCTTTCTTATCGTCTATTATCCATCTAACAATTTTCTCTTTCTCTAGGGTTACTATCCTTTTTCCCCTTTTGACTTTCTTTTCTTCTTTTTTTTGTCCTATCCTACCACACAATGGTGAATACCTTGTTATCTTAACTTTTCCAGTTTCCCAATTTATTTCTGGGTTATGTGCTTATAACCATAGTATTCCCAGTATCACTTCTGTCTTTTCCAAATTGCATATGTCCATCCTTATTTTCTCAATATGGCCCTTATAATATACATTCACTTTTACTTGATATGTAATGGCTCCTTTACTATTATTTGTTCTATTGACATTTCTAACTGGTATTGACCTTTCTAATTTCTACAGCTTAAACCTGTATTTTATTACAGTTCTCCTATCCATGAACATCCCCATTGTGCCACTGTTCAAGAGCACTTTTACTGCAACACTCTTACAAGTGTCTATCTTTTCTACTCCAATATTCAACTACACTTTTCTTAGCATTTTGAAGGTTTTCCTGATCTCCCTTTGACTACTCCTCTCTTTTACTATGCCTTCTAGAGCTCTTGCCTGTGCACTGCTCTGCTATACTTTTCCCTCTTTGAGATGCACTACCTTCCTTTCTTCTTTCCTTAAATATCTACACTACTTTAGTTCTTCTAGTTTTCTCCTAGAAATGACCCCCTGTTCCCTGTTCTCTTTTATATAATATTCTTGCTTTCCATACTCTTTGTACACCAAGTAGGACACTACTACTTTCTTGGTATACTACCTCAACTCTAATAGGTATACCTCATCAGGGATATCTTTCCTATAGTGCTTCTGTACTTTCCATTGTAAGATATGTACTGAACTTTTTCTCTACTCCTTTTGCTATGCCTTTTGTGGTATTGCCATATGTGCCACTCTTTTTTCTTTTACTTTTTTTTCTCCTTCCACATGGGACATTTCCTGCACTTATGCCCCTTTGTCCCATACTTAAAGTATTCAACTACCTAGCCTCTCTTTTCTGTCTCTTGTTTTCTTAGCTCTACCCCACACTCCATCACTAATACTTCAAATTTATTTTGAGGAACAGATTTCCTCTTTTCTCCTCCTTCCTGATTTCTGTAGTTTCAGGCCAGGTACCCAAACTTCTTGCAACTGAAACACATCTTTCTTTTTTTTCCTTCAAGTTCTTCCCTCAGTTTGGTAAGAGAGTGTTTTTGTTTGAGTATGCTGCTCATTAGGTCATTGTATTGGATTAGAGATATTATGCTATGCCTCTGAGGGTACAAAGATAAATTTGAGTCTTGCTATATAAACTACATCTACTAGAGTACAAAATCTTTACCTAGCCAAAGTCCTACTGCCCTGCTAACTACTACCTTAATAATAGAGTTAAACTATTATCCAATAGATGGGATCCCTAATCTAGATGGCCTCTTAGAGAGTAACTGTCACTCCTCTGCATGTACAAGTCACAATGGACTCCAGCACAAGGTTTATACTAAGAACAGTATAAGTATACTATGTCAGTGAGCCAACTCCTGAGCCAGAATAAAGCCAACTACTCTTTATCAGCATTTGACAAAGAGAACTTGATAGAGTTCCCATTAGATTTACTACACTATATATACAATTACTATATGGCTATGCTCCCTAACTCCCATGGTCTCTATACTGTCATGACTTGGCAAAACAGCTAAGTTATTATTCAATATCTCTTTTTCTTTTCTTTTTCTTTTCTTTTCTTACTAAGGTAGAGTGCAGGAAGATATCATGTAACAAGTCACAGAGTCACAAAATTTTGTGATAATGGTCATAGAATAGTTATGTCACAGTCACAATATGTGACAGAAAAGTCAGTTGATGAGTAACATAGAGACCATGGGAAACAAAGGAGCATAGCCACATAGTAATTGTATATATAGTGTAGTAAATCCAATGGGAACTCTATTGAGTTCTCTTTGTCAAACGCTGAACAAAGGACAGTTGGCTTAATTCCAGCACAGAGTTTGGCTCTCTGACACTAGAACTTGATTCATTTCAGAGCACCATCTGCCTTAGACCTTGCTCAATCTCTTATCTCATTTAAACCAACCCTCGGCTACTGATCATGATGATCAGTAGCTACCTCCATATATAACTAGGCCCTTGGCTTAAGAGGACTTCACTGTCAGTTAGGGACAGTAGGTGAAAGTGTAGTACCAAGCTTGGGTACTACTACTGAGACCTAACCTCGCAATCAAGTAGTGTTTAGTAGATTACTTGTACTGCTTCTTAGTATAAATCTTATGCTATGCTCCATTATGAGTAGTATATGCAGAGGATTGACAGTTACTCCTAAGAGGCTGTCTAGAGTAGAGATCTCCTCTGTAGAGTAATTGTATAACCATATTACTAGGGCAGTAGTAAATAAGGCAGTAGGTGTCTGATTGGGTGAAGATCTTACACCCCAACAGACGTAACTTTAGTAAGATCAAACATTAACTCTGTACCCTTGAGGTATCAGCACAATGTCTCAAACCTAATATAAATCTCTCATGAGCAACTTGCTTAGCGAAAAGTATGCCCTCACTAAACTAAGGATAGAACTGGAAGGAAGGAAGGGGAAGCTATGTTGATGTTGCAAGAAGTTTGGGCACCTGGCCTGAAATTATAGGAATAAGAGGGAAGAGAAAAAGAGAACTACTCCCCAGAATAAGTTCAAAGTATTAAGGAGTAGAGTAATGCAGTGTGGGTTGGAAGAGAGGATGATCAGAAGGCAGGAAATAGAGGCAGCAGAATGTTTTAAGTATGGAGAAAAGGGACACAAGTGTAGGGAGTGTTCATTGTAGGAAAAGAAAAAGGCAGCGCATATGCAGCACATGTGGCAAGGTCACAAAAGGCACAGCAAGAGAAGAGACTGGCATACCCTGTAAGAGAAGAAGCATAGGAAAGAGAATTGAGGAAGGTAGAAGAGAAGGAGGCAGTGCGCATGGCCAAGCCATAAGAAGCATAACAAGAATGGAGGAGGAGTTCAGTGGAAGAGTTAAGGAAGAGAATAGAGGAACATTGTGGAAAAAGTGTCATAAACTTCATTTGGTCATATCTCCACCAATTCTTCGACGATTCCCACGGTCTTAAGGCCAGCTTAAAGCCCTTAAGAAGACCTTTCAATCGATACCAGTCACGTCTCAAGGCTGTCAATAATGGCTGATATATTAAGCAGATCAACTGGTAACCACCATGTTACCGTTTATTAAATCGCTAATATCTCGGAAACCACCATGATCAATGCTTTGGTTCTAGGCTCAGCAGAAGCCTTCTTCATAACGCTCAGAATTAGCCTAGAACAACCTCAAGGCAATTAATATTAGTGGAGATATGAAGACCTCAATGTTTGCACATGGACTTCATTAATTACCCATAGATAGTCATCTGTCCTTTTCTTAGAACAAAGGACAGCC
>Ga0153988_1000368_pt1 | contig 11635 bp, 9 predicted proteins | sample TSNC072MetaG_FD_104742 | JGI IMG/M metagenome (GOLD analysis project Ga0153988, IMG submission 104742) | Attine ant fungus gardens microbial communities from North Carolina, USA - TSNC072 MetaG | ecosystem: Host-associated > Fungi > Mycelium > Unclassified | place: USA: North Carolina, Jones Lake...
ATCAGCTTCTTGATCGAACGGCCGAGCCGATCCAGTCTCCAGACCACAAGGGTATCGCCCGCCTTGAGCACGTCCAGCACCTCGTCGAGCCCGGGCCGGGAAAAGGTGCTGCCGGACACGCCATGATCGGTGAATACTTTTACGCATCCCGCCGCCCGCAGCGCCTCGAGTTGCAAATCGAGATTTTGGTCATCAGTAGAAACCCTCGCGTAGCCGATTTTCATTCTCTCTACTTATCTACTTATCTACTTATCCAGCAAATCCGACGTCTCCACGGACGGCTTATTCAGATCTATTTACCACCATTCAAAGGACATGCGCACCGGCTCATCCCACATATCGAGACGATCGGTTATTTTTTCGAACGAACCTTGGACACAGCCGGACCTCGCCCGGAATCAGGCACGAGGAAACCCGGAGCTTCACCTGGGAACGCGAGGCGCGGCCACGATGCGCGTGGCGTACAGTGCCGGCGAAAAGGATGGCCGGCACGTCTGTTTTACCCGAAATGCCAGCTCGCCTGCTTGAGCCGCACAAAACGAAATAGAGGAAAGCGATTTACTCGATTGCTTCCCTGCACGCAATAATGGCGATATTTTTTGCGATTCGACTCAAATACGCAAATCATCGCCTGGAACGAATACATCCATTAGCGCCATTTCACGTCATCCACGCAATCGGACAGATCATTCATTTCCGGAATTCAGAGTGAAGATTAGGTCCGTTTTATCTCAAAATTTAAATATATACTTAACATACCATTAATTAATATTTTCAATTCTTTAAAATAGCTTTATTAGTGTAACGAAATATTACTTCCTCATTATTCACTCCACCCCTCGATATCCCCTATCTGACTAATCTGGCGGAAAAATAAGGTCTTGCGTCGTTTCCGGACAGGCAATACGAAAGTTACGCTTAGATACAATTACAGGCTAAAGTCATCGAATGCGTAAATCAGAAATCCATTCGGATTGCCCATATTCCGCCTCAAGCCGACGCAAGCCGCAACGGTATGGGTAACGCCACATCCGGCTCGTCCCGTTCATTCGCCCCGGCACCAGGCGGCGCGCGAGAAGCGCCCGCCACAGATACCGCCACAAACAAAAACGCCGACCCGAAGGTCGGCGTTCCTGCGTCAACGCAGCCGATGCTGCCTGGCGCCTACTTGGCGAACAGCGACGACATATCGGCAAACGCCTTGAATTCGAGCGCATTGCCCGACGGGTCGAGGAAGAACATCGTGGCCTGCTCGCCGACCTCGCCCTTGAAGCGCACGTGCGGCTCGATGATGAATTCGATGCCCGCCTTCTGCAGCTTGTCCGCGGCGGCCTGCCACTGCTCCATCGACAGCACCGCGCCAAAGTGACGCACCGGCACCGCGTCGCCGTCGACCGCGCTCGTGTGGCGATGGCCGATTTCGTCCGGTGCGAGATGCGCGACGATCTGGTGTCCGTAGAAATTGAAATCGACCCATGCGTCCGAACTGCGCCCTTCCGGACAACCAAGCAGTTCGCCGTAAAACTTGCGCGCGGCAGCGAGGCTATGCACAGGGAACGCCAGATGGAACGGCGGCAAAACGGTTTCGGCAACGCTCATGATGGAAAACTCGCTGGCTTGAAGTGAAGTGGGGTGGGGTTAAGTTGAGGTGCGGCTCGCGTCCCGCGCGAGCCAGTCACGCAAGGCCAAGTTTAACCATGAATAAAAATGTTGAGAAACGATATATATTTGAGCTGACCAACACAAAAATCGATCAATCGACATGCTGAGCGAACTGAAAACCTTCATCGCCGTGAGCCAGTACGGCACGTTTTCCGGTGCGGGCGCGCGCATCGGCCTCACGCAATCGGCCGTGAGCGCGCAGATGCAGCGACTCGAAGAGGAACTGGGCTTCCCGCTGTTCGACCGCACCGGCCGTTCCGCGACGCTCAACGAGGCCGGCCGCGAAACGCTCGCGCTCGCCGGCGAAATCATGACACTCTACGCGCGGCTCGCCGAACGCGGCGCGAGCGCGGCGGAAAGCGGCATGCTGCGGGTCGGCGCGATTGCGTCCGCGCAGGTGTCGCTGCTCGCCGACGCGCTCGCGCGCTTTCGCGACGACCGCCCCGGCTGGCGCATTCGCGTGGTGCCGGGCGTGTCGCTGGGCCTGCTCGGCCAGGTGGATTCCGGCGAACTCGATCTCGCCGTCATCATCAAGCCGCCGTTCGCGCTGCCCTCGGAACTCGAATGGCGCACGCTCGTCGCCGAACCGTTCGTGCTGCTCGCGCCGAAAAAGCTCGCGCGCGGCGCACGCTCGTGGCGCGAGCTGCTGCGCAGCGAACCGTTTATCCGCTACGACCGCGCCTCGTTCGGCGGCCGGCTCGTCGACCGTTTTCTGCGTCGCGCGCGTCTGACCGTGCGCGACGCGATCGAACTCGACGAATTGCAGGCGATCGTGCAACTGGTCGCGCGCGGCATGGGCGTCGCGCTGATCCCCGATACGGCCGGGCTCGGCAAATGGCCCGCGAGCGTCGTCGCGCTCGAACTCGGCGATCAGACGTTCCAGCGCGAGATCGGTCTCGTACAGCGTCCGCGGCATAGCCGGCAGGCGGTGGCGGATGCACTGGCGGAATGTATTACCGAAGCGGCGGGGGCGGCCGGGGCACGCGGCTGAGCAGCGGTCGCCGCGAATCGCGCACGCTGCGCTCCGATTGTCCTGCCGTGCGAACGGACAACTGTATCTGTGCGTTTCGTCTCGCGGCGCACAGAATCGTTGCCGACGCGCACTCAAGTGAAGCGCCCCATCCGCCCTCGTCTCCCGCCGCCATGATCGCCAGCCCCTTGCTCAGTGCCGATGTCCTGATCGCCTACAGCGCCTATTTCGTCGGCACCGCGAGCCCCGGGCCGAGCAATCTCGCGATCATGTCGCTCGCCATGAGCACTGGCCGCCGCGCCGCGCTGACGTTCGCGCTCGGCGTGGTGTCGGGCTCGTTCTCGTGGGCGCTGCTCGCGTCGCTCGGCTTGTCGGCGGTGCTTGCCGCTTACTCGCAATGCCTCGTCGCGATCCGGATCGCGGGCGGCCTGTATCTGCTGTGGCTCGGCTTCAAATCGGCGCGCTCAGCGCTCGGTGCGGGCAAACCGCTCGCGAGCGGCGCGCGGGCCGACGAGCCGCTCGGGCGGCTCTATCTGCGGGGCCTGCTGCTGCATCTCACGAATCCGAAAGCGGTGCTCGTGTGGCTCTCGATCGTCTCGCTCGCGATGTCGCCGGTACACGGCGCGGCGCACGTGCGGCCGGTCGTGCTCGGCTGCATGACGATCGGCACGACGGTGTTCGCGAGCTACGCGGTGCTGTTTTCCACGGCGTCCGCGCGCCGCATCTATCTGGCGATCCGGCGCTGGCTCGACGGCTCGCTCGCGATCATGTTCGGCATCGCGGGACTCAAGCTGCTGACGTCGAAAAGCTAGCCCGCGCTTCGGCTTGCGCCGCCGCTCTGCGATACTGGCGCCATTGCAATACGGATGGCGCGTGGCATGGTTCACGACATGGCACGCAAACAGACACGATGAACGGCAAAGAGAATGGCAAAAGCAATGGCAAAGACAGCGGCGGCGGCAACGAAACGAGCCCGGCAAGCTCACGCTCGCCGCTGCAAAAGCAGCTCTATGTGACAGGCGCGGCGATCCTGCTCGCCGGCCTGATCGCGGCGGCGCTCATTCATGCGAGCGCACCGCTGCCCGATAGCGCGGTCGCGATGTACAGCGCGGTCGATCCGCGTTACCAGATCGAATTGCAGCAGATCGGCGGCAATGCAGCGGTGCTGATGGCGCAGTTGCATCAGTGGTTCGACAGCCTGTGGCACGGCACGAGGCTCGCCTATACGGTCGCGGGGCTCGGCATCGCGCTCGCGGGCCTGTGCTTTTTCATCGGCTATTTTTTCGCGGACGACGTCGACGCACCACCGCAGTAGATGCCGCGCTGCCCCGGCATCCAACGATAGGCGCTCAGCCCAACGCAAGCCGGCTCAGGAACGCATCGACCTGACGCTCTTCGGTAGCCCACGACGTGACGATCCGCACGACCGAATGCCCGTCATGCGCCGCGCCCCACACGTAGAACGCGAAATCGCGCTTCAAGGCGGCGATGACCGGGTCGGGCAGGATCGCGAATATCTGGTTCGTTACCGTTTCCGCCTGGAGTGCATGGCCGTTCGCCACGATCCCCGAGGCGAGCTTCTTCGCCATCGCATTCGCATGCCGCGCGTTGGCGAAGAACCGATCGTGGTTGCCGAACAGTTCCTGGAACTGGATGCCCAGAACCCGGCCCTTCGCGAGCATGGCGCCCCGCTGCTTGACGTGGAACGCGAAGTCTTCTTTCAAGGCCGGATTGCATACGACGATCGCTTCGCCAAGCAGCGCGCCGACCTTGGTCCCGCCGATCCAGAAGATGTCGGCGAGCGCGGCGATATCGGCCAGCGTCGCGTCATTCCGGTCCGACGCCAACGCCGCCGCGAGGCGAGCGCCGTCGAGAAACAGAATGAGGCCGCGCTGTTTCGCGAGGGCCGAGATTGTCCGCAGTTCCGCGAGCGTGTAGAGCGTGCCCGTTTCGGTCGCGTTCGACAGATAGATCATGCGCGGCTTCGCCATATGCGGGAAATGGGCATTGCTGGCGAGCGCAGCCTCGATATGCTCCCGCGTGAGCTTCCCGTCGACGGCGGGAACCGTGATGAGCTTGTGGCCCGTCGCCTCGATCGCGCCGGCCTCTCGCCCGACGATATGCCCCGAGGTCGCCGCGATAACGGCTTCGTGCGGACGCAGACAGGCGGCAATCGACACGAGGTTCGCCAGCGTGCCGCTCGCGACATAGTGAATCGCGCCGTCGAAGCCATCGCCGAGGCGGGCCTTGATGCGTGCCGTGGCTTCGGCGCAGTACGCGTCCTCTCCGTATGCGGCCTGCTGGACGTAGTTCGATTCGCTCAGCGCGCGCAGTATGTCGGGATGCGCGCCCTCGCTGTAGTCGTCGAGAAAACTGAAAGTAGTCATTCGGTGCGTCTGCATTGAGTAGAGGCCGCCCGGGATGCGCCCGGAATGGATACGCGGCCGGAATTGGCTGACTCGGGCGCGCCAACAGCGATATGAAGGCTTGCCCGTCGATTGCGCTGCGAAGCGGCCATTATCGCAGCTTCATCCTCGGGCGCCGCTCCACGCTATCCGCTCAGCGAGGTTCGCTGCACGACGTCCGCTTCATAACGTCCACCTCATTGCGCTTCATGAACGAGCCCCTCACGTCCATCATGGCGCCCCCTTCACCTGCTCATGCGGCTTCGCCACGCCGGCCATCAGCAGCGCCTCGTGCAAGGTGCCGAAAATGCAGCGCTCCTCGACGATCGGCGTGATCCCATGCCGGTCCATGTCCGAGCGCAGATAGCGGTTCACGCGCGCGAAGATCACGTCGATGCCGCCGCGCTTGAGCGACGCACACAGCTCGCCCACCGAACGCGCCGCCGAATAGTCGAGATCGGTGATCGCGCTCGCATCGACGACGAACCAGCGCACCGCGCTCGGTGCGTGCCCGATCAGGCCGTTTACGTCCTCGACGAAAAAGTGGTCGTTCGCGTAGAACAGATCGGCGCCGAAGCGATAGACGATCAAGCCCGGCGCGGTCTCGATGCCGGGCACGGCCGGCACCGGCACCCATAGTCCGTCGCCGTTCGGCGCGAGCATCATCGTATGCGGACGGTAGCTGTGGCGCACGTGACGCAGCAGCGACAACGCGACCGCCACCAGAATGCCGTGCTCGACGCCGATCAGCACGACGGCCGCCGCCGTGAACACCGCGAGCGCGAATTCGCCGGGACTCTCGCTACGAATCGCGGACAGCGCCGGCAGATTGACGAGCCCGACCGCGATCGTCAACACGATGCTCGCGAGAATGCAGTGCGGCAGATATTGCAGATAGCGGCTGAAAAACAGCAGCACCACCACGACGACGGCCGCGAACACGAACTGCGCGAACTGGCTGCGCGTGCCCGCGCGGTCGGCCATCGCGGTCTGCGTCGGACTACCGTTGACGACGAACGCGCCCGAGAACGCCGCCACGGCATTGGCGGCCGCGAGGCCGAGCAGGTCGGCGTTGGTGTCGACGGTTTCGTGATAACGCTCGGCGAACACGCGGCTCGCGGCGGCGCTCTGCGCGACGATCATCACGAAGCAGGACGTCGCCACCGGCAGCAGATCGAGCATCTGCTGCCACGTCACCGAGGGCATGCGCAGCGGCGGCAATCCGCCCGCCACGGGCCCGAGGATCGAGATGCCGTGCGCCGCGAAATCGTATACGTCGCTCGCGGCGATGCCCGCCACGACCGCGATCAACGGCACCGGCAGACGCGGCCAGAAACGTTTGCAGAACAGGATCGCGGCGACCACGAGCAGCGAAATCGCCAGCGTCGCGGGATGAATCCACGCGGCTTCGCGCACGACCAGCAGCAACTGGTCGACGCTGCTCGCGGCATGTCCCGGCACGCCGAGCATGTCGCCGAGCATCGCGATGCCGACCTGCACGCCGACGCCAGCGAGAAAGCCGACCAGCACTGTGCGCGAGAGGAAATCGGCGAGAAAGCCGAGCTTGAAGATGCGTGCGACGAGCAGGAGCGCCGCGGTGAGCAGCGCGACCATCGCCGCGAGCGCCGCGTATTCGGCGCTCGAAGCCGGTGCCATCGTCGAGAGCCGGCTCGCGAAAATGGTTGCGGTAGCGGAGTCGGCGGCAACGACGAGATGCCGCGACGCGCCGAAAAACGCAAACGCGACGAGCGGCAGGAACACGGTGTAAAGCCCGGCGACGGCGGGCATGCCGGCGATGCGCGCATAGCCGAGCACCTGCGGAATATCCATCGACGCAAGCTGCACGCCGGCCAGCGCATCACGCGCCGCCGCGGCGCGGCTCAACGGAAGAATGCCCTTCAGCACGCTCACGCGCACCGTCATTATTTTCTGCAGAAAATCTTGCATACGCGATACTGCCCTTAAACAAAGCTTATCGGGCATCGTGCCCCGAACCGGCACGCAAAGACAAGACTTGACGGATGATCGAACGGACTATCGGGAAGAGGGAAGCAGGAAAGCAGGAAAGCAGAACGAAAGAAAACCCACGGCCGCCGCCCGCGAAGCTGACGACAACCTGACCACGAGCGAAGCGCTTCACGGTTCTGCATGACGCGAGCGCGAACCGGACCAGCCCGAAGATTTAACGTTTGAATTGCCCTGTCTGCGGGTCTACATGGCGTGCAAAACCAAACAGCGCAGCGATGCAGAAAGGACAGGCGATCAGAAAGACGGCCAACATCACGGTCACCCCGTAACAACTTGTTACCGCAGAGTTTAAAGGTTTTGTCCGTGAATTAAATGAGGGAAAACCGCAAAGCACTATTGCGCGGCATTACAACTATCTTAAAGAGCGCTATCGCGAGACTCGCTGAAAACACGGGGTCTCGTCACGAGGTTTTCCTCGAACCCAGTGCGGGCCCCACCGATGCACGCATCGTCACGCTGACCGGAAACTCGCGGAAAATCTCCCACGTGGTGCGATAGCACTCGTTGATGAGCCAGCGCACCGCGTTGCGCGTCAACTCCGCGGTCGGAATATGCACCGACGTAAGCCCCGGCGCCGTATACGGGGCCGAGTAATCGTCGTCGTAGCCGATCACGGAAATGTCGTTCGGCACCGAAATGCCCGCCTCGTAAAAACGCGCGAGCACGCTCACCGCCATCGTGTCGTTCGCGCAGAACAGGCCCGTGACGCGCCGCTTCGAATCGAGCAGCGTGCGCGCCGCGAGTTCGCCGCCGCGCCAGCGGTCCGCGCAGAACGACGCATCGGGCAACTGGCGACGAACCTAGCCGGCCAATGACGCGTGACCGTGCGCGATGGCCGCCACGTTCTTCTTGCGCTCCGTCAACCGGTTCGACACACCGGTGACTCCACGCACCGAGCGCGCCGCGTTGCCCGCGCGCGAGATCTGCCAGCTTTCGGGCACGGTCCCCGTGAGCGTGACGACACCTCGGCGTGCCCTGATGCGAATCCCCGAGTCGTCGAGATCGGGTACGCGCCTGAGGGCGCGGCGCACGTCGAGAATAATCGCGTCATCCGCCCTGCGTCCGGGCGGCGACGTCGAGACCCTCATCATGGGTGCAGCCTCGCCGGCCGGTGCGCTCATGACCTCACCGGCATTCGCATAGCTCGCGCAACTGGCGATGAGCGCAACCAGCGCCGTACCGATCATTCTGCTCGTACCGTTCGTGTTCATTGCGGCTCCTCTCGAGTGCTCTCAGGTTGGCGGCGCAAAAACAGGCATCGCGCCGCATGTTGTCTCAACGTGTTCCGCACATCTTACGCAGCTTCGTCGATAAGCAAATACACGTTTTGGTGAACAACGGTGATCGGCGGCAGCGCTGAAGCAAACGGAAAAAACCGCGTGAAATGGCCCGGTTCGGCCGGCGCTACTTCGAAATCTTCTCCAGTTCGAGCCCGTTCGTACGCGGTCCCATCAAGCCGATCGCGAGCATCACGATCAGCATCGCCCCGGCGATGAACACGAACACGCCCGTCGTGCCAAAGTAGCGCAACACGGCCGCGATCAGAAAAGCCGTGAAAATCGCGGAAAAACGGCTCCACGAATACACGAAGCCCACTGCGCGCGCGCGGATGCTGGTCGGAAACAGCTCCGACTGATACGCGTGATAGCTGTACGAAATGATGTTGCCCGCGAGCGTCAGGCACACGCCAAGGCTCACGAGCAACACCGCGCCCGATGCCTGGCTGAACCACAAGCCACACACGATGTTCACGCCGGCCATCACGACGATCACGGTCTTGCGCTCGAAACGGTCGCCGATAAAGAGGCCGATCACGGGCCCGAGCGGTGCCGCCAGCGCGATCACGCTCGAATACATGAGACTCGTCGTGATCGTGATGCCCTGCTTGATCAGCAAGGTCGGCACCCAGTTTGCGAAGCCGTAGAAGCCGACCGTCTGGAAGATGTTGAAGATCGTCATCATCAGCGTGCGGCTGCGATACGGCGGCACCCACATATCGCGGAAGCTGCCGCGCGGCGCAACCGGCACCGGCGGCGCGGGCGGCGGCAACTCGCGGCCGTATTCGTGGCGCACGGCCGCTTCGAGCGCGCTCATCACGCGCTCCGCTTCGGCAAGACGCCCCTGCTGCGCGAGCCAGCGCGGACTTTCCGGCAAGGCGCGGCGAATCCACCAGACGAACAGCGCGCCATGCGCGCCGATCAGCGCGACCCAGCGCCAGCCGTCGAGACCGAACAGCGTGCGCGGCACCAGCAGGAACGAGAGAAACGCGACCACCGGCACGGCCGTGAAGCCGACTGCCTGCTCGCACGCGAATGCGCGGCCGCGAATCTGCTTCGGCACGAGTTCGGAGATGTACGTGCCGATCGTCACGAGCTCGACGCCGATGCCGACACCGGCGACGAAGCGCCAGAAATTGAGGCCCGTCGCGGTGTCCTGGAACGCCATCACGACATTGGCCACCGTGTACCACAGCAGCGAATACGTGAACACGGCGCGGCGCCCGAAGCGATCCGCGAGAAAACCGCATGCGATCGTGCCGATAAACAGCCCGCTGAACAGCGCGGCGATAAAGCTCGCGACGCCGGTCGAGCCGAACAGGCCATGCGTGGTCGCACTCAGGATTCCGCTTTTGACGAGACCCGGCGCGACATAGCCGGAATACAGCAGGTCGTAAAGCTCGAAGAAGAAGCCGAGGCTCAGCAGCACCACGAGCTTCCAGATGGAACGCGTCGCGGGCAGCCGGTCGAGGCGCGCGGAAATGCTGCCTGCGTCGAACGACGTGGCGTGGTTTGCGTCGTTCGCCTGAGGCGCGATGCGCTCGGCGGCGCTGCCGGCATGCGCCGCGTTGCCGTCGCTGCGCGCGACGGACCCCGCTTGATCGGGGGATGTCATGTTGTATGTCTCCACGTGTTGCGACTGTCATCACGGCCGCCTGTCCGGCAAGACGACGGGCTCGCCGGGGCCGCTTTGGGATCGATTCGCTGCCGGCCCTGCGTTCTGTCGCGCGTCGCACGCACCTCGATACGGCCTGGCCGGAGTCCGGCCTGCATTCTAGCCGTGCGCACGCTTCAATTGTTCGAAGCTCGTGATTTTTCCGGCCAGTGCGCTCGCCGCAACCGTGTAGGGGCTCGCGAGCCACACCTCGCCAGGCCCCGAACGGCCCGGGAAATTGCGATTGATTGCGCTGATCGTCACGTCGCCTGCATGCGCCGATTGCCCCGGCCCGCAGTTGGCGCACGAGCCGCAACCTGGCATCACGAGCGTCACGCCCGCGCGTTCGAACACCGGCAGATAGCCCTGCTCCTCGCAATACGCACGCACTGCCATCGTGCCGAATTGCAGATAGAGCCGCGTGCCCTCGGGTACGCGCATGCCGTGCTCCACGCCCCAACGTAGCACGTCGTGATAGAAATCGAAGTCCTCGCGCTTGCCTGCTGTGCACGAGCCGCCGTACGCGATATCGATTGCGACGTCCTCGCCCAGTTGCTGCGCGGGTACGCCGTTGCCGGGGTCGCCGGGACGCGCGAGCATCGGCTCGATGCGGCTCGCGTCGATACGGATCGTGTCGCGATAGGTCGCACCCGCGTCGCTTTTCATCCAGCTTTCCAGCACGAAATCGATGCCGCGGCGTTCTTTCAGGAACGCGACCGTGCGGCCGTCCGGCTCGACGATGCCGGTGAAGCCGCCCAGTTCCGCGACCATGTTGGTCAGCGTCGCGCGTTCGTCGATCGACATCGCGCGCACAGCCGCGCCGCCGTATTCGAACACGAGGCCGATCGCGCCGCCCGAGCGAATCGCGTCCCTATGCAGCAGATGCAGCACGACGTCCTTGGCGGTCACGCCGTCGCGCAGATGACCGTCGATCTCGATGCGCAGCGTTTCCGGTACCTTGCAGCGCACGTAGCCCGTTACCCAGCTATTGGCGACTTCCGTCGCCCCCGCGCCGAATGCGAGGCAGCCGAGCGCGCCCGAATGCGGCGTGTGCGAATCGGTGCCGCACGCGACCTGCCCCGGCAACGCGTATTGCTCGGCCATCAACGCATGACAGATGCCCTCGGAGCCGGGCGCGCCATCGAACCTGTCATCAAGCGAGCCGTGCGAGCGCACCGGATAGTCTCGCGAGAACGACGTGTGCCCTTCCATCAGATCCGCGACGCCGGGCAACAGGCCGTCGCGCACGTGCGGAATGCTTTGCGGCGCGAGCACGAGGTGATCCTGGAACGCGATGATGTGACCGGGGGCATGGAGCGGCGCGGGCTTACCGAACGCGCGATGCATCAGGTGCGCGCACATGCCGGTGAAGTAGTCGTGGCTGAAGCGCCAGTCGGCCGCGATGAATACGCCATCGCCACGCTGCGCGCTTGCCGTGCCCGGATGCAGATGACGGTCGATGATTTTCTCGGCCAGCGTCTTCGGTTCGGCGCTTGTCTCTTCGCTTGTCTCATCGTTTGCCGCCCCGCTCGCGACGCTGCCGTCGCGCTCGCCCGGCGCGGGCCAGTCCGCGAATTTGCTGTACGCGAGCAGGCCACCGCTGCGGATGATCTGCTGCGTCAGCGCGTCGCGTCCCTTA
>Ga0153988_1000369_pt1 | contig 11616 bp, 12 predicted proteins | sample TSNC072MetaG_FD_104742 | JGI IMG/M metagenome (GOLD analysis project Ga0153988, IMG submission 104742) | Attine ant fungus gardens microbial communities from North Carolina, USA - TSNC072 MetaG | ecosystem: Host-associated > Fungi > Mycelium > Unclassified | place: USA: North Carolina, Jones...
GTTAATTGCAAATCAAACAGTTACACATGACTTTGTTCCCACAGTTCACTACCTGGACCTCACCACCATTGCCCAATGAGTCAAAACGAAATCGACCATACCAGAGGCCCTTGAAAAAATTAATGAGGAGATGGCCCTTCTACACCAAAAATGTGCTCATGTCCGTGGAAAGCTCAATGAGCATTTGTCAGCTACGCGAAACCTTCCTCCAGAGGTTCTCACCGAGATATTCCGGCTTTCAGCATGCAATCTGGATCTCCGAGAACCTCAATTGTACTCGATCGAGATACGGGTGCTTCTCAGACTCGGCTCTATTCAGTTTTCCTCCCTTCATCGTCGCGCTCGTGTTTTCCAATGCAAGAAGAGGATGTGTTTCTGTTGAAGTGGACTTGAACAAGTTACCTCACGAAAGCATGCTACTCATTTTTCAACGTCACCGTGCGCAGATTCGAGCCCTCAGAGTTTATCTATCTTATGATGACACCCCGTGCAATGGATGGGATCGAGTGGCACACTATTTTTCCGAGCCCACAGAATGGCCAAACCTCACAGAGCTGTGGGTGTGTTCACCGCCGGACGTTGACCTTCCCGGTTTGATGTTTCTGGTACCTGGAGCTGATTCCTTCCACTACTGCAGACGAGAGCAGGATAATCTCGTGTGGTGTGCACCGATGAACCAACTTACTGTCCTCCGTTTACATGACCAATGGTCTGTATTTGCTCTTCCACTGCCCTGGTCTTATCGAATTTCATTGTTCTAGTCAATTTGCTGGATATGACCCTTTCGTCTTTACGCCCGAGACCATATTCAACCCATCTTGCACACCGAAAAATTGTCGGAATCTCCGAATATTTCAGTGGAGAGTCCCCAGCGAGGAATCGGGTCAGTTGGTCCCCTCGATCCGCATAGAGGATTGGAATCGATTTTTGTTGTCCTCGATCTGATTTCCTAACCTTGAGAAGCTCTCTTGGGGAGTGCCTCATGCCTATCAAAATCAGCCTTGGCCGACGAAACCTGTCGACAGCGTACTAGTAAACCACTTTATGCCCTCGCTCAGCTGCAATACCACTCTTGACTGGGATGTCCCTTCTCCATCATACTCATATTTCAATGAGGTCTTTTCCCGAACAGATTTGAGTTCATTGCAACAACTGTACCTTTTACTCGAGCACATTTCTGAAGTCGTTCCTTGGCTCAAAGCATTGTCTGTTGATCAACGACTCGCCAACTGTTTTCTTCCTCAGTTGCAAACTATCTATATTGAATTGCGACATGCAGGCCTCAGTGAACCAATCATATTTGATATCCCATATAACTGCCTATGATCAAGAAGATTGCTGCTTCTGGAGGATGATGGTGAAAGTGACCCCATACAGGTGTTGGGACACAATGGCATTTCTACTCTGTTGGAAAATTTTACTTAGGAGGGCCCCACCTGTATTGAGCAGCATCTAATGGATGTACTTAAAGGTCTTGTCAATGGTGGTCTTGGCTTTGATGTTGCTCCACTGTCAGAGTTTGATAGAATTTGTCTGCTAGACTGTGTGATATCCAACCACTGTTGTTATATCATAATTCACCTTGTCATCATTGTCTCCTTTCATTTTTGTTACCCTTATTCTTCACCTTGGTTACAGCCATTAGCTGCTTCTGTCCATTCGCCAGTATCAGTGTTATGTTTGAACATACCAAGCTGTAGTTAGAACACCCTAGGACCAACTTTTCATTTCTGGTCTTAGAGACCACAATAGACAAATTTGCCCCAAGTTTCTGTGCATACACACAAACTCATAAGCTATGCTATTTAGAAAGTATTGTTTTTCTCTGGAAGATCCAAGAGCTACTTTCAGTTTGTAGGGACTGCAATTGAACACCCTTTAGTGTCATGACTTGGCAAAACAGCTAAGTCATTATTTAATATTCTTTTCCTTTTTCTTTTCTTTTATTTTCTTATTAATGGACGTGTGAGATAAAAGTGACTCATACAGAAGCGCGGGACTTTAGTACAGGGTTAGGGTTAGCCATTTGTATAAGTAGTGTAAGAAATCTAACAAGAACTCTATCGAGTTCTCCTTGTCAAACGCTGATAAAGGAGCAGTTGGCTTAATTCTGGCTTTGGAGTTGGCTATTCTGACATTAGAACTCGATACCACATCTAGAGCACTGTCCGCCTTGGACCTTGCTCACTCTCATTCTCATCTCGCAACCAATCCTCAGTCGCTGATCATCATGATCAGTAATCACCTCCATATATAGCTGGGCCCTTGGCTTAAGGGGACTTTGCAGTCAGTTAGGGACTGCAGGTGGAGACACAGTACCAAGCTCAGATATTGCGTTCGAGACCTGACCTCACAATTGAGTGGTGTTTAGTAGTATACTTGTCCTTTTCTTGGTATAAACCTCGTGCTGTGCTCCATTGTGAGTTGGTACATGCAGAGAAGTGACGGTTATCTCTTAAGGAGCCGTCTAGATTAGAGATCCCATCTGTTGGGTGATAGTCTAACCATAGTATTAGGGCAGTAGTAAGTAAGGCAGTAGGTGTCTGGTTGGGTGAAGATCTTGCGCCCCAACAGACGTAGTACTAAGTAAGATCACCATTGACTCTGTACCCTCAGAGACGTCGCCACGATGTCTCAAACTCAATATAAATCTCTCATGAGCAACTTGCTCAACAAAAAGCGTGCCCTCGCTAAATTAAGGGCAGAATTAGAAGGCAGGAAGGGGAAACTGTGTTGGTGTTGCAAGAGGTTCGGACACCTGGCCTGAAATTGCAGGAATAAGAGAAGAGAGGAAGAGGGGACCATCATTCCCCAAAATAAATTTGAAGTATTAAAGAGTAGAGTGATGCAGTGTGGGGTTGAAGAAAGAGTAGTGAGGAGTGTGAGGAAGGTGGGGGTGAAATGTTTTAAGTGTGGAGAAGAAAGGCACAAGTGTAGGGAGTGCCTATTATGGATAAAGAGAAGGAATGAGGAGAAGGCGGTGCATGTGGCAAAGCCACGAAAGGTGCAGCAAGAAGAAAGGCCGGCATGCCCCGTAAAGGGAAAAGCACAGGAAGGAGAAAGGAGGTTGAGGAGAGCAGAGGAAGAAGCGGCACACCCCACAGAGGGAAAGGCGCAGCAAAAAGAATGGAGGAGGAGTTTGTGGAAGGCACTAAGGAAGAGAGCTGAGTGGTACTGTGGACCAACAGTACCATAAGATGCAGAGTTGTGGGAGTTGGGATGGCGCAGCCAAGGAGCCATCGTCATGTATTTAAGATGCCCAAGATGTGGCAAAGGGGGATGTTACACAGAAGATAATCGGGGACAAGGAGTAGTTCCCTATTGGAGAAGAGAGAAGATGAGTTGGTGTGGATGCAAAGGAAAAAGGGAGCAGAGCAGCGTGCAAGCAAGAGACTCGAGAAACGTAGCAAAGGAGGAGAAAGTGGCGCGGCCCAAAGAGGCAAAAGCGCAGCGGAGTGGCGCATGGTCAGAAGAACCAGAAAGTGCAGCAAGAGAAGGGGGTAGTCGAAAGGAGGTCAGAAGAACCTTCAAAATGTTGAGAGAAGTGTGGTTGAACATTGGAGTAGAGAAGATAGATACACATGAAGGTGTAATGATTAAAGCGCTCTTGGACAGTGGTACAACGGGGATGTTCATGGATAGACAGATGGCAGCTAGGCATGGGTTCAAGCTGCAGAAATTAGAAAGGCTATTAGTTGCCAGGAATGTAGACAGCACGAATAATAGTGGAGGGGCCATTACGCACCAGGTAGAGTGCAATGTGTTTTATAAAGGCCACATGGAAAGAATGAGAATAGATGTGTGCGACCTAGGGAAGACAGAAGTAATTTTGGGAATGCTATGGTTGGCAGCACATAATCTGGAAATAAACTGGGAAACTGGGGAAGTTAAGATGACGAGGTGTCCACCCTTGTGTGGCAGGAAGAGTCAGAAGAAAGAAAAAGTCAAGAGAGTAGCAACTGAGAAAGAAGAGAAAATCGTCTGTTGGGCAATAGATGATAAAGAGGACTAGGGAAAGGAAGAAGAGATGGAAGAGGACCACAGGAAAATCGAGGAGATGGTCCCAAAGAAGTTTCTAAAGTGGAGAAAAGTGTTTGGGAAGGTGGAATTGAAGAGAATACCGACCAGAAAGATTTGGGATCATGCGATAGATCTCAAGGAGACGTTTGAACCACAGAAAGAAAAGATTTATCCTCTGTCAAAGAACGAGAGAGAAGAGGTTCAAAATTTCGTGGAGGATCAGCTGAGGAAAGGGTACATCAGACCCTCAAAATTCCTGCAGACGTCGCCGGTATTTTTTGTTGGCAAGAAAGATGGAAGTAAGTGGATGGTGATGGACTACCACAACCTCAACAGTCAGACAGTAAAGAATAATTACCCACTACTGTTAATCACAGAGTTAATCGACAACATGGGTAGTAAAAGAGTATTCACAAAGATAGACCTAAGGTGGGGGTTCAACAATGTGAGGATAAAAGAAAAAGACAAGTGGAAGGGAGCATTTACAATGTACATAGGCTCATTTGAACCGACAGTCATGTTTTTTGGAATGACAAATTCGCCAGCAACATTCCAAGCGATGATGAATGAAATACTGAGAGACTTGATTAATGAAGGAAAAGTGGCAGTATTCATAGATAATGTGTTAGTGGGAACAGAAACTGAGGAGGGACACGACGAGATCATGGAAGAAATATTGAGAAGGTTGGAAGAAAACGACTTGTACATCAAGCCGGAGAAGTGTGTGTGGAAGGCGAGGAAGATAGGATTCTTGGGCATAGTTATTGGGCCCAACGGAATAGAAATGGAGTACTTAGCTAGCCACAGCCAAAGACTGTGAAAGACGTTAGAAAATTCTTAGGTCTCGCAAATTACTACAGGAGGTTTATTAAGGATTTCGCCCAAGTAGCAAGGCCACTAAATATGCTGATGAGGAAGGACGAGAGGTGGCGATGGGAAGAGGCCCAGCAGGAAGCTTTTGACGAGTTAAAACAGGTTTTCATGACAAAACCAGTATTAGCGGCTCCAGACTTAGACAAAGAGTTTAGAGTAGAGGCCGATGCCTCAAACTATGCTACTAGGGGAGTACTCTCAATGAAGTGCTCAGACGAAAAGTGGAGACCGGTTGCCTTTATTTCAAAGTCTCTCAGCGATATGGAACAAAACTACGAAATACACAACAAGGAAATGTTGGCAGTCGTCAGATGCTTAGAAGCATGGAGGCACTTCTTGGAGGGTGCAACGATGAAATTCGAGATCTGGATGGATCACAAAAATCTTGAATATTTCATGAAAGCTCAGAAGTTAAATCGAAGACAAGCAAGATGGGCTTTATACCTATCTAGATTTGATTTCATATTAAAGCATGTTCCAGGAAGTAAGATGGGAAAGGCAGATAGTCTGAGCAAGAGACCAGACTGGGAAATCGGTGTAGAAAGAGATAATGAAGATGAGACGTTGATAAAACCTGAGTGGCTAGAAGTAAGGAAGACAGAAGCAGTAGAAATCCTAATAGACAGAGTAGATCTATTAGAGAAAGTCAGAAAGTCCAAAGTAAAGGATGACGAAGTGGTAAAAGTGGTAGAGAAAATGAAACGAGTGGGAGTAAAGATATTGAGAGACAAAGTGTCATGACTTGGCAAAACGGCTAAGTCATTATTTATATTTCTTTTCCTTTTCTTTTCTTTTCTTATTGGACTTACAACTACAAGATGGAGTGCAGGAAAGTATCACATGACTTGGTCACAATGTCACAATGGTGTGATGGATGGTCACAGATGGTCACGTCACTGGTCACAGTCACAGTATATCACATGACTAGAGTAACATGAGGACCATGGGAGAGTAAGCGCATAGCCACAGTAGTAAAGCATATAAGTAGTAGAGAAATGAGCGAGAACTCCATCGAGTTCTCTTTGTCAAACTCTGAACAAAGAGACAGTTGGCTTAATTCCGGTCATCGGACTTTAGATGCTGACACAAAGAATGGAGAGAAGTAGACGGCATAATATATAAGGAAGGGAAAGTGTATGTGCCAAAAGATGAAAGGCTGAGGGCAGAGATTGTCCGACTGCACCATGATACACCAGTTGGAGGACATGGAGGACAGTGGAAGACAGTGGAATTGGTCACCCATAACTTTTGGTGGCTAGGAGTAACCAAAGAAGTGAAGCAGTACATGGAGGGGTACGATGCCTGTCAGCGAAATAAGAATCGCACAGAACAACCAGCTGGCAAATTAATGCCCAATTCAATCCCAGAGAAACCTTGGATGCATATATCGGCAGATTTCATCACTAAACTGCCCTTAGCTCAGGGATACGACTCAATCTTAGTAGTAGTCGACCAACTGATGAAAATAGTACATTTCATACCTACTACAGAGAAAACATTGGCAGAAGGACTGGCCAGGTTATTCAGAGATAATGTATGGAAGTTACATGGTTTACCCAAAAGTATCATATCAGATAGGGGGCCACAATTCGCAGCAGGGATAATGTGGGAATTAAATGAGATGTTGGGAATTAAGAGTAAATTGTCGATGGCATTCCACCCTCAAACAGACGGACAAATGGAAAGGGTGAACCAAGAGCTAGAACAGTACTTAAGGATGTTCATTGATCATAGGCAAGAACAGTAGCCAGAATGGTTAGGAACGGTAGAGTTTGTGTATAATAATAAAGCACACTTAAGTACTAGAACGTCGCCTTTCAAGGCAAATTATGGGCAAAATCCCAGGATGGGGTTCGAGGGAAGAAAGAAGGGAAAATATGCAGGGATAGAGAAATTCATCGAAAAGATGAAGCAAATACAGGAGGAAGCAAAAGCAGCACTAGGAAAAGCACAAGCAGACATGAAGAAATACGCCGACAGAAGGAGATTGGATGTGGAAGGATACAAAGTAGGGGACTTGGTCATGCTCAGCACTAAGGACCTGAAATACCAAATGGTTAGGAGAAGGACGGAAAAGCTAACAAAGAGATTCGTCGGTCCTTATAAAGTCAAGGAGATAGTATCATTGAACGCGGTCAAATTGGAACTACCTAGTACAGTAAAAATACATCCAGTAGTAAACGTTAGTAGAATACGATGATACATAGGACAAGTAGAGGAACAGAAGAAGGAGCAACTGACTCCAGTCATAATCAAAGGGGAAGAAGAATGGGAGGTGGAGCGAATACTAAATAAGAGGAATATTAGAGAGAAAGATAAGTATTTAGTACAATGGAAAGGATTTACGGCAGAGTCTGATACTTGGGAAAGCAGGGAGAATTTAGAGAATGCAAAAGAAGCGATCGAAGAATTTGAGAAAGAATATTGGCGAGACATGGAAGATATGGTATGGCAAGAGCGTAAAGAAGAAACGTTCCAACAAGGAGAATTACCAGGGAAATTCACAGCAAAAATGCTATACAGATGGTCGGACAAACAATACAACCAGGAATATTGGGGAAGATTAGAAAGAAATTGGAGACAATGGAAGGGCAAGAAGCCAGTAAAAAGAGGGACGATGAAAATGATCCCAGAAGAGGAAGAAATTGAGAAGGAAAAATCAGGAGTTAGAGAATGGACAGAAGAAGATGACGACGAGATGGACAACATGGTTGACCCATATTATGAATTGTAGGAAAATTCCTTGGGACGAGGAAACTTAAGAGGGGGGTAGTGTCATGACTTAGCAAAACAGCTAAGTCATTATTTAATATTCTTTTCCTTTTTCTTTTCTTTTATTTTCTTATCAATGGACGCGTGAGATAAAAGTGACTCATACAGAAGTGCAGGACTTTAGTACAGGGTTAGGGTTAGCTATTTGTATAAGTAGTGTAAGAAATCTAACAAGAACTCTATCGAGTTCTCCTTGTCAAATGCTGATAAAGGAGCAGTTAGCTTAATTCCGGCTTTGGAGTTGGCTATTCTGACATTTAGTTCACTAAGGTTTGCAATTTGTGATTTGATGTAGATAGTTTGCAATCAAGGAAAAAAACAGTTGGCACATCATTGATCAACAGTCAGTGCTTCAAGCCAAGGAACAACTTTAGAAATGACATTGAGTAAAATGTACAGTTGTTACAATGAGCTCAAATCTGTCCAGGAAAAGACCTTATTGAAATATGGAGTGGGAATGTCCTAGTCAAGAGCAGTAATATGGCTCAGCAATGGCATGAATTCATTTATCAGTATACTATTGACAGGTTTTGTCAGCCAAGGCTAACTTTGATAGGCATAAGGTACTTCCCAAGAGAGCTTCTCAAGGTTAGGAAATTGGATCAAGGACAACAAAAATCAGTTCCAATTTCAATATAAGATGACACCAACCTGTCAGGTCAGTCACGTCATCCCCTCCATCATCATTACATTCTAAGAAAACCCTTATATACCCAATAAAACAAACAAAATATAAATGCAATTTTAAAGAATGGTCAGTGGCCGTAGTGCAGTGGCGTACACACTACTTACTCACCTAATAGATAGTGAGAACATCTTGAGATATTTGTGAGGCAAAGGAGCAATGATATTTCATTTGTAATGGACAAGCCCTTTATATACATAAGGGATAGAGTAATAGGAATAATGCGAGGCAACAGAATATGCAGAAGAGGAATTATGTAAGTAAATATTTAAATATTTGTACATACAATAAGCGCTGGAGATGCTCACCATCCCCTTATATCCCGTATCCCAGGTCCCAGGAGACCTGGGTCAAGAATAAAAAGGATGCATACCACATCCACAAAAAAAACTCCCCAACAAGAGAGTACCTGTTAAGACTCTAGACCTCACAGTTGAATATGTGTTTCAACTTGAAGCTTATATCTAACACTCGATATCTTCACGCTCCTTCTTAAAGGATCTGGTTAAGGTTTTCAGTGAAGTTATATCGGAGGAGAGATGTCAACGAGACTTTGAGTAGCACCCTTGAGATTGTCTTTAGATAATTAAGAGTACCAATTCCTCAGAGTAAGATTTTACAGAGGGAATATAGAAAGAGAGAACTTGTTGTTCCCTTCTCTTTCTGGTCTGTATTTATCCTAACTAGGTATTGTGACTATGTTACAATGTGGTAACACTACTTGTAACTATTGGTGACTAGTTAAGTGATAGTTCAGTGACAGAAGTAAAGAAAGTAACAAGTCGAGTCATTGTCTAATAATGGGTCTGTCCTATGTTGTTCTATTCAGTGTAAGTCCAAAGATAGAAAGGAAGAGATAGTCCAAGATTTCCTCTGAAGAGTCTTGTCCATTCTATAAGTCATTGTCTCTTAGAGTCCTCAGGCATTATTAGTGCATAATAATGTCCTCGTCTAACATCGCCATCATTTCTTCTACTAACTACTTATTATCAGACCATGGCTGATAATAATTGTAATCCCACTCGACGTTCATAACAGTACCCCACACACAACAACTAAAGCTACTGAAGACCCCACCACCCCCAAAGCCAAAAGAGTCTGCCCAACATCCAGAGCTGAGAACAGCCCCATAAACACAGACATAGATAAGGACAACTCAGAAAAAGAGGAAAACCCAGGTATACCCAGATTTCTCTTCTTAGACACAGTAACCCAAGGCTCAGACTCCATTAAAAGGATGGACAAACTCAGGAAACTTCTCAAGAAAGCTCTATCAGTTGCAAGTGCCCTTGCCAATGCCCCTAGCTCATCCATCCACTAGGACCAGACAACAACTTGGCTAACAGAACGCCTTTTCCAGATAGTAAATACAGACTTTTATGAAACACAAAAAGCAAGGCACAATGAGATCATCGAGATTATGGCTAAACTGACAGCAGATGTTGAATTACTCAAAAATACCAATCTCCACTCATGTAAGCAAACTATACCCAACCCGACCAAAGGACTAGAAGAGAGTATCCACAAACCATTAACCTATGCCCAGGCAGTAGCCAAAGTAAGCCAACAAAATCAAGAAGCTAATTCCAACAGAGCCAGTCATTCATCACGACTCATTATTACATTCAAAAATGGCATACTAGTCAATAATAGACCCAATACTTATCACTAACGACATCAACAAATTCCTAGCTGAAAACATAAAATCACAATACATTAAAGTCATAGCAATCAAATGGAATCATCAGGGAAACTGTATCCTATATACAAGGTCAGACCAACATGCAGCAGACCTTTTAATATTCTTCAATGTACTACCTCGCATCATTGCACCTGGTCACTCTGGTTTAGCTAGAGAAGACAAGAGATAGTACATGATAGAGATTGCAGGCATCCGCACAGACCTCTAAGATGGTATCAAAGGTGCATTTTCCTCCCAGCAGATTTACTCACATCTCTACAAGAACAACCCTGAATATACCAAGACAAGCATAGCACTTTTACTATGCTAGATCCACCCTCCCACAGAACTTGGTACCCAAGGGTACTCATCAGTAGTCTTTGCAGTAGACAACAAAAACCAACACATGCACCTGCTAAAGAATATCTGGACTCTAGCAGTATGGAGTAGAATAGTACATCTGCATGAATGAATGGACCACCCACCTATTACCCAGTATCGACAATGCTGGAAATTTGGATATGTCATAGCAAACTGCCAAGAGACCCTAAAGTACCACCTTTGCTATGGTGACCATGAAGAAGCACAACACTCCCAAGTATGCACAATATGCAAAGCTAACACCAGTATGGATATAGATGGCAACCATCCTTGTCCACATTATACAATGAGCTACACTAACTGCAAAACAGAAGGAATTGCTAATTACACCCATCCCTCTAACTGGACTAGATGCCCGACACATCTCAGGAAACTTGGAGAAGCTTGTGAACAACCAAAGTACACACTGCAAAGCAGACTAACAAGAAGAAAGGTAACCCAGAAGACCACAACCCCACCATTTCAACAACCAAACTGATACTCAGCTCTAGAGATAGCTATTCCATCAATTGATACTGTAACCCAAGAAGCAAACACCATGGGCTTTAGGAATGCAAACCCAGAAAGGACACAACAAGCTATGACTAAAGTCACTAACACACTCACCTCATGAATAGACAACCAAACAATACTATACCAGCCAAACCAATTACTATAATTCAACTCAACTGTAACAAAAAAGACTATATAATCCACTCACTACTTAACCAACACATATATGACACTAACATACTACTCCTTCAGGAACCTAGCTGGGGCCACATAGGAGCAGACACACAAGGCACAGATATAAGGGGTCCCATTGGACATAGATCATGGATCTCTCTTCTTCCATATGCATCTTACAATCTAAATAACAAACAACCATGGGTCATGCTATACTACCAACAGCAGGATGGCCTTGAAGTTGCCCTCTGCTCAGATTTGGTAAGGGACAGAGACATACAAGCTATTAATGTGATATATCTAGGCCAACCTACTACTATGATTATTAACATATACAATGACCCAACTTGCCTAGATAATAATGCCATCTGTATACTCCAAAATCTCGATTTACCAACAAACAGACCAGTCATCCTATCACAAAAGGTCACTTACTTGTTTTGTGATGAACTGAATATAGATTCAAAGAGCTTATAAGCAGAGTTAGACAAGCGACAAAAGATGTTGTTAAGTCTGAGGTCTAATCCTCAGACTATGA
>Ga0153988_1000370_pt1 | contig 11612 bp, 9 predicted proteins | sample TSNC072MetaG_FD_104742 | JGI IMG/M metagenome (GOLD analysis project Ga0153988, IMG submission 104742) | Attine ant fungus gardens microbial communities from North Carolina, USA - TSNC072 MetaG | ecosystem: Host-associated > Fungi > Mycelium > Unclassified | place: USA: North Carolina, Jones Lake...
CGCGACAGCGGCTTGAACGCATCGTTGGCGGAGACGCCGCCGTCGGCGCAATCTTCGAGCTGCTGCAACACCGGATCGGGCGCCCGTGAGACGAAGATGTCGCCGGGCAACAGCAGCACCGGCAAGCGGTTCACATGCGCGAGCGCGGCGGCGGTCAGCAGATTCGTCGCGCCCGGTCCGATCGACGTCGTGACCGCCATCATGCGGCGGCGGAAATGCGCCTTCGCATAGGCGATCGCGCTGTGCGCCATCGCCTGCTCGTTATGCGCGCGCAGCGTCGGCAATTCGTCTCGATGCTGGTACAGCGCCTCGCCGATGCCCGCGACGTTGCCGTGGCCGAAGATCGCGAACACACCGCCGAACAGCGGCTCGGTGCCGTGGCCGTCTTCGCTGGCGACGCGTTGCGCGGCGAGGTAGCGCACCAGCGCCTGGGCCATCGTCAGGCGCAGCGTGGTGCCGGCATTCGCGTGCGCCTGTGCCTGCGCATGAGTTTGCCCATGGATCTGCGCGGCGCTGCTCGCCGATAAAGTGTCGTCATGCATGATGCGCTCGTTCATGCGGCCTGCTCCTGGTGAACCTGATGCGGTGTGCCCTGGGCGGCTCGCCAGGCGGCGATCAGCGTTTCGAACGTATGGCGCACACGCGCGATCAGTTCGTCATCGCCGATTTCGCCGGCCAGCCACGCCTGACTCGGGTCGTGAAAGATCGTGCGGCCGACCGTAAAGCCGCGGCACGTCGCCGACCGCGCGGCCGCGCGAAAGCCCTCGCTCAACTGCTCGACGGCCGCCGACAAACCGAGCAGCACGACGCCACGGCAATACGGGTCGCGCTCGGCGATCAGCGTATCGATGGCGTGCCATTGCGCGGCATCCATCGGTTCGAGCTTCCACCACTCGGGATAGATGCCGAGGTTGTAGAGACGCTTGAGCGCGCGATACACGATGTCGGGCCCCTGCGGCAGCGACGCGTGCTTCGGCGGAATCACTTCGAGCAGCAGTTCATGGCCGCTCGCCTGGGTCGCGTCGTAAAGCGCGCGCAATTGCGCTTCCTGTTCGAGGCGCTGCTCGATCGGCTCGTCGGGATGAAACTGCACGAGGCACTTCACGACGTGCTCCTTCGGCCACGCGAGCAGCGTCGTGCCGATCGAGCGGCCATGATCGAATACGAGCGGCACCGAGCCGGGCAGCTCGACCGGGCGGCCGATCCACCAGCCGCGGCCGGTCGCGGCATTGAGCGCGTCCTGACCGTAGCGGTCGTCGATCAGCACGCCGATGCGGCCTTGCAGATGCAGCGCGTGTTCGGTCTGCGCAACCGCTTCGACGAACAGGTTCTTCAGATGCGCAATGCGCGCTTCGTCGGCGCTGCTTTGCTGCGCCAGTTCGAAGAACTGATTGCGATGGTCGAACGCGAAGCCGAGCACTTCATGCCAGGGCTTGCGCGCCGGCGATACGCGATGCAGGCGCGCGAGCTTCGCGTCGCGATCGGGCCGGCGCATCCGTTGCGGATCGGCCTGCGCTTCGCCAAGGAAGTAGTCGAGTTCGGCCGGCGTCGGCATCGCGGGAGCGCAGCCGTGCCGCGAGACCACCAGCGCACCGCTCGCGTTCGCGGCGCGCGCGCAGGCGTCGAGCGGCCGGTCGCACAGCCAGCCGGACAGAAAGCCCGACGCGAATGCATCGCCCGCGCCGAGCACGTTCAGCACCTCGACTTCGACGCCGCCGTGAACCGGCATGTCGTCGAGCGAAGCCGGCACGTTGCCGTCGATGATCTGGCAGCCGAGCGGCCCGCGCTTGAGCACGAGCGTTGCCGGCGTGACCGCGCGCACCATCGCGAGCGCGTCGATCAGTTCGCTCTTGCCGCCGGCGATGCGGAATTCTTCCTCGGTGCCGATCACGAGATCGAACAGCGGCAGAATGCGCTGCAAATGCGCGGTGACGCCTTCGCTCGCGACGAAACGCGTCTCGCCGTCGGCCTTGCCGGTGAGTCCCCACAGCACCGGACGATAGTCGATGTCGAGCACCGTGCGCACCTGGTTGCGGCGCGCGTAATCGAGCGCGCGGCGGCTCGCGCGGTTCACCTGCTCCGTCGAGAAGTGCGTGCCGGTAATCAGCAGCGCCTTCGACGACGCGATAAACGCCTCGTCGAAATCGGCCGCATCGATCGCCATGTCGGCGCAGTCGTCGCGGTAGAAGATCAGCGGGAACGTGTCGCGATCTTTCAGGCCGAGCAGCACGAGCGCGGTCAGCCGCTGACGATCGATGCGCACGCGGCTCACGTCGCAGCCTTCGTTCGCGAGCGTTTCAGTGAGAAAGCGGCCCATGTGATCGTCGCCGACGCGCGCGAGCATCGCCGCATCGAGCCCGAGCCGCGCGCAGCCGAAGGCGATATTCGCCGACGAACCGCCGAGATACTTCGCGAAGCTCGACACGTCTTCGAGCCGCGCGCCGACCTGCTGCGCGTACAGATCGACGGCGAGGCGGCCGAGACAGATGATGTCGCGCACGCGCCCCGGCGCGAAGCGGCTGCCGCGCACGGTGCCCGCACCGGTATCCGAACCCGGCGCGGTCGCGCGCGATGTGCTGGAATGGTTCATGAAGAATCCTGAATAACTGGGCGCGGTCGAAGGCCACGCGGGTTAGGCGGACGACGCGCGATCCGCGTGAAGCTCAGATCGTCGCGCCTTCGAGTTCGCCCATCATCTTCTGCATCTCGGCGCCGCCGGCCATCATGTCGAGCACCTGGTCCTTGCTGATCGTTTCTTTCGTGAACGTGCCGAGCGATCTGCCGCGATTGAGCAGCGTGAACGAATCGCCGATCGGATAGGCGTGGTGCACGTTGTGCGTGATGAAAATCACCGAGATGCCCTTGGCGCGCGCCTTGTGAATCAGCTTCAGTACGTTGAAGCTCTGCTTCACGCCGAGCGCGGCGGTCGGTTCGTCGAGAATCAGCACGCGCGCGCCGAAGTGGATCGCTCGCGCGATCGCGAGACATTGCCGTTCGCCGCCCGACATCGTGCCGATCGGCTGATGCGGGTCGCGTACGTTGATGCCCATTTCGGCGAGCTTGTCGCGCGCGGTGCTCGCGCAGGTGTCGAGGTCCATCACGTTCAGCAAGCCGAACAGTTTCCTGTTCGGCTCGCGGCCCATGAAGAAATTGTGCGCCACCGACAGCAGCGGCACCAGCGCGAGGTCCTGATAGACGGTCGCGATGCCGAGATCGAGCGCGTCTTTCGGCGAGGTGAAGCGCACCGGCTTGCCGTCTACGAGATAGGTGCCCGCGCTCGGCTGATGGACGCCCGCGAGCGTCTTGATCAGCGTCGATTTGCCGGCGCCGTTGTCGCCGAGCAGGCAGTGCACCTCGCCGCGTTTGAGGCGCAGCGTGATGTCGTTCAGCGCGATGATGTTGCCGAAATAGCGGCTGACGTTTTCGAGCGCGAGGATGGTGTCGTCCGCGTTCTGTTCGAGGTCGGTCATCATGAACTCCTTGCCGGGCGCGTTAGCGCGATGCCGCGACGCGGCCGCGCACGTAGTGATTGAACAGCACGGCGAACAGCAGCATCACGCCGAGGAACACGCGGAACCAGTCCGAATCGACATTGGTGTAGGTGATGCCGATCTGCACCACGCCGAAGATCAGCGCGCCGAAGCAGGCACCGACCACCGAGCCGTAGCCGCCCGTGAGCAATGTGCCGCCGATCACGGCCGCGATGATCGCCTCGAATTCGGCCTGCAAACCGCGGTCGGCGGCGGCCGAACCGATGTCGCACACCTGTAGCACCGCATACAGGGCCGAGCAGAACGCGGTCAGCACGAACAGCGAGATCTTCACTCGGCGCACCGGCACGCCGACGTTCTTGGCCGCGTTGGCGTCGCCGCCGACCGCGAAGATCCAGTTGCCGAAGCGCGTTTTCGCGAGCGTGAACGCGCAGACCACGGCCAGCGCGAGCCACCACAGCAGCACCTTGGGAATGCCCGGCACGAGCGGCGTGCCGTTGTCGAGCATCTTTACGAGGCCGAGATGGCCGAGCGAGACGAACAGCCCTCTGAACGCGACGCCCTGGAAGAACGTGTGGGCGAACCAGTCCTCGCGCGCGACGTCGCCGACGCCGGAGATGATCGTGCGATCGGCGAACATCACCGAGAGCGCGAGCGTGAGGCCGCGCAGAATGAACAGGAACGCGAGCGTGACGATGAACGACGGCAGCCGCGTGCGCATCACGAGGTAGCCGTTGAGCGCGCCGAGCAGCATCGAGCCCGCGAACGCGAACAGGATCGCGAGCCAGATCGGCCAGTGGAAGTACATGGTCGGCAGCGCGACCATCATGCCGGCGAAGCCGATCATCGAGCCGATCGACAGATCGAACTCGCCGGCGATCATCAGCATGCACGCGCCGACCGAGATCAGGCCGAGATAGGCCGCGACCTGCGACCAGTTCATGATGCCGTCGAGGTTGAACATCCCCGAGTTGCCGGCCGCGAGGCCGAACACGAGGAACACCATCACGGTGCCGGCCAGCGCCGCGAATTCGGGGCGGTTCAGCAGATGCCGGAACCACGATTCCTCGCGGACGCGTTCGTCCGGCGTGGTGGTCGACGTTGCCGCTGATGCAGCCGGGTCCTGCGGATCGGACGCGGGCGGTTTGCGGTGATTGGGATGGAAAAGATCGGCGACACCCATTGAAGCTCTCCTTGATACGCCGGCGGGCCGATCGACGCGGCACCGCGGGCGTTGGAACTGATGAATTCAACCGTGGGCCGCCGGCGCGGCGGCCTGCTCAGGCCCTGCGTTGCCGCGCAATCAGCGGTACTGCCCTGCGTATTTGAGTACCTTGTCGACGTTGGCCTTCGTGATGAAGCCCGGACCCGAGCCGATATTGCGCGGCCCATACGATGGCGCGAGCCCGTAGGTATCGAGCCGTTCCTTGAACTTCGGATTCGCCTGCAGAATCTCGCGGATCTTCACCGGATCGGTCGTCTGGTTCTTCTTCGCGATCGCGAGCACGGCAACCGGGATATAGCCCTGCAAATACGGCTGCTGATCGATCGCGAACTGGATCGTGCCGCTCTGGATGCCCTTGGCGATGTCGCTGTCGAAGTCGAACGTGGCGAACCAGAGCTTGCCGGCGAGGCCCATCTGCTGCAGCGCCTTCAAGGTCGGATCGGCTGACAGCGGACCGAGCGCGAGCACCGCCTGGGTGTCCGGATGATTGCGCAGGAACGCGCTGACCTTCGACTGCACGCCGGTCGGATCCTGGCCCGCGTCGAGCGTCGAGGTCTTGACGTCGGCGCCGATCGCCTCGGCGAAACCGCGGCAGCGTTCGAACGAAGCCGGGTTCGTCGCATAGTGGTTCACGCACAGGAACGATTTGATGCCGGCGGCCTTGGCCTTTTCGCCCGCTGCCTTGCCCGCCGCGTATTCGGGCTGGCCGACGTGCATGAGCGCGCCGAGCCTGGCGCTCTGTTCTTCGGTGCCCGAATTGATCGTGACGAGCGGAATGTGCTTTTCGGTGACCTTCGCGATCGAGCTTTTCAGCACGTCGAAGTCGGCGATCGAGACGATCACGCCGTCGTAGTTGCGCGCAGCCGCCTGTTCGACGAGACGCGCCATGTCGGCAATGTCGCCGTTCGGCGGATTGCGGTAGTCGGTCTGAACGTTGAAGTCTTCGTCGGCCTGCTTGATCGCGTTCTTGATCGTGTTCCACCACGAATCCGAATCGGGCGCATGGCTGATCAGCACGAAGTGAGCGTCCGCCGCGCGGGCCGCCGTCGCCGCGCCGAATCCCGTTGCCAATGTCAACGCCGTCGCCAGAATCCTGAGCGCCGCCTTGCCTTTGCAAAGTCTCATGGTCTCCACCTTTCTCGATCTGTCGTTTGTCATTGAAGGCGCGCCTCGCGGATGGTTGCCCATTTCCGTGTGAATCCGCACAACAGGGCCGAAGCGGCACCGCTCAGGACCAAGAGTAGGCCATCTTTCGACGTCTTGCAAAGAAAATTTCACGAAAAATAAAAATGGAAAATATGTTCCATTTGCTTGGGGCGCTGCCTATAATCGGCAGCGTCGGAAGCGCGAGCGGCAGGCCGCGAGTGCTTCTGCCGCATAGCAAAAAACACTCGAGGGGCAGACATGGCGGAACCGAACACCGAAGAAACGTTGCCGGGCGTCGAGGATTTGATGCGGCGCATCGCGGACAACTACGAGACGCTACCGCGTCAGTTGAAGAGCGTCGCGACCTATATCGAGCAGCATCGCTCGAGCGTGATGATGGACCGCACGAGCGACATCGCCGCGAGCTGCGGCGTGCATCCGTCGGCGGTCGTGCGCTTTGCGCAGCGCTTCGGCTTTTCCGGCTTTTCCGATCTGCAGGCGGTGTTTCGTCAGGCTTATGCGGAGCAGGGCGTGTCGTCGCCGAGCTATCAGCAGCGCATTCGCCGGCTGATCGACGAGAAGCCCGGCACCTTGTCGGGCGGCTCGGTGGCGCGCGAGTTCATCGCGGCGTCGCGCGGCGGCCTCGAAGAACTCGAAGCGGGCCTCGACGACAAGCAGTTCGACGCCGCCGTGAAGATGCTGCAGCACGCCGACAACATCTACGTGGTCGGCGTGCGGCGCTCGTTTCCGGTCGCGAGCTACATCGTCTACGCGTTGCAGCACACGCCCAAGCGCGTGCATCTCGTGTCGGGCTTCGGCGGCATGTACCGAGAACAGATTCGCAGCGTGAAGAAGGGCGACGTCGTGATCGCGATCAGCTTCGCGCCGTATGGCAAGGAAACGCAGTACTGCCTGCGCGTCGCGCATCATCTTCAGGCGAAGACGCTCGTCATTACGGATAGCCAACTATCGCCGCTCGCGCGCTACGCGAGCACGCTGTTGTATGTGAAAGAGGGCAGCGCATTCGCGTTCCGCTCGCTGACCAGCACGATCTGCCTGTGCCAGGCGTTGTTCATTGCGCTCGCGTACAAGCTCGAACTGAACGTTGAAGAATCCCACGACCCTGGAGGCTACGATGACTGACGCCGTAAACACGATCGACGTCGCGCTATTCGGCGCGGGGCGCATCGGCAGGATTCATGCGGCTAACCTCGCGCGGCAGCCCGGCGTGCGGCTCAAGTACGTGATCGACGTGAATCGCGAGGCCGCCGGGGCGCTGGCCGCGCAGCATGGCGCGCGGGTTGCCGATATCGACGGCGCGTTCGGCGATGCGTCGATCGGCGCGACCGTGATCTGTTCGAGCACCGACACGCATGCGGACCTGATCGTGAAGTCGGCCGCGCAGAACAGGCACGTGTTCTGCGAGAAGCCGGTCGATCTCACGCTCGACCGCGCGCGCCTGTGCGCGCAAGCGGTGGAGCGCGCGGGTGTGGTGTGCATGATCGGTTTTCAGCGCCGTTTCGATCCGACGTTTGCGTCGCTGAAAGCGCGCCTCGACGCGGGCGAGATCGGCACGCCCGAAATGCTCGTCGTCACGAGCCGTGATCCGGGCGCGCCGCCGCTCGAATACCTCCGGCACTCGGGCGGCATCTTCAAGGACATGCTGATTCACGACTTCGATATCTTCCGCTGGATTCTCGACGACGAAGCCGACACGCTGCATGCCACCGGCAGCTGCCTTGGCGATCCGGCGATCGCCGAGGCGGGCGACATCGATTCGACCGCGGTCACGATTCGCACGAAGCGCGGCCGGCTGTGCCAGATCAACACCGCGCGCCGCGCCGTGTACGGCTACGACCAGCGCTTCGAAGTGCTCGGCAGCGGCGGCATGCTGCAAGCCGGCAACGTGCGGCCGACCGAAGTCACCGCGTACTCGAAAACCGAAGTGTCGACCGACGTGCCCGAGGCGTTCTTTCTCGAACGCTATCGCGCGGCCTACGCGCTCGAAATCGCGCATTTCTTTGCTGCGGTCAGGCACGGCAAGCCGGTGCGCACGACCGTCGCCGATGGCCTGAAAGCGCTCGAACTCGCCGAAGCGGCGACGCGCTCGTGGCGCGAAGGCCGCGCGATCCAACTCGGCGAGGTGGCGTGATGAAGCCGGCTACGCAGCGTTTGCGCTTCGGCGTGGTGGGTCTTGGGCGGCTCGGCAAGCGGCACGCGGAAAATCTCGCGTATCGCGTGCCGGGCGCGATGCTAGTGGCCGCCTGCAGTCCGTTGGAAGACGAACTCGCATGGGCTCGCGATGCACTGTCCGAGCCGCGTCTTTACAGCGATTACGCGGACCTGCTCGCCGATCCGCAGGTCGATGCGGTGTGGCTCGTCACGCCGTCGTCGCTGCATGCGCAGCAGATCGTCGACGCCTTGCAGGCCGGCAAGCACGTGTTCTGCGAAAAACCGCTGTCGCTCGACGTGGCCGAATGCGAGCGCGTACTCGCCGTGGCGGCGCGCTATCCGCATTTGCAGGCGACGATCGGTTTCATGCGGCGCTTCGATCCGAGCTACAAGGACGCGTTCGACAAGATCGCAGCGGGCCAGATCGGCCGGCCGTTTCTCGTGCGCTCGCAGACCACCGACAAAAACGATACCGACGGTTTCTTCGTGCGCTTCGCGGCGACCTCGGGCGGCATCTTTCTCGACTGCACCGTGCATGACATCGACGTCGCGCGCTGGCTGCTCGGCAAGCCGCGCGCGACGCGCGTGTTCGCGGCGGGGGCCGTTGCGCTGCACGACGGCTTGCGTGAATTCGGCGACGTCGACAACGGTGTCGCGATCTGCGAATTCGAGGGCGGCAAGCTCGCGATGTTCTACGCGTCGCGCACGCAGGCGCACGGCAACGACACGCATAGCGAGGTGATCGGCACCGCGGGCGCGCTCACGATCGGCCGTAATCCGCGCGCGAATCGCGTCGAGATTTACGACGCGAGCGGGGTTCGCAACGAATGCACGCCGAACTTTTTCGACCGTTTCGAGGATGCGTTTCTGCACGAGGCCCGCGCGTTCGTCGCGGCGGTGCAGGGCGGGGTGTCTCAATCCGGGTCGGCGCAGGCGGGGGCGACGCTGGCCGATGCGCTCGAAGCGACGCGGATCGGCGTGGCGCTGCGCGAGTCGCTGCAAAGCGGGCAGGCGGTGATGCTGTAGCGGTGCGGGTTGTCGTTCGGGGACGTGCGAGGCGGGAGACACTTTGGGGGCGAACCTTGGGGGTGAAGCGGGGCGGATCGGGTCGAGGCAGCGAGGCAGCGAGGCAGTGACGAGCACCGTCGCATGCCCGGGCGGCGAAACACCGCCTGCTGTAGAATTTGGCCCTCTGTCCGGCGTCGCGAGCGACGCCCTCGTCCCGAAGGTCATCGTCGATGCAAATTCAGATTCACAAGGAAGTCGATGCGCGCGGGCTCATGTGCCCGCTGCCCATCCTGCGCGCCAAGAAGGCGCTCGCCGACATGGAAAGCGGCCAGATTCTCAAGGTGCTCGCTACCGATCCCGGCTCGCAGCGCGATTTCGCCGCGTTCGCGAAGCAGACCGGCAACGAGATTGTCGAAAGCTCGGCGCAAGACAAGGTGTTCACGTTTCTGATGCGGCGGCGCTAAGCAGTCAAACCCGCCACGCGAGCGAGGCGGTAGGCAAGAAGCAAAAAAGGCGCTGTGCCCGCGAATGCGGGGCACAGCGCCTTTTCGTTTCAATCGAGCCGAGTACGCGCTCAGTGGCGTTGAGTGCGTTGGATCGCATGCGGCCCGCAGGCCGCGAAGCGAATCCGTCAGCCTTCCAGCACCGGCGAACGCGTGCGCAGATACTGCTCGAAATCGGCGGCCACTTCCGGGTGACGCAGCGCGAACTCGACCGTTGCCTTCAGATAACCGAGCTTGCTGCCGCAGTCGAAACGCGTGCCGTGATACTTGTACGCGAGCACCTGTTCGTCGGCGAGCAGCGACTGGATCGCGTCCGTCAGCTGTAATTCGCCGCCCGCGCCGGGCTTGATCGAGCGCAGATGATTGAAGATGCGCGGCTTGAGCACATAGCGGCCGACCACGCCGAGGTTCGACGGCGCCACGCTCGGCTCCGGCTTTTCGACGATGCCCGACATCTTGATGATCGAATCTTCCCACTCCTTGCCGTCGACGATACCGTACGACTTCGTGTCTTGTGGCGGGATCTCTTCGACGCCGATCACCGAACTGTGATAGTGATCGAACACCTCGATCATCTGCGTCATCACGGGCGGCGTGCCGTACAGCAGGTCGTCCGCGAGAATCACGGCGAACGGGTTTTCGCCGACCAGCTTTTCGGCGCACAGCACCGCGTGGCCGAGGCCGAGCGCTTCGGCCTGGCGCACGTAGAAGCAGTCGACATGGCTCGGCTTGATGCTGCGCACGAGTTCGAGCAGCTTGTCCTTGCCGCGCGCCTCGAGTTCGGCCTCGATCTCATAGGACTTGTCGAAGTGGTCTTCGATCGCGCGCTTGCTGCGGCCCGTGACGAAGATCATTTCGGTGATGCCGGCTGCCATTGCTTCCTCGACAGCGTACTGAATCAGCGGCTTGTCGACGATCGGCAGCATTTCTTTCGGGCTTGCCTTCGTGGCAGGGAGGAATCGGGTGCCAAGACCGGCTACCGGAAATACCGCCTTTGTAACTTTTAGCATTTGATTACCCTGAGTCCTCTGGTTTAAGGTCTTACCCCAGCGCGGTGGCGGCGGGGCAAAACGTTTCGATCAGACCGGCAAGCGATCCAGTTGTGCTTTCAGCTTGCCGACGGTAGCTTCGAAATCGGCGAGACGTTTTTGTTCCTGCTCAACGACCGCCGGCGGCGCCTTGGCAACGAAAGCCTGATTCTGCAGCTTGCCGTTGCATTTGGCGATTTCGGCGGTGAGACGCGCGATCTCTTTCGACAGGCGTTCCCGCTCGACGGCCACGTCGATTTCGACCTTCAAGACAAGCTTGTCGCTCCCTACGATAGCAATTGGCGCGCCATCCGCCTGCGCGTCGAGCGCCGCCTCGTCGGCGATGATCTGCACTTCGGACAAACGCGCCAATGCCTGTGCGTATGGCGCGAAAGTGCGAAGCCGCTCCGCGTTGCCGGTGGCGAGCAACGGCACCTTCACGGCCGGCGACAGGTTCATTTCGCCACGCAGATTCCGGCACGCGTCGATCACGGCCTTTAGGTCGGCTGCCCAGCGTTCCGCGTCTTCGTCGAGCTTGGCCGGCTCGGCGATGGGGTACGGCTGCACCATGATGGACGCTTCGCCTTCGGCCTTACCCTTGGGGTAGCGTGCCGCGAGCGGCGCCACTTTCTGCCACAGCGCCTCGGTGATGAACGGAATCACCGGATGCGCGAGGCGCAGCACCGTTTCGAGCACGCGCAACAGCGTGCGGCGCGTGGCGCGCTGCTGGTTCGGCTGTCCCGTCTGGATCTGGACCTTTGCAAGTTCGAGATACCAGTCACAGTATTCGTCCCATACGAACTTGTATAGGGCATTGGCGACATTGTCGAAGCGATAGTCGGCAAAACCCTTGGCGACTTCGGCTTCCACGCGCTGCAGCAGCGACACGATCCAGCGGTCGGCCTGCGAGAAATGCAGATGACCTTCCGGCCCGCATTCGCCACATTGCGCCGGCTGGCCGAAACCGCAGTCATGGCCTTCGCAATTCATCAACACGAAGCGCGTGGCGTTCCACAGCTTGTTGCAGAAGTTGCGATAG
>Ga0153988_1000371_pt1 | contig 11612 bp, 9 predicted proteins | sample TSNC072MetaG_FD_104742 | JGI IMG/M metagenome (GOLD analysis project Ga0153988, IMG submission 104742) | Attine ant fungus gardens microbial communities from North Carolina, USA - TSNC072 MetaG | ecosystem: Host-associated > Fungi > Mycelium > Unclassified | place: USA: North Carolina, Jones Lake...
AGGTGAGCCGCATCTCGACATCCACCCAATCGATTCCCACGCGCGAAACATTGTCGACGGCGATCAGGTGCGCATTTTCAATGACCGCGGTTCGATGCAGGCGCGCGCCCGCGTGACCGACAGAGCGCGCGAAGGGCTCGTGGTCGGATTGTCGATCTGGTGGAAAAAACTCGCGCCGGACGGCCGCAACGCCAATCAGCTGACGAGCCAGGCACTCACCGATCTCGGCGGTTCCGCCACGTTTTATGACTGTCTCGTCGAAGTCGAGCGAGCCTGAAACGTCCCGGAAACCCTGCTGCGCAGTGGTTTAGCATTCGGAACCCCACAAGTTCGAGTCAGCAGTCTAACCTCATCGCTTTCGCCGATAGCAATAATGTGTCCATGCTACGATGCGATTTTTAGCACGACCATTCGAAAATAATTCAGGAGACGCTGCATGGAGAAACTCTGGCTGAAATCTTATCCGCCCGGCGTTCCCGCAGAAATCAACCCTTCCCTCTATTCGTCGGTAGCCGAACTGCTCGAGGACGTGTTCCGCGAACATCGAGCCAAGCCGGCGTTCGTCTGCATGGGCAAGGAAATCAGCTACGGCGAGCTCGACGAACTTTCGCGCAAGCTCGCCGCGTGGCTTCAGTCGAAGGGGCTTGCCCGTGGCGCGCGCGTTGCGATCATGATGCCGAACGTGCTGCAATATCCGGCGGCGATTGCCGGTATCCTGCGCGCGGGCTACGTCGTCGTGAACGTGAACCCGCTCTACACGCCACGCGAACTCGAACATCAACTGAAGGACAGCGGCGCCGAAGCTATCATCCTGCTCGAGAATTTCGCGGGAACATTGCAGGCGATCGTGCGCAATACGGCGGTCAAGCATATCGTCGTTGCGGCGATGGGCGACCTGATGGGCTTCAAGGGTCCGCTCGTGAACTTCGTCGTGCGCAAGGTCAAGAAGATGGTGCCGGCGTGGAGCCTGCCGGGCCACATCAGGTTCAACGCCGCGCTCGCGCAGGGCGCGGGCCTCAGTTTCAAACCAGTCCAGCAGGGACCGGACGACGTCGCGTTCCTGCAATACACGGGCGGCACGACCGGTGTGGCCAAGGGCGCGACGCTGCTGAACCGGAATCTGATCGCGAACGTGCTGCAATCGGAAGTGTGGCTCAATCCCGTGCGCGTGAACCGCACCGATATCGACCAGTTCATCACGGTCGTCGCGCTGCCGCTTTATCATGTGTTTGCGCTGACCGTGTGCGGCCTGCTGACGATCCGCACCGGTGGTCTCGGCGTGCTGATTCCGAATCCACGCGACATTCCCGGCATGATCAAGTCGCTGGAAGGCTATGCGATCACGACGATTCCCGCCGTCAACACGCTCTACAACGCATTGTTGAACAGCCCTGATTTCCACAAGCTCGACTTCTCAAGGCTGCTCACCGCGAACGCCGGCGGCATGGCCGTGCAGGAAGCGGTCGCGAAACGCTGGTTCGAGGCGACGCGCACGCCGATCGTCGAAGGGTACGGATTGTCGGAAACGTCACCGTGCGCGACCTGCAACCCGGTCACGGCGACCGAATACAGCGGCACGATCGGTCTGCCGCTGCCGTCCACCGAAATCTCGATCCGCGACGACGACGGCAACGAGGTGCCGCTCGGCCAGGCCGGAGAAATCTGCATCCGTGGACCGCAGGTGATGGCGGGCTACTGGAACCGTCCGGACGAAACCGCGAAGGTCATGACCCCGGACGGCTTCTTCAAATCGGGCGATGTCGGCCTGATGAACGTGGATGGCTTCGTGAAGATCGTCGACCGCAAGAAAGACATGATTCTCGTGTCGGGCTTCAACGTGTATCCGAACGAGATCGAAGACGTCGTGGCGAAGCTGCCGGGCGTGTTCGAAGTCGCCGCGGTCGGTGTACCGGACCCGCATTCGGGCGAGGCGGTGAAGCTGTTCGTCGTGAAGAAGGACCCGGCACTGACCGACGAGGACATCCTCGCGTACTGCAAAACCCAACTGACCGGCTACAAGCGGCCGAAGATCGTCGAATTCCGCACGGAACTGCCGAAGAGCAACGTCGGCAAGATTCTGCGCCGCGAGTTGCGCGACGGAAGGGCGTGAGTGCCGCGGAGCGTGCCTGCTCGGCACGCTAACCCGCGAGTCAGTTCGCAAGCAGGAAAACCCGGAAGAAAACCCGGCGGACGAAACCCGCCGGGTTTTTCTTTGTCGACCTTGCCGCCCGAGCGGCAGCGCACGGCAAATGTACGGCAAACACACAGCACCGCGAATCCGCCAGCCATCCGCTTCGCCAAACGGCGAGCACAAAAAAAGGCGCCCGAAGGCGCCTTTGAGACAAACTGCGTTTTTACGACTTATTAGAACTTGTGACGGATACCGACGCGAGCCGTGAACTGGTTGGCGCTCGTCGAACCGGTCAGGCCGTTGATGCCGGCCGTTGCGGCGACCACGCCATTGCCGGCTGCGTTCAGTACTTCGCCCAGAGCGTGCTGGTACACGCCGATCACGTACACGTCCGTACGCTTGGACAGGAAGTAGTCCACGCCCAGCGAGCCCTGGTGGTACTGAGCCGTCGACGCGCCTTCGATGCTCGCGCCACGCGTGTAGTCGTATGCTGCGCCGACCAGCAATGCCGGGGTCAACTGATACTTGAAGTTGACTTCGCCGTTGTTGAACGTTGCCGTCTGACCGCGAACGCTCGGTTGCGCGAACGTCGTGCCGAGGTTGCCGAAACGGATGTTCGAATACGTCAGGCCGATGGTTGCCGCGCCGAACGTGTATGCACCGCCTGCGCCGACCACCTGGTACGTGTTAGCCGACGTGTAAGCGCCGTAGACCGGCGACGTCACTGCCGCGTTCGGTGCCGTGATCGTGCCGCCGTTGTTGAACATACCGCCCGAAGCTGCCGGCGTGCGTGCGTTCAAGTAGCCGACGCCCAATTGCAGCGGACCGTTGTTGTAGCCAGCGCCCAACGACCAGATCTGGTTGCCGGAGAAGTTGCCTGCCTGGCCGCCGAGGCTATACGTGCCGCCGAACGTCAGGCCGCCGTAGTTCGCGCTCGTGAACTTGATGGTGTTGTTGGTGCGGTACGCGTTGTTGAAGTTGTCGATATCGCCCGGGTGAGCGGCGATGTAGCCGCCCCACTGATCACCCGCTTCGAACGGACCGACGTAGTCGACGACGGAGTCGTACTGACGACCCAGCGTGACCGTGCCGAACTGGCTCGACAGGCCGACGTATGCCTGACGACCGAACATCAGGCCGCCTTGACCGAGCTTGCCGTTGGTCACGTCAAAGCCGTTTTCCAACACGAACAGGGCCTTCAGACCGCCGCCCAGGTCTTCCGTGCCGCGCAGGCCGAAACGCGAGCCTTGCATAACGCCGCTGGACATGTCGTACTTGTGGTAGCCGCCCGAGTTGGTGTTCATGTTGATACCAACGTCGACGATACCGTACAGGGTCACGCTGCTCTGAGCATGTGCGACGCCTGCGAATGCGCCCAGTGCTGCGAGAGCGAGAAGCGACTTTTTCATCGAATGATCTCCAAGGATTACGAATCTTTTGTACAAGGCGAAATATTTATCTAGGGCTCAAGGCCTTGCTTGTCCAACTTCGCGAGAAGTTGCCACGTAATGTAACAAAAGGCATACATGGCACAAAGAAAAAGCAGAGGGCCCGGACGGCTCCTGTTTCGTTTACGCAACATGGTCTAGAATCGGAAATTGGTCGCCCATTTCATGCGGATTCGAGGTTCCCGAACAGCCGGTTTTGCGTCGCAAAGCCTTGTCGCGCGGACCTTCCGCTGCGGTGAGGCGAAGCTTGAATCAGGGAGCGTTTTATGTGGCTGGACGAGTTGATTGGCGAGTTTGATCGGGGTTTACGCTCACTGACGGGCGTGTCGCGGATGAGTCGTCCGCTGCCGGTTCCGCATGGGTCGGCGGCGACAGCCGAGGCACCCGAACTCTCGCCAGCGGAGCGCGCGCACGCCGCCGGTTTGATGCGCGTTAACCATGTCGGCGAGGTCTGCGCACAGGCGCTTTATCAGGCGCAGAAACTCACCACGCGTTCGCCCGCGTTGCGCGCCGTGTTCGAGCACGCCGCGGCCGAGGAAGAAGACCATCTCGCGTGGACCGCGAAGCGTCTCGAGGCGCTCGACTCGCGTCCGAGTCTGTTGAATCCGCTCTGGTACACCGGCGCGCTGGCAATCGGTCTCGCGGCCGGGCGCATGGGCGATCGCGTGAGCCTCGGCTTCATGGCCGAAACCGAGCGTCAGGTGGAATTGCATCTCGATAGCCATCTCGAGAAACTGCCGGCAGCCGATCACGAATCGCGTGCGATCGTCGAGCAGATGCGCATCGACGAAGCACAGCACGGCCGGGCCGCGATGGATGCGGGCGGCGTCGAGCTGCCGTTTCCCGCGCGCGCGCTGATGCGCGCGATGTCGAAGGTCATGACGCGCACGGCCTATTACGTATAAAACTGTCAAGCCGACCGATCGCTGAAACCCGTTTTCCGACCATAAGGCGGCGTCGCGCCCGCCGCTCTCCGTAAGCCCTCTGCAAGGCCCGTTTATCTCTTCCGATCTGCCTTAACGATCTCTTTCAATCCGCGCTGTTTCCCCGCACTTTTCACGTATCACCTTCACAAGTTTCACTAGCTCATTCATTTATAACGGTTTTCCGTTTTATATCTGACGTGAGAGAGTCGCGCTAAGTCCTTGTTCTAGCAAACAAAATTCGCTCGAAAAGCGGGCCGCTCCCTTGACCCGTGTTTAGCGTTCCTCTAAAGTGGGAGACAGTGTGAGAAAGTGTATTTTTGTGTGATCTCAACATCACTTTCGGGTAGATTTTTACGAATCGGGAAGCCGGCGCAACAGCGCCGCAAGAGGGGAGAGCGAAGTGTTCCAAGGGGCGTCGGCGCTGACGCTCGATGCGAAGGGGCGGATGTCGATTCCCTCTCGCTATCGGGATGCGCTGCAAACACAGGCAGAGGGACGGGTGACGATCACCAAGCACCCGGACGGCTGCCTGTTGCTCTTTCCGCGCCCCGAATGGGAAATCTTCCGTGACAAGGTCGACAAGCTGCCCATGAACGCAGCCTGGTGGAAGCGCATTTTTCTCGGCAATGCAATGGATGTAGATATGGACGGCGCAGGCCGTGTGCTCGTGTCGCCGGAGTTGCGCGCGGCCGGCTCGCTGGAGAAGGAAGTGACCTTGCTCGGCATGGGCCGTCACTTCGAGTTGTGGGACGCACAGATTTACGCCGCGAAGGAACAGGCGGCGATCGCCGAGGGCATGCCCGACGCATTGAAAGATTTCACGTTCTGATCGCGGCTCATTTATATGGCACCTGCGATGGGAAACGAGTTGCAGCATCGCACGGTGCTGCTGAACGAAGCGGTCGACGCGCTGGTGACGCGCGCGGACGGCACGTATGTGGACGGCACGTTCGGCCGGGGCGGGCATAGCCGCCTCGTGCTGGAGCGACTGGGCGACGCGGGGCGGCTGATCGCGTTCGACAAGGACCCGCTCGCCATCGCGACGGCGCAGAAGATCGGCGATCCGCGCTTTGGCATCGTGCATGAGAGTTTTGCTTCACTGCGCTCCGCGATGGCGGAGCGTGGCGTAGGGCGGGTGTCGGGGGTGTTGCTGGATCTGGGCATTTCGTCGCCGCAAATCGACGATCCGGAGCGGGGCTTCAGCTTTCGCGCCGATGGCCCGCTCGACATGCGGATGGACCCGACGCGCGGCGAGTCCGCGGCTGACTGGCTCGCGCGGGCCACGGTGCAGGAATTGACGGAGGTGATACGAGATTATGGGGAAGAACGGTTTGCTTTTCAGATTGCAAAGGCGCTTGTTGCTCGCCGGGCAGAGTCCGACCGTCTTGGGCCTCTCGTCAGCACGGGCGAGCTTGCCCAAATCGTGGCTAACGTCGTCAAAACCCGTGAGAAGGGTAAGGACCCGGCAACCCGCACCTTTCAGGCTATACGGATTCACGTCAATCAAGAGCTTGCGGAGTTGCAAGTCGTTCTAGAAGCAGCATTGTCGTTGCTGGAGCAAGGGGGGCGGCTGGTGGTCATCAGCTTTCATTCGCTCGAGGATCGGATCGTCAAGCGATTCATGCAGGCGCACGCGAGCACGCCGGCGGTCGACCGCCGCCTGCCGATCCGCGCGGTCGACCTGCCGAGCCCCCCGCTCAAGATCATCGGCCGCGTATTCCCGGGCGACGCCGAGCTCGCCGGCAACCCGCGCGCCCGTTCTGCCGTGATGCGCGTGGCGGAGCGGATCGCGCCATGAACCGTCTCAACATTTTCCTGCTGATCATCGTGATGGGCTGTGCCTTGTCGGTCGTCAACGCGACCAATCAGCAGCGCCAGATCTTCATCCAGCTGCAGCGCGCTCAATCGCAGGAGCGCCAGCTGCAGCAGGACTATTCGCAGCTTCAATATCAGCAGAGCGCGCTGTCGAAAACCTCGCGCATCGAGCAGATCGCCACCGCCTCGCTGAAGATGCAATCGGTCACGACGGGGCGCACCCAATACCTGACGCTCGACCCGGGCGCCGCGAAGGCCGTCGACGCACCGATCCCTACTTCGGCTCCGGCCTCGGCACCGGCGGCAACCCGTCGCGGAGGCGTGCGATGAAAAAATCGTCGGCTCGCAAGAGCGTTGCGTTTTCCGCCAACCCGATCCTGTCGGTGCGTCTGCCGATGTGGCGCTCGAAGCTCGTCGTGTTCATGCTGTTCATGGCGTTCGTCGCGCTCGCCGCGCGCGCGTTCTGGATTCAGGGGCCGGGCAACGCGTTCTATCTGAAGCAGGGCGAAATCCGCTATCAGCGCCGCATCGAATTGCCGGCCACGCGCGGCAAGATTCTCGACCGCAACGGTCTCGTGCTTGCCACGAGTCTGCCCGTGCGCGCGATCTGGGCGATTCCCGACGCGGTGCCGGACGATCTCGGCGCCGACAAGCTCGACTCGCTCGGGCGTCTGCTCGGCATGACGACGAAGGAGTTGCGCACGAAACTGTCGGAAGACAAGAATTTCGTCTACGTGAAGCGCCAGGTGCCGCTCGACATCGCCACGAAAGTCGCCGCGCTCGACATCCCCGGCATTTACTCGCGCGAGGAATACAAGCGTTTCTATCCTGAAGGCGAGATCACCGCTCACCTGATCGGCTTCACGAACGTCGAGGACGAGGGCCAGGAAGGCGTCGAACTCGGCGACCAGAAGCTGCTCGCCGGCATGTCGGGCAGCCGCCGCGTGATCAAGGACCGCATGGGCCACGTGATCGAGGACGTGGACGAGCAGGTCGTGCCGCACAACGGCAAGGACGTGGACCTGTCGATCGACAGCAAGATCCAGTACATCGCGTATACGAACCTGAAAGCGGCTGTCGAGAAATTCAAGGCGAAGGCCGGCGCGGCCATGGTGATCGACGTGCGCACGGGCGAAGTGCTCGCGCTCGTCAATTACCCGACCTACAACCCGAACGACCGCTCGCACCTGACCGGCGACCAGCTGCGCAACCGCATCCTGACCGACACGTTCGAGCCAGGCTCGATCATGAAGCCGTTCACGATTTCGCTCGCGCTCGATCTGCACCGCGTCACGCCGACTACACTGGTGGATACGGGCAACGGCCACTTCGTACTCGACGGCGCGCCGATTACCGACGACGCCGGCTTCGGCGTGCTGACGGTCGGCGGCGTGATCCAGAAGTCGAGCAACATCGGCGCGACCAAGATCGCGATGCAACTGCGGCCCGAAGAGATGTGGAACATGTACACCAGCATCGGTCTCGGCCAGGCGCCGAAGGTCGGCTTCCCCGGCGCGGCGGCGGGCCGTCTGCGTCCGTGGAAGAGCTGGCGCCGCATCGAGCAGGCGACCATGTCGTACGGCTACGGCCTGTCGGTGTCGCTGTTCCAGCTCGGCCGCGCATACACGGCGATCGCGCACGACGGCCAGATCATGCCGGTGACGATTTTCCACACGCCGGACGACCTGCCGGCCACCGGTCCGCAAATCTTCTCGCCGACCACCGCGCGTGAAGTGCGCACGATGCTCGAATCCGTCGTGTCGGCGCAGGGCACGTCGCCGGATGCGGCGGTGCCCGGCTATCGCGTCGGCGGCAAGAGCGGTACAGCGTACAAGCACGGTCCGCACGGCTACGACCACTCCAAATACCGCGCGTCGTTCGTCGGCATGGCGCCGATGCCGAATCCGCGCATCGTCGTCGCCGTGTCGGTCGACGAACCGACCGCGGGCAGCCACTTCGGTGGCCAGGTGTCGGGGCCGGTGTTCTCGGGCATCGTCGGCGACACGCTGCGCGCGCTCAACGTGCCGCCTGACATGCCCGTCAAGCAGATGGTCGTGACCGACGATTCGGCTCCGCCCGCGCCCGGTGCGCCGGCGACGCAAGCCACGGTGAAGAAGCTGTCCACGAGTCCCGGCGTGAAAAAGATGACCATTTCCGCCAACGCGAAAAATCGTCCCGGAGTCGAGCGATGAGCGTGCTGCGCGAGCAACATCCAGCGCACCGGCCGATCGCCGACGCCCTCGTCTGGCTGCACGAGCACGTGCGGCCAGGCGCGCAATTGCATGCCGACACGCGTTCGCTCGCGGCCGGCGACGCGTTCTTCGCCTACGCGGTCGATGGCGCGGACAACCGCCCGTTCATCGACGCCGCGCTCGAACGTGGTGCGACGGCTGTGCTCGTGCAGCCCGAAGGTTTCGCCGGCGCGCTCGATGCGTCGGTCGCGCACGCTGTGCCAGCGCTGAACGAACTGGCCGGCTCGATCGCGAGCGCGTGGTACGGCGAGCCGAGCGATGCGATGCTCGCGGTCGGCATTACGGGCACGAACGGCAAGACTTCGTGCAGCCAGTGGATCGCCACGGCGCTTAGTGCGCTTGGCACGCGTTGCGCGATCGTCGGCACGCTCGGTACCGGTTTCCCGGGCCAGCTCGTGCACACCGGCTTCACGACGCCCGACGCGCCGCAACTGCAACGCAGTCTCGCGCAGCTGCGCGACGCGGGCGCGCAGGCGATCGCGATGGAAGTGTCGTCGCATGCGCTGCATCAGGGGCGCGTGAACGGCACCGCATTCGACATCGCCGTATTCACGAATCTCACGCAGGATCATCTCGACTATCACGGCACGTTCGATGCCTATGAGGCCGCGAAGGCACGCCTGTTCGCCTGGCCCGAACTGCAGGCAGCCGTGATCAATCGCGACGATGCCGCCGGCCGCCGTTTGCTCGCGGGCACGCGCGGCCATGCGCGCACCATCGCGTACGGCATCGAAGCCGGGCAAGGCAGCGCCGACGCGAAGGATGCGCCGCAAGCCGACGCGTGGCTCGTCGCCGCGAACGTGCGCGCCACGACTGCCGGCACGGCGTTTCATCTGACTACCTCGGACTGGGGCAGCGCCGAAGTCGAGGTGCAAACGCTCGGCGCGTTCAACGTGAGCAATCTGCTCGCCGTGCTCGGCACGCTGCTCGCCGCCGATGTGCCGTTCGACGCGGCGCTCGCCGAACTCGCGAAGCTCGAATCGGTGAACGGCCGCATGCAGCGCCTCGGCGGCCGTCTGCAAAACGACGAGCCGCTCGTCGTGGTCGATTACGCGCATACGCCCGACGCGCTCGAAAAGACGCTCGACGCGCTGCGCCCGATCGCGGCCGCGCGCGGCGGCGAACTCGTCTGCATGTTCGGCTGCGGCGGCGACCGCGATGCAACCAAGCGTCCGCTGATGGGCGCGATTGCCGAAAAGCTCGCCGACAGCGTCGTCGTTACGAGCGACAACCCGCGCAGCGAAGATCCGCAGTCGATCATCGAGCAGATCGTCGCGGGCATGCGGGACGCGTCGCGGGCACGCCGTATCGAGGACCGCGCGAGCGCGATCCTGCAGGCGGTCCGCGGTGCCGCGCGCGAAGACGTCGTCGTGCTGGCCGGCAAGGGACACGAAGCCACCCAGGAAATCATGGGCAAGAAACGCGCATTCTCCGATCAGGACCACGCCCGTCTCGCGCTCGCCGCGCGCGCAACGCACGCACGCGGGGGTGGCGAATGAGCATGTTCTCGCTGCACGAAGCCGCCGCGCTGATTCCGGGCGCAACCGTGTCTGGCGACGCGGGCGTGCGTTTCGAGCGCGTCTCGACCGACAGTCGTAGCGCCGGTCCTGGCGATCTGTTTATCGCGATCAAGGGCGATCGTTTCGACGCGCACGACTTTCTGCCGCAAGTCGCCGAGCGCAACGTCGCGGCCGTGCTTGTCGCGCGCACGCCGAAAAACTGGAGCGTGCCCGCGATCCGTGTCGCCGAGACGCGCGCCGCGCTCGGCGCGCTCGCGCGCGGCTGGCGCCGCCAGTTCGGCATGCCGCTCGTCGCGGTCACGGGCAGCAACGGCAAGACCACGGTCAAGGAAATGATCGCGTCGATCTTCGCGGCCGCGGTCGGTGCGGATGCGCGTCTTGCCACCGCCGGCAATTTCAACAACGACATCGGTCTGCCGCTCACGCTGTTCCGTCTGCACGCCGCGCACCAGCTCGCGGTGGTCGAGCTCGGCATGAATCATCCGGGCGAAACCGAACTGCTCGCGAAGATCGCCGAGCCGACGGTCGCCGTCGTCAACAACGCGCAGCGCGAGCACCAGGAATTCATGGCGACCGTCGAAGCGGTCGCGCTCGAACACGCGAGCGTGATTCACGCGCTGGCGCCTGAAGGCACGGCCGTGTTTCCCGCCGACGATGCTTACGCGAGCATCTGGCGCGTGGCCGCGACCGGCAACCGCATTGTCGATTTTGCGCTGAACAGCGCGGAGCGCACGACCGAAGCCGCGGTGATGGGCCGGTTCGACGGCAAGCGCCTGAGCATCGACACGCCACAAGGCCACCTCGACGTCACGCTGCAGGTGCTCGGCGATCACAACGCGCACAACGCGCTCGCGGCGACTTCGGCGGCGCTCGCCGCGGGCGTGTCGCTCGACGCAATCCGGCGCGGTCTCGAATCGTTCGGCGCGGTGAAGGGCCGTCTGCAGGTGAAGCAGGCCGCGCTCGGTACGCTTGCGGGCGCCACGGTGATCGACGACACCTACAACGCGAATCCCGATTCGATGCGCGCCGCGATCGACGTGCTCGCGTCGCGCGCCTCGCCGCGTGTGCTTGTGATGGGCGACATGGGCGAAGTCGGCGACAACGGTCCGGCGTTTCATCGCGAAATCGGCGCGTATGCGAAAGAGCGCGGTATCGATGCGCTGTATGCGCTGGGCGACGCCTCGCGCGACGCCTGCACCGCATACGGCGCGGGCGCGCACCACCTCGCCGATGTCGGCGCGCTGGTCGCGCGATTGCAGCAGGCCGGCTTCGGCGCGGCTGCAACGCTTCTCGTGAAAGGCTCGCGCTTCATGCAGATGGAGCGCGTGGTGGACGCCGTTACGAGTCCACAACCCAACGCTGCGGGCACGACGCCCGCGGCACATTGAAATAGAAGGAACCCGGCATGCTACTGGCGCTGGCGCAATGGCTGCAGAATGACGCAAGCTTCTTGCGCGTGTTCAGTTATCTGACGTTTCGCGCGGTGATGGCGACCATCACCGCGCTGCTGATCGGGCTCG
>Ga0153988_1000373_pt1 | contig 11597 bp, 12 predicted proteins | sample TSNC072MetaG_FD_104742 | JGI IMG/M metagenome (GOLD analysis project Ga0153988, IMG submission 104742) | Attine ant fungus gardens microbial communities from North Carolina, USA - TSNC072 MetaG | ecosystem: Host-associated > Fungi > Mycelium > Unclassified | place: USA: North Carolina, Jones...
CCGCCGAAACTCTATGGCGGCACCGAACGTGTCGTGTCGTACCTGACCGAGGCACTGGTCGACCTCGGTCACGACGTCACGCTATTCGCGAGCGGCGACTCGATCACGTCCGCGAATCTCGAGGCATGCTGGCCGCGCGCGCTGCGCCTCGATCCGACGATTCGCGACGCGTTGGCGCCGCACGTGCTGATGATGGAAAAGGTACGCAAGGTCGCGCACGAGTTCGACGTGCTGCACTTTCACCTCGACTACATGCCGTTTCCGCTTTTCACGACCATGGACACGCCGTTCGTGACGACACTGCATGGCCGTCTCGATCTGCCGGAATTGCAGCCGGTGTTCGACGCGTTCTCGCATGTGCCGGTCGTGTCGATTTCGGATTCGCAGCGGATTCCGCTGCCGCAGGCCAACTGGCTCAACACGATCTATCACGGCCTGCCGGAGCAACTGCTCACGCCTCAGCCGCACAAGAAGCCCGAGTATCTTGCGTTCCTCGGCCGCATCTGCCCCGAAAAGCGCGTCGATACAGCCATCAAGATCGCTGCACAAAGCGATCTGCCGCTGAAGATCGCCGCCAAGGTGGACAAGGTCGACATGGAGTACTTCAAGCGCGAGATCGAGCCGCTGCTGTCGATGGCGCATGTGGAGTTCGTCGGCGAGATCAACGAGGCGCAGAAGCCCGAGTTCCTGTCGGGAGCGAAGGCGCTGCTGTTCCCGATCGACTGGTCGGAGCCGTTCGGCCTCGTGATGATCGAGTCGATGGCGTGCGGCACGCCGGTGATCGCGTTCAACCGCGGTTCGGTGCCGGAAGTGATCGATCATGGCGTGACCGGCTATATCGTCGAGGACGTGCAGGGCGCGGTGGCCGCGCTGCAGCGTCTCGACGAACTGTCGCGCAGCGAAATCCGCGCGCAATTCGAACGCCGTTTCAGCTCGAAAACGATGGCGCAGAACTATATCGATGGCTATTCCACGCTGATTGAAACGGCGCGCCGCCCGGTATTGCGCCAGGTAGCGGTCGGCTAAACACGTTTGAAAGGCGGCCGGGGCGCTTTTGCTTACGGCCGCTTTCAGCAGGCTTTGAATATGAGACTGAGCCGCTCGCTTCAAACGCACCAATAGCAGACAAATCCGGCGTGGAAATCGTTTGCGTCCGGGGAAATCACGGTAGTCTTCGTGATCACCAAGAAAAAGCCGCCCACGTGGGCGGCTTTTTTAATGCTGGCATGGATACGCTTCCATATCGCATTTGCCGATTGCCGACAAAAGCGGCAGCCGAAAAATCTTCGGCCCGCTTTCACGGCAACTGCCGCGAACTCAGACCGAACCAATCAGAAAGCGCTCGCGATTCTTGCCGACGATCCACTTGGGCGGCTTGCCTCGCCCACTCCACGTGCTGCCCGATTTCGGGTCCTGGTATTTTGCCGGCAGCGGCGTCTTCTTGGGTGGACGGCCGCGCTTGGCGGCAACCGCGAAACCGAGATCCTGCGCGGTCAGACCGTATTCGGCGATCTTCTGGCGGATGTCGGCGATGACATTGTCGATCTCCGTGCGGCGCGCTTCTTCTGCCTGTGCCTGCAATTTGGCGATCTGCGCCTTGAGGTCTGCATATTGAGACATTCGATTCTCCCCCTTTCTAGAACTCATTCGACCGCAGATTAACTGTAATTATAAAAATTCGCAATGGCCAATAATACCCATTCAGGAATATTTCCTCTGATAATTATTAAAATACGGTGAATTGTAAAACCTTCTGTTTTATCGCGTAATAATCCCCATAAGCGGCACCGCCTTGACAATTCTTGACACCTGAATTGGATTCTGCTGACTAGAATTGCGCGCTCAAGGCATGTTTTCGTAGTTAGCGATTCATGCTCCTGAAGCACTTTTTAGGATTACCAATCATGCAATTGTCAAAACGCCTTGTCGCCGAAGTTTTCGGCACTTTCTGGCTCGTACTCGGGGGCTGCGGCAGCGCGGTTCTCGCGGCGAATTTTGCCGGGCCGCTTCACGGTCTGGGCATCGGCTTCGTCGGCGTGTCGCTCGCATTCGGCCTGACCGTGCTGACAATGGCGTTTGCGATCGGCCATATTTCCGGCTGCCACCTGAATCCGGCAGTGAGCGTCGGCCTCACCGTCGCCGGCCGCTTTCCGGCGCGTGATCTGCTGCCGTACATCGTCGCGCAGGTAATCGGCGCGGTGCTCGGCGCGTTTGTACTGTCGCTGATCGCGTCGGGCAAGCCGGGCTTCGATCTCGTCGCCGGCGGCTTCGCCACGAACGGTTATGGCGAGCACTCGCCGGGCCATTACTCGCTCGCCGCGGCGTTCATCTGCGAAGTCGTGATGACCGGCTTCTTCCTGTTCGTGATCCTCGGCGCGACCGACCGGCGCGCGCCGGCCGGCTTCGCACCGATCGCGATCGGCCTGTGCCTGACGCTGATCCATCTGATTTCGATTCCGGTCACCAACACGTCGGTCAACCCGGCGCGCTCGACCGGCCCGGCGTTGTTCGTCGGCGGCGCGGCGGTCAATCAGCTCTGGCTGTTCTGGGTTGCGCCGATCATCGGCGCGGTGATCGCGGGCGTGGTTTATCCGCTTATCGCCGAAAATCGCAGCGACAGTGCGCAGCAACTGGCGCTCGATTGACGAGGCGCTTGCGCCAAATGTAATTGCGTAAATGGCGCAATCAGGAAAAATGGGCGCCACGGCGCCCATTTTTATGCAATCGAACGAGAATGCGGCATAAGCCGGCCGCCAACGTATTGAGGAAACGCGCTGCTAGAATCGGACGACTTCAGGGCCTTGCGCAGGTGTTACCGATGAATCGTTTCCGCGGATTTCTGCATGGCGCAGTACTCTCGATCGGCGGCTTATGCGCCGGCGCGCTCGCACTGCCGGTAGCGCACGCGGCCACGGCTACGCCTGCAACTGTGGCCACAGAGAAGGCGGACGGCAATATCGAAACGCTCGTCTTCGTCCGGCATGGCGAGAAACCCGCCCAAGGCTACGGCCAGCTCGACTGCCAGGGGCTCAACCGTGCTCTCGCCCTGCCGGCAGTAATCGCCGCCAAATTCGGCAAACCCGACGCGATCTACGCGCCCGACCCCGGCCAGCAGAAAGACGACAACGGCCATCCGTACTATTACGTCCGTCCGCTCGCGACGATCGAGCCGACCGCCGTTCAATTCCAGATGCCGGTGCAAACGCCGTACGGTTTTGCGCAGATCGACCAACTGGGCAACGCGCTCGTCGATCCGGCCAACCATGGCAAGCTGATCGTCATCGCGTGGGAACACAGGCTGATCGAAAAGCTGGCGCGGCAAATGATGAGCGCGCACGGCGGCAACGCGGCCGACGTCCCGAAGTGGCGCAGCAAAGACTTCGACAGCATCTATATCGTTCGGCTCGACTGGCAAAACGGCACACCTCGCGCGAGCTTCAAACACGATCGTGAGGGACTCGACGGACGCGCGGCCGATTGCCCTTGCGCAGCACTACCGGCCGCTTCGGCAGCAACGGCTAATGGCGCTTCGGCGAATGCAACCGATTAATCGGGTAATACAGATGTAAGCCAGCATTACGCGCGTTGCTCCATGAATCGTATAAGGCGTGTAATAAGCGACGCGCGCTGATGCCCTCGCCGGCCGCAAAGCCTTATATAACAGGGCTTCCAGAGCGACGCGGTGCATTGCCGCCGCGAACGCGCCAGATTTCCCGTCCCCTTCGCTTGCCTCGACGATGCTTGCAGTCCGTAACATCTCGTCGCAGTCCGCACCGCTCTGGATGCGTACATTGGTCCTGTGCGACCAACCTACGTCGCTTAACAGGAGAACCACATGAAACGCATCGTCACTCACCTGCTGGTTGCTGCCGGACTCGCGGCGGGCGCATGCGGAGTCGCGCAAGCGCATACGGATCTGAACGTCGGCCTGTCGCTCGGCGCTCCGGTTTATGCCGCGCCCGCGCGCGTCTACGCGGCGCCGGAGCCGGTGTACTACGGCGGCTGGAATCATCGCTACTACCGCGACTATCACCGCTATGACCGCGGCTGGGGTCACAACGATCGCCGCTGGGGACGCGACGATCGCGGCGGGCATCGTGGCTGGCGGGATTGAGCATTGAGCCACGGTTGAGCGTCAGCCAGACTGCGCTCAGGGATTGGTGTAAATCATGATGCGTCAGCTCGGCTGGCTTGCCGTTGGCGTCAATCGGCAACTCGCGATAAATCGAAGCCCGCACGATTCCGCATTCGCGCCACGTCTGGCCCGCATCCACGAAAGCGGATGCGGGTCGGTTTCATTCTGGCTCAGGAAGTCAGTTCGTCGCCGAGCGAGAAGAGCTTGTGCAGATGGCGTGCAACACCCGCTTCGAAGTTGTTGCCGATGCGCGGCACATGCGGCAGACGTGTGATGAGGTCGGGATTGGCGTTGTTCATCATGAACGGATGACCGGCCGTTTCGAGCAGATCGATGTCGTTCATGTTGTCGCCGAACGCAACGCATTGCGCGGCATCGATGCCGAGGCGCTCGAGCACGATCTGCAGCGCGCGCCCCTTCGATACATTCGCCGTCATCACTTCCAGACAATCCGGCAACGAATAAGTTACGTACAGGCTCTCGCCGAATTCGCGTTCGAGATTGGCGGCGATCTGCGCGAGATCGGCCGGATCGCCGATGTACAGCACTTTCGCAATATCGGCGCCATTGTGATTCGGCAAGTCGGTCACTTCATAGGTGAAGCCCGAGTCCTGATGAAACTTCAGCAGGTCAGGTGCATCTCGATCGATGAGCCATGCCTCGTCGGCAAACAGATTGACGATCACGCGGCCATGCGCGCCGGCAATTTCCGGTTGCACGAGCCGCTGGACGATTGCGGGCGGCAGGTCGTCGGCATGAATGACCGTGTTGTCCGGCGCGTGAATGCGTGCGCCGTTCGAGGTGATCAGATACGGATTGATGCCGAGCAGGTCGCGAATTCCCGCGACGTCGCAGTAATGCCGCCCCGTGGCAATCACGAACTGTAGCCCGTCGCGTTCGAGCTTGCGCACCGTGGCAACCGTGAACGGGTCCACCTGATGATCGGCGTTGAGCAGCGTGCCGTCGAGATCCGTGGCAATGACTTTGTACATGGTGAGAGCCAACGGTTGTGAGCCGTCGAGGCAGCGTCAAAGTGCGTATTTTACCGTCGGCGGCCGTGGCGGCTGCCGCGGGTGAATAGGCCCGGCTTATTGCTTCGGGAACCGCGCCTTAAACGCCATGCCCGGCAGCACCACGAGCGAAAAGCTACACGCTCTCTCAGCCTTCGGTTGCCGACCGTCAGCCAACGAGCCGCGCCGCTTCGCGCCGGGCCAGTTGCAACCCGCCGTGCGCCGAATCGGCAAGCGGCTCCCGCAAACGCGCCTGATACGCTGGCGGCACATATTCGCGCAACGGCGCACCGAGTCCACCGCACAGCGCGACCGGCAGGCTCGCCGAAGCATCCAGCGCGGCGATCATCTTGCCCACCTCGACGCCAGCCTCGTTGAGTAGCCGTGCTGCAAACGGATGCGCGCGATGTTCGACCGCGACGGGGGCGAGCCGCGCATACGCCGTTTGATTGGCTTCACAGAGCCACAAGACGAGGCTGTCGCGATCCCGCGCGCCGGTGTGATCGAGCAGCGCCTGCGCGAGGCCATCGTGCGGCACGCGGCCATCGAGCGCCTGCTGCGCATGGACGATGAGCCGCACACCGAGCCACGCGCCGCCCGCTTCGTCGCCCGACGGGAAGCCATAGCCGCTCGCCATGCGAAACTCGCCGTCGCTCGCAAACGATGCCGCAACGCTGCCTGTGCCGAGCGCGACGATTACGCCGGGCGCGCCGTCGTGCGCGCCGAGCAAGGTCGTATAGGCGTCGCTCTCGACGGCAAGACCGGCGAGCTTCGGCGCCTGCGCATGGAACTCAGCAAGCCAGTCGCGATTGTTGACGCCCGCAAGCCCGCAGCCGAGCACACAGCGCGACCAGTCCAATGCCACGCCGGCCCGTGCGCCCGCTTCGCCGCAGGCGGTCTGAATGGACTGCCACGCGCACGCGATGCCAAGCCCGAGGCCCGACGGACCACCTGCAGCTTGTGCCAGTTCGCGGCCCTGCGCGTCGCCGAGCACGACGCGCGTGCCAGAGCCGCCACCGTCGACGCCAATCAGAAAGAAGTCGTGATTCATCGAATCGAATGAGTTTCGTGGGTGAATAACGCGTAGCGTGGCAGGTCGGTTCCAATCGCGCAATTGGCCGAACGGCTAGCTTGCGGTGTGCACCGCTTCGGCTATGCTGGCGAACGACATGACCACGCGGGAGCGCGACAGTGACACAGCGATGCAACTGGGTATCGAGCGAAGCGCTTGCACAGTACCACGATGCCGAATGGGGCGTGCCGTCGCGTGACGACCGGCACCTGTTCGAGATGCTTGTGCTCGAAGGCGCGCAGGCCGGCTTGTCGTGGTCGACGATACTCAACAAACGGACCGGCTATCGCCACGCCTTCGCCGGCTTCGACATCGACAAGGTCGCATGCTTCACGCCGAAACACGTCGACACGCTCGTCGCCGACGAAAGCATCGTGCGTCATCGCGGCAAGATCGAGGCAGCCATTCAGAACGCGCGCGCCGTGCAGCAGATTCAGGCCGAGCATGGCTCGCTCGCGAACTTCGTGTGGTCTTTCGTCGACGACACGCCGATCCAGAACGAGTGGGAATCGTACAAACACGCACCCGCGTCGACAGACGTGTCGGACGCATTGAGCAAGGCATTGAAACGCTATGGCTGCAAGTTCGTCGGCTCGACGATCTGCTATGCGTTCATGCAGGCGGTCGGCATGGTGAACGATCACGAGACGACCTGCATGTGTCGTGCGCGATGCGCGGCGCTGGGCAAGAAGGCCCGCAAGCGCAAGGTGGATTGAGGCAGCGCTGGTCTATCTTTCGCGCGGAACGCTGAAAAGGGCGCTGCCGCGACCCAATAAGAAACGCCCCCGACGCAAGCATCCAAACGTCAAGAAACGCCGGCATTCACACCCTAATCCGCAACCGGACATGCCCGGCATCCACAAATAAACGCCCAAAAGCAAAACGGCGATGTGGCTTCTATCGAAGCTCACACCGCCGTTCGGCCTGTGAAAAAGCGTGCTTAGTGCAGCTTTTTCGGCAGCATCTGGCTGCGCAGACGCTTGTGCAGGCGCTTGACCGCAGCAGCCTTCTTGCGCTTACGTGCCGTGGTCGGCTTTTCGTATGCCTGGCGCTCACGCAGTTCAGCGATCAGGCCATTCTTTTCGATTGCGCGACGAAAGCGGCGAATTGCCACTTCGAACGGCTCGTTTTCCTTCAGAAGAATCGTCGTCATGTAATTCCTAACTCAATCACTAGATACGGGTTTAATTGCATGGCGGTCGCCTCAGGCAACCACTCACGCGCCGGCCCTCCGGTCGCTTCGATTCATGGCCAGTAACAGGCAAACGCGAGGCAGAAACACAACCCCGGCCAAACCACGAATAATGAAGCGAGAGGCAAGCGGCCACGGAGGCCGGAAAAGAGAGGTGGGGAGTTCACCGCGGAACGCGGACAGACGTATTGCAAAAGCCACGTCTGTTGCCGTTTCGCCAACCTTTCATCAATGAAAAAACACTGACGAAACAGGCAAAGATCTCAATTCACTCCCGATGATATCAGGAAACTCTCCATCCTACCAGGGGTTTAGCGATTGCGCCAGGCTTTTCCCCTTGGGGCCGGAGCAACAAATCCGGCCATCGCTCCACCGGCCTCGCGGCCCGCTTTGCCCGTCCCGTCAGGCGCTGGCCGTGTCCAGTTCGCGGATATCGTCGGCGCTCAGCGTGAGTTCGACGGCATCTGCGAGACTTTTCAGCTGTTCGACCGAGGTCGCGCTTGCAATTGGGGCAGTAATGCTCGGACGGGCGATCAGCCACGCGAGTGCGATCGCGGCCGGCGTGCTGCCGTGCCGCTCGGTGACGCGATCGAGCGCGCCGAGAATCCGCAGGCCGCGCTCGTTCAGATACTTCTCGACCCGGCTGCCGCGCACCTTGCCGGCCAGATCGGCCTGGCTGCGGTATTTGCCCGACAGGAAGCCGCTCGCGAGGCTGTAATACACGACCACCCCGAGTTGGTGGGCAAGCGCCACCGGCTCGCTGTCGCGTTCATATTGCGCGCGGTCGTACAGGTTGTATTCCGGCTGCAGCAACTAGTATTCGGGCAGCCCATGCTGGCGCGACACCGCGAGCGCTTCCTCGACGCGCGCGCCGCTGTAATTGGACGCGCCGATCACGCGCACCTTGCCCGCCTCGATCAGCCTCTGGTAAGCGCTGAGCGTTTCGGCAAGCGGTATTGCGCTGTCGTCGTCGTGGGAGAAGTAGACGTCGATGTAATCGGTTTGCAGGCGGCGCAGCGAGTCTTCGACCGCCGCCTGGATATTCGCGGCCGACAGCCCCTTGCGCTGTGGATGCTTCGACACCTTGGTCGCGAGCACGATCCGCTCGCGCTTGCCGGTCCGGCGGAACCACTTGCCGATGATGGTCTCCGACTCGCCGCCCTGGTTGCCGGGCACCCAGGCGGAATAGACGTCGGCGGTGTCGATGAAATCGAGTCCCGCGTCGACGAACGCATCGAGAATCGAAAGCGACGTCGCTTCGTCAGCGGTCCAGCCAAATACGTTGCCCCCAACATCAGCGGTACGACCTGCAATTCGGAACGGCCGATCCTGCGCTTTTGCATGATTTCTCCGGGGCTTTCCAGAGAAAACAGAATACCGCGCCTTTCCGGTGTCCGCCGTGGGTCGGCTGCGGGCCGGCCGAAAAGGCTGACAGCGCCTGCAAAAGCATCTGCAAAAATCGCATGCTCAAACAAACATCCCGCGCACGCGGCGCCGGATCGGTGGACAAACCGGTCTCGCCCGAGGCACTTGAGATATGTGCGTCCGCGAGAACATGGCAAACGCAGACGGATCAGAACCCGGCGCGACGCACCGGCATCAGGCCGACGTCAGAATTGCGCGACGCGCTGATACTGACTCGCATGGCTGGCCGCCTGCATCGCCGCCCGATATTCGGCACTCAGCTCGTTCTGCGCCAAGCGGGCCTCTGCGGCGATCCGCCCGTCGATTGCCTGAACCGCCTTGAGCACATCGAGCGCGGCGTCCGCCTGCTGCGCGGAGAGCGACATGATAAGCGGCGAGCGCTCGCTCGCAAGCTGAGCCGCCCGCTCCCATTCGGCGACGGCCACCGCCTGCTCGATGGCCTTGGTGAGTTGCCAGATGCGATCGATCGGCGCCGCGAGTTCCATGTCGTGTCTCCCTGTTCCGCTCAGTTCTTGTTGGTGGCCATCGCGCCAGCGCTGTTCGTGCCGCCGAAGAGTTGCGTCAGATATTGCGAGTTGTTGTTCGTCGTCGCCAACAGCGAGTTGAGCGACGTGAACTGCGCGGTGTACATACTCGTGAGCTGCGCCTGATAGGCCGATAGCGACGTCTGTCGCGTCCCGAGGCTCGTCAGGTCGGCGTTGAGCGCGTTGGTGCGCGACGTGATGACCCCGGTGTTCGACAGATAGCCGGTGATGTTGGTGTTCAGTTGTTCCGCAACGCCGTTGGTGGAATTGAACAACGTCGCCACGGTCGCCTGATTGCTCTGCAGCGCACTGTTCAGCTTGGTGCTATCGACCGAGAGCGAGCCGTCCGCGCCCAGCGTAATGCCGATCGAAGCGAGGTTCGTCGTCGTGCCGTTGCTTTTCACGCCCGTCGCGACGATCGAGGCGAGCTGATTCTGCACCATGTTCAGCGTCGAATCGCCGAGCAGCACGCCCTGCGACGTCGAGCTCGCGTTGTACGCGGTCAGCGTGCCCATCGTCGTGACGAGCGTGTTGTAGAGCGTGACGAACTGATTGATCGCCTTGGCCTGCGATGTGGTGTCCTGGGCAACGGTCAGCGTCTGCGGCGAAGAACCGGTCGTATCGACCGACGCGGCCGACAGGTTCAGCGTAATGCCGGAAAGCGCGGACGTCACGCTGTTCGTCGAACTGGTGACGCCCGTGCCGTCGATCGTGAAATAGGCGTCCTGGGCAGCCGTCGTCTGGGTCCAGGACGCGGTGCTGGTGACGCCGGTCGACGAACCGTCGTTGAGGGTCGACTGATTGGCCTTGAGTTGCGCGCCGGTCACGCTTGCGTTACCGGCCAGCGACGTGCCCTTGTTGCTCGACACGGCCAGGTTGTTCAGCGGGTCGCTCGAATTCGAATCGGTAATCTGGACGCTGATGGCATTCGCGGAGCCGGCGGATGCCGCGTGCAGCACGAGGTGCGCGCCGTCCGCGCCGTTGACGACGGTCGCGGTGACGCCGGGGTTGTTGCTCGCGCTGTTGATGGCCGCGGCGATGCCGGAAACCGTGCTGTTGGTGCTGTCGAGCGAGATCGTCGTGCTCGCGCCGCCGACCGACAGCGTCATCGTGCTCGGGCCCGAAGCAAGCGCCTTGGTCCCGTCATAGCCCGTGGATGTCAGCACCTGCGCCGTTGCCACCTGGGCCACGTCGATCGAATACGAACCGGCCACTGCACCGGCTCCCGCCGTGGCCGTGATGCCGTTGCCGCTGGGCGTTGCCGTGAAGTCGTTGATGGTCGAACCGTTCGAGAGCGAGGTAAGGCCGGCCTGCAGCGCGGAGAGCGCGGCGGAGAGCGTGCCGTACGCGGAAATCTCCGTGTTGTCCTGGGTTGTCTGCGCGCTCAATGTCGCGGCCTGGCCGGCGATCTTGGCATTGACGAGCGCGGTCACGAGCGAGCTCACGTCCATCGACGAATTGCCGGTCGAGCCGCTGATAACCGACTGCGCGGCTTCCTGCACTGCGGCATTGGCTGCCGCGGTCGTGGCGGCGGCGGTGGCGGCAGCGGTGCTGGAGATCGAACTTGCGGTCGAGGATACGGTGGACATGGACAGGCTCCGTGTTTCGGCGATGCCGTGTGAATCGGTTCAGATCTGAGAAATGGCAATCGGGAGGCAAGCCTCCCGACCGGTTTGCGTTCCGCGCACCGGATACGGCGGCGGGGCGCGGAACGCATGCTGCGTAAAGCGTGTTACTGCAGGAGCTTCAGGATCTGCTGCGGCTGCGAGTTCGCTTGTGCCAGCACCGAGATGCCTGCTTGCTGCAGCACTTGCGCCTTGCTCAGCGCAGCCGTTTCCTGCGCGAAGTCGGCGTCCTGGATTTGCGACTGGGCCGACGACAGGTCGGTCGACTGGGCTTGCTGCGTCGTGCTGATTGCCGTGAAGCGGTTTTGCGCGGCGCCGAGCGTAGCCTGCATGTTGTTGACCGTGTCCAGTGCGTCGTCGATCGATTCGATCGCCTTGTTGGCACCCGCGACGGTGCTGACGTCGATCTGGTCGACGGTTTGCGTCGTGGCGGTCGAGCTGGCCGTCCACGGATTCGCCGTCTGCGTGATGCCGGTGCCGAGTGCCGTACCCAAAGTTCCGGCCGTGGTGCCCGTGGGGGCCGTATAGGAGAGACCGGCGGTGCCGAGGATCGCCGCGCCTGCCGTGGTGCCGCTCGTGATCTGGTTGCCGTTCTGATCCCAGAACGTCATACC
>Ga0153988_1000374_pt1 | contig 11550 bp, 7 predicted proteins | sample TSNC072MetaG_FD_104742 | JGI IMG/M metagenome (GOLD analysis project Ga0153988, IMG submission 104742) | Attine ant fungus gardens microbial communities from North Carolina, USA - TSNC072 MetaG | ecosystem: Host-associated > Fungi > Mycelium > Unclassified | place: USA: North Carolina, Jones Lake...
ACCGGTAATGCCATCCGGATTCATTGCCTGATCCGAATAGGCGGGCGTCATGTCCTTATAGCGAAGACTCGGAACCGCACGGACTCCCGACTGCGTGGAGTCCGAGCCCAACTGAACAGCCAGATTGTTGGGCGGCCCATAGGCAAAGGCCGGATCGTGGCACGAGGCGCACGACATATTGCCATTCTTCGATAGCGAGCGATCAAAAAACAGGGCTTTACCTAGCTGTGCCTTGGCGCTCAACGGGGATGCTGGCGGCTGGGTTGGGTGATCGGGAGTTGACGCTCCGGAAGGCGCAGAGGCTCCATTCGGCGCCCCGGCATTCGATGAATCTCCGCCACCGGAACACGCGGCGAGTACTGAACTCAGGAGAAGTACAAGAAAGACAGGAATAGCAGAAGGAGAAGGAACGCGCATTGAGGTGTAAGCGTAAAAGAGCCGGGTGCACCCAAGTGGGGACCCGGCTTCAGGGTTCAGGCCAGACTGCGCTCAGTGGATAATCCAGGCCGCGCTCGACAGCGACACATTTCAGCCGCAGCAACTGGTCGAACCCGATTCGTCTTCGTCAAACATCACGACGAAGGGTTTGCCTCGGCAAACCCTTCGCGATTCAGCTTCGCAACTAGTTCAGCGTGACCCGCTGCCGCGCCCACGAGAACGGGCCATAGGCATCGATGCCATTCGGTGCGTTCTTCGTCGGATCGAACGTGAACTTCGTCCATTCCATCGGCGTGGTTTGACCGTGAACGATAATGCGGTGGAAGTTCGGCACGTTGTAATTCGTGCCCACCGGGTTCAGCACGTAGGGGTCGAACGAGCAGGGGGTAGCCGCAGTGAACGGGGTCGATGCGTCATAGACCTGAGTAACGGGCTTGACGTTTTCGTGGACGCACGCCTGATTCGGCATCAGCGGATTGTCGGACTGGTAAAGGTGCGAGTCTCCGTTGATGACCACGACGGGCTTGCCGAATTCAGCCGTACGGCGAGCAATGATGTCCACGTACGGTGCATATTGCGACAGACGGGGATTGTCGCCGAGGTTTTCCGAGTCCCACATGTCGGCCTGCTCGGCGATGACCAGTGCCGTTGCCTTCTGTGCTTCAGCCTGGTCGAATGCGTTGTTCAGCCAATCCTTGGTAGCCTGCGTACGGTTCGCGACTTCCGTAGCCTGTTGCGCAGTCATATTCGCCGTGTCCGGCGTTTCCGGCTTTTTACCCGAGAACCACACGTCGGTACCATTGTTCGAACCGCCCGGAATGTTAACGGTAGCGAACACCACGCCCTGATTCGCCCACCATACGTTTTCGACAAACTGCTTGTCCGTATCGGTTGTCCCTTCCTGGGCCTGGCTGTGAACCTGGAGCGTACCCGAACCCAGTGTCGAGCCTGCGGTGGGGAAGAACAGCTGGCGAATCAGGTTCAGGTTATCTGCGGGATTGCCAGCCTTATTGGCGCCCGTGCTGTAACTCGGCTGGGGCGTTCCAGCGACGTTGCCCAGCAGCGGGTCCGTATCGGAGTAGAAGCCGGCGATTTCCTTCGGCACCTGGCAGTCTTCCCATTCGTTGTCGCCCGGCGTATAGACCAGGGGCAGCGCGAATTGCGAGAAGAAGCTTTGAATAGCCCGGTCGTAGACTGCCGTGCAGTTCTCCGAGCCCGAGTGCAAGTCACCGACGTGGAAGGCAACGCTCACATCTTTATCGCTCGCGATCGCCGACAGGTATTGCGGCAGGTGCTTGAATTCGTACAGATCGTCACCGGGAGCAGCGCCCGCGGTCGGATTGGGATTGCCGTACGGCACATCGCCGAACAGTGCAAGCGAGAATGCCTTGGCAGTGGGGGCCGGCGGCTGGCTTGCACCTTGGGGAGCGCTTGCACCCGTGGCGGGGCTGTTGCCATTGTCATTGTCGTCGGAGCCGCCGCAAGCGCTGATAGCGAGACTGGCGAGTAGTGCAGCGCCGAAAGCGAGGGAGCAAATCTTGGGGGATGTTTTCATTTTGATGTGAATGTAAGTTTGCCTACGAAAGCAATACAAAGTCTTACATTCGTGGATGACATAACTATTACGAATGTCTAACGGGCGGCGGGTTCCTTGCTCGGTGCCCGATATCAGGCGCTTTAGGCATCAGGCTTAGGCGACGTCTTTCATGCGCTTTTCCCGTCTTATGCCAAGGCGGCGCAGTGACGTTAGTGCATCGACAATGGCGCCAGTCAGGTTGTGTTCACGTTATCAATTGAGTGCAACAACAGCTTGTTACGTAACGCGATGTCGACGTTACGGATCGACAGCCTTGCGAGGCCGATATCGCATCAGGAAGTATTTGATTCGCAATATATTTTGAATTTTTCACGGAATTTTCTGGTTGGCGTAGTTTTTGCCTGTTGTTCTACTGCGATTACTCGAACAATAAAAACGTCGGAGACACAGGATGAACAAAAATTACCGCCTGATTCGATCAGCGAACCAGCAGATGTGGGTAGTTGCGCCTGAAACTGCGAAAGGTCGTGGCAAGAATGAGGGCGCTGGACGGGCATCGGTGGTGGCCACTGCGACAATCACATTGATGTTCGGTGTACTGGCGCAGACGGCGTGCGCGCAGTCAACATCTACAGGCCTGCTAATTGGGCAAGGCGGTGCTGGCGGCACCACCACGGGTTCCAGCATCTATGGTCCCGGCGGTAGCGGCGGGATTGGTGGAGGAGGGGGTGGTAGCGGGCTTGGGACTGACTATCCGAATGGTAGGGGACTTATCCCGACCCGCTCCGGGGCTGATGGCGGAGGGCCAGCAGGTGGCACGGGTTTGGGAGGCGCCGGCGGAGACTCCTCGACTGGCGGAGCCAGCCTTGGCGGAGCTGGCGGTACCCAATCCGGTGCCAATGCCGGTTCGACAATTACGGCGACACTTGCTCCTTCAGGCATGGGAGCGTCCGCCGCCAATGCCTATGCAATTTCAGGTGCCATTTCATACAGCTATGTCGGTGTCGGCGGCGGTGGCGGTGGCGGTAGTGCAAGCTTAGGCGGATCGGGAACCGATGGTTACCTGGATATTGAGGGTAGTGGCAATAGTCTTTCCGTTAGCAACGATATGTTGATCGGCGGCGCGGGAGGAGGAGGGGCTGGCGGAAGCGGCGGCCTCGGCGGGAAGAAGGGCGGCGGCGGTGGCAGCGGCACGGTCACCGTGACGAGCGCAGCTCTTTCGGTTGCAGGTGTCTTGCAGGTAGGCGGCGGTGGTGGCGGCGGTAGTGGCAGCGCGGGAGGCAGCGGTGGTACTGGAGCGCTTACCGTGACCTCAGGCTCGACACTATCAGCGGGTGTCATGCAGATCGGTGGCGGTGGAGGTGGCGGTGGTGCTGGCTCCGTAACAATCCTGGGTAATTCAACGGTCAGCGTTGGACAGCTCACTGTGGGAGGAGACTCGGGAACGGGGTCACTCGGCACAGGCGGTTCTGGCGGTGCCGGGATATTGAATTTCGGTGGCGGTAGCGCACTTGATTTTTCGGTTCCGGCACCTGGTTTTATTATCAATTCCAATGGCACGTTCAACGTCGGCAATGCCTCAGTCAATAGCACCACTGGCGGTCAAGTGATGGGCCTGACTGCGTTGACGAACAACGGTGCAATCAATTTCAACCAGACGAATACCTTTACGCTTGCCGCAGCGATTAGTGGCCACGGTACTCTGACTCAGGCAGGTTCAGGTACAACGATACTCAATGGCAACAGTTCAACCTTTGCCGGTATGACGAACGTGACGGGCGGCACGCTCGAAATTGGCGATGCAGCAGACCCCGGCGCTGCGCTGGGCGGAAGCGTATCGGTCGCAACGGGCGGTACTTTGCGCGGTCACGGCACAATCGACGGCAACGTGATTAATAGCGGCACGGTTGCACCGGGCGGTACCATTGGCATATTGAGCGTGAATGGCAATTACTACACGCCTTCATCGCGCAGTACCCTTGCCATTGAAGTAAGCCCGACCGCAGCATCCCTGCTAAAGGTGAGCGGTTCAGCCTCGCTGGCAGGCACGCTGGCGGTCACCTACGATCCAGGAACCTATTCTCCCAAGACTTATACGGTCGTCTCGGCCGGTAGTCTGGGTGGCCTATTCAGTGGCATGACCGGTGCGGGTGTCTCCTATCTGGGCTCTTTGACACCGTCGATCCAATATGCCGGGAACAACGTCAACCTGGTGCTGGCTGCGTCAACAACTGCGACGGATAGTGGTTCAACATCGACTCCGGTTTCTGTTCCATCCACTATTGTTGTTGCACCTCAAAATGTCAGCATCTTCTCGGCGATGGGCACAACGGCGGTGCTTGGTGCTCAGGCCCAGGGTGCGGCTCTCCTGGGTGGACTGGAACATTCACATTGCGTCGTGACTGGTGAGGCATGTGGATGGGTCAATGCAACTGGAAGCCAGACTAAGGTTGGAAGCACGAACAACGAGCCGGGCTTCCAGGTAGATCGCTATGGCTTCCTCGCAGGGCTTGATCAACGCATTGGAGATTACACGGTCGGTGCAGCGGTGGGCTTTGAGCATGCGGATGTCGACGAACAGATCACAGGGGATTCAGGCGCGATCGATACGCTGCGTGCTTCGCTCTATGGGGCTCACAGCTTGGGACCCATGAATCTGGCGGCAACATTTGGCGTGGGCCTGGATTTTCTCTCGCAGAAACGTCCGTTCGGCTCGATCGGCACGGCTCAGGGTGATCACGTTGGGCAGGAATTCAATCTGGGTACCCAGGTGAGCATGCCAATGACATTCGGTAGCGTAACTGTGACGCCACGTGCCGGTTTGCGCTATGCCTACTTCCACGCAAATGGTTTCGGCGAAGATGGTGCAGGGGGGCAGGATTTAAGCGTTCACACTGACAACGTTCATAGCCTGCAACCATACGTCGGTATAAATTTCGATAAGGCCTTTGGTGATGCCATGTGGCCGATCGATGCCGAGTTGCGATTCGGATATGCGTATGAGCTACTAGATGTCAATCGGGTGGTGACCGTCGAGTCACAGGATGGCACTCAGTTCGCAGCACAGGGCACGAATATGCCGCGTGGTTACCTGACGGCAGGTGCAGGCGTTACATTCCATCCGAAAAAGTATCTTGATGTGATGCTGAGCTATGACACGGTGTTCAACACTGCTCATGCTTCGGCACAGCAAGGCACGCTTCGCATCGACTATCGGTTTTGATCTGGACGGACATCGCTGAAGCGCAGCGCCACACCAACACAGCTTCGGCCACTCGACGAACAGGGGTTCTTATTTCCGCATATGCTTCCCGCGTGACGGTTCGGTCACCGGCTTCGTCGTGTCGAATGTAATGCGGACCTACGCATTCCGGTACCAGTTCAAAGCGACCCTCATGCCAAACGCTTTCCCATCGGTCGACCAGATCGCGCAGCACGGTATTCTCAGATATCAAGTTACTCCCTCTCGTTTGTGCCCAGCACGATCATACCGGAGGGCTCGCGCCCTGAATGGTCGAGGCAGCGCGCTGGGCGCATCTGTGGCCGAGGTTCTGCTGGCATTTATCCCTGCGCTCCAACTCCGGTCTATTGTTGGCAACGGGTTGGGTTCTGCCACCCACGCCGAGCGGCAGTCGACCATGAAGCGACACTCACGCGTTCCGCTCGAATATCCGCTCGCGGTCACATTGCCTCGCCCTATCGCTCGAAGCGCCTGACACAGAAGGGCCCACCGCTGTCGAATGCGAGTTCGGCGAACCGTTCGCCAATGCGCCGATGCGCGCGGCCGTCCGGGTGGAGTTGATCGGGAAGCGGCAGATCGACGAAATCCTGTTGGCCGTACAGGTCTAGTCCATCGAGATAGTGCAGGTGCGGATCGTCCGCCGCTCGCTGCTGCACGATGCGCCGTAATTCTTCCCGGATAACGGTTAACGTCAGTTTGCCAGCCTTACGCTCGGCAGGGTCGCCTGTCGCGCGAAACGATACCTTTCCTGCTGCCAGCTCACTTTGGTCGAATGCGCCGGGGCCAGGCGTGTTCTCATGAATGGGGCAGTAGAGCGGCGAAATGACGAGCAGCGGTGTGGCCGGGTGGCCCTCGCGGATTGTGTCGAGGAAGCCATGAACCGCTGGCGTAAAGGCACGCAAACGCATCAAATCCGTGTTGACGAGGTTGATGCCGATTTTCACGCTGACCAGGTTGGCTGGGGTGTCTCGCATCGCCCGAGCCGTGAAGGGGTCGAGTAAAGCGCTGCCGCCGAAGCCGAGATTAATGAGCTCCACGCCACCGCGCGAAGCGGCAAGCGCAGGCCAGATCGCGGTGGGGCTGTCGCCATTGGAACCCTGGCTGATGGAGCTGCCGTGGTGCAGCCAGACCCTTCGACCGTGATCCGCATCAAGGCCGATGCGGGCGTTGGTACGCAACGCCACGAGCTCGGTGGTTTCATTGTGCGGCAGCCATATCTCGACTTTCTTGTCGTGGCTCGGCAGATCCGCGAATTGGACGGTGCCGACCGGACCTGACTGTTTCGAAGCCGTACCGGCGGCCATGTCGATCGTGATGACGTCTCCGCCGACCGCGCTGCACTGGCGGACCAGTTGACCATCGACGAGCAGGTCATACACGCCGGCTGGCCTGGGCGGGACGCCGGCATAGATGTACCGCATCGGGAGCACATCGATTTCAATGACCGTCGCCTGGGTGCGGAACACCAGTCGCACTCCGGACGGCTGCGACTCTGCCATTGCCAGTTGAGGATCTGCGCACTGAGCGCGAGCGCGAGCGGACAGGCGGTGCGGCATGAGTCCGCAGCTGGTTTGTTCCAATTCGGCGGCGCCGCGCAACAGTTCCGGGGTAATGGGTGTCGCGACCCAAAGCTGCCGGTCGTTTGTCATATATGATCGATTCCAACTTGAGAGCAGCGATCTTAGCAAACCGTGCGTGGCTGCCGAGCGGTACTTTATTTAGTCAGTAATGGTCGTTCGGTGCAGCCGATCGAATGATTCATCCGGTCGGTTTTCGGCGTCCGCATCGGGCAGTAGCCAGTGAGTTTGAGCCGCTCAAGTGCTTTGCCTGAACGGCCGTTCCTCGACAGATCGTTGCCATCCGAGATGCCACTTGCCACAAGAAAGAGGTATGGGTAGCGCTCGATCGTCTTTCTAGCTCAGACGTTGCCAGACCGAAATCGGTATATCTTCATTCGGTCGAGGAGTGACCCGGTAGCTCAGCTTACCGTCTTTAAGCTCGTAGCTTCGCTTCTGCTGTGCTCCTTCCCCCTTGTCGCCGGAAGCAAATTGGGGGCGTTCTGCCTTGAAAATTTGCAGCGAGTAGTGTCCCTGCGCGTCGATGAGCAGCAGCCCCTTGGGCGCGACGCCATAGTCCGATGCGCGCGAGCCATCGGGATGTTGGGCATCTGCTGCCACCAAAGTCCAGGTGCCCACTAGCGACGGATCGAAAGCGATTGCGTCGGCCGTGAGCCAGCAGATGCGCAAGCTTGAGGAGCAAGTCGGACAGCCGCTATTTCGTCGTCAAGGACGAGGCCTGGTCCTGACGGAATCCGGCGATCTGATCCTTTCATATGCGCGCCGCATTTTGGATCTCAACGATGAAGCTGTTCGAGCCGTTCGAGGGGCTTCTGTTGAGGGTCTCGTGCGCTTCGGCCTACCGGGCGATTTCGCAGAGACCAGGCTTCCGGTTGCTTTGGGACAATTCAGGAAGGCACATCGTGCGGTTCGTGTAGCGGTTGTCGTCGAGCGAAACGGTATGTTGCTTGAGCGACTGGACCGAGAGGAACTCGATCTCGTGCTGGTCATGGGATATGGAAGTCGTTCAGACGCTGAACACCTCGCCACGTTGCAAATGACATGGACCGGAGCAGTTGGAATCGACACCGCCCTGAGTCCCGGCCGTCCGTTGGAGTTGGCCTTATACAATCCGCCGTGTTTTTTCCGTCGCGCCGGTATCGAAGCCCTTGATCGCGCAAATATTTCCTGGAGACTGGCGTATACCACGGCCAGCCTCCAGAGTTTTTGGTCCGGCGTGGCAGCAGGTCTTGGCATCACGTTGAGAACGGCGGCCGGAATACCATCGTCCCTACGACGACTCGGTGAGTAAGACGGCCTTCCGCCTCTGCCGACTGTCGAACTCTGCCTGCACTCCGGGCTCCGGGACATTCCACCCGCCTTGGCTCAGTTGAAGCGCGCCGTGATTGAGAATGCGACAGCTAACCTCCTTCCATAAGCTACGGAACATGCTCGTCGACAGTCTGCTAGATAAGCCGATTAAGCTTCTCCGGCATCGGGCTGCAATCCAGTTTCTGTCATGACGCTCTACCACGCCAAACAGAATTGCCGGGAGCATCCCATCGGTTCACGCCTCGCCCTCACTCACTCGGCATGAGGCACAAATCCCATTGATCTCCGTATGACGATGTGTGATCTCGTATTGCGCCGCTTTCGCGGCATGCGTCAATGCGCCATCAAGACAAGCCACGTCCACGGGCTTTACCGCACCGCAGGTATTGCATACAAGAAAAGCCATATGCTGCGTCGGCGCTCTCGGCGCGATGACGAAGGTATTGGTCGAGGCGATGCGAGCCACGACGCCCGCGGAAATCAGAAAGTAGAGCGCGCGATATACCGACGGGGGCGCATCATGCCGGCCAATACCTGGCAGCTCGTTAATGAGTTCATATGCCGAAGCACTGCCGCCGCGCTTCACCAGAAGGCCGAGCACATCCCTGCGCAAAGCGGTGAGTCGATGACCATTGGCCGTACAGCGTGCCATCAGTGCTTCCATGGCCGGCAGGCTAACAAGTCCAGTCATTTGCGAATCTAACCACGTTGCCCCCTCAAACTTTACCAATGTAATGATACGTTATATCATTGCACAAATTCCGAAAGAATCGAAGCCATCCCGAAAGGGACCATGATCCGATGTCTTTTGAATAGGGGGCTGGGCAGCAGTATTTAATGATATGTTATATCATTTCGTGTTGATGCCCGGCAGTTTTCGACCATATTCCAAAAAAACTGTGCAAAACCACCTCACGACGACACGCGTCATCCGCTTTTCTCCGCTTCCCCTCGCTTTGTTCGCTGCCTTTGCACATGCCCAGTCGAGCAACGTGTCACGGGATGCATCAGCCAGCGCAGTCCCGGGCGGTTCTCTCGCGCCCGTATTCGTGACGGCCAATCCGCTGGGCGACACGGACCTGATTGCACCGGCTACCGCGTTGTACGGCGACGCGTTGACGCTCCGGCAGTCGAACTCGCTCGGTGAAACCCTCAACGGCCTGCCCGGTGTGTCGACCACGACATATGGCCCGATGGTCGGGCGGCCGATCATTCGGGGGATGGACGGGGACCGCATCCGGATTCTTCAGAACGGCGTGGCCGCGTGGGATGCATCGTCGCTGTCATATGACCATGCGGTGCCCCAGGAACCGATGACTATCGAGCGGGTGGAAATCGTGCGCGGACCGGCGGCGTTGCTCTATGGCGGCAATGCGATTGGCGGTGTCGTGAACACGATCGACAACCGGATTCCGCGCGAGCCGGTCAAGGGTGTCAATGGCGAGGTGGATGCAAGCTATGGCGGGGCCAACCGTGCTCGCGCCGGGGCGGCACAGGTCGAAGGGGGCAATGGTCAATTCGCTTTCCACGTCGATGCCTTCGACCGGCAAACCAGCAACGAGCGCATTCCCGGCTATGCCCATTCGGCACAGCAACGCGTGCTCGATGGCCCCGATGCCGAACAGGCTTACGGCACCATTCCGAATAGCGATGGACGATGGTCCGGTGGTGCAGTGGGCGGCGCTTACACGTGGGCGAATGGCTACGCGGGTCTGTCATACAACGGCTACGAAGCCAACTACGGTTCGGTTGCCGAGGACGACGTCCGGCTTCGCATGCATCAGGACCATGTCGCATTCGCGTCCGAAGTCCGTAATCTGCAAGGCCCCTTCTCGCAGTTGAAGTTCGACTTCGGCTACACGGATTACGAACACAAGGAAATCGATAACGGCGAAACGGGAACCACCTTCCGGAACCACGGCTATGAGGCTCGAATCGAGGCGCGTCACCACAAGATAGGCCCGCTCGAAGGCGTAGTCGGCGTGCAGATAAGCCAGAACACCTTTTCTGCTCTTGGCGATGAAGCGCTTGTACCCACTACCCAGACAACGAACGTCGCGTTGTTCGGCCTCGAAGAATGGAACGTTACCAATGCGCTGAAACTCAGTGCTGGCGCTCGCTACGAGTATGTGAAGCAGGACCCGACGGCGGCCGGCAACGAAAAATTCGAGAGCGCGACAGGACGTAATTTCAATGCCGTCAGTGCATCGCTGGGTGCGCTATACAAGCTCTCGCCGATCTGGTCGATCGCGGGCGATGTCGCGTACACCGAACGCGCTCCCGCGCTTTACGAACTGTATGCGAACGGGCCTCATGACGCGACGGGGCAATACCTGATTGGCAACCCCGAAGCACAGAAAGAAAAAGCCGTGTCGACGGATCTTTCGCTGCGTTTTGCGAGTGGGCCGAACAAGGGAAGCGTCGGCGTTTTCTACAGCCGATTCAAGAATTACCTGACCGAATTCAACACCGGACGGCTTGTTGACGACGATGACAATGTGGTTCCGCCGGGAACCGACGACGCACTGAACGAAGCCGTCTACAAGGGTGTGCGCGCGGAATTTTACGGCATCGAACTCGACGGCAAATGGCGAGTGTTCGAGAAAGGCGCGCACCAGGTGGATGTAGAACTGGTTGGCGACTATACGCATGCGCGAAACATGGACAACGACGAGCCGTTGCCGCGCATTTCGCCGCTGCGTGCCACCTTCTCGGTGGACTACGGGTACGGCCCCTTTGGCGCGCGCGCGCAAGTGCAGCACGCATGGGGTCAACATCGCGTGCCGGAAAATGATTTTCCGACGACGAGCTACACGAAGCTGGATCTGATCCTGACGTACAAGTTTCATGTCGGTACCACCAACTGGCTGGCCTATGTTCGCGGCGACAACCTGACGAATCAGGAAATCCGCTATGCGAGTTCGGTTGTCCGCGACATTGCCCCGCAAGGCGCGCGCAGCGTCATGGTCGGGCTGCGCACGACGTTCTAAAGCACGACCCGGCTTGCACGGGCGATCTGTCCAGCGCAAGCCGTTCGCACCGGCCGGGCCGGCGCTATTACACACGAGGAGCATCTCTATGGACCACCGATTGCCAGTGACCGTTCTCTCCGGCTTTCTGGGCGCAGGCAAGACAACGCTGCTCAACCACATCCTGAACAACCGCGAAGGTCGAAGGGTTGCTGTCATCGTCAACGATATGAGCGAGGTGAACATCGATGCCGCGCTGGTCCGCGACGGTGGTGCCGAGCTTTCGCGAACCGATGAGAAGCTGGTGGAGATGAGCAACGGATGTATCTGTTGCACCCTGCGTGAAGATCTGTTGCTGGAAGTGAGCCGTCTCGCCAGGGAAGGCCGCTTCGACCAGCTTGTGATCGAATCGACCGGTATTTCCGAGCCGTTGCCGGTGGCGGAAACCTTTACGTTCGCCGACGAAGACGGCAAGAG
>Ga0153988_1000376_pt1 | contig 11545 bp, 14 predicted proteins | sample TSNC072MetaG_FD_104742 | JGI IMG/M metagenome (GOLD analysis project Ga0153988, IMG submission 104742) | Attine ant fungus gardens microbial communities from North Carolina, USA - TSNC072 MetaG | ecosystem: Host-associated > Fungi > Mycelium > Unclassified | place: USA: North Carolina, Jones...
CTTGTCTTTTCTCAATTATTTCCCATTAGTTTTGCCAGGTCTGCTCTGCCCTTGCTGAGTTACCAGATTGCCTACCACCAATCCTATGGCAATCTCCCCCTCTCTTCAGCTTATCTCAGCAACTCAGGACCTGACTTTTTTCCTTTTCTGCCTAGTGTAAGAGGATGCTCTAGAGTAGCTTAGGTAACCTGGTATGGGTGAGTATTATCTAGCTTGCCCTCGGATCCTCAGAGCCCGCTATTTATAGTTCCCTTCCCTTTTGTTCTCGTTGCCATGGTTAGTACTACATAGTCTTATTAGATATAGTAGTTATTAGTGTTCTGATCTGTGTTCCCTTAGCGACTAGCACACAGACCAGCTAGTCTAGTATATATAGCTAGTGATGTATGGTAGAATACCTTACCTCAACATTGATTAGAGCTCCTGGGCTATTCAATGCTCTTACTTAAGATGCCTCATCCACTAATGATGAGCATATTCTGGGATGCCTCTGAGTGCCCCCTTACACCTAGGGAGTTTTAGAAGTTGTTTCCACTGCTTCCTGAGGCTCTTTGTTACTCTTTTATTTTTGATCATAGTGGATCAGTTTTTGATGCACTCCTATTCTTAGCCATCACTGATCGAGTGATGTTGTGGCTATTCTTATTTCCTGCCAGACTGCTGGTCCTGTTCCTTGTGATGGGTGTCTTTCTAGTTTTTTCCATATGAGGCTTTCTTTCTCTGACTAAGCTGCTTTTCTTGGCAATGATGCCATGGGGCTGCGGGCTCAACTCCACTGGTTCTTGAGTGATTGGCCTGTTGGTGGTAGCAACCTTATGTCCCCAGGTATACTGCTATGTAGTTAGGTAGCCAGCTTTTGGTGGTAAAGTCCTCTGTGCCTTCTCTGGTACCCAGCAGGTGATTCTATCTTAGTCCTGCTTCTTGGGATGTGAATTCATGAAATTTGGTTAATTTTAGGCCTGAATATATTTTGGACTTCACAACGGAACCCAAAGAAGGGACATTGTCTTCAAGATATCGCTCTGGCTAAAAGACCATATATAGGGTATTTCTTGTATTCCCAATACAAGAACCTACCATGAATGTGTGGGGATTTGAATACATTTGAGGATGATGGTGCATAGTATACTAAAGGCAAGGAGATCAATTTTGATGTATTTAATGATGTGGTATTGCATACTGTATTAATAACAATGACAGAGTCCTTGGGAATCAAATAACCACAATATTCAAAGTCTCATGTGCTGAAATGTAGTGTCTCCAGCCAGAGCGGGTTATGGAGCCTCTCCACTTCCTGGAATTGGTTGTAGTCAGTGTGGAACATATTCATAATGCTTGTCACTAGCCTACCTTGATGATTGCGTGGATGAAGGGCAATTCTTGTTCATCCATGACTGTTGGAAGCTGGTCTCTACCCACAACCCTATCAAGCTCCTCATGTGCCCATTCTTGTGCCTCGGGGTAACATGAAATGATCATGGCAAATGCTCTCACAACTGATGTAACCTGCCATTGAAACTTTAACACCCTAGCATGCCACTTCCAAGTTTTAGTACCTACTGAAGCAAATCCAGGGACTATGAAGACAGCACAGAGCATAGTAATGTTTAGCCAATTATGGTTCTCTTTTCCTCTGTTCTCAAGCAAGGACTTTGCCAAGCAGTCTGGCAACGATTCTCCGGTTTGAAGCTGCTCATCCATATTGCTCAGAATGCCCCCTATGATTGCAACATCCCTCTGATAGAGGCACTGGGCTCTTGTGGTACTTGTGCTTGGTAGATATCAAAGAAATGGAACAAAGTTGACTGCATTTGACATAGGACTGGTACTATCTCTGTATTTTAGTTAGCACCTGACATTTCGGATGTGATGAATCATGGTGAAAGGGTGCAAAAGGAAATTGCACACTGGGACAAACAAAACAATGATGTGCCAGCTCCCAATTGCGTGCTAAAGGTCCGAGGGGAGATTATCAAAGTTGAAGGTTTATAAATAATTCGAGAAATAAGAATTATATGCAGCTTCAGTAAAATATAAGTTGGTGGTTGTAAAAGGATCATAAGATCTCTCTAGATCATTGTCACATAGCCTCTCTAAGGTGTCAACCTTTATACACCGTGACAAAAGCTCCTCTGGAAAATATAGTTAGTTGATCACCTATAGACCCTTCACACTCAGTTGCCCCCTTGTCTGCACCCCCAACACTGAACCTTATAGGTGTGATGCAATCCAAGTATGCACCTAGCCAAGCTTTCCCAGCCTGCTGTCCTCTCCGAAGCCTGCCTGAGTTGCATCTGCATCTTCTCCCTAGATCAAGTTCTGGGTATATTCTGTGTTCTCCTCAAGACACCCTACTAGTCACAGTCTTCTTACTCTCAATAGATCCGCATTCATGATTCCAGAGGCAGTGTAGATAGAGGTAGGAGTCAAGAGGTTCTTCTCCAATCCAACTGTACTCTGGATACTATATTAAAATATTACAAAGCCCTGAAACTCAAGAAATAAAATATAAAAAGGAAAACTATTACTACTTTTAGGATTCCATTGCCTCCTTTCTGCCCTAAGTCCTCCCAAATTCCCACTGATGACATGGCCCTCTCCTTTCTTTGTGATAATACGTTCCCTTACCAAGTCCTTCCTATCAAAGATGATGTGTCTTCATCGCTGCTCCCTTCTAGAATATTCTTCTGTCTTTCCCTATTATGCTCTTGATGCTGCTTTGTAATTCAGACTTTATTGATTACCTGTTATGCAGTTAGTAAGTCTCAATAAATGTCTAGTATCTCCAAGCCGTATCCTAGAGGTCATTTATCTAAATATAATTGATCTAATGCCATCAATGCTTATTTACAAGCACAAAGTCTATCAGTCTAAGTTTTTTATCTGAGTAGTACTGGTTCTAGAGTACAAGTTTACCATCTTTCTAAGTCAGTCCATCCAAAGGTGGATCTAGAGCATAGTCCCTTAGTAACTCTCTTAGTAACCTGATGCCAGTTCATCTTAATTGCTTCTCGAGGTCTCAACATGAGCTCTAGGTTGATTATCACCTGCTTAATGTACTTATCATATAGTGTTATGTTCTGAGGATATAGAAAGGGTTCTAGAGCAAATTCTAGTTGAGAATCTGTTGGTATAAAGTGTATCAAATGTTATCTTCCATAGAAAATTCGCTTGCGGTGTAACAACAGTTGGACTTATATAACATCCCAAATCATCTTGAGTATTTCATTATACTTTGCCAAACCAAGGCTTTCCTCGTCTGTGCCAAAGGCCACCTGCAAAATATTGTTCATAACATAGCGATCTATCACACGGATAGGCTCAGTAGCGACAGAAAGTTGTTTAAGCAGCTTGCTGCATTCTAAAACCAGCTCTTTGTCTTGGTACTTCACAGAGCTCTTGTCAAGCCACTTCCTTACAATAGCCCGATGTGCTCTTCTGAATATTTTGGCCATTAACTAGTAGGAAAATTCCATAAAAAACAATACTTGCCATTTTGCATTGTATGGTGTAGCTGTAGTCCCACGTCCAGCTAGAATAGTATGGGATTTAATATAGAAGTCTTTGTGGGAAGAAAATATTGCACCCTGGGAGATAAGCAGATCCTTCACAATATTGGGATCAGAGAGGATAATAAATCGTTGATTTCCAAGCCAGAACAAATATATTAGACTGTACTTCTTTGCCCATATATCAAGAATATGTTTAGGGGTCCTGGTTCCAAGAAATAATGGTAGGTAGCTTAGTGAGCAATCAAATATCAAAAATCATGCAATCGTTCAATACATGAGGTATACCAATAATTAGAACTCAAGTGGGACCTTTCAGAGGAGCGAGCTTTCAAGAGGATGCCCTTAACATCATCAAGAACTGAAATGGAAGACCGTTATTTTCATGATATTGATAAAAAACACTTTGTTTTCCCCCCTATCCTGTGCCCAGGCCATCAACTCTGCTACTAGCATCCTCAAAATCAAAGAAGTATTCTCTGCTCTGCCAAACAAGAAAATCCTCAAGATTCACAATGTGGCATTTTCCAAGCCAGGCCACAAGGGACAAAAAATCCAATCTACCACAAAAGGCCCTTCTAGAAAACAGGCTATTGTATCCATTTCTAACAAACTCACTAACACTATCATGGAAGAAGCTAACACCCATATCTTCTAGATCAACATGTTATTAAGGAACATTAAATTAATGTTGCGAGCTGAGTTCAATTGCCCTTGCCCTAGAGGTTTATCCATCAACACAAACAATATTCTGAATCCAAGTGACCTTACTACTATGGAACGATATCTTAAGTCAATCAAAGGTGCTAACAATAATGAAATACTTGCTCCTCAACTTCCCCAATCTAAGTCCTATCTAAAAATCACCAGTATTCCTTATATACAGTCCAATGGCAACAAACTTACTGGTGATGACATTATGAATGTTGTTATACTACTAGAGAATTTTCTGCAGAAATGTAGCATGGGATACACATTATACCTCTGGATTTCACTATTGGAACCCACTCTAGAGACCTCCTACAGGCCCCAGATATAATCTAGACCCAAGATTGGGCACTTCTATCAGGTAGTTGCCAAACTGCCACATGCTAGAATAGCATATACCTCAGAAGGCAAGATTGATGAGCTAGCATCAGGTTTCTCAGAGACAGACTATCAATGTTAATACTTTAGAACTCAGAGGTTAAAGGATATCTCTGGAATACAATATAATTTCAATCTAGAGCAGACTTAGACTAATATGAGACCAAGATGACAGATCAAAAGTTTATCAGTGACTAGTGATCCCATTACTGCTGGACTCAGTCAAGAAATGGATATGCTGCCAAACGACAATCATATTGCTGATGCTTGCACACACTGTCATGTGTTTCTAGACTGTATTTATGTCAAGAACATATGGAGCAGAAGCGGAGTGACCCAGAGTGGAGCAGAGTTACTCTGGAGTGGAAAGAAGTTGACAACAAAAGTGGGGGAACAACCTTGGCCTCAGCTCATGCGCTGTGCCTTGATCTGCTGTCGCATGTATGGTTGTGTATTTCAGGAGGACAGAATTGTTGCCAGAAGTTTCAGAGAGGAATAGTATAGATTGATAGGAGTGAGGATAGGACAAGTAGAAAACATAAATGACTTTATAGATATTATAGACGTTACTCTACGAACTAAGGAACTAGAATGTAACTACTGGAGTACTTATAGAGGGATAGAGAAGTAGAAGTAAAAGAACAGAGACAGGTGGAAATTAATCAAATAATAGAGGAATGGAGGAATGAGGATGCAGATGCTCTTGATTATGAAAGACAGCAGAATAGAGGAGATATTGGTGATCTAAATGTGGATAGATGTAGTGACTTAGCCTGGATGACTTAATCACCCTCCAAGTCCAAGTTGACAAGGAGAACTTGATAGAGTTTCTGTTAGATTTTCTACACTACTTATACAACTACTACATGGTCTGTGCACCATCTTCCCACACTCATCATGTGACCCATCATATGACATCACCCTGTGACTTCCTATCATATGACCATGACTATGTGACACTTGTGATGTGACACTTTCCTGCACTCTCTCCTGTGTAGTAAGTCCAAAAGAAAAGACAAAGAAAAAAAATATAAATAATGACTTAGCTGTTTTGCCAAGTCATGACAATAGAAATATGCAGGAAAATATCCTGAGAATTGTGAGTAACATATTTCACTTATTGTTAGTAGATGAATATTAATCAAGTTTAACAGGATGTTGAGGAAGGAAATATTCAAGAGTTAGATATGCAAGATAATGTAGTTCAGGTATGATAATTTTTGAATACCAAAATTCTACATTGTTAACAGTTGAACTAGATTCAAGATGCTATTGTTCCAGATGATATTCTACCATCTGTTCTTTAGCCTATACCTTATCTACCAGCTGAACAGCCATTCTTAGAGAACAATATTCACTATCTCAACTTGGGTATATTGACTGTTATCTATCCTTATTGTCATGCTCTTCACTTTGATTGTGAGAAGCTGAGATCCTCATTGGTCAATCTCCTGTTAACATTAGACCTTAAAGATCTTAGAGTTCACCCTAGATGGATGTTCAGGAAAACTTAATAGAATTCCTTATTGTATTCTACATATTACTTATACTATTCTTACATGGTCTGTGCACTAAAGTCCTGTGATCACATGTCCTTCTAGAATATTCTACAATCACCTGACCTAATCACATAATATGGTTTACTTAAGGTTCCTATGCTATTTATAGCTTTATCCCATTATATGTTTTGAGATTGTGAATTAACTGTTTAAAAGTGCAGGAAGTTATTTCCCTTTTGGGGCTCTTATAATATCTCCCTAAGTTTGGTATATGCTGTTTGCAAGGACAGATCCAACTACCTTCTCTTCAACCACTTACTGGAATTCTTCTTAACTACTTAATTGGAGATGATTATTCCTCAAGAGAATTTTGCAACAATATATGGCAGTATAATGTAGCATTTGCTATGACTTCAGTAAGAGTCAAAATTAACAACTCAGTTACTAGACAATTAGGTCCCTACTGTTTTAAAATCCAAGGAGAGCTTTATTATCTCACTGGTGCTCTTTTTTCTTATGGTAATCAGACTCCAATGTATACACAAATCTATATTCTTGATATAGCAGAGCAGCTCAATGTCAGAAGGACCAATAACCTAGATTCTGTGGTAATAGACAATCTTCAAACAATGCTCCTAGACAGTCATCCTTATATTGGTTGATACTGTTATGCCTATGAGCTTATCAAGGAGAAACTAGCAGATGAACAGCAGAAGGTCACAATTAAATTGCATGTCAATTTACAGTAGGATCAAAGAACTCACAATCTGCCTACTGCTGAAGAGATTACAGTTATCATTCCTAAGGAAGGTGTCTGTCATGCATTGGATAATAAAGATATGGTATTATGGGCAAGAGGAGGTTGACTTGAATGGATTAGCCAGAACAGTCCTTCTTATGCTGCTCTCTATTATGTTTTGTTGTTTCCAGAGAGGAAAAATGGGTGGCATCCAAGAATTCCAATCTGTGGTGCTCAACTTAGAGAATGAGGGAAGAATGTAAGATAAAGAGATGAAAGGGAACAGGCTCGCTCACAAATGGTGTCTGATGCATGTTACTTTGCCTATCATCTTCATGTCAGAGATAGTCCTCAACTACCTCTCTTTTATGGTAGAAAGCTTTTCCAACAGTTTGTTGTTGATACATGGGCAAATTGTGAGCAGAGGAAACTCAACTAGACTAGAACACATCAATATACTCTTAGATCTGAGTTTTACCAGGAACTACAGGATGCTGCTGTGTATGATAGGCATGAGGGAGAAGATGTTGGGCCTTTGGGACACAAACTTATTCTTCCCTTTTCTCATGTGGGAAGTCCTAGGTTTATGACCTAGCTGTTCCAGGATGCTATGGCTATTTGCAGGTACTTCCACAAACCAGATCTCTTTCTTACCATGACTGCTAATCCCAAGTGGCCAGAAATCCTCTATAGTCTTTTCCCTAGTCAAACAGCTACTGATTGTCCTGACATTGTATCATGGATCTTTGAGCAGAAGAAAAAAGCACTCCTCAAGCTCATTGATAATGGCTTCTTTGGCACTATTATAGCTCATATCTACACTATTGAGTTCCAGAAGAGAGGTCTTTCCTATATTTACTTGCTCATCTTCCTTTATCCTCAACATTGTATTTGAGACTTTCATTACATAAACTCTATGATCTCAGCTCAACTTCCTGACTCTCAACTACAGCTACTCCTTTATGCAAAAGTCACCAAATATGGTCCATATGGTATTGACAATCCCCAGGCCAAGTGTATAATCAATGGAAAATATAGTAAACATTTTCCCAAGGAGTATAGAGAGAGAACAGATTAGGCTAAGAATAGTTATCCACTCTATGCTAGGCCTAATAATAGCTTGGTTTTTGAATGCAATGGGGCCAGATTCACCAATCAATATGTGGTCCCTTACTATCCTCAACTTCTTTTTCTCTTTGATTGCCATATCAATGTTAAGATTTCTGCTAGATTAAGAACTGTCAAGTATTTGAGCAAGTACATTTACAAGGGTCCTGATAGAACAACTATGGAGATTAGTGGTAGGATGCAGGATGAAATCAAGACTCATTTGAATGGTTAGTTTATTGGTCCAACAGAAGCTTGCTGGAAGATCTTTGAATTCAATATGTATAGAGAGTCACCAGCAGTCTAATGTCTTCCTATCTATCTTTCCAATAAACACTATATCAACTTTGATGTACACCAGACTGTCAATGAAGTGTTAGCTAAGCAAAATGTAGAGAAAACTCAGCTAACTGCTTACTTTGACTATAACTCTGCACATGATAATTGTCATGACTTGGCAAAACAGCTAAGTCATTATTTATATTTTCTTTTCTTTTCTGGACTTACTATACAAGGATGGAGTACAAGAAAGTATCATGTGACTAAGTGTCACAGAGTCACAGGGTTACAGGTCACAGTCAGGTGACATCACATGACTAAGTCACATGAGGACTGTGGGAAAGTAGTACACAGACCATATAGTAGTTGTATAAGTAGTATACAGAATTAAATGAGAACTGTAAGAGGACATCTAGGGTGATGCTTAGTAAGTTCTGAGGGTCTGAATCTATTAGTGGCCTGTTGACAGATCATATATCGCATTCCCATCATTCCTTACTTCTTCTGTCTGTGTCATACAGTACAATGCCTTCTATCTATATTTAGGACAATTGTGATTACTGATCCATGTGCATGTGACTGCCCATGTGATCGTCTGGTGTAGTATATATACTAGCAATGTGTTCTAGATCTACTTCACTTGAATCTCAAACTAGCTTCCAGAACTATCCACTAGCTTAAAGGTAATTGCCTCTGAGTGGTTCTCTAACAAGAACTCTATTGTGTTATTGAAGGGCTATGATAGCTCTTAGTGACCATCCTAGGTGGATGTTCAGGAAAAACTCAATAGAGTTCTCTGTTGCATTGAGCTACTACTTATACTATTTTACAGTGGCTATACTATTAAGAGTCTACAATCACATGTCCTTCCAGAATGTTCTATGATTACCTGACCTTGTCATGTGATATGATTACCTAATTTCCCATGCTATTTATATCTCAATGCCATTGTATGTCTTGAGGTTGTGAATCAAATGTTCAAATGCATGGGAAACTATTTCCTTTTTGGGGCTCTTATAATATGGCCCCTTCTTCAAGTTTCCTCATCCCAAGAAATTTTTCTATTGACTCCAATTTTTGTCCCATCCCTTTTCCCTTTCTTTTTCGTATCTTTTTCTCCCCCATTCATATAGTAATTTTGCTATGAACTCCCTAGGTAATTTCTGACTAAACTCCTTCTCTTCTTCTTCTTGCTCCTGTCATCTTAGTTCTTCAACCTCTTCCCTATACTCCCTTTCAAACTCTTCTACCAACTCTTTCAGGTTCTCCAGATTTTCCCTATTCTCCCAGGTGTCTTCTTTTGCTGTATATCCTTTTCATCTCACCAAGAACTTTTTCTTCCCCCTTACTATCCTTTTGTTTAAGATTTTCTCCACCTCAAATTCCTCCTTCCCCTCAATAATGACCAGTTTTGGTAGTATCTTCTTCTTTCCCTCTACCTATGGTTTATAGAGTCATACTCTACTTACATTAACTACAGGGTGTATTTTAATAGACTTAGGTAGTTCTAACTCTATCACATTACTAGAGACAATTCCCTTGACTTTGTAGGGGCCCACAAAACACTCTGTCAACTTCTCTGATCTCCTCCCTTTCATCTGCCATTTCAAGTCCTTTGTACTTAGCAGTACTAAGTCCCCTACTCTGTATTCCTCTTTCTCTCCTTGTCTTCTATTCATGAACTTCTTCATTTCCTTCTACACTTTTTCTAGTGCTGCTTTTGCTTTCTCCTGAATTTTCTTTATCCTTTCTACAAACTTTCCTGCCACTTCATACTTCCTCTTTCTTCTCCCCTCAAATCCTATCCTTGGGTCTTGACTATAGTTTGCTTTGAATAGTGAATTTTATTGTTATACACAAATTCTGCCATGCCCAGCCAGTCTGGCCACTATTCTTGTCTGTGGTCAATAAAAACCCTTAGATACTGCTCCAACTCCTGGTTTACCCTCTCAGTCTATCCATCCATTTGTGGGTGATATGCTGTTGAAAGCTTTGTTTGGATTCTGAGTAAGCTATTCAACTCCTTCATCATTTCTGCTGCAAACTGCACCCCTTTATCTGATATGATACTCTTTGAAAGACCATGTAACTTCCATATGTGGTCTCTAAACAACTTAGCCAGTCCTTCTGCTGATGTTTTTTCTGTTGTTGCTATAAAGTAGGCTATCTTGCTAAATCAATTACATACTACTAATATTGCATCATATCCTTGTGCAAGTGGTAGTTTGGTGATGAAGTCAGCTGAAATGTGACTCTATGGCTTTTCCAGTATTGCATTAGGCATAAGCTTTCCTGCTGGGACTTCACTTCGATTCTTGTATCTTTGACAAACATTGCATCCATCTACATATCTCCCTACTTCTTTCATTACTTCTGGCCACCAGTAGTTCCTAGTTAAAAGATAACATTGCTCAGAGGTCACCTTGTAAGATGCACGACTGAGGTGTACAGATAGTGTAGTAGCAATATATAGTCCTAGTCGAAGGTCCAAAATAGAACAATAAGACCATGGTCATCATGTGTCAGTCCAGATCAATGACAATAGAGTAATAGTCACTGTGCGTCATTCCATCTCAATACTCCCCCTGGATTGGCGCACCCCTGGCACTAAGTCCCATGCAGTTGACGAATTTTCACAGTGTGTCTCGTAGCAATGGCTTGGTGAGTGTGTCGGCCATGTTCTGTGTAGTTGGAATATAATGAAAGACTACGCTGCCCATCTTGGTGTGCTCTTTGATAAAGTGATGTCATACATCAATGTGTTTGGTTCAGCGATGATTCTTGTCATTCAGACTGTTAGCTATTGAGCTGCTATTGTCCACATAGATAGTGAGTGGTTTATTGATGGACAGTCCAACTTCGTCAAAGTATTTGGATAACCATAGGGCTTGAGTAGTAGCCTTTGAAAACGCCATAGACTCAGCCTCCACCATTGATAGGGCTACTGTATCTTGTCTCTTGCACTCCCAGGAGACTGGCCCTCCAGCTACCATAAAGATGTTTCCTTCCGTAGACCTTCGAGTGTCTCTACAACCAGCATAATCTGAATCGACATATCCATGAGGTTAAAGACTGCCACCTCCCTTGTAAGTAATGCCATAGTCTATCGTCCCCTTGACATATGCTAAAACGTGCTTTAGGGCATTCCAATGTGCTCTCCCTGGGTTATGAGAAAAACGAGCTAATTTATTGACTGAAAAGGTTAAGTCAGGCCTTGTAGCAACCTGAAGCCATATTAGCGATCCTAGGGCTTCGCGAAAGGGTATGTTTTTCATTTCATCTGCTTCATCAGGTGTTGTTGGACAATCTTCTATTGACAGGATTAA
>Ga0153988_1000377_pt1 | contig 11544 bp, 9 predicted proteins | sample TSNC072MetaG_FD_104742 | JGI IMG/M metagenome (GOLD analysis project Ga0153988, IMG submission 104742) | Attine ant fungus gardens microbial communities from North Carolina, USA - TSNC072 MetaG | ecosystem: Host-associated > Fungi > Mycelium > Unclassified | place: USA: North Carolina, Jones Lake...
CCAGGAGATTCCTCAGTTAATTATAATTTATGAGATATGGTTACAACCTACCTCCAGGAGATTCCTCAGAGAATTAGATGAGGCTCCTGGAGGGAATAATCTATATTATATACTACAGTGTCTTCGTGTCCCTGCATCGGTAACTAGGGTCTGAACAAGGAAAGTGCGTTGGGTGGCAACTGAGTGCTCTTGGAATGATGGGAGTAAGACCCAATATTACGTAGTAATATTGGATCGGCTACAGGGTTGCTCTAGAGCTCTGGAACAAGCTCTGGAGTCGCAGATTAGGGGTCCCCTTACAGCCCAGTAACAGATCGTGTATCACACTCCCACCATTTCTGAGTCTTCCTTGTCTGTGTCATACGGTGCAATGCCTTCTAATCTATAATTGGACAATTGTGATTACTGATCTATGTACATATGACTGTGTATGTGATCGTCTAGTATAGGGTATATATATACTAGCAATGTGTCGTAGATATACTTCACTTGAATCTCAACTTAGCTTCTGGGACTATCCACTAGCTTGAAGAGTGATCGCCTTAGAGTGGTTCCCTAACACCAGGTGCCCAAACCCTTTGTAGCTTCTACAGAGCTTCCCCTTTCTTCCTTCTAACTCTGTTCTTAATTTAGCAAGGGTACACTTTTCTTTGAGCAGATTGCTCATCAGGGTTTGGTATTAGGTTTGAGACATCGTGGCGATGTCTCTGGAATATGGAATTAATGTTTTGATCTTACTTAAACTATGTCTACTGGGGTGCAAGATCTTCACCTAGCTAGATACCTACTGCCCTACTAACTACTGCCCTAATAGTATGGTTAGACTATCACTTCATGGGGGAGATCCCTAATCTAGACGACCCACTAGTGATAACTGTCACTCCTCTGCATGTACTAACTCACAATAGAGCACAGCATGAGGTTTATACTAAGAAAAGGACAAGTACACTACTCAACACTACTCAATTGCGAGGTCAGGTCTCGAATGCAATACCTGAGCTTGGTACTGTGTCTCTACCTGCAGTCCCTAACTAACTGCAAAGTCCCCTTAAGCCAAGGGCCTGGCTATGTATGGAGGTAGTTACTGATCATGATGATCAGTGACCAAGGGTTGATTAAGATGAGAATGAGAGTGAGCAGAGTCCAAGGCAGACGGTGCTTTAGATGTGGAATTGAGTTCTAATGTCAGACTAGTTAACTCCAAAGCCGGAATTAAGCCAACTGCTCCTTTATCAGCATCTGACAAAGAGAACTCGATAGAGTTCCTATTAGATTTGGTACACTATATATACATGCAGAGTAACCCTAACCCTGTCCTTTTATCCTGCGCTTCCCTATGAGTCAACTTGCTCTTGTGTGTCTGTTGATATTATAAATTAAAAGAAAAGAAAAAGAAAAGAAAAACAATATTCGAAAATAAAAGAAAAGAAAAGAAATAATGACTTAGCCATTTTGCCAAGTCATGACACTTCTCTTTTGTTGTTTCTTCAAATTCATTCCTTATTTTTGTAAACAATTCCTCCGTTGTCTTGACCTCTAACTCTTCCTTGGCCAGCTTGTCCAATAGGTTGTCTATTACAAAAGGTTACTTACTGATTTGTGATTACTGATTTAGAACTTAAAAGGTTCAAAAATATGAAGTTTAGACAGTGACAAAAGAAGTTGTTAAGTCTAATGTCTAATCCTCAGACAGGTCGTTCTTATATACAGAATTGTAATGGTCTGTACACTAGAATAGATCATCACATGCTACTACCTATTGTTCTATATATGGTAGTATCTTTGTGCTAGAAATAGTGATAACTTAATCATATGGAGGCTGTCCTTTGTTCTAAGAAAAGGACAGATGAGTATCTATGGGTAATTAATAAAGTCCATATGCAAACATTCAGGTCTTCATATCTCCACTAATATTAATTTGCCTTGGCATTGTTTTAGGCTCATTCTGAGCAGTATAAAGAAGGCTTCTCCAATGTTTAAAAGTGAAGCTTAGATCATGGTGGTTTCTGAGATATTGGCAATTTAATATGTGATACTGTCACAATTGTGTCATGGACTAGTAGTCACATACTGTTTACCACTATACCAAAAGGGCAACGTTAGCAAGGCTACTTGCTAACAAGGGTCCAGCTATTTATATAGTTCATTTGAACAAGTACTTTGTTATACCTTCATGGCACTATTTAGTAGTCACTTTTCTGTAACAGATACCATGGTAGTTACCTACTGATTTTCTTAATATCTCGGCCAATATTGATTGTCTTGAGATATGACTAGTATCAATAGAAAGGTCTTTTCAAGGGCTTTTGGGAGCTGTTAAGACTGTGAGAATTGTTGAAGAATTGATGGAGATATGGCCAAATGAAGTTTGTGACACACTGATCTCCTATATGTACTACTTACAATAGAGCACAGCACAGAGCTTATACAGAGAAAGAAGTAAAGAACAATATCTAGCTGTGAGGTCAGAATGGACTTAGCATCTAGTCTTCTCCCTCAGTCCCTAACTAACTGAGAAGTTCCCTTTACAGCTAGGGTCCACTATCCAAGAGACTCATAAGCACTGTGTTTACTAATGAAAAAGATAAGAGAATAAGTGGGTGGTGAAGTTGTGAGATATGAGGTCACTGTTGGATATCAAGTTCTTATGTTAATGTTGAGTCGTGAAGACTTAGAGTTCACCCTAGGTGAATGCTTAGGAAGAACTTGATAGAGTTCCCCATTGTATTCTGTACACTACTTATACTACTTTTACATGGTCTGTGTGCTAAAGTCTTATGATCACATGTTCTTCTAGAATGTTCCACAATCATCTGATCTAATCATATGATATAGTTTACCTAAGTTTCCTATGCTATTTATAGCTTTATCCTATTATATGTCTTAAGATTGTTGTAAGAAAGCTAAACTCCAAGCTGGAATAAAGCCAATTGCTCTTTGTTCAGCAATTGACAAAGAGAACTTGATAAAGTCCCTGTTAGATTTGCTACACTATATATACAATTACTATTGTGGCTATACATCTTGTCTCTCACAGTCCTCATACCCATCAGCTGACTTTTGTGTCACATACTGTGACGTAACCATGACATGACTATTCTGTGACCTTGGTCACATCTTTTGTGACTCTGTGACTGTCACATGATATTTCCCACACTCCACCTTAGTAATAATCTAAAAGAAAAGAAATATAAATATTGACTTAGCCATTTTGCTAAGTCATAATACCACCTCCCTCTTAAGTTTCCTTATCCCAAGGAATTTTCTTACAACTCATAATCCAGATCAACCATATTGCCCATTTCGTCGTCGTCTTTTTCTGTTTACTCCCTTAATCCTGAATCTCCTTGCTCAATTTCTTCTTCTTCTTCAATTGTCTCCATCATCCTTCTTGGTCATTTACCTTTTCATCTTTTCCAATTCCTCTCCAACCTTCCCCAATATTCTTGGTCATACTATTTATCTGACCACCCAAATAATTTCCTTGCCATAAATCTTCCTGGCAACTCTCTCCTTCTAAACGTTTCTTCCTCACATTCTTGTCTTGCTATATCTTTCATATCTTGCCAATATTCTCTCTTGAATTCCTCAATTGCTTCTTTTGCATTCTTTAAATTCTCTCTTCCTTCCCAAGTATCGAATTCCACTGTAAATCCTTTCTAGCATACCAAGTATTTATCCTTCCCTCTAATCCGTCACTTATTCAGAATCCTCTCCACCTCCTATTCTTCTTCCCCTTCAATTATTACTGGAGCTGGTTGCTCCTTCCTCTGTCCTTCTACTTGCTCTACATACCATTGTATTCTACTGACATTTACTACCGGGTGTATTTTTACTGTACTAGATAGTTCTAATTCTACTGCGTTCGATGATATGATCTTCTTAATCTTATAAGGGCCTACAAATCTCTCTGTCAACTTCTCTGTCCTCCTTCCAACCATTTGGTATTTCAGATCCTTAGTACTTAACATCATTAAGTCCCCTACTTTATAGTCATCTACTTCTTCTCTCTTCCTGTCTGCATACTTCTTCATCTCTTCTTGCGCTTTCCCTAGTGCTGCTTTTGCCTCCTCTTGTATTTCCTTCATTTTCTCAATGAATTTCTCTGCTCCCTGGTATTTTCCTTTCTTTCTACCCTTGAACCTCATTCTAGGATCTTGTCTGTAATTTGCCTTGAAGGGCAATGTTTTAGTGCTAGAATGCATTTTATTATTATACATGAATTCTGCTGTTCTTAACCATTCAGGCCATTGTTCTTGCCTATGGTTGATGAACATTCTCAGGTACTGCTCTAACTCTTGGTTTACCTTTTCTGTCTGTCTGTCTGTTTGTGGGTAAAATGCTGTTGACAATTTACTTTTGATCCCCAACATCCCATTCAACTCTCACATTAATCCTGCCATGAACTGTAGTCCTCTGTCTGAAATGATGCTTTCCAGTAACCCATGCAGTTTCCACACATTATCTCTAAACAACTTCGCTAATCCTTCTGCCAATGTTTTCTCCATAGTTGGTATAAAGTGAACCATTTTGGTTAGTCGATCCACTACTACTAGAATACTATCATATCCCTGTGCTAAGGGCAACTTGGTGATAAAGTCTGCTGATATATGTGCCTAGAATAGAATTTGGCATTAATTTTCCTGCCAGCTGTTCTGTGTGGTTTTTGTTTTGCTGACAAGTGTCGCATCCTTCCACATACCACTTTACCTCCTTTGTAACTCTTGGCTACCAAAAATTCCTAGTGACCAGTTCTACTGTCTTTCACTGTCCTCTGTAACCTTCTATCAGTGTATCATGATGTAGCCTAATTATTTCTGCCCTAAGCTTATCATCTTTTGGTACATAAACCTTCCCTTCTTTGTATATGACACCATTAACCTCTCTCCATTCCTCGTCTCTTAACATTTTCACCCCTGCTCACTTCATTTCTTCTATTGCTTTTACTACTTCATTGTCCTTCACCTTTGACTTCCTTACTTCCTCCAGTAGATCTACCCCGTCTATTATTATTTCCACTATCTCAGCCTTTCTTACTTCTAACCACTCCAGTTTTACCAATGTTTCATCCTTATTGTCCTTTTCCACTTCAATTTCCCAGTCCGGCCTCTTACTCAGACTGTCTGCTTTCCCCATCTTATGTTCCGGAACATGTTTTAGCATAAAATTGAACCTAGATAAGTATAAAGCCCATCTCACTTGTCTTCAATTTAACTTTTGCGCCTTCATAAAGTATTCGAGATTTTTATGATCTGTCCAGATCTCAAATTTAACTGTTGTTCCCTCTAAGAAGTGTCTCCATGCCTCCAAGCATCTGATTACCACTAACATTTTTTTGTCATGGATTTCATAGTTTCTCTCTGTATCACTTAAGGACTTTGAAATGAAAGTGGCTGGTCTCTACAAGTTGTCTGAGCACTTCATTGATAGTACTTCTCCAGTTGCATAATTTGAAGTATCTGCTTCTACCCTAAACTCTTTGTCCAAGTCTGGTGCTGCTAATATTGGTTTTGTCATAAAAACTCCTTTTAACTCGTCAAATGTCTTCTGTTGGCTTTCTCTCCATACCCACTTCACATCTTTCCTGGTGAGCATATTCATTGGCCTAGTTACTTGAGCAAAATCTTTGATAAACCTCCTGTAGTAATTTGTGAGGCCTAAAAATTTCCTGACGTCTTTTACATTCTTTGGCTCTGGCCAACTCAATACTCTATCCACCTTTTTCTTCTCTATTTCTATTCCATTTGGTCCTATAACAACATCTAAGAACCCTATTTTCTGTACTTTCCACATACACTTTTCTGGCTTGATATACAAGTCATTTTCTTCCAACCTCTTTAATATTTCCTCCATAATCTCATCATGTCTCTCTTCTGTTTCCATCCCTACTAGTACATCATCCACAAATGCTGCGACTTTTCCTTCATTGATCAAATCCCTTAGAATTTCATTTATCATTGCCTGAAATGTAGCTGGTGAGTTTGTTATCCCAAAGAACATTACTGTTGGCTTGAAGGAGCCCACATGCATCGTGAACACTCCCTTCTACTCATCCCCTTCCTTTATCCTCACATTATTGAATCCCCATCTCAGATCTATCTTAGTGAATACTTTTTTACTTCCCATGTTATCGATTAGGTCTGTAATTAATAGTAACGGGTAGTTGTTTTTCACTGTCTGGTTGTTTAGATTATGGTAATTCATTACCATCCACTTGCTTCTATTCTTCTTGCCCACAAAGAATACTGGTGATGTTTGAGGGGATTTTGACAGTCTGATATACTCCTTTCTTAGCTGATCTTCCACAAAATTCTGGACTTCCTTCCTCTCATTCTTTGATAGAGAATAAATTCTTCCTTTTCATGGTTTGAATGTCTCCTTAAGATCTATAGCATGATCCCAAACTTTTCTTGTTGGCATTCTTTCCGACTCTACTTTCCCAAACACTTTTTTCCACTTTAGAAATTTCTTTGGGACCATCTCTTCAATTTTCCTATGGTCCTCTTCAATTTCTTCTTCTCTTCCCCAATCTTCTTTATTGTTTATTGCCTACCTGATGATCTTTTCTTCCTCTAGAGTCACTACCCTCTTCCCCTTTTTCTTCCTCTCTTTCTCTTTTATTCTTACCCCACCACACAGAGGTGAACACCTCGTCATTTTGACTTCTCCTGTCTCCCAATTTATCTCTAGGTTATGCGCTACCAACCAGGGCATCCCCAAAATTATCTCTGTCTTTTCTAAGTTGCATACATCTATCCTCATTCTTTCTACATGACCTTTGTAATACACATTCGCTTCCACCTGGTGGGTGATTGCTCCTCCACTGTTATTCGTTCCATCTACATTTCTGATCATTACTGGTCTTTCCAACTTCTGCAGCTTGAACCCATGCCTAGCCACTATCCTTTTGTCCATAAATATCCCCATAACACTACTATCCAAGAGTACTTTTACAGTTACACCTTCATATGTGTCTAATTTCTCTACTCCCACATTTAACCACATTTCTCTCAGTATTTTGAATGTTCTCCTGACGTCCCTTTGGCTACCCTCCTCTTTTGCTGTGCTTTCTGGTTCTTCTGACTGTACACTGCTTTGCTGCACCTTTACCTCTTTGGGCTATGCTACCTTCTCTCTACATCCATACTATTTCATCCCTTCCAATTTCCTTCTAGAGATTACTCCCTGTTCCCTATTGTCTTTCACATAACACCCCTGGTTTCCACACCTCTTGCAGGCTAGATACAAAACTACTACCTCTCTTGTACACTATCCTAGATCCCGTAATTGCGCCTCTTCTGGGACACCTTTTCCACAGTGCTCCTCCACTCTCTTTTTTAACTCTTCTACTGAGCTCTTTCTCTACCTTTGCTGCGCTTCTCATGGCTTGGTCATGTGTGCTGCCTCTTCCTCCTCTATTCTTCTTAACCTTCTTTCTCCTTCCTGCACCTTTCCCTTTACAGGGCACACTGGCCCCTCCTGTTGGTGTACCTTTTGTGGCTTTGCCACACATGCTATCCTTTCTTTCTTCTCCCACAATGGGCACTCTCTATACTTGTGCCCCTTCTCCCCACACTTAAAACATTTAACTACTACCACCTCATATCTCCTAATCATCCTTTCTTCAACTCCACATTGCATTACCCTGCTTGACAACATCTCAAATTTATTTACAGGTATTGCTTTTCCTTTCTCTCCTTCTCTCTTGCTCCTGCAGTTATGGACCAGGTGCCCAAACTTCTTATAACACCGACACAATTTCCCTTTTCTTCCTTTTAATTCTTCTCTCAGTTTGGTGAGAGAGTGTTTTTCTCTGAGCAAATTGCTTATCAGTGAGTTATATTGGTCCAGAGACATTGTGTGACGTCTTCTGGACAAGGTACGGAGTTAATGTTGAGTCTTGCTATGTACTGCTACATCTGCTGGGGTGCAAAATCTTCACCCAGCCAGATGCCTACTGCCCTACTGACTACTGCCCTAATAATATAGTTAAACTATCACCTCAACAGGGAGGATCCCTAATCTAGACAGCCTTCTAGAAGTAACCATTACTCCTTTGTGTGTACCAACTCACAATGGAGCGCAGCACGAGGTTTATACTGAGAAAGATAGTAACTAACAACACTACTTGATTATGAGGTCAGGTCTTGGTAGTAATACCCAAGCTTGGTACTATACTTCCACCATCAATCCCTAACTGATTGACAAGTCCTCTTAAGCCAAGGGCCCAGCTATGTATGGAAGTGGCTACTGATCATGATGATTAGCGGCCGAGGGTTGATATGAATGAGATAAGAGAGTGAGCAAGGTCCAAGGCAGACGGTGCTCTGAAGTGAATTAAGTTCTAGTGTAAGAAAGCTAAACTCCAAGCCGGAATAAAGCCAACTGCTCTTTGTTCAGTGATTGACAAAGACAACTCGACAGAGTCCCTGTTAGATTTGCTACACTATATATACAATTACTATTGTGGCTATGCATCTTATCTCCCACAGTTCTCATGCTTATCAGCTGACTTCTGTGTCACATGCTGTGACTGTGACTTGTGACTATGTGTGACATGACCATTCTGTGACATTGGTCACACCTTTGTGACTCTGTAACTGTCATATGATATTTCCTATACTCCATCTTAGTAATAATCTAAAAGAAAAGAAAAGAAAAAGAAAAGAAATATAAATATTAACTTAGCCGTTTTGCCAAGTCATGACAATTGTGAATTAACTATTCAAAAGCACAGAAAGTTATTTTCTTTTTGGGGCTTTCATAATACTGTTGTTGGCTTGTGATTTAGAACTCCTTAATTACCTGTCAAGTGTTAGTAAGCTCCAACTAAAGAACAAAGTAGCTTAGATAATATCTCAGCAAGTGATCAACTATATTAAATATCTAAAGAACAAAGTAGCTAAACAATGGTTAAGTTTATAGTTGTACAATAGCTAGGGAACAAGCTCATCTCAGTGTCATGAATTGCCTTTTTAAGACATTTTATTTTTCTTTTCATTTATTTTTTTATAAATAGCATGGGAAAGTCATGTCACTTTGTGACAGGATGTGATACCAAGTCACATCAAAAAAAGTCATATCATATGTCACAGCATATGATGTTACAAAAGTTTAGTTGGAAATGCGAGTAAAGAGTGCACAGATTAACTAGAAGTAGTATAAGTAGATTAACCCAATACAGCGAGGACTCTAACGAGTTCTCTTTGTCTAATGCTGATAAAGAGCAGTTGGCTTAATTCCAGCTTGGAGTTAGCTTTTCTGACACTCAGATAATACCTTAGCAGGTGATCAACTGAGGGAATAATTAAACTACTCAATGTTTAATATCTACTGGTCTGTGTCTTAGTATGTCATGTTTCAGTTAATAATGTAGCATATCTTAGTAAGATAATAAAAATAAAACCTTCATGAGTCAGTCTATATCAACACCAACCACTGTTCAAATTCCCTAAGTCACATCCTAGGTGTCATTTATCTAAATATATCTGATCTGATACTATTAATACTTATTTGCAATTAGAGGCATATTCATCTAAGTCTGTTTCTGACTGTAAGAGGATACCCTAGGGAATAGCCTAGATCGTGAGTAAGCTCTAACCTAAAGGGCTAACCTAACTTGTGAGATGCTCTCCCACACTTCCCTACCTTCTCTGCTGGCTCCACCTTGATGTGCCTGAGAATCTATTATTAGGACAGTGGTATTATTAGTTAGTACTCACGTGACTACGGTACATAGACCATCAGTTTTAGTATATAAGACTGCTTGTGTTATTAGATTTAGCTTCACTTGAATATTACCTCAGCTTCTGGGACAATTACCTAGCTCTAGGGTTAAGTCACCTTGAGTGCTCGCCCTAACAATGACATACTAATGGCTCTAGAGTCCAAGTCTTCTATCTCTTTCAGGGTATATATAAGAGGACCTCTCCATTTCTACCCTGGAACTGCCCAGCAATACTCTGGAGTAACCTAGTGCCAATCCAAACATTATTAGGTAATATTAATAGGCACTGACTTAGCTCTGATTGCTTTAATCCTAATACTAAGAATAAAGACTTAGTATATATAATGTAGAACATCCTTCTAGGAGCCTTACTCTAATCTCTGAGGATTCTCCTGGAGGTAAGTTATATCATACCTTAGATTGCCAATATTAACTGGGGATTCTCCTGGAGACCTTATGCCCCAGCCGCCCTTATAGTATACCCAAATACAAAGTAGATCTAGAACATTACCATTTGATAACTCTTTTTATAACCTGATGCTAGCTCATCTTGCTTGCCTCCCAAGGTCTCTTCATAAGCTCTAGGTCCATTTCTACCTGCTCACTGTTTCATATAACACTTTGGTACATTCTAAGGACTTATAATAGGTTCTAGAGCAAATTCTGATTAGAAATTCATTGGTATAAAGTGTATCAAATACTACTTTCTGCAGCAAATTCACTTGTAGCATAATACCAGTATGTCATTTCTTGTAAAGACTTAGTTGAGATAACTTAGTCTCACTCCTTATTTGAGTTGACAAAAAGAACTTGATAGAGTTTCTATTAGATTTCCTACACTACTTATACAACTATTACATAGTCTATGCACTGTTTTCCCATACTCATCATGTGATATCACCATGTGACTGTGATACTTGTGATACTTTCCCACACTCCTTTCTATGTAGTAAGTTCAAAAGAAAAGAAAAAGAAAAAGAAAAATAAATAATAACTTAGCCATTTTGCCATAAGAAGTGTGGGAAAGTATTATGTCACAAGTGACACATAGTCACAGTCACACAAATGGGATGTCACAAGTGTCACATCACATAATTAAGTCACATGAGGAGCATAGGAAAATAGTGCACAGACCATGTAGTAATTGTATAAGTAGTATATAGGAATGAATGAGGACTCTATTGAGTTTTTCTTGTCAACTCGGACTTAGAGTAGATTTAAGTCATCTAGACTAAAGTCTTACACTAGAACTTGATTCTATCACTTCCAGGCACTGTTTGCCTTGAACCCTGCCTATTTATATTCTTATCACTGACGATCATCATGATCACTAGTCACCTCTATATATAGCCAGGCTCTTAGCTTAAGGGGACTTTGCAGTCAGTTAGGAACTGCAGGTAGAGACACAGTACCAAACCCAGGTATTGTATTTAAGACCTGACTGTAAGGGGATATCTCTAGAAGTATGCTTAGTAACGTGGGTAGGTTCCCATCTAAGAGCCGTCATCTCACCGATCGCATTCTTACTCTTTCCTGTCTTCCCTTCTGTGACATACTGTGTGATTCCTATAAAACTATTATTGGACTTAGTGTGAATATCTGTCAGGTACCATGAGAATTGTAAGGGGACAACCCTAAGATCGCTTAGATAACCTGGTAGGGTTCGCATCAGCTAGCATTCCCACGGATCCTCAGAGTCTGCGGTCTATAGTTCCCTTCCCTCTAGTTCGGGTCTCCATCACAGTACTGCATAGCCATATCTGGTAGTGTAGTTATTATTGTCCTGATGTAGGTGTCCATAGCGACTGGCACACAGA
>Ga0153988_1000378_pt1 | contig 11541 bp, 13 predicted proteins | sample TSNC072MetaG_FD_104742 | JGI IMG/M metagenome (GOLD analysis project Ga0153988, IMG submission 104742) | Attine ant fungus gardens microbial communities from North Carolina, USA - TSNC072 MetaG | ecosystem: Host-associated > Fungi > Mycelium > Unclassified | place: USA: North Carolina, Jones...
AGTCTGAGAATTAGACCTCAGACTTAACAACATCTTTTGTTACTGTCTAAACTTTGCATTTTTGAACCTTTCAAGATTCTAAAGCACCAATCACAAATAAGTAAGTGACCATTTGTGATAAAGACTAGGGAAGCTGTGCTATAGATGTAAGAAGTTCGGGCACCTGGCCTGTAACTACAGGAACAGAAGAGAAGAGGAAGGGAGAACATCAATTCCTCAAAATAGATTTGAGGTACTGTCAAGTAGAGTGATGAGGTGTGGAGTAGAAATAAGAAGGCAGAAAAGAGAAAGGAAAGAAGAGAAAGCAATACAGTGTTTTAAGTACAGAGAAGAAGGACATCAATAGAAGGAATGTCCAAAGAGAGAAAAGGAAAGAGGAGAAAGAGTAGGCCAAGTAGTGGTACCACAGAAGGTGCAACCAAAGAAGGAGCTAGCATGCTCCATAGGAAGAAATATGCAGGAAGATGAGATAAGGTATTTTGAGTGTGAAGGGGTGGGACATCAATGTAAAGATTGTCCAAATAGGAGATTAGAAAGAGAAAGGACAGCACATATGGTAATCCCACAAAAGGTACAACAAGAAGAATGGAGGAGGAGCTTAGGAAATGTTCTATAACAAAGAGCATTCAAATATTGTGGAAAAGGAGTACCTGAGGAAGTAAATTTGTTTGAGCTAGGATAGAGTAATGGGGAAGTAGTAGTTTCATATTTGACATGTGAAGACTGTGGAAAGAAAGGACATCATGTGGCAGAAGACAAAGGATAAAGAGTAGTCAAAGGAAAGAAATGGGAAGAATTAAAGAAGTACGAAGGGTGTACAAAGAAAGAAAAAGGGAAAGCAGTGCGCTTTATGGAGAGAAAAGCATAGCCAAGTAGCACATGGGCAAGAGACCTGGAAAGCGCAGCAAAAGAGAAAGGTTGTCAAAGAGAAGTTCAAAGAACTTTCAAAATGTTAAAAGAAGTATGGTTAGATATTGATATTGAAAAAACAAACACCTACAAAGGTATCATAATAAAGGTGCTCTTAGACAGTAGTGCAATGGGAATGTTTATGTCTTGAAGTAGAGAAAAGTATTTAGAAAGATAGAGTCAGAAAGAATGCCAATGAGAAAATTTTGGGATCATGCCATAGATCTCAAAGAAACATTTGTACCACAAAAGGGAAGGATTTACCCATTGTTCAAAGATGAAAGGGAAGAAGTCTAGAATTTTGTAGAAGACCAGTTAAGAAAGGGGTATATTAGACCAACAAAATCCCCTCAAACATCACTAGTATTTTTCATAGGCAAGAAAGATAGAAAGAAGAGGATAGTTATGGACTATCGCAACTTGAATAGCCAGACAATTACCTACTACCATTAATCACAGAGTTAATTAACAATATAGGGGGCAAAAAAGATTCACTAAAATGGATCTCAGGTGAGGGTTCAATAATGTGAGGATCAAAGAGGGAGATGAGTGGAAAAGAGCATTTACTATGCATGTGGGCTCCTTTGAGCCAACAGTTATGTTCTTTGGAATGACAAACTTGCCAGCTATATTCTAGACAATGATAAATAAAATCCTAAGAGACTTAATTAATGAAGAAAAAGTCGCAGTGTTTGTAAATGATGTATTAGTAGGAACAGAGACAGAAGAAAGACATAATGAAATAGTAAAAGAAATATTAAAGAGGTTAGAGGAGAATAACTTATATGTTAAGCCAGAGAAATATGTGTGGAAAGTAAGAAAGATAAAGTTCTTGGGTATTGTTATAGAACCAAATGGAATAGAGATAAAAAAAAAGAAAGTGGACAGAGTACTGAGTTAACCAGAGCCAAAGAATGTAAAAGACGTCAGGAAGTTTTTGGGCTTTGCAAACTATTATAGAAGGTTCATTAAAGACTTTGCTTAAGTAGCCAAGCCAATGAATATGTTGATAAGAAAAGATGTAAAGTGGCAGTGGGGGTAAGAGCAGTAACGAGCATTTAACGAGCTCAAAGAAATCTTTATAACAAGACCAATGTTAACATTTCCAGACTTAGACAAAGAGTTTAGGATAGAGACAGATGTCTCAAATTATGCTACAGAAAAAGTACTATTAATGAAGTGCTCTGATAAGTTATGGAGACCAGTAGCTTTTATTTCCAAATCATTAAGTAATACTAAAAGAAATTATGAAATACATGATAAGGAAATGTTAAATGCTTGGAAGCATGGAGGCACTTCCTAGAAGGAACAGTAGTAAAATTCGAGATCTGGACAGATCATAAAAATCTCAAGTATTTTATAAAGGTGCAGAAATTAAATCAAAGACAAGCAAGATAGGCATTATATCTATTTAGATTTTATTTTACATTAAAGCATATTCCAGGGAGTAAAATAGGAAAGGCAGATAGTTTAAGTAAAAGGCTAGATTGGGAGGTAGGAGTAGAAAGAGACAATGAAAATAAAACATTGGTAAAGCTAAAATAGCTGGAAGTAAGGAGGACAGAAACAGTAGAGATTGTAGTTGAAGGAGTGGACTTATTGGAACAAGTGAAACAGTCAAAAGTAAAAGATAACAAAGTTATCAAAGCAGTAGAAAAAATAAAATAAGCTGAAGTTAAGATATTGAGAGATGAAGAGTGAAGAGAAGTTGACGGCATAATGTACAAGGAAGGGAAGGTTTATGTACCTAAGGATAATAAGCTTAGAATGGAAATTATTAGGCTATATCATGATATGCCAGTAGAAGACCATGGAGGACAGTAGAAGACAGTAGAGTTGGTCACTCATAACTTTTGGTGGTTGGAAGTGACAAAAGAGATGAAGTGATATATAGAAAGATGTGATGTCTACCAGCAAAATAAAAATTGCACAGAGCAACCTGTCATGACTTGGCAAAACGGCTAAGTCATTATTTATTTTTCTTTTTCTTTTCTTTTCTTTTTGGACTTACAACTACAAGATAGAGCATGGGAAAGTATCACATGACTTTGTCACAATGTCACAATTGGTGTGATGGATGGTCACATCACAAGTCACAATATGTTACATGACTAGAGTAACATGAGGACCATGGGAGAGTAAGCGCATAGCCATAGTAGTAAAATGTATAAGTAGTAGAGAATTAAGTAAGAACTCCATCGAGTTCTCTTTGTCAAACTCTGAACAAAGAGACAGTTGGCTTAATTCCGGTCATCGGACTTTAGATGCTGACATCTAGAGGGCTGTCTAGATTAGAAATCCCATCCATTGGGTGATAGACAAAGTACTATTAGGGCAGTAGTTAGTAAGGCAGTAGGTATCTGGCTAGGTAAAGATCTTGTGCCCCAGCAGACGTAGTTGTAACTAGCAAGACTTAATATTAATTTCATACTACTGTGGAGACATAATATAATGTCTCTATAACAATATAACTCCTTCATGAGCAACTTGCTCAAAGAAAAGCATGCTTTCGCTTCATTAAGAGCAAGGCTAAAAAAAAAGAGAGAAAGAGAATGTTGGAGCTGTAAGGGGTTCAGGCACTTGGCCTGAAATTACAGAAAACAGAAAAAGGAAAGAAAGGAGACGGTGGTTCCCTAAAATAAGTTTGAAGTATTGAGAAGTAGAATAATACAGTGTGGAGTGGAAGAGAGGACGATAAGGAGAATAGGAGTAGTAGAGGTTGAGTGTTTTAAGTGTGGAGAAAAGGGACACAAATGCAAAGAGTGTCTATTGTAGGTAAGAAAGGAGACAGTGTATGTAGCAAGGCCATAAAAGGCATAGCAAAAGGAGAGGCCTGTATGCCCTGTAAAGGAAAAAGCACAGAAAAGAAAGTTAAGAAAGATAGAAGAGAAGGAGACAGCAGCACGCATGGCCAAGCCATAGAAAGCATAGCAAGAATGAAAGAGGAGTTTGGTAGAAGAATTGAGGAGGAGAGCAGAGGAACATTGTGGCAAAGGAGTGCCAGAGGAAGCATGCCTACTAGAGTTAGAGTGGTGCATAGAGGAAGTAATAGTAATGTATGTGCAGTGTGAAAGGTGTAGAGAGAAGGGATATCATGTGAAAAAGAACAGGAGACAAGGGGTAATCAAGAATAGACAGAGATGGTATGGATGCCAAAAAAAGGAGGAAAAGAAAGCAATGCATGACCAAGAGAGTCAGAAAGCACAGCCAAAGAGGGAAGTAGTCAAAGGGAGGTCAGAAGAACCTTCAAAATGCTGAGAGAAATATGGTTAAATGTGGGAGTAGAAAAATTGGATACACACAAAGATATAACTGTAAAAGCACTCTTGGATAGTGGTGCCATAGGGATGTTTATGGACAAAAGGATAGCAGCTAGGCATAGATTCAAGCTGCAGAAGTTGGAAAGACCAATAATGGTCAAAAACATAAATAGAACAAACAATAGTAGAGGAGCAATTACCCACCAGGTAGAAGCAAACGTCTATTATAAAGGTCATGTAGAAAGAATGAAAATAGATGTATATGATCTGGAAAAGACAGAAATAATTTTGGGAATGCCATGGTTGGCAACACACAACCCAGAGATAAATTAGAAAACAAAAGAGGTCAAAATGACGAGATACCCACCCCTGTGTGGCAGAGTAAAAATAAAAGAGGAAGACGAGAAGAAAAGAGGAAAAAGGGTAGTAACTCTAGAAAAAGAGAAAATTGTTAAATGGACAATAGATGACAAAGAAAATTGGAAAAAAAAAAAAGATGAAGAAGGACCACAGGTATCACAAATGGTCACTTACTATTTGTGATGGGTGCTTTGACACTTTAAAGAGTTCAAAAATGTGAAGTTAGACAAGTGACAAAAGATGTTGTTAAGTCTGAGGTCTAATCCTCAGACTATAAGTCCTTATATATAGAAAAGTGGTGGTCTGTGTACTAGTACAGATCATTACCTGATTACTACCTATTGTTCTACATATAGTAGTGTCTTTGTACTAAAATAATGATAACCTAACCATATGGAGGCTGTCCTTTGTTCTAAGAAAAGGACAGATGACTATCTATGGGTAATTAATAAAGTCTATGTGCAAATATTGAGGTCTTCATGTCTCCACTAATATTAATTGTCTTGAGGTCATTTTAGGCTCATTCTGAGAGTTATGAAGAAGGCTTCTGCTGAGCCTAGAACCGAAGCATTGATCACGGCGGTTTCCGAGATATTAGCAATTTAATAAACAGTAACATGGTGGTTACCAGTTGATCTGCTTAATATCTCAGCCATTATTGATCGCCTCGAGATGTGACTAGCATCGATCAAAAGGTCTTCTTAAGGGCTTTAAGCTGGCTTTGAGACCGTGGGAATCGTCGAAGAATTGGTGGAGATATGACTGAATGAAGCTTGTGACAATAGATCTACTAGAAGAAGTAAGAAAGTCAAAAGTGAAAAATAACGAAGTAGTGAAAGCAGTAAAAGAAATAAAGAAGGTAGGGGTAAAGATGTGAAGAGACAAAGAATGGAGAGAAGTTAAGGATGTCATGTACAAGAAGGGAAAAGTCTATGTACCAAAAGATGATAAGCTTAGGACAGAAATAATTAGACTACATTATGACACACCAGTAGGAGAACATGAGGACAGTGGAAAACAGTGGAACTGGTCACTAGAAACTTTTGGTGGCCAGGAGTTACAAAAGAAGTGAAGCAGTATATAGAAGGATGTGACACCTGCCAGCGAAATAAAAATTACACAGAACAACTAGCAGGCAAACTAATGCCCAATTCTATTCCAGAAAAACCCTAGACACACATATCAGTAGACTTTATCATGAAGCTACCTTTAGCTCAGGGATACAACTCAATCTTAGTAGTAGTCGATAGGTTAACTAAAATGGTATATTTCATATCTACTACAGAGAAAACATCAGCAGAAGGATTAGTGCGGTTGTTTAGAGATAATATGTAGAAGTTGCATGGACTACCTGAAAGTATCATCTCAGATAGAGGGCCCCAATTTGTGGCAGGACTAATGCAAGAGTTGAATGGAATACTAGGGATCAAGAGTAAATTGTTAATGGCATTCTACCCTCAGACAAATGGACAAATAGAGAGAGTCAACTAGGAGTTGGAATAGTACTTAAGAATGTTCATTGATCATAGGCAAGAACAGTGGCCAGAATGGTTGGGAATGGCAGAGTTTACATACAACAATAAAGTACACTCAAGTACTCAGACATTGTCCTTTAAGGCAAACTACAGGCAAGATCCTAGAATGGGGTTTGAGGGAAGAAAGAAGGGGAAGTATGAGGGAGCAGAGAAATTCATTGAGAAAATAAAAGAAATACAGGAGGAGGCAAAAGCAATGCTAGGAAGAGCGCAGGAAAAAATGAAGAAATACGCAAACAAGAAGAGAGGAGAAGTAGATGACTATAAAGTAGAGGACTTAGTAATATTGAGTACTAAGGATCTAAAGTACCAGATGGTCAAGAGGAGAATGAAAAAATTGACAGAGAGATTCATAGGCCCTTATAAGATTAAGAAGATCATATCATCGAACACAATAGAATTAGAACTACCTAGTACAGTAAAAATATACCCAGTAGTAAACATCAGTAGAATACAACGGTATGTAGGGCAAGTAGAAGGACAAAGGAAGGAGCAACTAGCTCCAGTGATAATTGAGGGAAAAGAAAAATAGGAAGTGGAGAGGATATTAAATAAGCAGCGAGTAAGGGGCAAGGATAAGTATCTGGTACATTGGAAAGGATTTAAGGCAGAGTCTAATACATGGAAAGGGAAAGAGAATTTAAAGAATGCAAAAGAAGCAATTGAGGAATTCAAAAAAGAATATTGACAGAATATGGAAGATGTGACAAGGCAAGAATGCAAAGAGAGAACATATAAAAGAGAAGAATTGCCAGGGAAGTTTATGGCAAGGAAACTATTTGGGTGGTTAGACAAGAGATATGACTAGAAATATTGGAAAAGATTGGAGAGGAATTGGAGATAGTAGAAAGGAAAATGATCAGGGGGAAGAAAAATGGAAATGATTGCAAAGGAAGAGGAAATTGGGGAAGAAAAATCAGAAGTTAGAGAATAGACAAAAGAGGATGATGACAAGATGGACAATATGGTTGACCCATACTATGAGTTGTAGGTGAAAAAAAAATTCCTTGAGATAAGGAAACTTAAGAGAGGGGTGGTATTATGACTTAGCAAAACGGCTAAGTCATTATTTATATTTCTTTTCTTTTCTTTTCTTTTTCTTTTATCTTGGACTTACTATAGAAGAGAGTGTGGAAAAGTGTCATGTTACAAGTGTCATAGTCACATGACAGGAAGTCACAGCATCACATCACATGATGTCACATGATCAGTCACATGATAGGTATGGGAGGATAGTGCATAGACTATATAGTAGTTGTATAAGTAGTATAGAAAATCTAACGAGAACTTTATTGAGTTCTCTTTGTTAATCACTGAACAAAGAGCAGTTGGCTTTATTCTAGCTTGGAGTTTAGCTTTCTTACACAACCAACAGGAAAGTTAATGCCCAATTCAATACTGGAGAAACCTTGGATGCATATTTCAGTAGACTTTATCACCAAGTTGCCTTTGGCTCAGGGGTATGACTTAATTTTAGTAGTAGTCAACAGGTTAACAAAGATAGTACATTTTATTTTTACTATGGAAAAGACTTCGGCAGAGGGGTTAACACAGTTGTTTAGAGATAATATGTGGAAACTACATAGGTTACCTGAAAGTATCATTTCAGATTGGGGACCTTAGTTTGTGGTAGGAATTATGCAGGAGTTGAACAAGATGTTGGGGATTAAAAGTAAATTGTCAACAGCGTTCTACCCCCAAACAGATAGACAAATGGAAAGAGTGAATCAGGAGTTAGAATAATACTTGAGAATATTTATTAATCATAGGCAAGAACAATAGCCAGAATAGTTAGGAACAGCAGAGTTCATATACAACAATAAAGTGCACTCAAGTACTCAGATGTCGTCTTTCAAGGCAAATTACAGGCAAGACCCAAGAATGGGATTTGAGGAAAGAAAAAAGAGGAAATATGAAGGAACAGAAAAGTTTGTAGAGAAAATAAAAGAAATACAAGAGGAGGCAAAAGCAGCACTAGGAAAGGCACAAGAAGACATGAAGAAATATGCTGATAGGAGAAGATCAGAAGTTGATGAATATAAAGTAGGAGACTTAGTAATGCTCAGTACTAAGAATCTGAAATATTAGATGGTTGGAAGGAGGACAGAGAAGTTGGCAGAGAGGTTTGTAGGCTCTTACAAAACACAAAAAATAGTGTTGTCAAACACAGTAAAATTAGAACTACCTAGTACAGTAAAAATTTATCTGGTAGTAAATGTTAGTAGAATATGACATTATGTAGGACAAGTAGAAGGGCAAAGAAAGGAGCAACTGGCTCCAGTAATAATTGAAGAAGAAGAAGAGTAGAAAGTAGAAAGAATATTGAATAAGCAGAAGGTTAGGGGGAAGGATAAATACTTGGTACAGTGGAAAGGATTTACAGTGGAATTAGACACTTGGAAAGAGAGAGAAAACTTAGGAAATGCCAAGGAGGCAATTGAGAAATTTAAGAAAGAATACAAACAGGATATGGAGGATGTAAGAAAACAGAAAAGAAAAGAAGAAACATTTAGAAGAGGAGAATTGCCAGAAAGATTTATAGCAAAGAAATTATTTGGATAGATAGATAAGAGATATGACCAGGAATATTGGAGAAGGTTAGAGAAAAATTGGAATAGATAGAAAGGAAGTCAATGAAAGAAAAACTGACCAGATAAAAGAAGAACTACGCTGGAAACAATTAAGGAAGAAGAAGAAATCGAGCAAGGAAATATAGGGATAAGAGAATAGATAGATGAAGATGACAAAATAGATAACATGGTTGATCTATACTATAAATTGTAAAGAAAATCCTCAGGACAAGGAAACTTAAGAGGGGGGTAGTGTTATGACTTGGCAAAACAGCTAAGTCATTTTCTATTTTTCTTTTGTTTTCTTTTGTTTTATTTAGTTAGATCATTACTAAGATGGAGCATGGGAAAGCATCATATGACAGTCATATAGTCACAAAAGCATGACATCAGTCATATACCAGTCATATATTTGGTCACATCACACAAGGTCATAATATGTGATGAAGTAGACATATAATGGGAATAACATGAGGACTATGGGAGGATGTTGCACAGCCACTAGAGTAAAATGTATAAGTAGTGTACAAAATCAAATGGGAACTCTATTGAGTTCTCCTTGTCAACTCTAACTTGGAGTGAACTTAAGTTATCACAGCTAGAGTCTTACAAGTAGGGTTTTTGCTTAGAGATAACGAAACTAAAAACTGTAGTAAGGCTAAAGGTATTAATACCTGAAGAACTGTACAGTTAACTCTGATGGAAATAGACTGGTGTGATCTCTAGTTGTCATGGGGTTGTGACAAAATAGTACCATAGTGGTTACCTATTGATCTGCCTGATATCTCAGCCAATATTAATCACCTTGAGATGTGACTGGTATCTATTGAAAGGTCTTTTTGAGGGCTTTCTGTAGCCATTGAGAGCATGAGAATTGTTGAAGAATTGATGGAGATATAGCCAAATGAAGTTTGTGACACTAATGGACTACTAGGGGATGTTTGGACCAGAACTGTATAGTTCCTACTAATGCTTGGACTGGAACTATATAGTTCATAATATTTTTCATATTTTCTTTGTATATAAAGGACATTATATCAAAAATAAAAAACCTTAGTTGTTCACATAACTTTGTGTTAGACTGAGTATGTGTTCCTAAGAGGAAGATTATGTATATATAGTGTAGCTAAATGAAGCAAGGACTCTATCAAGTTCTTTTCTAACCCTGAAGAGCAATCTGGTCAAAACCCTAGACTAGGTTCTTAAGTCAGTCACTAACAAGGCTATTGACTACAGTTGGGGTCTAGGAGGCACACTTACAACATGTGCTAGGAGTGTGTAGCTACCTTTTACATAGTGCTGCTATGGCCTGTGTAATAAATTGATGATTTTTTTAAAAAAAATATCAGCCCTTCTGGGTTCTCATTTTTTCAATGACACATTGCTGGATGAGTATGATGGTTCAGAAGATGTGATAGTGGTGACTTAAGAGGAGGTGAAGGAAGTTGAAAAACCTCAGTCTAGTTCAGTAAGTGATTTACATCAAAAGCATGTTTCCAAATATGATCAAATTTGGGTGTTGTGTCATGAGAAGTTGATGAACTTTCAGTCGGCGAGATAGTTGAGTTCGTAAGGGCATACTGCTCGACCGCGGATGCAATCGAGTTGGAGTTTGAACTGCATCTTGGCCACTAAACGGGTTGCCTTGTCGAAAGGCAATAATTCCACACAAGATGTGTGAAGAACAATTTGGCTGGAAAGAAATTTCACAGCTCTGAATTGTTTTCATCCTAAAAAGTCTCACATCTATAGTCTGCCAAGTTGTTTTTTGCCGATGTTCAAGATCCACAAATCTCATCTAAATCATCCTTCCTGCTCTTTGTCTCTTAAGAATTCTTGTGTCAAAGTGCAACTTCAGAGCTGACTGCATAGTTATAACACTGGCATGGTGACTTCACATCAGAATGTGCGCCGTGTAACAATCTGATACTTAAGATGATGCGGTTTCTACACAGGAGTTATAACAATCTATCATTACAAAACGGATATCGTCTAGACGTGAGTGAGTTAGGTTTATAGGTCCATTATTCCGGGAAAAGCAAGTACAAAACCACAGAACAAGAGCACACACTAGACGATGGACGTCAGATTAAGCCTTCAGTGGGTCTAGGATGCCTCTGGTAGGATACATCACGTGACGGCTTTCGGGGATAAGATTTATAGCCATAGTCATTGGAGAGACTGTCGTCCGGCCTTTGTTGGGGCTCGCTGAAGATATCTGAAGCGCTGACAGTACTGATCTGGCGCAAGTGATGGTAATCTGGACCATTTGTGCCAGGCGGCGCACGGCCTAACTCGGTAGATGGTCGAAAGTTCCAAGAATCGTTACGATCTGTCATTGGAATAGAATCTTTGATTACTGGATGTGTGGGGTCACTCAGCGCATTGTACTGCTGATGGTCCCTCCTTTGAGAGGAACCATAGGATGACAAAACCAGGAAAAGATATCCCTGACATAATGAGAAAGACCGTTACAACTTAGGTTAGCATACCTGGAAGATAGCGAGCAAGATCCATAACCCTGCCATAATTCCAACATCCACCCATGGAAATATGTTACATAAAGTTTGTCCTTGACTTTGGAGGGAATCATCCGGGAAGAACCGTTGCATACAGTTTGATGAGGCTGTTGAGTGACGAGTAGCGGATACAATGACCCAAACGGCAGCTATTGCAAACGCGGCACAAATAATGATTCCATGTAGAGTCACATAGCGACGGTAAAGAATAGGCTTCTCCTTTGCCTGGCTCAGCATCCGGAATGAACGAGATACTGGGTGCTGCGCACCTTGGCAACACCAATAAAACCAAGAAATTGAACTGCCGCTGCAACGAAGCAGATAATCCCAAGCAACGGCGCAGAAAATGAAGGTAGTGCAGCGCCGACGACTGAAAGCTGTTAGGTTC
>Ga0153988_1000380_pt1 | contig 11530 bp, 12 predicted proteins | sample TSNC072MetaG_FD_104742 | JGI IMG/M metagenome (GOLD analysis project Ga0153988, IMG submission 104742) | Attine ant fungus gardens microbial communities from North Carolina, USA - TSNC072 MetaG | ecosystem: Host-associated > Fungi > Mycelium > Unclassified | place: USA: North Carolina, Jones...
ACCAGGCCGTTGTGCACTTTCCTCGCGTCCTCGTAGTCAGCGTCCATGGGGCGCAGGAGCTGCCCGCAGAAGGTGGCTGCAAGCTCGGCCGCAGCGTCGGCCAGGGATTCAATCGGCAGCATGGCGTTTTCTCCTCGAATGAGGTCTCAAGTCTCTATCGAACCCGGCCTACGAGCAAACGCGAAGAATTCAGTCAAGGGTGAACTGATTTCATCTACACTGCCGGCATGCACAAGCTGCCGCCCCTCGTAGAGCTCCGAGCCTTCGATGCCGCCGCGCGCCACATGAGCTTCAAGAAGGCTGCGCTGGAGTTGTGCGTGTCTCCCACCGCGATCAGCCACCAGATCCGATTGCTGGAGCGCTACTGCGGCTGCGCTCTGTTCCGCCGCAGGCCTCGGCCCCTGGCGCTGACCGATGCCGGCGCGCAACTGTTCCCCATTGTCCGTGAAGGGCTGGAGGCCTTTGCTGCTGCCATCGCGGCCGTCAGGCGAGATGGCGACCAGCAGCCCCTTCGTGTGACGGCCACAAACGCGTTCGCCAGCCGCTGGCTGGTGCCCCGCCTGCCTGCATGGCAGAAATTGCATCCGCACGTGCCGCTGGAAGTGATCGGCACCGACGCAGTGCTCGATCTGCAGGCCGGCGATGGCGACATTGCCATTCGCTATGCGACCCGCCGGGAAGTGCCGACGGACGGAATCGTCAATGACCTCGTGAGCGACACCTTTTGGCCTGTCTGCAGTCCGCGGCTGCTGTCGGCAAGTGCGCTGAAGCGACCCGCCGATCTCGCCAGGCATGTGCTGGTCCATGCCTATTGGGGGCCGGCTGACCGTGACCCGCCCACATGGCAGCGATGGTTGATCGCTGCTGCGCGCAGGTGGCGCGATGTGCCCGAGTTCAAGGACATGCAGCACTTGAGCTTCCGCGAGGAACTGCATGCCATCGAGGCGGTGATCGCGGGCCAGGGCATCGGGATCTTCAGTGACGTGCTCGTGGCGCAAGAGCTCGCCGCCGGCACGCTGGCGAAGGCCTTCCCACTGAGCTTGCCCGGCTATGGCTTCTACGTGGTCCGCAGGCCAAACCATCCGCGCGAGCGAACCATCCTGGCCTTCTCGGAATGGCTGCGCTCGGTAGCTTAGAACGTACTGACGATCTCTACTCTAGGCGGCGACTCTTCGGGTCGGGGCGAAATCGTGCAATCGCGGGGACTCGATGAACGCACATTGTGTGCATGCGCGATGACCAACCCGCGCAAGCGCTTGCCGAGAACAACGCGAATCAGGACCATGCTCTCGCGCGCACGCTTCGTAAGCGTGTCGCCAGAGCCGTCTTGTGCAGTGGTGTTTATGCGTTGGCGAACTGATCGGCGATGGCCCAGGGTGTGAGCTCGTCGATGCGGTTGATCGGGTGGTCTGCGTTGCGCGCAAGTACGGAGCGCAGATATGCCTCGGGATCGAGGCCGTTGAGCTTGGCCGTGCCGATCAGGCTGTAGATCGCGGCGGCACGCCGGATCGCTGCGCGCGAGGCGGCGTGCCGCCATCATGAGCTTGATCCGCTCGCCTATCTGAAGGACGTTCTCACACGCTTGCCGACCCACAAGGCCAGCGACATCGACGCGCTGCTGCTGCATCGCTGGCAGCCTCTCTCGACCGACGCCTAAACTCGCTCGTCAAGACGTGTTGGTTAGCCGCTTACGCAATGTGTTGCGATAGCGTCAGAGTAAGCCCATTGTGGTCGGCTCGCGTTTGCGCCTGATGACGAAATCGGTGAGCTCCTCCGATCCCATCAACGTTGATGTATGTAGGAATGTGCATGGCACCCAAAACCGGCGAAGACCTATCCTGCAGTTCCTAATTTCTTTGTCGTTTTGAACGCGTAATTTCAAGGGAAATATGATCGCGGAAGGATGCCGTCAAACCGATGCCGAACATGATGCTTGCTCGGTCGGAACAGTGTATGCACCGATGCACCTTCAATGCCCAATGCAACGCGAATACCGGGGAACTGCGTAGCAATCGCTTCGTATCGGATTGGGATGCGTATCGGCAACCGTTCTGACCGCCTCGATAAGGCGATCGGATGTCGTGGGCTCGGATGCGAACAAGGATGCGTACATGTCGTTATGCTCATCAAGGCGGGCGCTACGTCTATGCCGACGAGTTCTAATGTCCATCGTTGCGCGCTTGCTACAGAGCAGAAAAAGTGCGTTGTTCCGATGCGTGCCGAGGTCGTTCGAGGACGTTCGTGAACTTCCAGTGGTTGCTCGAACGCGGCATTGACGAATCGTTTGACGCCGCACAGGATGGATTCATGTCCTCCTGATTACCGCGCCAAACGGAAGTCACCATGCCTGCACCGAAGACCTACACGAAAGCACAGTGGGATGAGTTTGCTCGCCTACTTGACGCGTTACCGGAGAAGCCGCCATCGGAACGGCGCCTGACGATTCGCGATGCGATGCCAAAGGTACGCGGCCATATAAATGCAGCCCGAGCCAAGGGATACTCCGTCGAGCAACTTATCGATCAGGCGAGGCAGGCAGGTATCGATGTGAAAGCTAACACGCTTCGCCATGTACTCCGGGAGAGGACAAAGCGACAAACGGACACTCGACAAGGAGCGAGCAAAGTGAACTCGCCTGCGACTCATCAAGCTTCGCGAGCATTAGATCAACGGGACAGCCTGTCATCACGAACAGAGACGAAATCTGTCCGGGGCAAAACTGGAACGATGGTTCATAGCGATGCATACAGCTTTCCGATCAGGCCGGATACGGAAGATCTTTAACCGCGAGCCGGTCGTGCACATTCGGATACGCCTAAATTTCTCAAGTCGGTCGCTAGGAGACGTTTTTCGCAGCGTCAATACGAATGACCTCTGCGCCCGATCGGAGCCGATCCAGGTAATCAGCCCACTTTTGCATCATCATTCGGCGTTCCTTGATGAATTTCGTGCGGTTGTAGGCTGTTCCAAGGTTGTCCGGCACAGTGTGCGCCAGTTGATGTTCGATCACTTCCGGCTTCTGTTCCAGTTCCTCATGTAGGATCGTGCGCGCCATCGCACGAAAGCCGTGTCCCGTGATCTCCGTGCGGTTGTCGTAGCCGAGCCTGCGCAGTGCTGCATTGATCGTGGCCTCGCTCATTGGCCGCTTGCGATCGCGCGCGCCAGGGAAGACATAGCTGCCGGCACTGGTGAGTGCGTGCAGTTCGCGCAGAATGGCGATCGACTGCCTGGAAAGCGGCACCAGATGCTCAGTTTCAGTCTTGGTGACGAGGTAGCGCCATTCGCCCTTGTCCAGATCGATTTGAGACCATTCGGCCTTGCGAAGCTCGCCAGGCCGGACAAACAGTAGCGGCGCAAGTTTGAGTGCGCAGAGGACAGGGAAGGTGCCGGAGAATCCGTCGAAGGCGCGCAGCATCTCGCCGACCTTGGTTGGCTCAGTGATCGAAGCGAAGTGGGTTGTTTGTGCCGGTGGAATTGCGCCGACCAGATCCCGAGCGGGGTCGGCCTTTGCAATGTCCTTCCTTGATGCCGTACCGGAATACCCGGCTGATTTCACTGCGCACACGATGGGCGGTGAAGCGAGCGCCACGGCTGTCTACGCGCTTCAGTACGGCCAGAATATCCGGTTGCATCGATGTCAGTGATCGGACGCTTGCCAAGCCACGGGAACACGTCGTTTTCCATACGGGCGAGAGTCTTGACGTGCTGGGCCGGCTCGACGCTGCTCTTGCGCTCGTCCATCCAGCCCCGCGCGACCGCCTCGAAGGAGTTGGCTGCTGCCAGTCTGGCAGCGCGTTTCTCAAGGCGCTTGACATTGCTTGGGTCCAATCCCGCCGTCAGCTTTTCGCGGGCCTCGTCTCGCTTTTTTCGCGCTGCCGCCAGCGACACGTCCGGATAGACGCCGAGAGCGAGCGTCTTGTCCTTGCCGGCGAACCGGTAGTTCATCGGCCAGTATTTCGCGCCGGACTTGTCGATCTGGAGATACATGCGGCCGCCGTCCGACAGGCGGTTGCCAGTTCCATCCGGGTTGTAGCGCGCGTTCCTGACCTGGGTATCGGTGAGCGGCATGGTGGTATCTCCGGGCGGAGAATGGCCGAAATCGGCCAGATACCACCAAAAACACCACCCGATACCACTGGCTGTCCAAGGATCAAACCGGACCGCCGAGAAAAGAAAAACCCCGCAAGACCTTGATCTTACGGGGTTTGTCGGAATTCTTCGGCTCTCGCCGGAACAGCTTCTGGTGCCAGGGCCGGAATGAAAAAATTCTTGCTATCGATTGCCTGTGGCGAGTTCGTTGGTTTTTCGCGCTCGACATACCCCCAGAAGTACCCCCAAACATAGGCCGCTGCCCCAATTTGTCCGCATTGTTCCGGCATGTTCCAGTGCTGTATTAAAACTCAGTAGAATGATCCACGCTCGCGCCATATCAACGGATCGCAAACCGGGTTCCCCCATCCGGCAGGCGCGGCATCCTTTCATGATGAATCAGGCAATGAGTGGTAGACCCACATTTAGAGAAGGTCGGCACACTTCACGTGACCGGGAGGTCGTGGACGGCCTAACGCTGAATGAAGTCGCGGATTTGCGGCACCGACTTGCCGTCAATACGGGGCGACTCATCGAACACGACGATTTTCGCGCGTTGCTGAATGAAGTGGCAATTGCACGGCTGCACGCGCGTCAGCATGAGCACCTTCGGGCCACACCTAGGCGGGATCGTCTCGCGACACTTCACGCGATGCGTAGGTTACCTGTTCGTGCAATGCTGGAGGGGCTTCGAAACTGCGACCTGTGGACTTTCGAGGCAGTGCGTTTCGCATGGCTCTCGGCGATAAACAGCGCGCCGGACCGGGTCGCCTATTGGGACATCGATCCACCGGACCTTGAAGCACACGTCTTACTCGCGCTCGACGACGAGCGTCACCCGCTTCTGGGCGGCCTAGACAACTTACGCCGTGCGGTTGCAATTGCGCATGAACGCTTGGAATTAAGTCCCGACCAGGATGGGCGACCTAACAAGGATTTTCAGTTACCACTCGCACGACAATGTGTGCAGTTGTGGCGGAAGTATGGCCCGGCAGACATGCCGAATTTCTCACGCCAAGGGGACCACGGCGTACGGTCTCCCGGCGTCGAGTTTGCTGCGATCATTTTCTCTGCGGGCAATATGTCGCTCGGAGACAGTAGGCTTGTAGCGCTTTTGAACGGCGTTGCGAACTCGGCAAGATAAAAGGTTATACGGCTGGAACCTGTATCCATAAATTCCTCGTGAGTCCCGGATTGTCCGGAGACTTCCAAATGAGGTTTTTATGGAAGAACAAATCCGCACCGCCCTTACCATCTTGCGTCGCCGTCAAGTTGAGGCCGCAACAGGTCTTTCGCGCTCAACAATGTATGAGCGCATGAAGGCCAAAACCTTCCCGCCCTCCGTGCGGCTCGGCCCGCGCGCCGTCGGTTGGCGCGCCGGAGACATCTCTGATTTCCTTGTAGACCCCGCAGGCTACCGCGCCCCGGCGGAGGGCTGAGCGATGTCGACGACCCAAATGAAAAAAGGCCGTGGCGCTGACACGCTCACGACCCCGACGACCCGTGGCAATGTTAGCACCGACGCTTCTTCTCTGGTGCGCTTCCTCGACTTGGTAAAGAACTCGAAGGAACGCCTGCGCGTGGAGGCGAAGGAGTATCGCGGCAACACCTACATCGATATCCGCGTTTGGTACGTGACGGATGAGGGCGACTATCGCCCGTCGGGCAAAGGTGTGATGTTCAAGCCGGCGCTTATCGCCGAGCTGATGCGCGGCCTTGCCCTGGCGGCGCGCTCCGTCGATCCAAAGGAGACCAACTGATGCGATTTCATAGAAATGCCTTGACGCTGGAAAACGCGCGGCGCTATTCTGTGGCCGTCGTTGAAACAGCAGCGACCCTGGATTGGCGTCTGGGAATGTTCGTGGCGGACAACCGCCGCAGCGCGGTTTTTTTACGTCCGTACACTTTGTCCCTTCTATGGTCGGGCCTTGGTGAGGGTGCGCTTGCGCACGCCGGTTCCCACGGACGCCGGTACGCCAACCTTGCTTTGTGCCCGGCCACCCCGATTGGCGTCGATGGCCGGGACCGTCAAACCGTCCGTGGAAGCCGCACCATGCACCAGCTCAATCACGCCTATACCGGGCAAAACCCCTCTCTCATTCAATCGATCATTCGCGACGCCCTGCGAGACGCGGCGACTGCGCCGACCGTGTTCGATGCACTCGACGTGACCGGCGACGCCTTGCGCCGTCTTGCCGAAATCGCCCGCGCGGAGTTGCGCCATGCGTGATTCCCTGCTGCTGCAATTCGATGAGAGCAAACGGCCGTCGCACACTGCTGACCTGCTGGAGCACGCGCACTGCGTCGCACGCGGCGCTGCCGTTGCGATTCGCATCGTGCGTGTCGTCGCAGTTCAGCGCGAGCTTGGTGAGCGTGTCGACCTCGCGAATACCGATGCCGACCATCTGCTGGCTCTTGTGGGATCAGCGGCGGAATTGCTCGGCGACCGACTGGAATCGTTGAGCCAGCACGTGCACGACGAATCTCGTCGTCTCTTAGACGATGAGCAGTCCTCACGAGGTAACGCATGACGACGAAGCAGACTGAGGAAGGGCGCATTCGTGCCGCGTTGGCCTGCATCCCCGCCGATTTGCCACGCGAAGAGTGGGTGCGTATTGGCGCGGCGCTCAAGAATGAGCTTAGCGACGGCGGTTTCGAACTGTTTGACGAATGGAGCCAGCGCGGCGCGAGCTACAGGGCGGCGGACGCTCGCAGCACGTGGCGCTCGCTGTCGGCGGATGGCGGGATCACGATCAAGACGCTGTTCTTCGTCGCCATTGAACACGGCTTTGATGCGTGTGGGAGCGGTACTTCAATGGTTGATCCCGGAGAGATAGAGCGCTGCCGCGTCGAGCGTGAGCAGCACGCGGCGAAGGAAGCGCAGGAGCGTGAGACTCGCGCGCTTGCGGCGGCGGGGCTTGCTGAAACCGTGTGGCGCGCGGCATCGCCTGCCAGTGCTGGTCATCCCTACCTAGCGCGCAAGGGGGTGCAGCCGGTCGAGACGCTGCGCGAGATTGATGCCAGCAAGCTGGCGGCGCTGATCAGCTATTCGGCGCGGAGCGGCGGCGAGCCGCTGGCGGGCCGCATCTTGGTCGCGCCGATCACGGCCGGCGGCAAGCTATCTTCGTTGGAGTTGATTGACGACGACGGGCGCAAGTCGGCGCTGGCGGGCGGTGCCAAGGCTGGCGGCTACTGGGCCGTGCAAGCGATGCCTGATGTACTCGACGTGTTGCTGATCGCGGAGGGCGTCGCCACTGCGCTATCCGCCAGTCAATGCACTGGTTATCCGGCGATTGCTTCGCTGTCTGTGGGCCAGATGGAGGCGGCGGCGCGCGTGATGCGGAAGCGCTACCCGCACGCTTCACTGGTGTTGCTGGCCGATCTGGACAAGGTGACCGGCAACCCTCACGAAACCGCCGTCAAGGCCGCGCAGTCGCTTGGCGTACGTCTGGCCGTGCCGGACTTCGGAGAGGCCCGCCGGTCGGATCAAACCGACCTTAACGATCTGCACTCGGTCCGCGGTGCCGTCGCCGTGAAGGCGGCAATAGAGGCGGCGCTGGCGGATGGAGCGGGGCAGACCGCCGATGCGGTGGCGCATCCGGCCACCAATGGCACTCCGGCGAGCGATGCGAAGGAAGCGCATTACGCCGTCATCAACGGCGGCCTGTCGTTCATAGATACTCGGATCGACAAGGAAACCGGTGAAGTCACGTACACCACGCCCGTGTGGCTGTGCGACGAAATGGCGGTGCTGGGTAGCGGTCGCGATGATGCTGGGAGGCAATACCGATTGCTGCAATGGCGACGCCAAGGCAACGGCGAGCCGATCCGGCTGGCAATGCCAAGCGCGGACATTGGCGAGCGCGAAGGCTGGGCAGCGATGCGCAATCGCGGGCTGGCCGTCGCGACCCAGCCCGCCGCTCGCCACAGGCTCGCGTACTACCTGCAAAAGGAAGGCGGCACGGTCTGGCACGAGATCGTCACGATGGCAGGATGGCAGCACGGAGCCTATGTGCTGCCGAACGGCGACCTGATTGGCACGCCGACGCGCCAGATTTTCTACAACGGCGGCACGCCGAAGGAATCGGCCTATACGCCTGCCGGTTCGCTTGAGACGTGGCGCGACACCGTAGGGGCGATGGCTCGCGAAAACCCGCTTGTTGCGGCTGCAATTGCCTGTTCGTTCGCGGGGCCATTGCTCTCGCTAATTGGCGCACGCGACGGGATCGGGCTTCACCTTCACGCGCGCACATCAAGCGGCAAGAGCACGGCGGGCGATTGTGCTGCCAGTGTGTGGGGCCGCCCCACCGACGTGATGCATACATGGGATGGAACGTCCATCGGTCTCGCCAAGACGGCGGAATATGCCAATGACGGCCTGTTGTATCTGGACGAAATTGGGTCGGGTGATGCCCGCAAGATCGGCCCAGGGATTTACCAGATGCTAAATGGCGTCTCGCGACTCCAAGGCACCAAGGATGGCGGCGTGGTGGCATCGCGCTCGTGGCGACTCACAATGATCTCGACCGGCGAAGTTGGTATGGCGCAATACCTCGCCGAAGGTGGTCAGACGCCCCGTGGCGGGCAGGAAATCCGCATGATGGACATCCCTGCCGATTCGGGCGCGTATCGCGCGTTCGACTCTATCCACGGTCGCAAGGACGGCGACGCGTTCTCGACTGAGCTAACTGCCGCTGCGCGCGCGAACTACGGCACAGTCGGTCGCGCCTTCGTCGAATGGCTGGCGGCGCGTCAAAGTGAGATCAAGGGGCGGGTGACCTCCACGCAGACTGACATGTTGGCGGCTCTCGAAACCGAGCATCCTGACGCATCGCCACCAGCGAAGCGTGCGACGCGCAAATGGGGTGTATTGGTGGCCGCCGCTGAGATGGCATCAGAGGCTGGCTTGACCGGCTGGACGCAGAACGAGGCACGCACATGGGTAATGTCAGCGTGGGCGCGCTGGCTGGGGGCGTTTGGCACTGTTGACCGCGACGATGAACGGTTGCTCGAACAGGTAGACGGCATCCTGCGCGCCCAAGAGCTGGGGCGCTTCGTGCTACTGCCGATTGATCCGGCGAAAGAACCGAGCACCAACAACATTCTTGGATACCGTCGCTACGTGGATGGAAACCCCGTGTTTCTGGTGCTGCCGAGTGCGTTCAAGGATGAGGTCATAAAAGGCTACGAGCTGCGCCACGCATGCCGTGTGCTGCACGAGGCGGGGATGCTGGATCGCAACGACAAGCGCGGGCAATACACGGTCAATGCGGGCAGGCCTGCGGGGATGGTGTACCGGGCCCGTACCCGCAAGGCTGATGATGGTGCGGAGAGTCGCCATGATGGATGAACTCGCATTTTCGCAGCTTTTCGCGTTCTCGCTCGCGTTACGCGCAAGGAGCCACCAACACCACCAAACCACCAACTCATTAATCAAACCCTTATGGAATAGGAAATCTGCTGTTGGTGGGCAGTTGGTGTTGTTGGTGATCGCGGCGAATAGCAGACAATATCGTGAGGCATATTTGTGGCACATCGACACGCCACCAAGGGCATCACCAACACTTTCCCCGCTGCCTGTATTGGGTTTGCGGGAAGAGTTGGTGGTTTCGTGGTGTTAGTGGTGGTTCTGCACGTATAGAGAGGGTTTTTGAGTCCATGAAGAGAATTGCAGGTGAGCAGAAACTTGGGAGGCAGGCCGAACGGCTAGCCGAAGCCCTTCGGCGGGCTGGAGAGCCTGAGGAGGAAGTGCAACGCCGGGTACAGAACGCACTTCAGAGCGCGCTCGACCGCGGGGCAAACCGCAGGCCGCTGCGCGGTGCGGAACACGATGCGGCCAATCCATTCGTTGGTTGTCGTTCGGTAACCGTCGTTGCAGGCGATCTGCGCATGAGGCGCGTCGACCTGTTCGGATGGCTTGAGCAAGAAGGTTGGTTCTTTCGCGGTATCAGCGGCAAGTTGCGGCCGACGCCGTCAGCGGTTTCGAACGGATTTGCCGTGTTGCGCGGTCCGGCGTCTATTCAATACGGTCAGATAACGCCTCTCGGACGCGCTGAACTGGCGCGGCGTTTAATCAAGAGCGTCGACGGCGAGCCCATTAGTTGATCCGGGCACGAAACTTTTTTGTTACGCCTATGCGCATGCGCCCGCGCATGACAGAACCAAAGTCGCGGCGCTTCCTTCTGTGTCAAGGGGCGGGTGACGGCACGCGCAGCACCGCCTGCAATACAGGTTGGACCATAGAAGCGCCTATCAACTATGGGCGAAAAATAGGAATATCTATGAAAAATCAATAATTTGCCAATATCTATTTGCTTATCTACCATTTCACGTTTTCAGTGTGGATATTTCAAATGAGCAATGTTCCGCCGTGGGCGAATGCCCACCCAAAAGAGAAAGCGTATGTCTCCGTCGAGCTAGCCAAAGAAGACGACCTCAAAATGGAATGGATTTGCAACAACCTACCCAAAATGTCGAAGCGGCGACTGATGCGCGATGCGATACGCATACATGCCAACGCGCTGATTGCGATGCACTATCCCAAGGGATGAGTATCGACCGTATGCGCGACCATTCCAGAGGTTCGACTAGATATCCGCGGGAAGTCGTTTGGCGAAAAACAAAACAGCGTCGACGGCAAACTCCTCCAGTACGGCGGACCCGCGTGCGCGCACAGCACCTTCCCCTCGTACCGCCGTCAAGCCGACGCGTACCGACGGACGCCGATATCGTGGATGCATTTCGTGCCACGGGGCCGGGGTGGCTGGCCCGCATGAATGACGCCCTGAGAACCTACTTGAGGGAACATCCCTTATGAAAACATCCGCGATTCGTCCGGAGCGATTTCGTTAATTTTTCGCAAATGGTGTTGTTGCCATCGACGGCGAGCCGTGGTTTATCGCGCGCGACGTGGCGGCCGTGCTCGGCTATGCTGACACTGACCAGGCCGTGCGTGCGCACTGCAAGGCCGCGCAGACCTACCCCGTTGAAATGGCGGGGCAGGTTCGAAACGTGAAGCTGATTCCTGAGCGCGACGTGTATAAGGCGAGACGCGACCTGACAGCCACAGTGAGATCTGGTCGCGAGCGGACTTTTTCGAGCTGATCGTCCCCCGCCGTGGAAGACTGGTGTCGACCCGTTGCTGCCGCTCAAGTCTCGATGGTCAATGTCTGCTTTTCAGCGGGAAGTGAACTTGACGATTTGGGCTGCCCCCATGCGATGGCCGGTCGTGTCGCGGAAGCGTTGTGGCATCTGCTTGTTAAAAATTGAAGTTTGCGATTTGATGCAAGTTTGAGTATCATCGCAAACAAATGGAACAGACACGATACCGCACCCCCGGCCAGCTCATCGAGGCGTTGCTCACTGAGCGCGGGTGGAACAATCGCATCCTTGCCGCAGTGCTTGAAGTCGAAGAGACGGGCATAAGCAAATTGATCTCCAG
>Ga0153988_1000382_pt1 | contig 11510 bp, 8 predicted proteins | sample TSNC072MetaG_FD_104742 | JGI IMG/M metagenome (GOLD analysis project Ga0153988, IMG submission 104742) | Attine ant fungus gardens microbial communities from North Carolina, USA - TSNC072 MetaG | ecosystem: Host-associated > Fungi > Mycelium > Unclassified | place: USA: North Carolina, Jones Lake...
GATCGCCCGCAGGCCACCGCCCAGATCCTCGCTACCCTTCAGACCCCAGCGGTTGCCGTTGATCGCGCCTTCGTTGAGGCTGACGACATGCCCCGTCGCCGAGGTCTGGAAACGCACCGCCTGGTCGATGAGGCCATACAGCGTGACGCTCGATTGCGCCCACGCCCCGCCGCATACGCTTGCCAGCGCTACCCCGCAGAAGATTCTTCATTTCATTGCCATTCCTAAATTATTTATCTGTTTCGTCGATGCGTTGCCGGCTCTGCCCATCGCAACGCGATGCAATACAACGCGAGGCGACACGCCGGCGGCCACATCTTTACGCATGCGCCGCCGGCGAGTCGAGCAAGAAAATTAAATCGTCCGCACAAGAAAACCGGATAGGCCGCGCGCGGCTCAGACCATCACGCGCGCGGCGCCCTCGCCGAGCCGCTGCGCGTAGCGCCGCACGGTGCCCATCGCGATCTCGACGAGCCGATCGGTCCAGTCGGTGCCGTCGCGCCACGCGATCACGAACGGCAGCGGCGGCGGCACTTCCAGTCCTTCGATCCGATGCAGCACGCCGTTTTGCAGCGCGTCCTCGACAAGCGCCGCCGGCATCGCCACGACGCCGAAGCCGGCCTGCGTCAGCTTCACCATCGCGGCCACGGAATTCATGCAGTTCACGCGCGACTCGCCGAGTCCATACGACTGCATCAATCGCAGCAGATCCTGGTGCGGACGCGAATGGCGGGAATACGTAATCAGGCGTTCGCCGCCGAGCCAGCGCAGCGCAGCCGGCGGCGATTCGGGCCGCGGCCCCGTCACGATCGGCGAGTCTGCCGAGGCGATCCAGCTGATCGGCAGTTCGAGCACCTCGATGCTGCGAATCGTCTCGTCGCGCAGCATGTCGGTCTGGATCACCATGTCGAGCATGCCGCGCCGCAACTGCTCGTTGAGCGTCAGCGCGGTCTCGACGGTGACCTCGATGTCGAGATTCGGATAATGCTCCGTCACGTCGGCAACGAAATCGACGAACCACGAATGGATCGCGCTGTCCATCGCGCCGATCCGGATCGAGCCGAACGCGAGCTTCTCGCCGTGCAGCGACGCGCGCAGCCGCGCCATCGATTCGTTGACCTGCTCGGCGTACAACAGCACGCGCTCGCCGGCAGGCGTGAGGCGCGTGCCCCTCGGGCCGCGCGCGAACAGCCTGACGCCCAGTTGCTGCTCGAGCGCCAGAATCCGGCTGGAGACGGCGGCTTGCGTCGAATGAAGCTTGTCGGCCGCGAGGCTGAAGCTGTGCAGCTTCGCGACCCAGATAAAGGTTTCCAGAAACTTCAGGTTCACGTGATCTCTCTGTCGATACGAAGCGAAAAAACCGGCGCGCAGCGATTCGCTGCCGCCGAGCCGCTCCGGGTGTCAGAGGAACATCAGCGAATTAAGCAGCACGATATTGACGACCAGCATGATCAGAGCGGTCGGCACCTGCGCGCGAATCACGCCGTATTTATCCGGCAATTCGAGCAGCGCGGCCGGGACGATATTGTAGTTCGCCGCCATCGGCGTCAATAGCGTGCCGCAGTAGCCGGAGAACATGCCGATCGCGGCCATCGTTGCCGGGTTGCCGTGAAACACGCCGACCAGGATCGGCACGCCGATGCCGCCCGTCATCACCGGAAACGCCGCAAAACCGTTGCCCATGATGACCGTGAAGAGCGCCATCCCGACGCAATAGACGACGACGGCAACGAACCGGTGATCGAGGTCGATGTAGGTCGTGCTGACGTGGGCGACCGCCTTGCCGACGCCGGCATCGGCGAACACCAGCCCCAGCATCCCGAGCAGTTGCGGCAGCACCACCGCCCACGATAGTGCATCGATCAGCCGGCGCGATTCGCGAACCGACTGCGCAACCGAGTCGCGCGTCAGCCAGCACGCGAGCGCGAGCGCGGCGACGCAGCCGATGCCGAACGACACGAGCGTGACGTTCTTCGGATCGATCAGCGGCGCTTCGCCGAACACGAGATGCGACGACAGCAGTGTGCCGATCACGGTGACGAGCGGGATCGTCAGCGCCGGCGCGAACAGCCGGTTGCCGAGCTGCTTCGCGCGCTCGAACCGCTCGCTCTCGGTGCGGACCTTCGGCTTGCCGCCCGTCACGCCGCCGAAGCCCGCCACCAGCGCCATCGCGACGACGAGCACGCCGACCACGGCGGCAGGCAGCCGGTCGCCGACGACGAACACGACGCCGTAGAGTATCCAGAAACCGCCGGCGAGAAACCGTTTGGGATGCTCACGATCGCAGACGATGATGCCGCCGACGACGAACAGCAGTACGCCGAGCAGCCAGAAGAAATAGTTGAGCAGGATCGTCATGCCTGTTCTCCGTTGGCCGGCGCGGCGGCGTGAGAGGGACTGTCGGGCGCGTCTGACGAAGCCTGCGCCCGGCGTTCGAGCCAGCGGTCGAGCCGCCGCAACCGCAAGCTATGCACGACGAACGCGGCGACGGCAACCGGGATGCCCCATACGGCGACGTGCAGCGGCTCCACCGTGATGCCGGCCTCTTTCAGGAACGTGACCATCAGCACGATCGCGCCGAATGCAACGAAGATGTCCTCGCCGAAGAACAGGCCGACGTTGTCGGACGCCGCCGCGAACGCGCGAATCCGGTAGCGCTCGGTATCGCCGAGCTTGCCGAAGCGCGCGGCGGCGCCCTCGGCCATCGGCGCGATCAGCGGACGAACCATCTGCGGATGGCCGCCAAGCCCGGTCAGGCCAAGCCCGGCCGTGATCTCGCGCACGAACAGATAGGCAATCAGAAGCCGCCCCGGCGTTGCCGCGCGAATGCCGCTGATCCAGATCTGCGCGCGCTCGCGCAACCCGTGCCGTTCGAGCAGGCCGATTACCGGCAGCGGCAACAGGATGATGAGCGGGATCACGCGAGTCTTGACGAAGCCGCTGCCGATCGCCTCGAGGATTCGCTCGACCGGAAAGTGCGCGGCGAAACCGGTGACGATCGCCGCCACCGTGACGATCAGCATCGGATTGAAGCGCAGGACGAATCCCGCGACGATGACGAGAACGCCGAGCAACGGATAGAGATTGACTGCCGTGGGGTGCATCGTAGGTCTCCTGGCTGGTCCGGCGGCGGGTGGTGTTCCCGGCCGCCGGTAGGGTGAAAGTCACTGCCGCACGGGCGGCGCGCCCGTAACGCTGCGCGCCGCCCGCTGCGCTCAGGCCGTGCGGCCGTAGCCGCCACCGCCCGGCGTTTCGATCACGAACACGTCGCCCGGATTTACCTGGGCCGTATGGGTCGCGCCGAAGCGCTCGACCTCGCCGCCGGCCCGCTCGATCCAGTTCCGCCCGGGGCGGCCGTTCTCGCCGCCCGCGAGCCCGAACGGCGGCACGCGGCGGCGGTTCGCGAGAATGTTCGCGGTCATCGCGCGCGTGAAGCGGATGCGCCGCACCGCGCCGTCGCCGCCTGCCTGCTGGCCGCCGCCGCCGCTGCCGGCACGGATCGCATGCTGCTCGACGATCACCGGGAAGCGCCATTCGATCACTTCGGGGTCGGTCATCCGCGAGTTCGTCATGTGCGTCTGCACCGCCGACGTGCCCGGATGGCCCAGGCCCGCGCCGGAGCCGCCGGCAATCGTTTCGTAGTACTGCTGGGTGTCGTCGCCGAACGTGAAGTTGTTCATCGTGCCCTGCGAACCGGCCATCACGTTCAGCGCGCCGTACAGCGCGTCGGTGATCGACTGCGACACCTCGACGTTGCCCGCGACGACGGCCGCCGGATAAACCGGATTGAGCATCGAGCCCTGCGGGATCAGGATCTCGATCGGCCGCAGCACGCCTTCGTTCATCGGAATGCTGCCCGCCAGCAGCGTGCGGAACACGTACAGTACCGCGGCCTTGCAGACCGAGCGCGGCGCGTTGAAGTTGCTGCCGCGCTGCTCGCTGGTGCCGTCGAAATCGACGCGCGCGCTGCGCTTTCCATGATCGATCGACACCTTCACGCGAATCACCGCGCCGTCGTCCATCTCGTAGGCGAACTCGCCGTCGGCGAGCGCATCGATCGCGGCGCGCACGGCTTCCTCGGCATTGTCCTGCACGTGGTTCATATACGCGAGCACGACGTCGGCGCCGTAGCGCCCGACCGCGCGCAGCAGCTCGGTCGCGCCGCATTCGCAGGCGGCGATCTGCGCGGTCAGGTCGGCGATGTTCTGGTCGACGTTGCGGCTCGGCCACGGGCCGGCGCCAAACAGCGCACGCACCGCGGGTTCGAGGAAGCGGCCCGCCGCGACGATCTTCACGTTATCGAGCAGCACGCCCTCTTCCTCGATCGTCGTGCTGTTCGGCGGCATCGAGCCCGGCGTGATGCCGCCGACGTCGCCGTGGTGGCCGCGCGCGGCCACGTAGAACAGCAGCGCGTCGTCGGGACCGTAGACCGGCATCACGACCGTGATGTCGGGCAGATGGGTGCCGCCGTTGTACGGCACGTTCAGCATGTAGACGTCGCCGCGCTGCATGTCGTCGGCGTGCTGCCGGATCACGCTCTGCACGCTGTCGCTCATCGAGCCGAGATGCACGGGGATGTGCGGCGCATTCGCAATCAGGCCGCCCGCGCGGTCGAAAATCGCGCACGAGAAATCGAGCCGCTCCTTCATGTTGACCGAATACGAGGTCTTTTCGAGTGTCACGCCCATCTGCTGCGCGATCGACATGAAGATGTTGTTGAAGATCTCCAGATGCACCGGATGGCGCTCGGTCGTGATCGTCTGACGGGCCGCCGCACCGGCGACGGCGTCGTCGGCCTGTTCGAGCCGCAATGTCCCGTCGTCGAGCACGCTCGCGCGCCAGCCCGACTGCAGCACGATCGTCGAGATGTCCTCTGCGATCAGCGCCGGTCCGTCGATCCGCGTGCCGGCCGCGAGGGTCTTGCGCACCCACAGCGGCACCGCCGTGTCGCGTCCGTCGAGGAACATCCGCACCTCGCCCGGCGCCGCGTCGGCCGCGCCGGCCGGCGCGCCGATGCTCGGCTGCGTGCCGGTGCGGCCGACCGCCTCGACGACGATCGATTCGATCACGAGCGGCTTGTCGCTCATCACGAAGCCGTAGCGCTTCTCGTGCAGCGCCTCGAATGCGGCGACCATCGCCTGCGCGTCGCCGCACGGCACTTCGAGCGTCGAGTCGGTGTTCTGGTACTTGAGGCGAACCGCGCGCGCCGTCGCGATCTGCTCGCGCGGCACCCGCTGCGCGAGTACCTGCTGGATTGCCTCGGCTTCGAGTGCTTCGTAATTCTGCAGGATCGTATCGACCGCGCCGGCGTCGAGCGCCGTTTCGACGGCCTTCTCGCGCAGCACGCGCAGATCCGCGAGCCCCATGCCGAACGCGGACAGCACACCCGCGAACGGATGCAGCACGATGCGGCGCGTCCCGAGCGCCTCCGCGACCGCGCACGCATGCTGGCCACCGGCACCGCCGAACGCGCACAGCGCATAACTGGACACGTCGTGGCCGCGTTCGACCGAGATCGTCTTGATCGCCTGTGCCATGCTGTCGACCGCGACCGTCAGGAATCCTTCGGCAACCGCTTCGGGGCTCATCGTCCGGCCGGTCTCGCGCTCGACCTGTTGCGCCAGTTCGGTGAAGCGCCGGCGGACCGTCCCGGCGTCGAGCGGCAGGTTGCCGTCCGGGCCGAATACGTGCGGGAAATGATCGGGCTGCACGCGGCCCAGCATCACGTTGCAGTCGGTCACCGTCAACGGGCCGCCGTTGCGGTAGCTCGCCGGACCGGGCCATGCGCCGGCCGATTCCGGGCCGACCTTGAAGCGGCCGTTCTCGAAGCTGCAGATCGAGCCGCCGCCGGCCGCGACCGTATGGATGTCCATCATCGGCGCGCGCACCCGCACGCCGGCAACCTGTGTCTCGAACACGCGCTCGAATGCGCCGTCGTAGTGCGCGACGTCGGTCGACGTGCCGCCCATGTCGAAGCCGATCACCCGGCTTTCTCCGACCGCCTCGCAGGTCCTCACGGCCCCGACGATGCCGCCTGCCGGGCCCGACAAAATCGCATCCTTGCCGCGGAAATGCTTCGCATCGGCGAGACCGCCGCTCGACTGCATGAACATCAGGCGCACCGAACCGGTCTGCCGCGACACGCGCTCGACATAGTCCTGCAGCACCGGCGACAGATACGCGTCGACCACCGTCGTGTCGCCCCGCCCGACGAGCTTCATCAACGGGCTGACCTGGTGGCTGACGGAGATCTGCCGGAAACCGCATTCACGCGCGATCGCGGCGACGCGCAGTTCGTGTTCGGGGAAGCGGTAGCCGTGCATCAGCACGATCGCGATCGACGTGATGCCGCTCGCGCGCGCCGCTTCGAGCGCGGCGCGAGTGCCGGCCTCGTCGAGCGGTCGCAGTTGCTCGCCATGCGCGCCGACGCGCTCGTCGATCTCGACCACGCGCTCGTACATCTGCGACGGCAGCTCGATATGGCGCGCAAAGATGTCAGGACGCTCCTGGTAGCCGATGCGCAACTGATCCGCGAAACCGCGCGTGATCGCGAGCAGCGTGCGGGCGCCCTTGCGTTCGAGCAGCGCGTTGGTCGCCACGGTCGTGCCCATCTTCACGACTTCGATGAGCTGCTCCGGCAGCGGTTCGTTGGCCGCGAGAGCGAGCAGGTCGCGCATGCCTTGCACGACCGCATCCTCGTAACGCTCTGGATTCTCCGACAGCAGCTTGTGAGTGACGAGTGCACCGTCGGGCCGGCGCGCGACGATGTCCGTGAACGTGCCGCCGCGATCGACCCAGAACTGCCAGCGTCCGTCATCGGCACCCGGCGTCTCGTCGCTCGGCGTATTCTTGTGTTTCTGATTCATCTTCTGCCTATCCTTCGTCGTTCGTCATTCAATTGAACCGGGTCATGCGTACCGGTTCATACATCGGTATGGGCGCGATTGTCGAAGCTCGCGTCGACGAAGTCGAGGCAGAAAATTAAATCGACCTCATAAGAAAATCGCATGTCCGACGAAGCCCCGTCCAGCGGGGCTTTCAGCCGGTTTGAAGAGGGGTGTGCGAAGGTTGTGGCGGTGCTGCCGAGACGCGCTCGACCGTGCGATCGATCATATTGACGATCGTGCGCGGTGGATCGGCGGCGATGGCCGGCGGAAACGACGGAGGATGCGGCACCGCTGCGCCGCATCCTTCGCCGATACTTTCCTGCCCGCCGGCCGATGACTCGCGCACCGGCTACGCGGCGTTCATTTCGTATGCGAGATGCCGAGCCCGTAGACCGTCACGGCGCTGCCGCCCGCCGGGTCCTGGCAGTAGTTGCCGGCCTTGAAGTACATATTGCTGTTGTTGAAGCTCGGGTCTAGCTGGATCGATTTGCTGTGCCCTGCGGCCGTGATGTTGAGCTGACCGTTCGGCTTCATCTGCATGTCGTACGAGAACTTCTCGCCGGGTTTGACGCCGGTCGCGATCGTCACGTTGTGGCGACCCGCGTTCGGCGAGTTCGAGTCCATCACGCTCGCGACGATGTTGCCCTTGTCGTAGTGCAGCTCGACAGGCGGACGCGGCTTGCCGCTCGACACTTGCTGGTGGATCTGGCCGAACACGACATCGCCGTCGGGCGGCAGCTTATCGATCGAGACCGTTCCGCTGAGGGTCGACGTGCCGCTTGACATCTTCCAGGTGCCATTTTCCGCGAGTTCGGAGCGCGGGAAATTCGAATTCGCGGTGTGTGCACCTCCGCCCGACGGCACCGTCAGCGTGATCGAGCCGTTGCCGTTGTGCTGGAAATACTGGCTGTTGTAATTGCCGAGCTGGCCGCCGCTGATCGTATCCACGTGGCCGTTGCTGCCGCTCGGCAATTGCAGGCTGCCGAAGCCCGACAGGTCGACCGAAGACGGTCCACCGACCGCTCCGTTCGTGCTGCTCGGCGATGCCGCGCCTACCGACGGGGTACTGGCCGGAGGTGTACCTCCGGAGCCTGCGCTCGCGGGCGCAGGCGGCGCAAAACCGCCGCCGGAAGGTGCGGGAACCGACGGCGCACCGGCACCGCCGACCGCAGGCGTACCGCCACCACCACCGCTGCTGCCGTTCTGGTTCTGGTACGTCTGGTTCAGGATCTGCAGGATTTCCTGCAGCAATTCCAACATCAGCTGCTCCTGGCCAGCATTGCCGGCGCCGAAGCTGCCTGTATCCAGACCATTCAGCGAACCGGCCTGGTACGGGTTCTGAATCGCCAGATTGGACATGGTCGACACTCCAAGAATTGAGTCCGTTTGAGAAGCACCGTTCGCGTGATCGCCCGTGAGGGCTTATAACGGTCTGTAAGCCACGATCACTGTATGCGGAGCGCCGGAGCATTCCGGCTCGCATCCGAAGTTTCGTCGCGTGGGGCGAAATGAATGGTTGGGGGGTGCGGCGGGAGGGGGATCGCACCTGTACAACGTGCAGCCGTATTACAACATCGACGCGTCGAGACTTGTGCGACACACACGGCATCGCTGATGATGGAGCAGCCGGCAGACATCATCAGCGCAGCGATCGACGAGGTCACCGCGCGCGATATCGAGTTGCCGACGTTCTCGACGCTCGACCGGCTGACCGAACAGATCCGCGCCCGAAGTCGTCCCGACTTTATGCTACTCGCAAGCTACACGGAAAATTTCGAATAAGGACTGTATTTTTCGAAATAATCGAATGTTCCAAGAAAAGCACGCTCCGCGCTTGCATTGAGAGCTTCTCTGGTAGGCTGATCGGAAAAATCGTTAATATAGGCATCAATGTCCACGACGAAATTGTCGAACTCCCGCACCTTCTCTGGATCGCTGGACTCAGTGTTTGTCGGGATGGCAGTTCTGGTCATTTCGCTAAATTCGCGCCTCCTCCCCAACATTCCAAAGTCGATGCCGAGCTCCGCACGTGCCTTGTTGACGACAAAAAAAACTTCATTCAATGAATGGCCGCCATCGTAGACCAGAAACATAGCGAATCCGAGAAGCGCATGCTTGGGATCAAGGTCTGGATTTTCGCTCAGCAGATCGCGCAGCATATATTGCAGAACATTGACTGACCCGGAAAAACTGCTGGCGTAAGGAATTCCATGCGTCAAAGCGTGTCGTACCGCCGCGTGTGGCGTGCGCTCGAGGTTTAGCGGATTCTGCGCATTCGCGGGCCGAACGCTCGGAACCATCCAGGGCGCGGTTATGGCGGCCGGTTGAAACCCTAACGTTAGTCCGCCATCGGCCCTATCCGGCAGCCCTCCCTTTATCTTTCTACGTCCTTGACGGGCGGTCGTGCTCACATGCTGAGCGTCCGCATCCCGCATCCATCCTACTGAGGTGGGGTACATTTCCTTTAACGCGTCGATCCACTTCACAAGAACATATGGAACAGATATGCAATCGATTCCGTCAACAAGCTTTTTACGGAAAAAGCTTGCAAGTTCAGCCTTGAGAAGTGCCGGATCATCGGTAACGCACATTTTCCGCAGAATCGGAGCTTTCCCATACCAGAATCTTTCCTGCTTCCTGAGTTTCCTGCGCAATTCCGTCAGCGCCGCTTGCATATGCGACCCGCCAGAGAGTCCTTCGAGACGGTTTGCCATGGCCATGCAAATCTTCTGCATAGCAACACGGACGCCGGCTGGAGGACTGTTTACAAGCTCCGCCATCATTTTCGACTCGAAAACCCGTGCATAATTATTCCCGAGCAAAAGCGGGTAAAAGTCATCAACGGAGTTCGATCGCGAGAGTTGACTTCGCAATGTCTTCACCTGGCTAGACAAAGCAGTTAGCCTTCCGCTGTCGAGTCGCCGCGCTGCATCCAATAGAAATTCATCGGATGCCTCGGTAGTGAATGAATACTGCATCCATCCTCTTTTTGCCTCACTCATCAGCCGGTCGATCAGTGCCTGGGCCGTTTGATTGTCGGGCTTCTCGCGATGCAATGCATACATGAAGTTCATCATGCAATGATCTGGAGTACGTGGAGCCTCCCGTGCGGCATGCGACGGGCCGCTCTTTGCCACAACCCAGCTCTTGCTGCGCATCGATATCTCGTGCAACGCCGCGCCGAGGTTGGATTGACTCTTCCATGCCTGCGCAAGCGCCCAAAGGGCCTTTTCAAGGTTAGTGGCGTTGTCCAAGGTACACTCCCCACTACAGGTATCAAGCAATGTCTCGCAACTTTCTCTAATGTGCCTGTTGTTTCTATCGCGAGATAAAACCTCATTTGCAAGGTCGCGTGCTCTACTGAAAAGTGCTACAGGATCACTCGCAGACGCTTGGGATTCATGCGCCAGTTGTTCGATCCGTCTGGTAGTTTCATGATGCTGCTGCGCCAACTTGCCGATCAGATCTCCGATCATCTGCATCAGTCCGGCATTGCTCAATACATCGGGATACGAGTTGCCCGACACGTCAAAAGGATCTTTTGGGAATAACTGGCAGAAACTCGATATCAATGCCGTCTTTTGAATGTCGCTCATCTGGTCGACGATTGCCTCAGCCTCTTCCCGAAAGCTGTTCAATGCATCCGGAGTCGCATTCGTCATACTATCGAGAACCGAGAGGACGATCCCGGATTGAATGCCATTCAGTTTGATGGAAACGAGTTTATCGGCCACATTGGGCGGCAGATCATTCGCCTTTCCCATGCTTTTAGCTGCCGGCTCATCGGCTGCGGCACAGTGGTTGTTTCGCACAGCCTGATCGGAAGGTGCCGTCGGCTTTGCGCGAACACCCAGACTCCGAGCAACCGTTCGCCGGCTCGTTTGCTCGCCTTGCAGGTCTCGGCGCTGAGACATGGAGGACAATCCCGTCAGCAGAGAATACCGCTGAGATGAAAGAGAAGCCGAACGGCTTTCTTGTGTATCTGCTTCTCCCGAAAGTTTCACCTCCATCTGCAATAGTGCTGACGAGGGGAGACCGGGCGTATCGGTGTCGGCTGGCGACTGGGCGTAATTCGAGCGATCAGTTGAAGATGGAATCATGCGAGCGCGTTTTTTCAGAATGCACTGGAGATATGGCGAATGAACGACGATGTGATGTTCCCCGCCTCGCCATCAGGAAAAATCTATGGATGCACCTGGTAGGCTCGAAGATCATCGTGTGAATCGACACTGATGGTTTCGCTCAACGATCGATCCAGTCTGTGTATATTTGCACTGTGTTCGGCGACAGTGATTCCCGGAACGTCATCATAGAGTTCATCATCGCGCTTCTTTGTGATGGCCAGGAACTGACCATTGGTTTGCTGTTGCCTCTCGAGAATGATCTGGTCAATCGTCATTCCCGACGAGAGCTTTTCGACCAGATGATCGACGGTGAACGATTTTGCCTGATCGAATGGATGAAAACCCGTACCCAATCGAATATGCATATGTAAGGTGGTGTAGTGGTCAACTGATTCCGGACACTGCGTTAAGTTTTTCTTCCGCGACAGCCGGCGCCAGTCCGTCATTGAACTGATGCGGCCGTATCCAGTTGTACCTATGCATCAGGTAGTGACTGATA
>Ga0153988_1000383_pt1 | contig 11507 bp, 10 predicted proteins | sample TSNC072MetaG_FD_104742 | JGI IMG/M metagenome (GOLD analysis project Ga0153988, IMG submission 104742) | Attine ant fungus gardens microbial communities from North Carolina, USA - TSNC072 MetaG | ecosystem: Host-associated > Fungi > Mycelium > Unclassified | place: USA: North Carolina, Jones...
CGGCAGTTTCGCGCGGCACAGCGTGACCAGTTCCGCGGTCTCGATCTTCATGCCCGGATGCGGCACCACGAAGCACACGGGCTCCTGTCCGTAGATCGGATCGGGCACGCCGACCGCCACCGCGTCCTGCACGGCGGGATGTTCGAGCAGCAGGTCCTCGATTTCCTGCGGCAGCACCTTCACGCCGCCGCGAATGATCAGATCGTCCATGCGGCCCGAGACGACCACGAAGCCTTGCGTGTCGATGCTCGCGACGTCGCGCGTGGCGAGCGGCGCGCCGCGGATCGGCTCGATCCGGTGCGCGTCGTTCAACAGGCCGAGCGCGAGTTTCTCGCCCGCGACGACCACTTGGCCCGGCGTGCCGGGCGCGCATGGCGCGCCGTTCGGGTCGACGACCGAGAAGCCGATATGCTCGACCGGATAGCCGACTGTGCCGAACTTGCGGCGCGTATAGCGGTTGCCGCACATCCATCCCGCTTCCGACGACCCGTACAGGTTCAGCACGCGAATCCCGTAGTGCGCCTCGAAGCGCGCCCATTGCACGGTCGACAGCGGCGCGGTGCTGCAGGTGATCGCGCGCAGCGAATCGAGCTTGCCGCCCTCGATGTCGACCGGCGCTTCGAGCAGCAGGTTCAGCACGGTCGGCACGCCGGCGCTGACGCTCACGCGATGCGCGGCGATCCACTGCGCGAAGCGGCTGCGCGAGAAGCTGCGCGCGACGCACAGCGTCGAGCCGAGTTGCAGGAACGGGATCAGGCTCAGGATCTGCGCGGAGTACCAGTCGAACGAGCGGTATTCGAGCGTGCGGTCGTCGGCCGTGAGCGCGAGCAGGTCGATGGTGTCGAGGCCGTTGTACCAGTAGCTCGCATGATCGTAGACGACGACCTTCGGCACGCCGGTGGTGCCGGACGTGCAGCACATCGCGGCGATTTCGTCGATGCCGCCGGGTTCGTCGGCATCGGGTAGCGGCGCATTGCCGTCGTGATGGTTCGAGGTCGTGGCGAGGGGAGTGGCCACGAAGCGCAGTTGCGCTCGCGGCTTGTTCACATTCGGAGCCACATCCGCTTCCGCATCCGCATTCTCGGGCCATGCGCCAAAGCGCACGATGCGCGCGCCGCTCGTGGGCAGGATGGTTTCGTCCGCGTGCCCGGCAATCAGCACGAACGCGGGATCGATACGGTCGAACACGCGCTGTGCGCCGTGCGCGCCGAGGAACGCGACATCGAGAGGACAGACGATTGCGCGCAGCCGCCACAGTGCGAGCCACAGCAGCAGCTTCTCGATGCCCTCGCTGCCGGCCAGCACCACGCGCGCGCCGCGTGTGACGTTTTCGCGCTGCAACTGGCGCGCGAGCGCATCGACATATTGCGCGAGTTCGGTGAAGTCGATCGACAGATTGCGCTCGACGTCGACGAGCGCTGTCTTGTGCGGCGTGCGCTGCCGGTGCGCGTCGAGCAGCGCGCCGACGCGCGCGAACGGCAACGCGACGGTCATGCGGTATCGGTGCGCGCAGGACGGGCCGCCGCCGGTTCGGCGAGCGTGTCGAGCGCCCATTCGCGGAACAGCTCGACTTTCTTGAGCTTGGCCTTGTCGACTGGCGACGCGATGAAATAGGCCGAGTTCGATTGCACGCGCAAGTCGAACGGCGCGACCAGCGCGCCGCTCGCGAGATCGGCATCGACGAGCGGCGAGCGGCCGATCGCGAGTCCGACGCCATTGACGGCCGCCGCGAGCGAAGTCAGTTGCAGATGGAACACCGCTTCGCCCGCGAACTCGACGGGCTCGCGCACGGCCGCTTCGAGCCAGGTGGGCCAGTCGTCCTGGTACATCGAATAGAAGTAGGTGCGGATCTGCCGGAAGCGCGCAAGACCCTCGGCAATCGTATCGAACGGTCCGACTTCCGCGAGCGCACCCGGCGCGCATACGGGGAAGAACGTCTCGCCGTGCAGCCGGTCGGCACGCACCGAAGCCCAGCGTCCCGAGCCATAGCGGATCGCGACGTCGTAGCTGTTGCGCTTGAATTCGTCGAAGTTCGAACTGGTCGCGAGGTGCACCGTGATGTCCGGATGCCGGCGCTGGAAGTCGGGCAGCTTCGGAATCAGGCACTTGATCGCGTAGGTCGGCAGGCTCGCGACCGTTAGCACTGCGCTCGGTTTTTTCTTGCGCGCGCGGTCGGTGGCCATCGACAGCAGATTGATCGCCTCGTGTACCGACTGCAGGTATTCGCGGGCCGCCGGTGTGAGCGAGAGCACGTTGCGACGGCGTACGAACAGTTTGATGTCGAGCCGCTCTTCGAGCGTCTTGATCTGATGGCTAATCGCGGTTTGTGTGAGTTCCAGCTCTTGCGCCGCGCGCGTGAAACTGAGGTGCCGCGATGCGGCTTCGAACGCGAGCAGGCTCTGCAGGGATGGGATGTACGGTCTCATGCGATGTCAGGCCGGATCACGTGCGGAAGGTCGGATTATAGTCGGTTTGAGATTAACGCACGTAGCGGGCGCAAGCACAAGACAGGGTGCGAAGACAGCGTGCGCGCGCCGCGGCGAAGCCGCCTCGCGAGGGGGATAATCGCACGCGGCAGAGCATGAAAGAAACTCATCCCCTCTATGAAAGAGGATCGTTTGCACGATGCGCATCGATGCTGCAATGTTGCGCCTACGATGCCGCGCTTGAGCCACTTTCACGCGGATGACACCCACAGAACCGGTATCAGCGAGACCAAGGAGACAACACCGTGAGTCAGACGGCGAAAGCCCATTCACTGGACCTGCGCGCATGGCTCGACGAGGCGCGCGCGCTCGGCGAATTGAAGGAAGTATCGGGCGCGGACTGGAACCTCGAACTGGGCGCGATCAGCGAGCTGAACGTGAAGAAGGAGCGCCCGAGCGCGCTGCTCTTCGACGATATCCCAGGCTATCCCAAGGGTTTTCGCGTAGCGACCTGCACGACCGCAAGCCCGGCGCGCCTCGCGTCGATCCTGCGTCTCGCCGGCGGCGACTCGCACAAGGCGCTCGTGCAGACGCTGCGCGGCAAGCCGAAGCAATGGCAAAGCCAGGCCGAGGGGTACGACCCGGTCGTCGTGAGCGACGGCGCGGTGTTCGAGAACGTGCAAAGCGGTGACGACGTCGACCTGTTTTCGTTTCCGTCGCCGCTGTGGCATGAGAAGGACGGCGGTCGTTATATCGGCACCGGCTGCATGGTCGTCACGAAAGACCTCGACTCCGACTGGATCAACGTCGGCACTTATCGTGTGATGATTCACGACCGCAATCACGTCGGCCTCGACATGATTCCGGGCAAGCACGGCGCGATTCAATACGACAAACATATGAAGGCGGGCAAACCGTTTCCGGTCGCGATCGTGATCGGCTGCGATCCGCTCGGCTATCTCGTGTCGGGCATCGAAGTGCCGTTCGGCATGTGCGAGCTGAACTACATCGGCGCGATTCTCGGCAAGCCGGTCGAAGTCGTGAACGGCCAGCTGACCGGGCTGCCGTTCCCGAGCGCCTCGGAGATCGTGATCGAAGGCTACGCGCATCCGGGCGACGAGCGTATCGAGGGGCCGTTCGGCGAATTCCACGGCTATTACCCGGGCAAGGCGGAGACCGCACCGGTCGTCACGATCGAGCGGATTTACTACCGCAACCAGCCGATCATCATGGGCAGCCCGCCGGCCAAACCGCCCAACGACTACTCGTACTCGAAGGCGGTGATGCGCTCGGCGCTGCTTGTCGACGCGCTGCAGGCCGCTGGCGTGCCCGACGTCGAGGGCGTGTGGGCGCACGAGATCGGCGGCGCGCGCATGTTCAACGTCGTGTCGATCCGCCAGCGCTATGCGGGCCACGCGCGCCAGGCCGGGCACATCCTGAACCAGTGCGGCGTCGGCGCGTATATGTCGCGCTACACGATCGTGGTCGACGAGGACATCGATCCGTCGAATCTGCAGGAAGTGATGTGGGCCGTCGCGACGCGCTCCGATCCGGACCTCGACATCGACATCATCAAGCGGGGCATGGGTTCGAAGAACGATCCGATGTCGATCGCGTATCCGTACAAGGCACCGTTCAATTCGAAGGCGATCATCGACGCCTGCCGTCCGTACGACTTCATCAAGGAGTTTCCCGAAGTGGCCGAGGCGAGCAAGGAGCTGCAGGAAAAGGTCCGCGAAAAATGGCGGCACGTGCTCGACTGAGCATGCGCGAGCCGCAATGAACGAGGCGCCGGGAGCCGGCGCCGCCACCACCCGTCATACCGGTTCTCCCGTATCGCGCCCATGAGGCCGGCGAGAGAGCCTGTCGTCCGCAGTACAAGGAGATTTGCAATGGAACTGACCGGCGAACGCATTTTGCCGCTGCCGCGCGAGCGCGTCTGGGACGCATTGAACGACCCCGAGATACTGAAGGTATCGGTGCCCGGCTGCGAGTCGCTCGAACGCGTCGACGACACGCACTACAAGGTCGTGATGGCCGCGGCCGTCGGGCCCGTGAAGGCGCGCTTCAACGGCAAGCTGACGCTCACCGATCTGCGCGCGCCGGAAGCCTATTCGCTGAGCTTCGAGGGCTCGGGCGGCGCGGCCGGCTTCGGCAAGGGTACCGCGCAGGTCGAGCTGGCGCCGGAAGGCAGCGGCACGAAGCTCGTGTATCGCGCGAACGCGCAGGTGGGCGGCCGGCTCGCGCAGGTCGGCGCGCGGCTGATCGACGGCGTCGCGAAGAAGATGGCCGAAGAGTTCTTCGGGCGCTTCACCGAAGCGCTCGCACCGGAGATGCCGGCCGGGGCCGCGGTTGACGACGCTGCCGACGGGGTAGCCGCCGGAGCGGCGCAAGGCGCCACGCCGCATGCGGCCGGCACGGCCGCGGTCGCGTCGAGTGCGCGTGCGGCGGGTGGCGGCAACAAGCTGTGGCTGTGGGCGACGCTCGGCGTGGTGGTGGCCGTGGCCCTCGTGTACGCCTTCCATTGACGCACTCTTCACCGGCGAGTCCTCGATGCACGATCTGACTTCATCCGGGCGCTCACGCAATAGGGCGAGCCGCCGCATCGTCGTCGGCATTAGCGGCGCATCGGGGGCGATCTATGGTGTGCGATTGCTCGCGATGCTGCGCGCGGCGAACGTCGAGTCGCACCTGGTCGCGAGCCGCTCGGCCCAGATCACGCTCGCCGACGAACTCGGCATGACGCTCGCCGACGTGAAGAAGCTCGCCGACGTGCATTACCCCAATGCCGATATCGGCGCGGCGATCGCGAGCGGTTCGTTTCGCGTCGACGGGATGGTCGTCGCGCCGTGCTCGATCAAGACGCTTTCGGAGATCGCGACCGGCTGCACGAGTTCGCTGCTGTCGCGCTCGGCCGACGTGATGCTGAAGGAGCGCCGCCGTCTCGTGCTGATGGTGCGCGAAACGCCGCTGCACGCGGGGCATATCCGCAGCATGGGCGCCGTGACCGAGGCCGGCGCGATCGTCTATCCGCCGGTGCCCGCGTTCTATGCGAAGCCGGCGTCGCTCGAGCAGATGGTCGATCAGACGCTCGGCCGCGTGCTCGACCTGTTCGATATCGACACCGAAGCGGTGCGCCGCTGGCAGGGTCTTGCCGATTCGTTCGCGGGCGCGCGTGGCGGCGAGGCCGACTGAGCGCCGGGATAAGCGCGGGCACGAGCGACGACGCAAGCGACGGATTCGGTCCGCCACTCAACCGAGACAGCAGAACAACGATTACTGGAGACACAGATGCGGGACAGCAGAGTCTTAAACGCGCAGGCAGGCTCAGGGCCCACGCCGCGCGACAACATGGCCGGCGGCGTGGATGCGGCCGCCGCCGCATCCGGCCAGCAGGCGGCCGAACTGCTGGCGCGCATCGAAAGCGTGCCGTTTTCGCGCTGGCATACGAAGGCGCGCGTCGTGATCGGCAGTTCGACGTTCTTCGATGCGTTCGACGCGCTGTCGCTCGCGTTCGTGCTGCCGGTGCTAGTCGGCCTGTGGCAGATCAAGCCGCTGCAAATCGGTTTCCTGATCGGTGCGAGCTACATCGGCCAGTTCATCGGTGCGCTCGTGTTCGGTTGGTACGCCGAGCGCTCCGGCCGGATTCGCAGCGCGACGGTTTCGATCGCGATCATGTCGGTGATGAGCCTCGGCTGCGCACTGTCCGGCAACATTCCGATGCTGCTCGCGTGCCGCTTCATCCAGGGCATCGGCGTCGGCGGACAGATGCCGGTTGCGGCGACGTACATCAGCGAACTGTCGAATGCGCACGGTCGAGGCAAATACTTTCTGCTCTACGAAATGCTTTTCCCGGTCGGCCTGATGGCGGCGGGGCAGCTCGGCGCCTGGCTCGTGCCGGCGGTCGGCTGGAAGGTGATGTTCTGGATCGGCGCGGTGCCGGGCCTCATGATCGCGGTCCTCGTGTCACGGTTGCCGGAGTCGCCGCGCTGGCTGATCGGCAAGGGGCGTTACGCCGAAGCCGAAGTGGTCGTGCGCAGCATGGAAGCGAGCACGCCGCGCCGCATTCTGGCGGCGGGCGGCCCGAAGGTGAGCGCGGCGAAGCTCGCGGTGGCGAGCAGGAAGGCCGGCTGGCGCGAACTGCTTTCGCCGTTCTATCGCGGCCGCACGCTGATCGTGTGGGTGCTGTGGGCGACCGCGTTCTTCATTGCGAACAGCTTGAACAACTGGCTGCCGACGCTTTACCGCACGGTCTATCAGTTGCCGCTGCAATCGGCCTTGCGCGCGGCGTCGATGACCAACATCGCCCAGGTCGTGCTGCTGCTCGTGTGCGCTTACTCGATCGACCGCATCGGCCGCCGCAACTGGACGCTCGCGGCGTTCTGCGCGGGCGGCGCGCTGTCGGTCGCACTGGGCCTGTTCGCCGCGCACAGCGTGTGGGGCGTGATGGTGATGGGCACGCTCACTTACGGGCTGATCGGCTCGATCAACGCGGTGCTCTATCTGTACACGCCCGAGGTCTATCCGACCCGGATGCGCGCGACCGGCACCGGCCTCGCGACGTCGTGGCTGAGGCTCGCGTCGGCGGTGGGGCCGACGCTCGTCGGTCTGCTCGTGCATACCGAGGGCACCGGTTCGGTATTCCTGATGTTCGCGGCAGTGAGCGCGGTCGGCGCCCTGGCCGCGACGGGCATGATCGAAACGCGCGAGCGCAGCCTCGAAGAGATCGCGCCCTGATCTGATTTGATCTGAGCGCGCGCGTCTGGCGACTCTGCTGCATCGGCGCCGCCATTTCGCGCGGCGCTCGCAATACCTCAAAAAAAGAATCTGCCCGCCCCGTTGCCGCGACGGGGCGCGGCGGCGCGCGCTCGCGCGCAACCCCGGCGGCGATGCCATGACATCGTCCGCCGATGCACAACAACGATCTGGAGACTCTCGCGATGACAAGGAAGAACGGCAGCCGGTTGGCGACGTATGCGCGCATGGCGCTCGGCATGGGTTTATTGACGGGGGGCGCGGCCTATGCGCAATCGTCGGTACAGCTGTACGGGATCGTCGGCACGTATGTCGGCAGCGTCAAGCACAGCAGCGGGCCTGCCGCCGCGGTCACGCTGGGCGGCGGCGGTCTGACGACGTCGTTCTGGGGCCTGCGCGGCTCCGAGGATATCGGCGGCGGCAACTCGGTGGAGTTCGCACTCGAAAGCTTCTTCCAGCCGAACACCGGCGCGATGGGCCGCACGCCGGCCGATCCTTTCCTGTCCCGCAACGCGTACGTCGGCGTGTCGACGCACTACGGCAAATTGTGGCTGGGCCGGCAGACGAACCCGACGTACATCAACATGCAGTTGCTGAACCCGTTCGGCGCGTCGGTGGTGTTCTCGCCGATCGTTCTGCAGACCTTCGTGGCGACGTTCAACAACACGGTGATTGGCGATACCGTGTGGGACAACGCCGCGCAATACCAGACGCCGAATCTGGCGGGGCTTACCGCATCGGCGATCTATGGGTTCGGCGGCGTCGCGGGCGCGAACGGCATCGCGAATCTCGGCTTGCACGCGAAGTACGTGAACGGGCCGTTCCTCGCGGCGGTGTCGTTGCAGCGCGTGCGAACGCCGGTTACCGCGCCGGTGTCCGAGCAGGAGATGTGGATGGGCGGCATGACGTATAACTTCAACGTCGCGAAAGTCTATGCGCTGGCCGAAGGGGCGCAGACCTACGGCAAGCCGGCGAGCGCGCACACGTACATGTTGGGTCTGTCGGCGCCGGTCGGCGTGGGCTCGGTGCTCGCCGAATGGGCGCGCACGACGCGCAGCGCGCCGCTCAACGTGCATACGATGCGCAACACGGGCTCGATCGCCTACGACTACCCGCTGTCGAAGCGCACCGACGTGTATCTCGTGGGCATGTACGACAAGACGAGCGGCTACGGTTCGGCGACGACGACGGCATTGGGCTTGCGGCACTCGTTCTGAGCGGGCTATCGTGCTGATTCAGGGACTTCGAACTCACGGAGCAAATATGACAATCGATCAGAGCGTGGTGTCATCTTTCACGCCTACGGGGAAGGTGCGCGCGTCGATCAATCTCGGCAATCCGATACTCGCGAACAAGGACCCGGTGTCCGGCGAACCGGTGGGCGTATCGGTCGATCTGGCGCGTGCGTTTGCAAAGCGCCTGAATGTCGAACTGGAACTGGTGGTGTTCGATGCGGCCGGCAAGTCGGTGCAGGCGGTCAGCGACGGGCAGGCCGACTTCGGTTTCTTCGCGATCGATCCGCTGCGTGGCGAGAAGATCGCGTTTACCGCGCCGTATGTGCTGATCGAAGGCTATTACCTCGTGCGCGACGATTCGCCGATTCGCTCGAACGAAGAGGTGGATCGCGCGCATAACCGCGTGGTGGTCGGCAAGGGCAGTGCGTACGATCTGTTTCTGACGCGTGCGTTGAAGGAAGCGCGGATCGTGCGCGCGCCCACTTCGCCGACTGTGGTGCAGACGTTCGTCGAAGAGCAGGCGGAAGTGGCGGCGGGCGTGAAGCAGCAACTCGAAGCGGATGCGCGGCAAGTGGCCGGACTGCGTTTGCTCGGCGAGAGATTTATGGTGATCCAGCAGGCGATGGGTGTGCCGAAGAGTCGCGGCGAGGGCGCTGCCCAAGCATTGAGTGAGTTCGTCGAGGAGATGAAGGCGTCGGGTTTTGTGGCCGAAGCGCTGGCGCGGCATCGGATCGATGGGGCATCGGTGGCGCCGTTGGCGGGGTGATGTGGGGCGCCTGCTGTTGTTGCTGCTGTGATTGGTGGCAGCAGGCGTATCAATTGCGGCGTATCGGTGGGGTTTTTATCGTCTCATGCGGTAGTGTTGCCAAAGTCTTATCAGGATCGAGTACGCCATGATGGTGACGATCAGGTCGATGAGCATCATGGAGAGGATGTAGAACAGTTCGTAATCGGCAACGCCGAATGCTTCCGAGATCACGATTAGATAATGTTGCTGTTGCAATGTCATTGGAAGCGGATAGGTGTGGACATACCGACCGGCCAAAAGAAACAATCCGCAGAACAGCAGTACCTTGGTGGCTTTACGGACAAGTTTTGCCATTTACAATTACCTTGATCCAGTCATGTAGCGCGTTGACTACGAGCCAACGCTCTATGTGACGGAGCTCTTTATTCCTTCATGCGATAGCGGCGCCAAAGTCTTATCAGGATCGTGTACACCATGATGGTAACGAGCAGGTCGATGAGCATCATGGCGAGGATATAGAACAGTTCGGTATCGGCAACGCCGAACGCGTCCGAGATCACGATCAGTTCTTGTTGCTGCTGCAACGTCATTGGAATCGGATAAGTATGGACGTAGCGGATCGCTAAAAAATACAAGCCGCAGAACAGTAGTACTTTGGCGGTTTTACAGACAAGTGTTGCCATTTGCAATTACTTTGATCCAGTCGCATAGCGCGCTGGCCGCGAGCCGACGCGCTATGTGACGGAGCTTTTTATTCCTTCATGCGATAGCGCCGCCAAAGTCTCATCAAGATCGTGTACACCATGATGGTAACGATCAGGTCGATAAGCATCATGGCCAGGATATAGAACAGCTCGTAGTCGGCAACTCTGAATGCGTCTGAGATCACGATTAAATAATGTTGCTGTTGCAATGTCATTGGCATCGGGTAGGTGTGAATGTACCGGATTGCTAAGAAATACAAGGCAAAGAACAGCAGTATCTTAGCGACTTTACGGACAAGTGTTGCCATTTGCAATGACCTCGATCCAACCATATGCATGCATGTCTGAGTTGCCAACCCGGATAGTTCCAGTTCGCAGCAGCGCTTGACAAAGATTGTGAAAGTCCACTCCGCTTTGTAGCGTAATGCACCCGAACGAATGTCCACCGCCCCCGGAAGGATGTAACCGGAAATTGCCGCGCTTTATACCGTTTACCCAAGTCCAGTCATCGATCACGTTGTCATTGCGGTACAGCGCGAACCAATCGGTATGGTGAGTTGGAGTGCCAATAGCAGAGTTCCACGAGTCTTTGAGATAGGCCTCTGCTCTCGAACCGAGACCACCACCAGGCCGATCGACGATCCAATACTTCCCGGCGGGCAAGGGCCCTTTATCGACTACAGCAGTGCAACCACCTCGATTGCGATAGATTTCATCGCCCGAGAACGCTGGAAACGACCCGATACCCTTCATGTCCAGATATAAAACCGGCTTGTTATCAACAACGAATTTTCCCTGTAACGGCATAGATTCCTCGAAAGTGGCGATCGCTCCATCAGTGAAGGCGAGCCTTGTCTGAAGGAAGCGTTCGCTACGCTGCCACAGTGATGCAGGGTCGTGAAGGGACGCAAGTCAAGGAAAGATACGAATTAACAATAATTAAAGACTGCGTAGCAAATATCACAAAGATACCAGGCGTATCTTGAAATTAACTGGAGCGTTGCTTCACTGTTTTTCTGGATCAGTTAGAAAGCCGAAGGGGAGTCAATTGTCTCCGCTTTCAGAGTTGTCTGATTCCAATGAGCATCTTTTTTCTAATCATAGCTTCCAGCGTGTGTCCGCATGTGATGTGGGTACATGTATGACGCATGCAAGGAACGACGGTTGATCTCAGTGAAGACTTGGGGGTGTTATGGCAGATACAGTTGAATTTGATATCAGAGAAAATATTGCGAAATAGTATGCGAAAACGCAATTACATCGCGCTCGTCATGGGTCTAGCCCTATTGATTGGAGCGGTATCGGAAATCAGATCGAATCTGGATTTCATTCGAACGTCGACTACAACCCAAGGCAAGGTTATCCGACTGAACCACGGCGAACGACATCCCGAGATCGCCTTTGCGACACGGAGCGGCAGGTAAATTACATTTCCCGCAAGTTTTATTTCCGCAGATGTCGGCGATTCCGTTGCGGTTCGCTACGACCCGGCTCTGCCACGAGAAACGGCACGAATTGACCGATTCGCCGGCATCTGGTTCGAGGCGATCATGTTGAGTACCCTCGCGATTGCATTTCTTTATGCAGGCTGGACATGGCAGGAATTCAGGGGGCGCTATGGGTAACCCTGCTAATATCC
>Ga0153988_1000384_pt1 | contig 11480 bp, 18 predicted proteins | sample TSNC072MetaG_FD_104742 | JGI IMG/M metagenome (GOLD analysis project Ga0153988, IMG submission 104742) | Attine ant fungus gardens microbial communities from North Carolina, USA - TSNC072 MetaG | ecosystem: Host-associated > Fungi > Mycelium > Unclassified | place: USA: North Carolina, Jones...
AATTTATTTGAATTTATTTGAATTTTATGGAATTTTTCAAGAGAGTGTGTGAAGAAAGCTGCTTGGTCAGTTCTGAGTCAGCAGGCATCATCCCACGTTCGGTCTCGCGTACATAGTAGATTCTGAATATTTGATTTAACCATAGTGGTAGTTAGAGGGAAAGAAGAGATTGTTTCTAACTATCTTGTAGGTAGATTAACCCAGTATATCTGGAATTCCTTTCTCTCTCATGCCTGTGATATAGATATTGGCATGGAGCAAGGCTCTGCTTTCTTTTCTATTCTTTTAGTGCTCTATATTATGCCTCTTCTTCACCTCTTTGAATGTCGAGCTCAGGCTCTTAACTTAGATACTTCTACTCTCTCTTATATAGACAATGGTCTCTTGGTCTCCCAGGAAAGAACATATAACAAAACCTTGCCAGAGCTTACTAGTAGTTATAGTATAGTTTCAGACTTGATGGCGTCCTTTGGCTTGGTCATGGAATATAACAAGTCAGAGATCTATCACTTTTTCAGAGCATATAACAACTCCAATCCCAAGCTAGATCTTTCTGCAATTGGCACTTCTATTCTCAAACCCAAGACTTACTGGTGATAGTTGGGCTTCTATTTCAATTGATGGCACTTCTTCAAGGAACATATTTGGTGCTATTCTACCAAGGTACTAACCACTGTCAAGACTATGGGCATGCTTAGCAACTCCTCTCAAGGTCTCCTACCTTTACAAAAGTGACTTCTCTATTGGTCCTGTATTATTCCTATTGCCACTTATGGCTTTTGTCTCTGGTACTTTTCTAGAGCACCCACCAAGGTACAGGTTTCTTTTCTGGTAACCATGCAATACAAGGCTGCTCTCTGGATTCTGGGTACATTTTATACTTCTCTAACTAGTGAAATTGAGGCTCTAGCAGGTCTTATTCCCATTCATCTCCATCTCAAGAAGCTGGCCAAGCAATCCTGTTTTAGGACTGCTATGCTTTCTTCTCAACATGTACTACTCTTTTTTCTTAGTGCTCACAACTCCAAGAGTGCTCAACCTCATCCACAGTCCCTTGCTCTTCTTACTGATACACAGAGTGCTCAGTTGAGAAGCCCTCTTCTTGATACTAAAGTATTACTTCTTAATCTTACAGAATACTTTGATTCACTCCACCCTGAGATATGCCTAGGATGCAGGTTGTTGGATAACTTTCCTGATTATGTCTCTTTCCATCCCTATGACTGCTCCAATAGGTGCACTCACAAACTCCAGTTCAATACTCTTGACTATCTTTATTATGAAGCCTCCTCTAATCCATCAACTCTTGTAGTCGCCACTGATGCAAGTGTCATTCCTCCCAGGAACATACAAGTTGTTTCAGTTGCCCATTTTTGGAAACTTGGAGAATAGGTGTCGTTATTCAAGGTATCTGTAGGACGAGCCATAGCTCTAGATATAGAGTTGTTTTCTATTTGACTTAGTGTTGTTAAGGCCACTTTCTTTGACATCAAGCACATTGTTATCATCACTGACTCTCTTACTGCAGCTAGAAGAGCAGTTGATGTTTCTATTTATTCAGACCAAGCCCACTCCCTTGCCATTATCCAACTCCTTAGGGGTTTCTTTACCAATTATCCTGATCGCTCCATTTACTTCTAGGACTGCCCAAGCAAGGCCCAGTGGTCTCTTCACTTCTTGGCATATGAAAACGCTACTAGTACCAAGATCACTGCTAGATACTATCCAGCTACTTTGCTTGATACTCTTCGATCCAAGAGTGTTGCCACCTACCTCGACACATAGAGAATATCCTTTGCTCGTCCTTCATCTCAGGGTCGTCACTTCCTCCCTCTCAAAGGTAGTATTAAGAACCTTCTCTAGCCCTCCTATGCTAAAGGTAAGGGCTAGCTTTCCTTCATTGGCGAGTCAGTCACCTTGTGTGCTAGGGCAACTCAAGCCATTCTTAATTATGCTCCCATTGGGGAGTTCAGACAGTACTTTTTCCCTGCAGAGTATACCCAGTGTCTGTGTGGCCATTGCCAGATAGAAACACGTTGATATATCTTTGCTAACTGCTGCTGGTTTGCCCATTTTCCCTTGACTGATCTAGTGCCAATGGTCAAGGACTTTGTCAAGTTCCTAAAGGAGCATTCTAGTGTCTTTGCCTTCTCTCCTCAGAATTGCCTACCTGCTGAGCCCCCTGAACCTCCATGAGTATCTCACTTGGTTTCTCTTTTCTGTATGCTATCAATAGTTTCTCAGTCTCATTTCTCTCAGTTTCATTTGACTTTGTATTCTTGGTATGATAGGTCTCTTGACTTGGATATGTTATTTGAAGGTTGGTTATGAGCAACCTATATCTAGTTCTCTTTTCTCTTAGGTCAGATTTCTTTTCTGATACTGATAGTATCTCTTGCCTGTGATAGGACAAGCTACTTATTGTAGATAGTCTGTCACAGACTGCAATTGAGTACCATGTTATAAATTTTTGAACAAAAAAAAAAGAAAAAAAAAGAGTAGTATGGGTAGCAGTATCACAGAAAGTACAACCAAAGAAGAATCCAGTATACTCCATAGGGAGAAATGCACAGGAGAACAAGATGAGATGTTTTGAGTGTGAGAGAGTAGGACATTGATGTAGATAAAGATTGTCCAAATAGAAGATTAGAAAAGAAGAGGACAGCACATATGGTAATTCTACAAAAGGTACAGTAGGAGGAGTAGAGAAGGAGTTCAGAAAACACTCTATGACAAAAAGTATTTGAGCATTGTGGAGAGGGAGTACCTGAAGAAGTGAATCTGTTTGAGTTGGGGTAGATTAATGGAGAAGTAGTAGTTTCATATTTGACATACAAAGATTGTGGAAAGAAAGGACATCATATAGTAAAAGATAAAGGGCAGGGAGTAGTCAAAGGAAAAGAATAGGAAAAATTAAAAAGGTATAGAGGATATGCAAAGAAAGAAAAAGAGAAGGTGGTATGCCCTACCAAGGGAAAAGTGTAGTAAAGCAGCATATGGGCAAGAGACCCGGAAGGTGCAGCAAAAGAGGAAGGTAGTTAAAGGAAAGTTTGGAGAACTTTCAAAATGTTAAAGAAAGTGTGGTTGGATATTGGTATTGAAAGAATAGACACCTACAAAGGTGTCACAATAAAGGTGCTCTTAGATAGTGGTATAATGGGGATATTTATGGATAGAAAGACAGTGGCCAAATACAGATTTAAGCTATAGAAGTTGTAAAGGCCAGTAAAAGTAAGGAATGTTGATGGAACATACAACAGTGGAGAGGTTATTACATATGAAGTAGAAGTGAATATGTATTATAAGAGCCATGTTGAAAGAATGAGGATGAATGTATGTAACTTGGGAAAAACAGAAGTAATCCTGGAAATGCCATAGCTAGTGGCACATAGTCCAGAAATCAATTGGGAAATGGAAGAAGTAAAAATGATAAGGTGCTCACCTTTATGTAGTAGAGTGAAAACAAAAAGAGAGGAAAAGAAGAAAAGAGAAAGGAAAGTAGTGACTATAGAAGAAGAGAAGATTGTCAGATAGGTGATAGATAATAAAGAAGATTGGGGAAAAGAAGAAGAGATTGAAGAGGACCATAGAAAAATTAAGGAAATGGTTCCAGAGAAATTCTTAAAGTAGAGGAAAGTATTTGGGAAGATGGAATCAGAAAGGATGCTAATGAGAAAAGTTTGGGATCATGCTATAGATCTCAAGGATACATTTGTACTATGAAAGAAAAGAATTTACCCATTGTCCAAAGATGAAAGGAAAGAGGTCCAGAGCTTCATAGAAGATCAGTTAAGAAAGAGGTACATCAGACCAACAAAATCCCCTCAAACATCACCAGTATTCTTTGTGGGCAAGAAGAATAGAAAAAAGAGGATGGTTATGAACTATCATAGCCTGAATAATTAGACAGTGAAGAATAATTACCCATTACTACTAATAATAGAGTTAATTGACAATATAGGTGGCAAGAAAGTATTCACTAAAATGAATCTCAGGTGGGGGTTCAATAACATAAGAATCAAGGAAAAAGATAAGTAAAAAGGAGCATTTACTATGCATGTGGGCTCCTTTGAGCCAACAATTATGTTCTTTGGAATGATAAACTCGTCAGTCATATTCTAGACGATAATGAATAAAATACTAAGGGACCTAATAAATGAAGGAAAAGTTATGACATTTATAGACAATATATTAGTAAGGACAGAGACAGAGGAGAAACACAACGAGATAGTAAAAGAAATATTGAGAAGACTAGAAGAAAATGACTTGTATATCAAGCCAGAAAAATGTGTATGGAAAGTAAGGAAAATAGAATTCCTTGAAGTTGTTACAGGGCCTGATGGAATAGAAATAAAGAAAGAAAAGATAGATAGAGTGTTAAGTTGGCCAGAGCCAAAGAATGTAAAAGACATTAGGAAATTTTTGGATCTCGTAAATTATTACAGAAGGTTTATTAAGGACTTTGTATAAGTAGCCAGACCAATAAACATATTAACAAGAAAAGATATGAAATGGCAGTGGGGACAGGAGCAATAATGGGCCTTTGATAAGTTCAAAAGGATTTTTACAACAAGACCCATATTAGTGTTCTCAGACTTAGACAAAGAGTTTAGGATAAAGGTAAATGCCTCAAATTATGCTACAAAAGGAGTGCTCTCAATGAAGTGTTCTAACAAGTTGTAAAGACTAGTAGCTTTTATTTTCAAATTGTTGAGCAATACAGAGAGAAACTATGAGATATATGATAAGGAAATATTAGCAGTAGTCAGATGCTTAGAGGCATAGAGGTACCAGAAATTGAATTGAAGGTAAGCAAGATGGGCATTATATCTATCTAGATTTGATTTTATGTTGAAGCATGTTCCAGAGAGTAAAATAGGAAAGGCAAATAGTTTGAGTAGAAGGCCAGATTGGAAGATAGGAGTAAAAAGAGATAATGAGAATGAGACATTGGTAAAGCTGGAATGGCTGGAAGTAAAGAGGACAAAACTAGTAAAAATCATGGTTGAAGGAGTAGATTTATTGGAGAAAGTAAAGCAGTCAAAAGTAAAAAATGACAAAGTTGTCAAAGCAGTAGAAAAAATGAAATGAGCTAGAGTCAAAATGTTGAGAGATGAAAAGTGGAGAGAAGTTGATAGTGTAATGTACAAGAAAGGGAAGGTCTATGTACCTAAGGATGGATGATAAGCTTAGAATGGAAATCATTAGGCTATGTCATGATACACTGGTAGAAAGCCATGAAGAACAATGGAAGATAGTGAAGTTGGTCACTCATAACTTTTGGTAGCCAGAAGTGACAAAAGAGGTGAAGCAATATGTGGAGGAATATGATGCCTACCAGCAAAATAAAAATCACACAGAGCAACCAATAGGAATTTTAATACCCAATTTAATACTGAAGAAACCTTGGACGTATATTTTGGCAGACTTTATTACCAAGTTACCTTTAGCTCAGGGGTATAACTCAATTTTAGTAGTAGTCAATAGGTTAACAAAAATGATATATTTTATTTCTACTATGAAAAAAACTTCAGCAGAAGGGTTAGCATGGTTGTTTAGAGATAATATATGGAAACTACATGGGTTACCTGAAAGTATCATCTCAGATCAGAGATCTTAGTTTGTGGCAGGAGTTATGCAGGAGTTGAACAAGATGTTGGAGATTGAAAGTAAATTGTCAATAGTGTTTCTTCTTAAACAAATGGACAAACAGAAAGAGTGAATCAGGAGTTAGAACAATACTTGAGGATATTTATTGATCATAGGCAGGAACAATGACCAGAATGGTTGGGAACAGCAGAGTTTGCATATAACAATAAAGTACACTCAAGTACTTGGATGACATTTTTCAAGGCAAATTATGAACAAGATCCAAGGATGGGATTTGAGAGAAAAAAGAAGGGAAAATATGCAAGAGCAGAAAAGTTTGTGGAGAAAATGAAAGAAATACAAGAGGAGACAAAAGCAGCGCTAGGAAAAGCACAAGAAAATATGAAGAAATATGTCGATAGAAAGAGGTCAAAAGTCGATGAATATAAAGTAGGAGACTTGGTAATGCTTAGCACTAAGAATCTGAAATATCAGATGGTTGGGAGGAGAATAGAGAAGTTGAAAGAGAGGTTTATAGGTCCTTACAAGATACAGAAAATAGTATCATTGAATACAGTAAAGCTAGAATTGCTGAGTATAGTAAAAATACATCTAGTAGTAAATGTTAGTGGAATACGATACTATGTAGAGTAAGTAGAAGAGCAGAGGAAGAAGCAACCAGCTTTAGTAATAATTGAAGGAGAAGAAGAGTGGAAAATAGAAAGAATATTGAATAAGCAGAAGATTAGAGGAAAGGATTTACAGCAGAGTCAGACACTTGGAAAGGAAGAGAAAATTTAGGAAATGCCAAGGAAACAATTGAGGAATTTGAGAAAGAATATAGATGAGATATGGAGGACGTAAGGAAATAGAAAAAAGAAGAAGAAACATTTAGAAGAGAAGAATTGCCAAAAAGGTTCATAGTAAAAAAACTATTTGGATAGACAGATAAGAGATATGACCAGAAATATTAGGGAAGGTTAGAAAGAAATTGGAAAAGATAAAAAGGAAGCCAATGGAAGAAGAGTCGACCAGAAAAGAGAAGGACAACTCTAGAAACAATTGAGAAAGAAGAAGAAATTGAACAAGAAAAATCAGAAGTAAGGGAGTAGACAGAATAAGACAATGAAATGGGCAACATGGTTGATCCATATTACAAATTGTAGGAAAAATCCTTGGAACAAGGAAACTTAAGAGAGGGGTAGTGTTATGACTTAGTAAAACAGCTAAGTCATTTTCTATTTTCATTTTCAATTTCCTTTTTCTTTTATTTAGTTGAATCACTATTATAAAGGTGAAGCATGGGAAAGGAGTCATATCACAGTCACAAAGTCACAGAATGTCATGTCACAGGTCATAGTCACAAATATGTGACAGGGTAATCACATGACAGATAACATGAGGACTATGGGAGGTAAAGTGCATAGTCATAATAGTAGTTGTATATATAGTATAGAAAATCAAATAGGAACTCTATTGAGCTCTCCTTGCCAACTCAGACTTAGAGTAAATTTAAGTCATCTTGGCTAAAGTCTTATAATAAGGTACACTCAGATGTTTGGGGACTAGCTTGAGTTAAAACCAAAAGGAGACACTGCTATTATGTTACCTTCATTGACAATTTTTCATGATGGACTCATGTTATTTTCCTAGCAAACAAATCAGAAACTCTCCAAGTATATAAAGACTTTGATATAATGTATGAAACATAGTTTGGTATGTGGATAAAAGTTCTACATTTAGATCGAGAAGGGGAATATACCAGGTCAGAATTCTAATCTTATTTTAAAACTCGAGGCATAACAATTAAGCTCACTATATATGACACTTCTCAGCATAATAGTATTACTGAATGATGAAACTGAACCATTCTTGAATGCATTTGTGTATTGCTTCATACAAGCCACCTTCCAAAATTCTTATAGGCAGAAGCTATCTTATATACTATATGTTTAATAAACTAGACATATTCAAAAACAATCAAAGGAAAAATCTCTTTTGAATTGGTATACAAGTGGAAGCCTGAGTTAAGCAATTTAAAGAAGTAAGGACAAGAAGTTTGGGTATATTAGGCTGGTAAAAATAAGTTGGGTAAGCAAGTAAGGAAAGGGAGATAAATTGGATATGATGATAAAAGTAATGGCTCATGGATATATTTTGCAGACACTAGCACTATAAAAGTGAAATGGAACTTCATGTTCATCACTAAAGATCAGTCAGAACCTAAAGGAGAAGACATATTTATTACTTCAACATCTACAATTATTCCTATATTATTATCTGGTAATATCAAGACTATACCACTCGCCAATAGTACAACTGTAGTTCTCTCAAATGACACATCACCTCAGATTAATATCAAAGAAGGACAAAACGACCAAGTTGAAGCTATTAGAAGATCATATTGTATAAGAAACCCAAGTCAAAAATTCTTGAAAAGAAAGCTGTCAGTATTGCTAAAGAGGAAGAGTAGGCCAAAGTACATGTGTTAGTAGCAGTAGCTAAAGAAACTGAGGGTCTAGAACCTAGGAATTTAGGAGAGGCCATGAAGCAATCAGACTAGATACTGTGGAAGCAAGCAATGGAAGAAGAATTGACTATGTTGCAAAGTGCTAGCACACGGGAACTTGTTGATCCCCATTAGAAATCAACATTGTTGGATCAAAATGGGTCTATAAAGCAAAAAAGAATGCAGCTAGGAATATAGTTTGCTATAAAACATGACTAGTCGCACAAGGTTTTTCTTAGGTTCCAGGAGTTAACTACTTTGATACCTTTGCACCAGTTGCTAAACTTGCTTCAATTTGGACTATTCTGGCTATAGCTATTGCCCAAGACTTTGAAATCCATCAAATTGATATCAAAGGAGCCTACCTAAATAGACAACTCAACCAGAATGAGGTTATTTATATGTACCAATCACCTGGTTTCACTGATCCCAAACACAGGTCCAAAGTTTGCCATCTAAAGAAGATATTATATGGACTGAAACAGTCAGGAAGAAGATGGTACTAATGCTTATGTGAGATACTGGAGAATCACTTAGGGTTCAAACAATGTGAAGCCAACAACAGTGTGTTTTACAAGACAACTCAAGAAGGCTTAATAATTATTTTGGTCTATGTTGATGATTGTATGATTGCTGCAACAAGTATAATATTAGTAAATTGGATAAAGCAAGAAGTAAGAGAATTTGTGGAGATAATGGACCTGGGAGAAATCCATTGGCTATTGGGTATTGAAGTGAAGCAAGATCATAAAAGAAGAAGAATTATGCTATTCCAAAAATCTTACATTAACATATCACTATGCCACTATGGACTTGAAAACTTGAAACTAGTTAGTATCCCAATGGATTCTGCTGTTTGCTTGTTATAACAAGACTATCCCCAATCAACTACCAACATTGTATGCATATCCAAAATTCCATATCAAGAGGCTGTTGGAACACTAATGTATACCATATTAAGAACACGTTCTGATATCACCTTTGCAGTCCAAGTTCTATCAAAATTTTCCCAAAACCCTGGAAAAGTACACTAGGATGCAGAAAAAAGGGTCTTTTAATATCTTAAAGATACTCGTGAACTTTGGCTTACCTATAGAGGTATAAGAAAAGAGATAAGAGGTTATGCTGATGTAAATGGAAATATGGCTCAAGATCATTATGCAATATTAGGCTACGCTTTTCTTATCAATGGGGGAGCTGTCTCATGGAGTACAAAACATCAGGAGATAGTGACATTGTCAACTACTGAGTCAGAATATGTTGGGGCAACATATGCAGTCAAGAAAGCACTTTGGCTCTGATCGTTTATTTCTCAAGTCTTCAAATTTACTCTACCCATCACTACTCTGTTTTTGGATAACAAATCTGCCATAGTACTTGCAAAAGACCATTAATATCATGCTTGCACAAAACATATAGACATTTGATATCATTTTATTTGTTGGGTTATAGAAAAAAGAAAAATTTGGCTGGTCTATTGCTCTACTAAGGACATAGTTGCAGATGTGTTTACTAAAGCACTTCCTTCCCCTAAGGTCAAACATTCTACATGTGAACTGGGCCTTGCAACAATTTGAAGGAAAAGAGGATAAATTTAGTCTTACAATGGTTTGAGGAAGAGTGTTGTGAGGGACAAACCCTTGTTGATACCTTGGACACCTATTATGAAGTCATCACTATGACACCAAATACTTACTCTGTGTTGACTGACATTTCATCTCATAGATACTGTTGTGATAGCAAAACATATATATATTATGTGTAGCTAGAGAAATAACTATTGAACTATTCTATCAAGGTTATGGGTTCTTTGATCCTGTTGCAAATTCACATATGGCCTAATTGTGATCTCCTCCTGCTCCTCTACTGGTTTTTCCCTAATAAGTTCATAGGCATGACAATAATGACCAATATATGGGTGGCTATCCAAGAGCATTGTTTGAAGATCATTTATCACCACAGGATCCAGGTTCCTATTATTGAGTCTTCTGATATTGAGCTGCTCTGCTGTATCAAGAATGTAGATTTGTGCATAGGCAGGAGGATGATCACCATGAGGAAGAAGAGCACCAGTGAGATGATAAAGCTCTCCCTGGATCTTGAAACAGTAGGGACCTGATTGCCTAGTGACTGAGTTGTCAATTTTAACTCCCACTAAAGTCATGGCAAAAGCTGCATTATACTCCTATATGTTGTTTCAAAATTCTCTTGAGGGATAAACATCTCCAGTCAAGTAGTTTTTTAAGAAGTTGAAGAGGGGGTAGTTGAATCTGTTCTTGCCAATAGCATATGCAGAGCCTGGGTGTTCAAAAACATTATGCCTGAATTATATCATCTAAGTCTTGAATATTTCCTTCTCTAATGTCCTGTTATATCTGGTCAATATCTATTTGTTGACAATCAATTAAATATGTTACTCACAACTCTCAGAATGTTTTTCTGCATGTTCCTATCCACATGTAGGTCTCCATTACTCCCTCTATTTTCAAAAATTTGCTGTCCTTCATAATCAAGAGCATCTGCATCTTCATTTCTCCATTTTTCCATTATTTGATTGATTTGAACTATATGAACAGGCTCAACTCTTCTTGCTGTTTGTAACACTTCCAACTGTTCTGCTACTCTCTGTTGCTGTGACTGCCTCTCTTCCACCTGTCTCTGTCTTTCTGCTTTCACTCTTATGATTTTCAGTACAACATACATAGTAGATTAAATTAAATTAAATTAAATACATACAAAGTGTATATAAGAAGGATGTTTATCATCCTAATAAATTAAGTTTTTGATTCTGTACACATCCTAGAATACCTAAGTGACTAGCCTGTACCTCAGGTAAGCCTAGGGCTACCCACTGCATCTGCAGAAGGGCTGCTCAACACAGTGCAGTTTGAAATTGTTCTGTGCTTGAAGCTCATTCTTCCTTGCTATACCATGGACACAATAAACTATGTAATCAAGATTGGGCTTTACAAGAGCGTGTCTTTAGTTTACCAGTTTTCCACCATCGTTACTAGCTACTGTATGTTCAGGTGTCTGGTGCAACAAGCATGAAAGACCCTGCAATTGGGTCACCGAGGCCAACTGCGCTAGCAAAAGCAGCAATATCAAAGTTCTGAACCGGACTCGTCGTATTGACGACCGTCTGGCTATTGAATCCCCGAGGCTGCTCAAACAAGAGGAAGATGTACCTAATTATAGCAAATTCAACCAAGGGAGGAAAGGGAATCGTATAGTCCGATATTTCATACCTATGTGCATCAGATCCAGCAGGAGGGGTAGGCTGCCTGAATTCACTAATGGCAGGGGTCGAGTTGCTCAGCAAGCCCGATCTGTTGGGAGTGAAGTTTCCACCAAGGAAATGCCGAATTTGCGCGGAAGTTGG
>Ga0153988_1000386_pt1 | contig 11477 bp, 10 predicted proteins | sample TSNC072MetaG_FD_104742 | JGI IMG/M metagenome (GOLD analysis project Ga0153988, IMG submission 104742) | Attine ant fungus gardens microbial communities from North Carolina, USA - TSNC072 MetaG | ecosystem: Host-associated > Fungi > Mycelium > Unclassified | place: USA: North Carolina, Jones...
CAAGGTGATTAATATTCGTGGAGATATAAAGACCTCAATGTTTGCACATGGACTTTATTAATTACCCATAGATAGTCATCTGTCCTTTTCTTAGAACAAAGGACAGCCTCCATATGGTTAGGTTATCACTATTTCTAACACAAAGACACTACCATATGTAGAACAATAGGTAGTAGCATGTGATGCTCTGTCCTAGTGCACAGACCATCACTTTTCTGTATATAAGGACTCCCTGTCTGAGGATTAGACCTCAGACTTAACAACATCTTTTGTCACTTGTCTAACTTTGCATTTTTGAACTATTTGAAGTATCAAAGCATCCATCACAAATAGTAAGTGACCATTTGTGATATTTTCTTTTTATTGGGGAGAGTTGGTGTGTTATCAGTAGCCTTAACCTGGTCATTAATGAGTCTGTGTTTGGGCCATTTAACTTTACTTGGGCAGTGCCAGAAGTAGATAGCATTTCTGTTGTTCTTACTTAGGAAAGACTTGATTTTGGTAGCGAGTGGTATGGCAATATTTTGGAAAGAGTTGATATTAGATTCAAAAACCTTAGAGGCAGTGGTAATAGAGTCAGTAATGACAATAATGTTGTATGTGTCATTATTTGCTATGACAGGGATAAGGCCTATGCAAATGGCCATAAGCTTGGCTTTAACAGACATGATGTTTATGGTTTGATACTAGAGTTGTTTTGTGATGTGGTTGTCATACCAGATATGGGCTATGTGTGAGACTTTAGCCAAGATGACTTAAATCTACTCCAACTCCAAGTTGACAAGAAGAACTTGATAGAGTCCTCATTTATTTCCTGTACACTACTTATATAACTACTATATAGTCTATGCACTACTTTCCTATACTTCTCATATGACTTGGTCATGTGACATGACACTGTGATATTCCATCATGTAACTGTGACTATGTGACACTTGTGATGTGACACTTTTCTACACTTCTCATGTATAGTAAAAGAAAAAAAAAAAGAAATATAAATGATAACTTAGCTGTTTTGCTAAGTCATGACACTATGATGTATGCAACATTGGATTTTTTGATCCTACTATTTCCAACAACAGCTACATTGTGTGGAGAGTTTTGAGATTGACAAAAGACCTGATTGAGGTACTGAATATGTTCGTAAATGTTTTTAGAGAAGAAAAAGAGAAAAGAATGAAAGATTATTCTACTAGAGAAATAATTGACTACTCTTGAACCAGGGGAAAAAAGAGGGTAAAGAGGATCAAAACACTCAGTGATTTCTGAAAAGTGTTTATTAATATCCTTGATAGAGCTTTTGAGTTTTGCTTGTTGTTTAGTAGTGAGATTGGATATCAAGAATTTATGGGAAGGGTAGTTTTTGGCATGAGGGATATCTAATATAGAGTTAATAGTATATGATGAGGGGATCGAGGTGTAGCATAGATAGTACCAGCTATTCAATTTTTGCAGATAGAAGGTAATGAAAATAAGATCTGTAATAGCTTTGATATCTTTTGATAGTGATGTGCAAAAGGCACCTGTGATCTATAAGACAGCTCTTTGTTGCATTTTTTTGAGCTTAGATGAATTCATCAGAGTAAAAGCACCCTTGAAGAACCAGAGCTGAAAGCCATATAATATAATTGATAAAACACATGTTCTATAAAGTAGTAGTTTTTGAATGGGGAGAATACCTTGTGATAAGTTGTCTAGGAGCTTCATGGCATTTAGGGTTGAGAGGCACTTAGTAGCATAAAAATAAGTATAGTAGTGAAAGTTGAGTTTGCAGTCAAAGTAAAAACCCAAGTATTGCTAGATTGGTTTAGGTATGAGAATAGGGCTTTCTACCAAGGTAAGCTCAATGGGAGGATCTCTATGACATATAATCACTGCTATTTTGGCCTAATTTTGGTCTAATAGAATGCTGTGAGGGCGACTGGAGTGGAGTACTCTAGGAGATTCCTCAGTTAAATTATACTATAGAATATGTTACAACTCACCTCCAGGAGATTTCTCAGAGAATTAGATGAGGCTCCTGGAAGGAATAATCTATAATATATACTAAAATGTCCTTGCATTCCATTCTTTGGTAACCAGGGGCTGCACAATGAAATTGTGTTGGGAGGCAATGGGGGGTGCTCCGGGGTCATGTGTGAGGGATCCCCTTACAGAATATTACAAATGTTAGAGACTCAATTAAAAAGAAATAGAAAAGAAAACTCTTCATTCTACCACTCTCTCTCGTGTCTCTCCTCTATAACACCACCATGCAGCCATGACAGCTGTCACTTTCCTGTCCTCCCTACCTTCTAGACCTGACCATATGATCCTGCTCTACCTCCATACTTCACTCCTGCCCATTGTTCCCCAAACCCCAAACCGGCTCCCTTCTACTCTGAATACAGTCTAGAAACCCATGACAGTGTGTCCGAGCATTAGCAATATGATCGTCGTCCGGTGGTGCGTCCGTTTCTTGACTGAGTCTAGTAGTGATGGAATCACTAGTCACTGATAGACTTTTGATCTGCTGTCTTGATGTCATATTAGTCTAAGTCTGCTCTAGATCGAAATTATCTCACATTCCAAAGATATCTCTGAGCCTCTGATTTCTAGAGCTTCTACATTGATAGTTTGTATCTGAGAAACCTGATGTTAGCTCATCAATCTTGCCTCCCGAGGTATATACTATTCTAGCATGTGGCAGCTTGGTCACTACCTAAGAGAAGTACCCAATCTTGGATCTAGATTATGTCTGGGGCTTGTAGGAGATCTCTAGAGTGGATTCCAATAGTGAAATTCAGAGGTATAATGTGTATTCCATACTACATTTCTGCAGAAAATTCTCTAGCAGCATAACAGCGTTGGAATGAAGTGCACTTGTTTGGACACTAAATCTACCACTGTCATCACTGTGTTATGTTCAGAGGAGAGGGGGAGTTCCACAACGAAATCCACACTAAGCATGTCCCATCATGAGTTTGGGATCTAGAGAGGGTGCAATTTGCCTACCAGAGCCTGCCTTATCAGCTTCGTTCTGAAGCAGAGGTCACAGGTGCTGACGTACTGTCCGATGTACCTAGACATTTGTGGCCACCAGTAGTCCCTAGTGATCAACTCCAGTGTTTTCCAGCGTCCAGAGTGTCTAGCAACCTTCGTGTTATGACATAGGGAGACCACTTGTTTTCATAAGTCTGCATTCTGGAGAATATAGATCTTGCCTCTGAACCAGAATAGTCTTTTGTCTTCCGACCATTTTGCAGAGCGGACCATTTTATCCAATGCTTACCAGAGTTCCCTTGCTGCCTTTGCCACTGGCTCTTCCCGGTTGCCTTTCTAGTTCCCTTGACGAATTTCCCTAAGGATGTCCCACTCTAGTCCTTCCAGCTAGACTCCTTTGAGAGCCTGGATTGCAAGAGCTCTGGGAGGACCACGTCTTTATTGTCAGAGGTTCCATTGCCATGGTCTAGTCTCCGTGATAACACGTTTGGCTTCCCTATGCAACATCTAGAACAGTGGACCAATTTGAAGTCGAAGTGGGCTAAGTACAGAGACCAGCGAGTCTAGTGATGGTTAAGTTTCTTAGTACTCCAGGTTCTTGTGGTCTGTTCAGATCTCTACCAGATGCCAGGCTCTTTCCAGAAAATGCCTCTACTCTTCTAGTGCATGGATGATAGCGAGCATCTCCTTGTTATGGATCTTGTAGTTTTGCTCCACCAAAGATAGGGATTTGCTGTAAAAGGCCACTGGGTGCCATTTTTCCTCTCCAGGCAGTTGCTGAGAGAGGACAGCTTCAGAGGTGAAGTCAGAGCTGTTAGCCTCGATGCAGAAGAGTTCTAAGCCCTAAGATAATACCAGGACCGAAGCAGTGGTCACTACTATCTTGAGACATTTGAAAGCTTCCTGTTCCTTGGTATCCCAGTTCCAGGCCTTGTCGGAATGAGTGAGGTTGAAGAGGGGTCTGGCTATGGTTGAGAAATCTCAGATAAATCGACAGTAGAAGTTAACAAAGCCTATAAAGGCCTACACGTCAGTCTGGTTCTCCGGGGTAGACCACTCGTAGACTCCAGCGACTTTAACAGGGTCCATCGCTACCTTGTTCTTCAAGATGACCAGTTCAAGGTACTCAATTTGCTTCCGATGGAACTCACACTTCTCTGGATGGAGGAACAACTTGTGCTCTGCTAGTATTTCCAAGATCCTCTAAACTACTCGTTTATGTTCCTTTTCCATCTTCGTAAAGATCAGAATGTTGTCCAAGTACACTACTATGATCCCTTTGGCTATGAGAGTCCTAAAGATGTCGTTCATCATAGTTTAGAAGGTAGCAGGAGTGTTGGTCATTCTAAAGAATATCACAAGAGGTTCAAAGAGGCCGTGGTTGGTATAGAAAGCTGCTTTCCATTCATTTCCAGGCTTGATGTGTACGTTATTGAAACCCCAGTGGATGTCAAGTTTTGTGAAGTACTTGGCTCCACAGAGCTAGGAGATGAGGGGAGGGGGTATTTGTTCTTGACGGTTATGGTATTCAGTGCGCAATAGTCTTGGACTAGCCAGAGTAAGCCATCTTTCTTCTTAATGAAGAACACAGGGGCTGCTATGGGGGATTTAGAAGGTTAGATTTGTCCAGTATGTAGGTTTTCCTCCAGGAAGGCATCCAACTCAGCTTGTTCCAACAGAGACAGGGGATAGACTTTTGATGACTTAGGCTCTACTCTGGGGATCAGTTCGATAGCATAATTTCATTTGTGGTGCTCTAGCAGTATGTCAAAGTCCTTCTTGGCAAACACAGATTGGAACTTGTAAGGGGACATCTAGGGTTGTGCTTAGTAAGTTCTGAGGGTCTGTTCTATTAGTGGCCCAGTGACAGATCGTGTATCGTACTCCCACTGTTCCTGAGTCTTCCCTGTCTGTGTCATGCAGTGCAATGCCTTCTCTCTATTATTAGAACAATTGTGATTACTGATCTATGTACATGTGACTGTGCATGTGATCGTCTAGTATAGAGTATATATACTAGCAAGTTGTCATAGATATACTTCACTTGAATCTCAACTTAGCTTCCGGGACTATCCATTAGCTTGAAAGGTAATCGCCTCTGAGTGGTTCCCTTACAGAACTCCATGACATAGGTGGGCAGTGGAGTAATAGCGGTGAGTGTCTCCTTACTACACCTGGCTCCTTCCGTAAGATGCTAGGAGGTTGTAGCCATGGCTCGGAGATCTACTTGGATAAGCTCTGGAAAGAGGTGTATAAGTTGGTCTCTAAGCTCCTAACTGGGGCTATATATTTGTGGAGGTGTTTGTTTCTTTAAGGTCTAGCTTTTCTTGGAACAGAGGTGCGGGTCCATCACGACACAATTAGAGGGCCTGGAGTTCAATCCTCTTCTGGCAGGTCTGTTCCTTCTGTAGGGCACATCCTCCTTCACACCAGAGTGGACAATGGGTCATTTTGACTTCTCCCTTTTCCCAGTCAATCTTGGGGTTGTGGTCCTTAAGCCAGTTGTAGCCTAGGATTAGACTCTGTTTCCCAAGTCTGGAGATGGCTAAGAGCATTCTTTCAGAGTGGGTTTTGTAATGGAGAAGTACGTCTACAACCTCGGAGATCTGTCTGGCCTCGTTAGGAGAACCATTGACATTGAAGACTAGGATATTACATGAGAGGGTCCAAGTGTTTATCTCTTTCGAATGGATAAAGTCCCTGTTGATGAAACTTCTGGTTGTTCCGCTATCTAAGAGAGCTTTGATGGAGTGGAGTTTGCTTGTGTTTATAGTTCTGATTTCTACTGGCAGAAGTAAAGAAGTTCCTTGGGTATCCAAGGTGCTGATAGAAAGGAGCTTGGACAGTCTCCTCTCCCACTTAGGTTTATGGAGCAGAGCAGGGACCAGGAGGAGGAGAGGTAGTGCATCTACTAGTTTACTGTCAATTGTATTAGGGTCCTCTATAGTCAATACAGTGAACTTATTTACTGGCGACCAGGATGCACTTATTGCCAGCTATGCTATGCAAAATCCTCTTCCTCTAGGGGACAAGACTCTTCAATCAGAACTATATCCTTCAATACCAACAAATCTTCAATCAGCTTTTCCTGCTGTTCCAAGGTGAGTTGACCGACGTCTATACAGTAAGGACAGTCTCAGACTAGATAGTTCACATCTCTGCATTGGTAACATCCTCACAGAGGTAAGGACCTTGTTTTCCTAGTCATGTCAACATCCATAGGGACTCCCATAGATGGAGCAGGTGGCAGAGGTTTCGGAGTGACTGAAAGAGGTGGATCGGGAAGCAATCTTGCTACAGACAAAGGTGGGGTTGGGCAGAAACAGTTTTGGGTAGTGCAGAGGGGGCAGAATGCGACACGGACTGAAAGGACTCATTGGTGAGACGCACCTGGTCAATCCTCTGCACTGCTCTATACCACGCGTCGGGGTTGGTATCAGCTGGTGGTCTGTAGGGCATAGTGGTGATCTGGTTCTGGATTCCTAACTGGAGACCTTGTCAGAACTTTACCACTAGCATCTGAGGATCTGTGTAACCTGCGTTGGAGACCAGGGCCTGGAAGTTGTCCAGATAGTCGTCCACCATCCGGCCTCCTTGGTAGTATGTGTTACAAACTTCATTCAGCCATATCTCTACCAATTCTTCGACGATTCTCACAGTCTCAATGGCTACAGAAAACCCTTGAAAAGACCTTTCGATCAATACCAGTCATGCTTCGAAGCAATTAGTATTGGCTGAGATATTAGGCAGATCAACTAGTAACTACCATGGTACCGTTTATTAAATCACCAATATCTCGGAAACTGCCACGATCTAAGCTTCAGTTCTAGGCTCATCAGAATCCCTCCTTATACCACTCAGAATGAGCCTAGAACAACCTCAAGGCAATCAATATCAGTAGAGATATGAAGGCCTCAATATTTGCACATGGACTTTATTAATTACCCATAGATAGTCATCTGTCCTTTCCTTAGAACAAAGAACAGCCTCCATATGGTTATGTTATCACTATTCCTAACACAAAGGCACTACCATATGTAGAACAATAGGTAGTAGCATGTGATAATCTGTCCTAGTGTACAGACCATCACAATTCTGTACATAAGAACTCCTTGTCTGAGGATTAGACCTCAGACTTAACAACATCTCTTGTCACTGTCTAAAACTCGCTTTCTAAGCCTTTTTGAATATTCCAATATCAAATCACAAATCAGTAAGTGGTCTTTTGTAATAGTAGGAAATACCTTTCAGAGCATTGATGGCATCTGCTTCCGCGTTAACTGGGAAGAAGTGAATCCAGAATTGTTGCTCAAAGTCTCTCCATGTTTAGATGGGAAAACACCAGTGTTCGCTTCCTGACGAAACATGTTTTCGGACTACTTGGCGGCACAACTACTTTTGAAGAACATAAGAGCCCAAAGAATTCTTTCTTCTTCATCATGGAACTGCTCCAGGGCCAGGCAGATGTATAGGGAGCAGGAGTTCAGAAATGCATGGCTGTTGTGACATTCTCCGCCGAAGTCCAGAGGGCAGGAGAGCTTGGGACGCATTTATCTCACAGTTGGAGCAGGGGACGGAAACACCAGAGGAGATGGTATAGGCAGAGGAGGTGTGTTTGATATGGGCAGAGGGGGAGAGTTAGCCACTAGCTGTATAAGCTGCTGTAGCTGTGTGGTCAAGGCTGCCAGAGTGGTATTAATGTTATTTTCGGAGACGTTTTGTCTCTCTGTTAGTAGAGATGGTGTTATAGGTACCCTAAGGCATTGGCTATGCCTTGGGGGGTGCCCGAGAGCAATGACATCTGGAGAGCAGATTTTTTGGAGAGCTGGGTATGGCAGGAGAGGGCGACCTATTGGGTGGCTGTCCACTGGGATAGTCCAAGGCTCTATTTTTAAGGATCCTAATCTGCTATAAGGGCGACTGGGGCACTAGACTCCAGGAGAATCCTCAGTTAATATTACAGTTTGTAGTTATAATACAACTCATCTCCAGGAGAATCCTTAAAAATTAGGATGAGGCTCCTGAAGGGATATTCTACATTATATACTAGGTTTACATTCCTTGTGTCAAGGTCAGTGTAATCGGAGCTATACTAGTGTGTTTAAGTATTACTTTAGTAATACTTGAACAGGCTTAGGTTGCTCTGGAGCATCGTTATGCAGTTCCAGGGTAGAAATAGAGCTGTCCTCTTACACAAAGTGTAACTGGAATTTTAAAGGAGGTAATCTTGTTGCATACTATATTATTACAAGTTTCCAGTACTACTTTCGACTTTTGCGAGCTAATTGAGGGTATACTATTCTCTGACTGTAAATCACAGATGTCATACTTTATAGTTCCAAGGGAAAATCCAATTTGGGATTCTAGGTCGTTACTTTCTTCTTCCAATAACTTTATCAGCTGTGCTCTAAATGACTGATTTTTATTTTTACTTGGACCTAGTGGAGACAGTTTCTGAGAAGTTTTATGAGTATGTTTGTCCTCATTGTCAGGCTTGTTGTAACAGTTTACAGAATTATGCAATTTTGCCTTATTCTTAAAGCCTTTTCTAGTGCATATCTGGCAGTATTACAAGTTCTTTCCTTCTTTTTTCTGAATCTCATCTATTTCCATTGCATCTGGGTCTCTCTTTCCTTTACTCTTCTCTACATTTGTCTCTGGACCAAATATTGCACCTTGGGCCTTGTTCAGATATAAGGCCTTATATGCTTACATTAACAATTTTAGATAGTTGTTCCAGTTCTTGGGAGATTAATTTGTGATTTCATATATGATGAGCATATTTTGCAGCTCATCAGGGACGATTTTTTTCATTTTGTCAATGTGAACTTTATTACTATAATTGACAATTCTTGCTAATGTTCTGTATCATTCAGCATACTTGATAAAGTTCTTTTTAACTAGGTCTTTGTTGACCCAAAGCACCGTTAATTCATTCTTCACTCCTCCCTTGTCATCTCGTTGTCCATAAATATTTTTTAATTCCTGGGCAAAGTCACCCCAGAATCCAACACCTTGTCCTACTTGCACCTTGTCATAATATGACTTCATGTATGTGCTGGTGGGAGCACATAAGCAGGTGAAAGCACATATAATTTTCTGGTTATCTGCAATAATTCCAGATGCCAAACAATACAGAGCAATTTGGCTTAACTGTCACAGTTGTGCTATGGACTAGTAGTCATATACTGTATGGTTTACTACTACACCAAAAGGGTGATGTTAGCAAGACTACTTGCTAACAAGGGTCCAGCTATTTATGTAGTTTATTTGAACAGGTATTTTGTTATACCTCCATGATACTATTTAGTAGTTACTTTTTGTGACATTAACCAGTCATGCAGTTGCATCTTGTTTTTAGAGCCTGCAAATGTTGGTGGCTCTGGTACCTTGGTTTTGGAGGCGACATTTCCTTCAGGGAGCCTTGACAGCTCTCTCTGAAGATAGGTAACTTCTGCTTCCAAACTCTCAATTCTGTTGTATGCAGTAGAGAGGGTGCCATTGTAGTAATTAATTGCTCTGTTGAGCACCTGATCCACATAATTCTTGAGGGTATGAGTGGTGCCTCAATATGTATTTCACAGCATCAGCATCTCAACTTCATCCCAGAAGGTGTTCTTAGGGTTTGTGCTGTCCCTGACAAGTGCTTCCCAGTTTTCAGCACTGAAGTCAGCAAAGGGAACAGTGATGGTAAAGTTGGTAAAGGTCAATATTTCTATTTTTAAGTAGTTAATTTACAGTTCTTAAGTATATTTTTAAGGGGGTAAAAGGAAAAAATGCCCAATTTGGCCTCTTAATGCCATTATGTTACACCTGAATACCATTCCAGTCATATTATGTTTATGGAATAGTAATGTTGAGCTCTAGAAGAGCTTTACAAATTTCTGGTACTCTAGTAGCTGGTTTGGAAAAATCTACATTCTTGAGACACTTACAAGCACCTTTTAATATTCTCCACTCTTTAGCTGTAAGCTTGTGACCAATCTCATCTAGCTCTATGATTATATCCTGCAGTTAATTGAGCCATTTCCACAGAGAATCATACTGTGGATCCTCAGCCCAGGTTTTGTTTTCACTCATCTTAGTAAAGAATAGTGATATGTGATCCAGGGTGGGTTCTAGGGGTTTTTTGTACTCCTTTATGTATAATAGTTTCCGAAAAGTAAAAGTCATCTACTTTATGCCAGCAAAGGTCTGCTTCAATGAGTTTGTTGTATAATTTTGTAGATAGAGTGGGGTCCATTCTAATTCTCTCCAGCAATGACTTATCCTTCACACTCTCCTGTTTCAGCAAGAGGCATTCAACAAGAGCCTTCTTGGTATTTCTGATAGCAGGCATAGCTTAGAGACAAAAGTGAGCACAACATTTCTATTTCAGCGGATGAAGTATGTGAGCAGAAAAACTATACTACACTACTCTAAAAGTGTCCTTCCAACATCGATGAGAGGTTCTGTCTTGAGGGGGTAGAGTCAACATTATATCCAGTTTCTCTTACTGGCTCATAGAGGAGGAATAGGGATCTTAGAATGGTTCCAGCTACCTGCAAGGGTTTTTTTAGAAATGTTTACACAAATCTGAAGTCTTTCAGGACCAGCTGTAATACACAAGCTAGTCTGCTCTCATTATTCTGAGAGACAGACCTTCCTTTTTATGCCTGGAGTCCAGCCTACTATAGAGATAGGTTCTTGACAGAAATCTACTCTAAGCCCTCAGTAAGTCTTCTGTCCTTTTACAGAAACAGAGACACCCTCAATGCCCTAGAACTCTCATCTGGAATGAACACAACCCCCAAGTTCTTTATAGAATCAAGAGGACAGAAAACAGTAGACTTAACAAACTATCACAAAAGGTCACTTACTTGTTTTGTGATTGGTTAAAATGATAAAGACATGGAGCAGGTGATAATCGACCTAAAGCTTATATAAAGACCTCGAGAGACAACTAGGATGAGCTGGTATCGGATTACAAAGAAAGTTACTAAGAGACTATGCTCTAGATCCACATTTGAATGGACTAACTTAAAGATATAGCAGACTTGTACTCTAGAACTAGTGGTATTCAGACAACAAACTTAGACTAATAGACTTTGTGCTTGTAAATAAGCATTGATGGCATCAGCTCAGGTATATTTAGATAAATGGCATTTGGGATATGACTTAGAAAATTCAGACAATGGTTGAAGCTTACTAATGACTAACAGATAACTAGGAAGCTACTAATCACAAGATAACATCAAGGGGAAGCATGTGGAGAAAAGAGAAACATTCTAGAAAGAAGTTTACTACAAGACACGTCATCTTTGATAGGAAGGTCTTGGTGAGAGGATGTTAGGGGCTGAAGGCACTCAAAGGCATCTTAACCCTAAGCTAAGGTAAGTGTCCCGGAAGCTAAGGTGATATTCGAGTGAAGCTAGATCTAACTATACAAGCAGTCTTATATACTAAAACTGATGGTCTGTGCGCACTAGTCACGTGAACACTAACTAATAATACCA
>Ga0153988_1000388_pt1 | contig 11443 bp, 8 predicted proteins | sample TSNC072MetaG_FD_104742 | JGI IMG/M metagenome (GOLD analysis project Ga0153988, IMG submission 104742) | Attine ant fungus gardens microbial communities from North Carolina, USA - TSNC072 MetaG | ecosystem: Host-associated > Fungi > Mycelium > Unclassified | place: USA: North Carolina, Jones Lake...
AGGATTGAATAGTGGACTCAGGTGTAACTATAGTGATATGACGAGCAATGAGTGAAAGTAGAGAGAAATGAAATGACGTAGTGATGACGAGTTGATATATGGTGACATCATCACCTCAATACAGCCAGGTCATCTCGTCTTGTCTTCAAATACAAGAGCGCTGCCTTGGGATCAACTCTTGGCATTTTTCACGAGTCTCAACGGATCCATATCATGGTCATCTCCTGCCCAGACCATGGGCTCCATGTTCATGAGTGACAAAAATGGGAGATTTAGTTGCAGTCTTTGCAGCAGCAATCTGTTAAAAATGATTTGTCGAACCGATGGGCAGATCCCCCCCCCCTCCGCAAACTCACAGCGAATTTGTGCCAAGAGACCACCCCAATACAACCAACTTCCTCTTATTGAAATCAATCCCAAATATTCTGCAAGAAACGGATGAATTGCCGTCTCAAAGTGTCCACAGCTGCTTGTCTGGTGTTACAACCCCCACCACCAAACAAATCGGTAGTAAGTTAGTCAATCACTGTAAGGACTCATGATTGGGTGCCAACGCTTTCCTTTCCAGTACCTCCAGATTCGTTACCCCCGCATGACCACGATTGGGGTAATCGACTGCCCAAAACCTCTCAAATTCTCACTCTTGCTGAGAGTCGTTCGTTTCCTCCAAAACTTGAAAGAGGGCTTCCAATGTCGGTTCCCATATCTCTTTCTGAAAGCTTGTCGAATGAAGGGCGAGCATTGGGGTAGCATTCGTGTCATTCTGAAAGGCCTTCTTCTCCGATACCTGTACGTGATACCTCTTGACCGTAATAAACAGAGAATAATATCGTGTCCTCCGCTCACTCTTACCTGAAGCCGGTATATCAGATGGCAGTGTAGACAACTCTTCAAGTAGCTTTATTGCGACCATGATGAATTGCACAGCCAATGATTGAACAGGAGGCGCCGGAAAAGTCAGGATGCTCAAGAGACTTGTCGAAGAACTGGAGCAGGCATACGGCAATTCTACTTCTCCCACACCAGAGATCAGAGGATTGTAGTTTGAGTCATAAGGCTCCCGATAAGCACAATGAACAAGTCCTGGGCTCTGGGAAAGAGATGGACAACCATCTTTGTAAACTACGAAAGGTGGGTCACAAACGATTCGTTTTGTAAGACTGATTGTGACTTGATGTGGTTTCAAAGACCAAGAGAAGTCTTTGAAGCGCGCCAATTTGGTCAACACAACCTCCAACTAGCAACAAGTCAAAGTAGAAGGTGTGGATGCTACGGATTGACAACTTACTGACAGATTGCGGTTGTTGTTGTGGTGATGCTTTTTTGGACATAGTTCATCTTACACTTACATAATCCAGTCTTCATGGTTAGTTGACTTTTTGTGCACCTCAGTCTCATTCCATGATTCTGAGGTGAGAATATTTTTATACTATGGACTAGAATTTGTTACTCAACTACATCATGCTTAATGAGATCTCTGAATGCCCACTGCAGCTTGTCTCAGTGTTTCTCTGCACTATGTGTCTCTAGGGGCTGTCCATATTGAGTGGTGCACAAAAGACACCCCTATAATTGGTCCTTTTGTCTAGAGAACATGTCAAAGTACTGAGGACAGACATAATGGTAACAAAACAGAGGTGAGCAAACAGTTGGTCACTTACATAGTAAGAGAGTGCCAACCAAAATTGCAAACAGACTGATTATTAGGTCTAATAGGCAGGTCCAGTTGCACTGCACAGATAGAAAGCATTGATTTCACTGAGTGACCAGATCTGTGTGCTGTGGAATATCAGATAGGATCTGAGGATCTGCCTGCTTTGACTCATAGCACTAATAAATTGTGCATCAGATCAAGTATGATCAACAGATTCCCTACAACTTCAGTTGGGTAGTAGGCTTGAACCAAGGATAATTCCAGATCTTCTGTCTTTACCTGCAAGGCAGGAATTGTGGTACCCTGCTGAGTAATAAAAGGTTCAGGTTTCTATTCCATATCAAACCCATCCTCTTGATAATATTTCTTGATATTAGACTATTCAGGTCATTGGAGTAAACTGTCACTGTTTCCATTTCTCATGACATTGTTCTATTCAACTGATATGATGTAGATGTCATGACTTGGCAAAAATGGCTAAGTCATTATTTCTTTTTTTTTTTTTCTGGACTTACAGTTGATCCCCTTCAGAATATGTTCATCCCACTAGCCTCTGCAATCAAAGCCCACCTCAGCAAAGACAGCAGGAATAAAATCCACTTCTGGTACTGCTCCAGCAAAGCAAAATGGCCTAGACACCATCTTGTCAATGATCAAGTCAAAGCAAACACATGTATCCCTATGTTCCCCAGCAAAGTCTTACATCTATTCAGCAAAAAGAAAGAATGTGATGACATCCTCTGCAAATGGCAAACATCTTTCACAAACAGTATCAAAAAAAGCCACTATTTCTTAAACTTTGAAGATGAAAAGCAAATAGTCATCAAACTAACATATGCTAAGGGCAGTGTTATTGATGGGCTGTGATAGCTCTTAGTGATCACCCTAGATGGATGTTCAGGAAGAACTCAATGAAGTTCTTCGTTAGATTAGTCTACTACTTATACTATTTTACAGTGGCTGTATGACTACTAGTCCACAATCACATGTCCTTCCAGAATGTTCTATGATCACCTGACCTGGTCACATGATCTGATTATCTAAGCTCCTATGCTATTTATATCTCAATCCCATTATATGACTTGAGGTTATAGATCAGGTGTTCAAACACACAGGAAGTTAGTTTCTTTTTGGGGCTCTTATAACAGCCAGCTTATGGCTCCCTGTCATAGGGTTTACCAATTCTTTATGTGCTTGATTCACCTGCATGACTACTGGTCATGCCCCTATTGGAGAATACAGATTCTTCCCCCATCTCTCTACTGGTTGCCCATGTAACAAAGATGAAGTTCAAACTTGAGAATACATTGTCATAGAATGTGACTTGTATGACTCTTTAACAAGACCATGCAATGTCATCATCAATAGCTTCATCCACTTCCTCATGGAAAATCCAGGAGCCTTTAGTTTTGACAATAGATAAGAATCCATTGCGGCACAGCTCTATTGAGCAAAAGCACAGTATTCATCACTTTCTTTCCTACTTGTCCCCTCAGTGCTTTCTCTCTTTCTCATTTCTTTTTCCTTTTTCTTTCCATTTCCTTCCTTTTCTTTCTCTCTATGTACCTTTCTCTCTATACTCTTTCCTTATCTAAGTAGATACTATGTACTTACCACGGTCTGCCCCTGTACCCCATGTAATAAATAGTTGATTTAAAAAAAAAAACACAAGAAAGAAATATGGGAAAGTATCACATCACAAGTGTCATACATTACAGTCACAATTCAGGTGATATCACATGATAAGGTCACATGATGACCATGGGAAGGTAGTGCACAGACCATGTAGTAGTTGTATAAGTAGTATAGAAAATCTAATGGGAACTCTATCTAGTTCTCCTTGTCAACTTGGACTTGGAGTGGATTTAAGTCATCTTGGCTAAAGTCTTACAGTAGAGATAACTTCCATTTTGGTCTCTCATTAAATGATATTAGTATAATTTTTCTTTATCATTTCATCTTGTAGCAACTGGGCAACTGGAGTAGCAACTTGTTCTATATAATCTTAAATACTATAAGATAGCTCCCTCAGTTGTCTACCTTCATAGGTGATTCCTGAGGTGAGATTGTCTTTCTCATACTTAGTGCTTAGGCTGACTATTATGATGTAGATATTTTATATTATAGGTGAATACATTAGTTGTTTGTTTTTATAGGTGACTCCTGAGGTATTTTATATTATAGGTTATGGGCCCTGTGCTTGTTACCTTCTAGTATATAGCTTAAAAAGCAATCCAACTGTACACAGAGCAATATGTCCATATCCAGTATAAGGCCAGAAACATATTCAAGCCTAAAAATAAACAAACTTTGTGACTTTACACTCCAAAAAAAACAGACAAAGGATAAACTACTGCAATGTAGCAGAGAAGAAACATAAAGGACTTTACTGGCAAGAGTAGCTACCTAGCTATGTAGCAGTATACTAGGGGACATAAGGTTACTATACCCAATAGGCCTATTACTTGAGAACCAGTAGATTTGAGCCTGCAGCCCCACAGCATCAAGCCAGAAAGATAGCCTAGCCATGAAAAAGAAGCCTTATGTAAAGAGTCTAGAGCCTTGCCCATAACAAGACTGTAGTAACTTAGCCTGAGATGACTTAGATAACCTTCTAGTCCAAGTTGACAAGGAAAACTCAATGGAGTTTGTTATGACTTGGCAAAATAGCTAAGTTATTATTTATTTTTCTTTTTCTTTTTCTTTTCTTTTCTTTTCTTATCTGGACTTACAACACAAGAAAGAAGTGCAGAAAAGTTGGTCAAACAGATATCTTTTTACCATCACCATCCCCTGGGGCAAGATAACCCCTAGGGGCCATACTCTACCCAACATCTCTCACTAATATTGTCATAATGTCATCTATCTGCTTTATTTTTCATTGCCCTTTGGGGTAGCACATTTGTGCATTTATGCATTGGAGGCATAACTACCACAGCATGTTCTCTTTGTATCTGCTCTTTGCTAAGGCTGGAAGAAGGCACCATCTGGGGACTAAACTAGTGGCCAGAGGGAATCCACTCTTGAAAAGAATCCTATGAACACTCTGTCACTGAACGACATCCATATAAAAGAGCTCCCTATAGCTCATCACAAATATACATGTTCCTCTACAAAATCTGGGTATCACCTTTGGGAAGTATATTAGAGCATAGTAGGTACAAAGATGAACTGATTCAAGCTCTCTCTCAGGGTGGGATATCCCTGAGGGAGTCACTGGTACCCTTGAAAAGGGGTTTGACCAAAGTACTTATCTTGGTGTCCATCACCTGATCCCAATGGGATTGTTCCATGATGATCAAGTTCTATGGCAGGGGCTAAAGGCTAGGGTGGGGCAGTGGATATCACAAATAGAAGGGATGGGGAAGTCTTTAGGTGGATAAATGTTTTTGGAAGGTAGATACTTGGTGGTAAAGAGTCTGTCATTTAATGTAGTTTTCTCATTCTTTACTACCTAGGCTACTAACTACATATTGGCACTTGGAAGGCATGCTTATAACACATGCTGCAGGGTTTGCCACCATGCCCCTGATTGCCTCCTGCTTATTTGTATTTAGAGTAGCTGGCTTTATAATTGATGATTTTAAAAAAGAAAAAAAAAAAGTGCAGAAAAGTATCACATGACAATATCACATAATTATGTCACATGAAATGGAGTCACATGATGAGTGTGGGACAGTAGTGTAGTAGTTGTATAAGTAGTGTACAATAAATCAAAGAACTCTAGTAAGTTCTTTTTGTTAACTAAGAGTAGATCTAAGTCATCACAAGCTAAGGTCTTACAGAGTTCTTGTTATATTTCTTATACTACTTATACATGAAAGTAACCCTAACCCTACTCTACTCTCCCATGTATCCATACAAGTAGTTACTATCTTGTATGTTCAATAATTAAATAAAAGAAAAAGAAAAAGAAAATAAATATTGACTTAGCCATTTTGCCAAGTTATGACAAGGACTTCTTCTGATCCTAAAAGCAAAGTATAGATCATGGCAGTTTCCAAGATAACAGCAATTTAATGTATAGTACCATAGAGATTACCTACTGATTGTTTAATAGCTCAGCCAATATTGATCATCTAGAGACATATTTGGTATCAATTAAAAGGTCTTTTTAAGGGCTTTCTAGTGCTGTTAAGACTGTAAAAATTGTTGAAGAATTGATGGATATAGGTCCAAATGAAGTTTGTGATATTCTCTATATTTCTTTTGTATTTCTCAAAATATATAAAAACCCTTACTTAGTATGAAGAGAGCAAGCAATCTCAGTTACCTCTTTCCTCTATTTGGGTTTTCAAAAGTGGGAATCTATTTTTAGAGTGATTGGATTAGTGATTAAGTTGCTTCAACTCTAGATAGAGTTAAATCAAAGAGACTACAGAATACAGTTAACTAAGCTACAGAGGCAATATTACAAGAGCTCTAAGATAGAGTTAGGTCTTACTAGGGAGTTAAGTGAAAGTGACAAGGTGCTTTGGAACCTTATAAGACCACCAACTCATAGGTGAGTTAGGACTAATCCTAGCTAGGAAGGACCTGCAGTTGCATAGTCTGATAGCTCAGTGGTAGAGCATATGGGCTAATTACCCAAGATCATAGGTTTAATTCCTGTCCAGGTCACTTCTTACAATAAGTTTCTCTTGTTCTCCGACATCAAGTTATACAGGGAGGAATCAAAGTACAATATCTGATTACATAGTCAGAGTGCTACTATGAGGATAGCTTTAAAACAGACAGTTAGAATGACACTAGAGAAGCAGTGTCACAAACTTCATTCAGACCTATCTCCATCAATTCTTCAACAATTTTTACAGTCTCAACTGTTAAGACTCTAAACCTCAAAGTTGAATATGCATTTCAACTCAAAGCTTATGTTAACACTTGATATCTTCACACTTCTTCACAAAGGATCTAGTTAAGGTTTTCAGTGAAGTTATATCATAAGTGAGAGTATCAAGACTTTTAGTTATACTCTGTACTATAGTCCAAGGACTGAAGAGAGTATGGGGTTGCAAGAGTAAGGATGTTTACACAAGAACCATAGAAAGAGAGAACTTGTCATTCTCATTCTTTCTGGCCTATATTTATACTAGTCTCTAATGTTACAGGTGTTACTACTTACAAAGTATTTGAGTAACTAGAAGTGACTAGTTGAGTCAGTGACTATTCATAACCAACTTAAATCCACTCCAAGTCTGAGTTGACAAGGAGAACTTGATGGTGTTAAGACTCTAAACCTCACAGTTGAATATGCATTTCAACTTGAAGCTTATATCTAATATTTGATATCTTCACGCTCCTTGCTAGAAGGTCTGGTTAAGGTTTTCAGTGAAGTTATATCAGAGGAGAGATGTCAACAAGACTTTGAGTGGCACCCTTGAGGTTGTCCTAAGACAAGTAAGAGTACTAATTCCTCAGAGTAAGAATTTTACAAAGGGAATACAGAAAGAGAGAACTTGCTGTTCCCTTCTCTTTCTGGGCTGTATTTATCCTAACTAAGTATTATGACTATGTTACAATGTGGTAACACTACTTGTAACTAAGGGTGACTAGTTAAGTGACAGTCTAGTGACAGAAGCAATGAGAGTAACAAGTCGAGTCAGTATCTATTAATGGGTTAGTCCGATGTTATCCTATTTAGCACAAGTCCAAAGATAGAGGAAGGAAATAGTCCAAGGTTTCTCCAAAGAGTCCTGTCCATACTATAAGTTTATTGTCTCTTAGAGTCTCTAGACATTTGATGCATTACTGCATAGTAATGTCTTCGTTTCAAGATATCAACATCTCTTCTTGCATTATCAACATCTCGTCTACTAGCCATTCATTATCAGACCAAGGCTGATAATAACTGTAGTCCCACTCAATGTTCATAACAGATGGAGTCCCTATTTATTTCTTGTATACTACTTATATAACTACTACATGGTCTGTGCACTATTTTTCCATGGTTATTATATAACTTAATCATGTGACATGACACTGTGATATCTGGACATGTGAGTGTGATGTGTGACATTGTTATGTGATACTTTCCCATGCTCCTTCCTTGTATAGTAAGTCCCAAAAGAAAAGAAATATAAATAATAACTTAGCTGTTTTGCTAAGTCATGACATTTAGTTAAGAGTCTATGAATAAACTGTCAATGCCAATATCATTGTCTGAGGTTTACCCAATGTTTCTTCAATAAGTCCAAAATTGTCATGACTTGGCAAAATGGCTAAGTTATTATTTATATTTCTTTTCTTTTTTTTCTTTTGGACTTACTATATAGGAAGGAGTGCAGGAAAGTGTTATGTCATGAGTGTCACATAGTCATGGTCATATGATAAGAAGTCACAGAGTAATGTCACATAATATTACATGATAGGAAGTGATAGGGTGATGTCATATAATGTTATATAATGGGTTATATGATGAATGTGGGAAAACAGTGCACAGACCATGTAGTAGTTGTATAAGTAGTGTAGAAAATCTAACAGGAACTCCATTAAGTTCTCTTTGTCAACTTGGATAAGAAGGGTGTCTAAGTCATCTCAGGCTAAGTCACTATGAGAATGCTCTTTCAATTCAAGATCTTTTGTGTTCACAATGAAAGTTGTAAATAATTTTCATCATTTATTTCATCATCTCTTTTAGTGTTCTCATTATTGTCCATTAATTCTTGAATCAACTATTCATTATCACTTCATGGATAATAGTACTGGTAGTCCTATCCCATATCCATAACATCAACAGTACCCAAAAGCCCTTAGGAAGACCTTTTTATCAATACCAAATACATCTCAAAGCAATCAATATTGGTTGAGCTATCAGGCAATCAGTAGATAACCTCTATAATACCATATATTAAATTACTGCTATCTCAAAAACTGCCATGATCAATGTCTTACCCTTAGGGTCATCAAAAGTACTCTTTGTTATTCTCAGAATGGCCCCAAACTGACCTTGAGGCAATTAATATTAACAGAGATACAAAGTCCTTAAGTTTTGTATATAGACTTAATTAATTACCTATAGATACTCATCTGTCTTTGAATAGAACAATAGATAGCCTCAATATGGTTAAGTTATTACTATTTCCAGTACAAAGACACTATTATATGTAGAACAATAGGTAATAGCATATGATAGTCTTATAGCAACTTAGCCTAGATGACTTAATCACCCTCCAAGTCTGAGTTGACAAGGAGAACTCAATGGAGTTCCTGTTATTTTCTATATACTACTTATACAACTACTACATGGTCTGTGCACTACTTTCCCACACTCATCATGTGACATGACCATGTGACTTTCTATTTATGTAACTGTGACCATGTGACACTTGTGATATAACTTTTTCCCACACTCCTTCCTGTATAGTAAGTCCAAAAGAAAAGTAAAGTAAAGTAAATATAAATAATAACTTAGCTATTTTGCAAAGTCATGACAAGTCTGTTCTAGTACATAGACTATTACAATCATGTATATAAGAACTTATGGTTTGAGGATAAGACCTTGGACTTAACAATATCTCTTGTTACCATCTAAACTTTGCTTTTTAAGCCCTTTTGAGCTCTAGAATTTATAATCACAAATCTAAAAAATAATTCAAAGACCAAGGAATCAAGTTTCTTGTCTGGTCTTCTCAATTCCCTGATGTAGACCCATTGAAAATCTTTGGAACTACCTCAAAGGCAAATGAATGACTATTATCACAAATGATCACTTACTTGATTTGTGATTTGAGAAAGTATTCTTCAAAAGAGCTCAAAAGCAAGGTTTAGACAATAACAAAAGATGTTGTTAAGTCTGAGGTCTAATCCTCAGACTATGAGTCCTTATATACATAATTGTGATGGTCTGTGCACTAGGACAGATCATCACATGCTACTACCTATTGTTCTACATATAGTAGTGCCTTTATGCTTGAAAATGCTATAACTTAACCTTATGGAGGCTGTCCTTTGTTCTAAGAAAAGGACAGATGACTATCTATGGGTAATTAATAAAGTCCATGTGTCACAAACTTCATTTGGCCATATCTCCATCAATTCTTCGACAATTCTCACAGTCTCAATGGCTACGGAAAGCCCTTGAAAAGACCTTTTGATTGATACCAGTCACATATCAAAGCAATCAATAATGGCCAAGATATTAGGCAGATCAACTGGTAACCACTATGGTACCATTTATTAAATCCCCAATATCTCAGAAACTGCCATGATCTAAGCTTCGCTTTTAGGCATCAGAGAAGCCCTCCTTATACTGCTCAGAATGAGCCTAAAATGACGCTGAGGCAATCAATATTCATGGAGATATGAAGGCCTCAATGTTTGCACATGGACTTTATTAATTACCCATAGATAGTCATCTGTCCTTTTCTTAGAACAAAGGACAGCCTTCATATGGTTAGGTTATCACTATTTCTAGCACAAAGGCACTACCATATGTAGAACAATAGGTAGTAGCATGTGATGATCTGTCCTAGTGCACAGACCATCACTTTCATGTATATAAGGATTCATAGTCTGAGGATTAGACCTCAGACTTAACAACATCTTTTGTTGCTTGTCTAACTCTGCTCATAAGCACTTTTGAATCCATATCTCAATTCATCACAAATCAAGTAAGTGACCATTTGTGATACTGTCTCAAAGTTGAGGGTCCACAGGTTGGTTAGTCTGATATGGGATAAACAAAGGTTCTAGAGCTGGGGGGGAAACTGAGTAATTAATATCAGAGCCTTGAGGTAATGGATTGGATGTGTTGACCACGTTGTCAATGTAAGATGCACCTAGGGGTTGGGAGACTGGGAGCAAGAAGTTGAATGATGAGTTGCAGCCACTGTGGGTCTGGGTTAGAGAAGCAGAATTGATCTCTACATCCATGTTGTTCTGTGCAGAGATGTGCTCTGTGTAGTCCATCTCGGAAGAGGGAGAGGAGTTTAGTGGGGAGGAGGAGTTACTACAGGGGCCTCCCACACTGGCTCACAACGTAGGGCAGCCTTGCTGTATGTTGACAGTGGTGTCATCTGGTCATTCAATGGTGGATTCGTTGTTGTTGTAGGGTTTCATCACAATGTCTAAGTTTACAGATACAGGTTTTGGTATGTTACGCTCAGGCACTACCATTGATGATGAGGTACAAGTGAAAGAAGCGAAAATGTAGATCAGGAATGTACCTGGTGAAGTTGAAAATATCATGAAATTATGTACTGTGTGACTTCGTTTAGATGCTCCTCAAGTTTTTGATCCTGCCCATTGAACAATGGAAAAGTTGTTTTTGGCCTGATAATTAATGTTCCTGAAAACTAGACCTGTGATCTGCATTCTGGCCAGCGCACTGATTTAGAAGTTGGTGTTCCACGGAAAATGATTGTACTAGGGACTTGGTTTATCATGGGACATTTTTGGAAATCAATCACTCACTCGCCATTGCTCCCGACCGGTATTTCTTTTGGACGTGTGTACAGCCCAATCTGTGATAGAATACAAAGCCTCTCCCGATTCATTGTCTCTTGCAATCATGAATACTCCTGACACCATTTCCCTTCTTCGCACTCTATCCAAAAACATATCTGATGGAGTTGATAAGATTGACCAATCGTGCACCCAGTTGCAATTCAAATTTCCTTCCCTCGATGAGCCCTTCACTGTCGCAGCAAAATAAATTGAGCGCAGGGGAAAGGAGGGAAAGACAGAAAGACTTAATTAAAATGTAACTACAATCCCATATTTATATGTAAATATCCGAAACAAATGCTCCGGCAAATGGAGTTTCCAAGACAACTCGATGTCATTCCATAA
>Ga0153988_1000389_pt1 | contig 11423 bp, 10 predicted proteins | sample TSNC072MetaG_FD_104742 | JGI IMG/M metagenome (GOLD analysis project Ga0153988, IMG submission 104742) | Attine ant fungus gardens microbial communities from North Carolina, USA - TSNC072 MetaG | ecosystem: Host-associated > Fungi > Mycelium > Unclassified | place: USA: North Carolina, Jones...
GCGGAAGGGATCAAGCTCCAAATCTCTCTGTCATTCTGAACAAGGCGCCAGTCCGATATAACTCCAGACAGCAAGTTGCTGTAAACATACGGCGTTAACACGTCGATATGCACAGGTCCTGAATGCTCAAATAGTTCAAGGAGAGAACATGTGCGCCTTGGTTCCCGGACAATTACTGATCATTATATGCAGTAACATAAGAAGAAAGAGGAAGGTGGGCTTGATTTCAAGTGACGAAGGCTTTGAAAGAGAGATACTTCAGGAATAGAAATTTGTTGACTAGTCTCAGTCCTTAAGCTACCCTCCTTCATTTGATTCAGGACGCCAAATTACCAATTCGAGAATCTTCAGCTAAATGGAATCACACATCCATCAGCTCCGTAGGCTCCAAACGAGGGATGGTCTGTGGGGACTATTCAAAGTACATTCTTTCAACGACAGAGATACTGACTGGGATGAGGTATGAAGGATCAAATCGGCATCTGCCCAAAGTAACTTACAGGGGCAGTAATTCTGTACCAGATGAAGAGGGTACTTACTGCCACAGAAGGAAGTTGACCGGGTGCTATTGGTCTAGTGGGTGAAAATTCTTGTGCTGGTCTCCGAGCCTCCCACCTGGTCTGTCAGCATTGGGAATATTAATTTCGGCTTGTGTGCGCCTTTGGAGGAGCGCCCATGTGTACAAAAGAAGCTTCAGAAAACAAGTAGACAGAGATAGAGAACGAGACGGTAAGGAACCGAGATCAAGCAGATGAGAACCAAAGTACGACACTAACGGCCAAGTTATGTTATAGCACAAAGGAAAACGGAAAAATAATTTCAGAGGCTTCACTTGATGATTGATGCACTGGTCTTCACCGTTGAGAACCAGATACGAGATGTCTGTTGCGAATAGAGAAGATGAAAACCAACGGTCACATATGCCATAAAGCAGAATAAAGATCCTATTCACGTGATGGTAGCTCCAGTAAAATCGTTTCCTATCGATCCGACCTTTCCGTTCAGGAGAAGAGTGAATGCCAAAGATATGAGTGCCTATCGTGAGAGTATTCAGGAATGGGTGCAAAACACCTGATTCAGAAGTACTTGGTTATCCAAAGGGGGAGAGGCGATGACCATGATGATTTATTGGTATATCCTAGGAGAAAAGAGCCTAAGCCATGAGCGCGATTCTCCTACTTACATGTCCAGAAGCCCGCTTAAATTCACTCGAGAGCTGACGCCATGATATGGATGGCCGTCAGCAGCTATGTGGAAATGCCATATGGCGTATAGATGGTCGTGATCGCCGCTGCCTTCGAAAACAACATCTGAATCACTGATCTATGGGAATGGGCATTGTAAGTTCAGCTTACCGAAGTTGATAGGAGATTCCTTCAGACCCGCCGAGTCCTTTCCGCATCAGCTTTCAGCAGCTCAAGTTTCTGGATTGCGAAAGGTTCGTGCGAGATCTGAAGGTATACCAGCATTTTAATGTCCCAATAGATTTTAGATAATCACTATTCGACACCCAGCCAGTTGGATTAGGACAGATGGAATCTAAAGCTGCCTGTGTGAATTTTGGACCCTTTTGATGGTTAGATGATGGCGATTTGTGCCCCAGAATTAGGTAACAAGGGCTGATTCTTAGTACTAGCTACCGCGTAGGTGATCTTTTTTCCCATCAAAAACACGAGATTAGGGACTACACAAGACTACACAAGTCAATGAGTCAATGGAGGCAATTATTCTCAGATTTTATAAGCATTTCCCACCCTGAAATACCAAAATACATATATTGTGACCCGGAACACAGAGATACTTGAGAAATCTGGTTGCATAAGAGATACATGGCTCAATCAGAGATTTTATATGGATAGGATATGAATTCCAGGGTCCTTCAAATAATTTCTGATGAGTTACACAAAACTCCTAAAGCGTTGGAAGTCAAATTAGACATTGCTTAAAAAGGCTTCTGATTGTGTTATAATACTATGTTGCATGTTAATCTTGTGACAATTATGCTTGTTCAACTTTATGTCTTGCGATTGTCGTAATTGAGCGCAGGGGAAAAGAGGGAAAGACAGAAAGAATTAAACTGTAACTACATTCCCATTTATATTTAAATATTCGAAGCAAATGCTCCGGCAAATGGAGTTTCCAAGACAACTCGATGTCACTCCATGACAATGAAATAATTCCACGATAACGAAGACCACGTGCACCTAGTCTTTGTCGGTCCTTTTTTGCGAGAACTTCAGTTTTACGTGATGTATCAGTGAGGCTCTTGTCCGGAACGACGATTGGAGTGGCTCTGATCGGCCTTTAGGTATTCACTCAGATGTCAGAAGATCGGCGTTCTATAAAATCAGACTCTTTTTTCTGAACCGAGGTGTGACGTTAGCTGCGCATTATCGGTTCTTCAATTTCGCGGAGTTTGATTTGGCAATACGCCCCACAAATTTGGTACGATATAAAGTCTTGAAAGTGGCAATTTCTGAACCAGGAGCCTGCATGGACACGAGCTTCAAGCTCTAACTATGCTTGATCAATAAAACAAGATGTTTTTGACTCTTTTGCCCGGAGTGTCAACTTTTTACTCGGAGTATCTTTAGAACCTTTATTCGATTATGATCAACAGTGATCTGGATCAGAGAATGGCAGTGCAATGAACCATGTGATTTCCTGATTTATCCTATCTCAAAGACAATAGCTGGATACCAGCTCTCAATTTAATGATCAGTGTAAATGATTTATGCGATGAGATACTTTTGCTTCGTTGAAGAATCTACCCAGGCAACTTTTCTTTCAGTTCCAGTGTCATTTGTTCTAGAAACAGCCATTCCTATCTTTATAGCTATGGCGACACGACATCTCATGTCCAATGGGGGTCTGTCAAAAGACAAATGACGCAAAAGTAGAACGAGGGTAGGTAGCACAGAATATCAAAGGAGTTCCTTGTGATGCTTTGTCATCAGTGACTGTAGGATGGTTTTGTCGCATGGTCCATTCAGGTGGACCCCAAGCCTACTCCTAGACCTTGCGTCATTCAGTAGGTTGAGGGTCAACTGGGCAACTTGATAATTTTTGCTTAAGGGATTTCATTGAGGAAACCAGTATTGATGGGTCTGTTTTCAGCTAAGTTGTATGAGTTGTAGAAGGCATACCACAGGTTAGGTAAGGTATTGCATGGGCAATTTTCAAACGAAATGGATTCGATAACAGGTAGTAACTTTTTCCTGATCTAGTTCATTAAGTTCCATAGTCTCTTATTTGATGATGCAATTTCATGTATCTTGTTATCAAAGAACTTTTCCTTGGTGTCTTATATAGTAGACTTATATTCTTTCTAGCTTTGTATGTCACTTTGCTTCTGATATCTATTAAGGCTATTAGTACATTCTTAATTCTACTACTTCTTGAAATGTTTTATGACACCTTTTAGTTTGGAGTGTTGGTGCCATGCATCATCAAATATGGTAGCTAGTTGTTTAACCATATTTTGAAGATCATCTCTACTTTTGATATTTAATATGTCAAGGTTTTCTATGTCTTACATTATTGATTTGATGAAGTATTTCTCTTCTTTGCTATCTTTTTTTATTGACATAATGCTAATATTAATGTTTACCTCCCTAATGCCCACTTCAATGATAAGAGGGATATGATCTGATGGTTTTTGTAATTCAGAGTGCAAAAAGTGTTGACCAAACCCTATATTAGTGGAAAGAAGAAAAATGAGGTCTAAGATAGAATTAGTACTATGTGGATTGTTAACGTATCTTATAGGGCCTAGGTTAGATGGAAAAGATAACTCTAAGCCTAAGCTGTTAGCAATTGTAATAAGTGTTATGAGAGCCCTAAGAAGGAACAAGTTTCCTATGTATTCAAACACTTGATCACAAACATCAAGTTATACAATGCAGATAAGATATAAATAGCATGGGAACTTAAGTAATCAGATCATGTGACAGGGTCATGTGATTGTAGAATATTCTAGAAGGACATGTGATCATGGACTAGTAGTATACAGCCACTTGTAAAAGTAGTATAAGTAGGTAGTTAAATCTAATGAGGAACTCTATCGAGTTCTTCCTAAACACTTACCTAGAGTGGTCCTTGAGTCATCAAGACTTAGCAATAACAATAAGATTGTCTGTATGAATAGAATAGTAATGGAAATTGGGGTCCCAATTACTGTTTTTGATGTTAAAGTCACCTGTTATAATTATTATGTTTCCAAAGTTCCTAATTGTTAGCAACTGACTTAGAATCTTAGTCTAGGATTTAGACCAAAAGACTTTTCAGGGTTAGAAGAGAACTCAATGGAGTTCTTGCTTGATTCTTTTATACTATTTATACATTTCCTAGCTGTTTGCTCCTATTTATAATACAAGTTCTTTTTCCCATGTCCATTAGTTATTTCTAATCTTTCTCTCATATTACCTGTCATTCCTTTCCATCAGCTGATCCTGTCTATTACCATTATCATAGTCATGTCAATTTATGACAGTACTCCCCTCTTAAGAATTTTTGTCCCAAAAATTTCTTACAGCTCATCATAGATATCTCCCATCTTTCCTATTTCATCATCTTCATTCCATTCTTCTATTTTTCCTTTCTCAAATTCTTCTTTTTCTTCTTCTTTATTGATTTTTTCTAATTTTTCTCTTCTCTTTCTCTTCTATTTCTTCCAATTCCTTTCTAGTCATCCCCAATATTCTTTGTCAAATCTCTTGTTATCCCAGCCATATAATATTTTTGCCATATACCTACCTGGCAGTTCTCTCTCCTTATCTTCTTTATCATTTCTTCTTTTCTTTGCCTTTTCTATTTCATTGTATTCTTTCTCAAATTCTTTGACTAAGTTCTCTGTATTTTCTAGGCTCTCTCTTGGTTCCTAGGTATCTTCTTTCATTGTATATCCTTTTCACTGTACCAAATATTGATCTCTTCCTCTAAATCTTTTTTTTAAAAATATTTTCTCCATTTCATATTCTTCTTCTCCTTTGATTATAACTGGTACTAGTCGTTCCTTTTTTTGATCTTCTATTTGATCTTTGTATCTCTGTACTCTACTGATATTGACTATTAGATGTATTTTAATTGTACTTGGTAAATCCAGTTCTATTGTGTTTGTTGAAATGACCCCTTTTACTTAGTATAGGCCTACAAAATGTTTTGTCAATTTTTCCAATTGTCTTCTCTTTATTTTATGCTTAAGAGCACCTAGTTTCCTACTCAATATTCTTCTACTTTTCTTTTTCTTTTATTGGCATATCTTTTTATCTTCTCCTGGCTCTTTTTCAGTGCCACTTCTGCTTTCTCATGTACTTTCTTTATTCTTGTCACAAATTCTTCTGCCTTCTCAAATTTTCCCTTTTTTCTTATCTCAAATCCCATGCATGGATCTCATCTATTATTTGCTCTGAACAGCAATACTTTTGTACTAGTCTACACCTTATTGTTATATGCAAACTCTACTATTACTAATCAATCTGGCCATTACTCTTGTCGATGGTTGATGAATATTCTTAAGTATTGTTCTAAGTTTTGATTTATCCTTTCTGTTTGGTTGTCTATCTGTAAGTGGTAGGCTGTCAACAACTTGGTATCTATTTCCAACATTCGATTTAACTTCTTTCACTGAAGTCTTTTCTGTAGTTGGCATAAAGTGTGCCATTTTTGTCATTCTATCATATACTACCAATATACTGTTATATCCTTGTGCTAGTAGTAGCTTTGTGATGAAATCTGCTAAAATATGGGTCCAGGATTTTTTTGGTACTGCATTTGGCATGAGTTTTCCTGTGGATGCCTCTGTTCAATTCTTATTTCTCTAGCATATATCACATTCCTCTATATACTTCTTGACTTCTTTTGTCACTTCTAGCTACCAGAAATTTCTAGTAACCAACTCCATTGTCTTCCACTATCCTTCATACTCTCCTACTAGTATATCATGATGTAGCCAGATTATTTCTGCTCTCAACTTTTTGTCTCTTAGAACATATACTTTTCTGTTCCTTAGCATAAGTCTACTTTTTTCTCTCCACTCTTTGTCTCTTAGCATTTTTACTTCTGCCTGTTTCATTTCTTCTACTACTTTTACCACTTCATTGTCTTTTGCCTTTGACTTTCTTATTTTCTCCAATAAGTCTACTCCCTCTATTACTACTTCTATTACTTGCATTGCTCTTACTTCTAACTATTCCTTTTTCAACAACGTTTTATTCTTGTTGTCCTTTTTCACTTTCTTTTGCCAGTCTGGTCATCTACTCAAACTATCAGCTTTTCCCATACTGGATCCTAGCACATGTTTGAGCATAAAATCAAATCTAGATAGGTATAGAGCCCATTGCACTTGTTTATGATTTAACTTTTGATTACTCATAAAATATTTCAAATTTTTGTGGTTGCTTCAGATCTCAAATTTGTTCTGTGCTCTTTCTAGCAGATGTCTCCACTCATCTAAGCATCTAACTATTGCCAATATCTCTCTATTATGAATTTCATAATTCCTCTTCACCTCATTTAGTGATTTTGAGATAAAAGCTACTGGCCTCTACTTTTCATCCTCACTTTTCATAAATAACACTTCTCTTGTCATGTATTCTAACGTATTTGCCTCTATCCTCATTTCTTTATCCAAGTCTAGTACCACCAATACTGGTTGCGTCATGAACATCTGCTTCAACTGCTTGAATGCCCTTTTCTATTTATTTCCCCAATTCCATTTTTTGTCCTTTCTAACTAACCTATGTATTAGCTTAGCTATTTTGGCAAAGTCCTTGACAAATTGTCTGTAATAATTTGCTAATCCTAGGAACTTCTGTATCTCTTTGACTGTTTTTGGTTTTGGCCATTTTAGGACTTCTACTACCTTTTTTTCTGTATCTTAATTCCTCCTGATCCCATTACTAGCCCCAGGAAATCAATTTCTCTTACTTTCCATACACATTTTTCAGGCTTTATGTAAAGGTCATTTTTCTCTATTCTTCTTAACACTTCCTCTACTATTTCATTATGCCACTTCTCGTCCTCTGTTCCTACTAAGACATTGTCCATAAACACAGCTACTTCTCTAGTATTTATCAGGTCCCTCAAAATGTCATTCATCATTGCCTAAAAAGTTGTAGGCAAGTTTGTATACTCCTAAGTATATTGTGAATGCTGCCTTCCACTCATCTCCCTCCTTTATTCATACATTGTTGTACCTCCATCTTAGATCCATCTTTGTAAATACCCTTTTTGTTCCCATAGTGTCAATAAGGGTCTGAGATTAATGGTAAGGAATAATTGTCCTTGACTGTCCCCTTGTTGAGATACCAATAATCTTGTACCATTTGGTTCTTTCTATCTTTCTTTCCTATAAAGAAGACTGGTAAAGTTTGGGGTGATTTTGAGGGTCTAATATACCCTTTTTTTAGCTGTTCTTCTATAAATTCTCGTACTTTCTCTTTCTCTTGCCTTGACATTAAATATATCTTTTCTTTCTTTGAGACAAAATCCTCTTTTAGATTAATTGCATAGTCCCATAGCTTTCTCTTTAACATCCTTTCCAACTCTGCTTTCTCAAATACTTTTAGCCACCTATGAAATTTCTGTGGCACCATTTCTTTTACTTTCTCTCTATCTAGCTCAATCTTCTTGTTGAACTTTTCTTCCATTGTCTATTCCCACTTGTTTCTATTAGCTTTTTCCACATTTCTTATTTTCTTCCCTAGCTTTTTCCTCCACTCTATATCTTTTTCTACCACCAGGTTTTTTCCACAAAGGGATAGACATCTTATCATCTTTACTTCTCCTATCTCCCAATTTATTTCCAGGTTATGCATGTCATAGAAAAGTGACTACTAAATAGTGTCATGGAAGTATAACAAAATACCTGTTCAAATGAACTACATAAATAGCTGGACCCTTGTTAGCAAGTAGCCTTGCTAACATTGTCCTTTTGGTGTAGTGGTAAACCATACAGTATATGACTACTGGTCCATAGCACAACTATAACAGTTACTATCACAAATGGTCACTTCCTATTTGTGATGGGTGCTTTGATACTTTAAAGAGTTCAAAAATGCAAAGTTAGACAAGTGACAAAAGATGTTGTTAAGTCTGAGATCTAATTCTCAGACTATGAGTCCTTATATACAGAATTGTGATAGTCTGTACACTAGGACAGATCATCATATACTACTACCTATTGTTCTACATATGGTAGTGCCTTTGTGCTTAATATAGTGATAACTTAACCTTATAGAAGCTGTCCTTTGTTCTAAGGAAAGGACAGATAACTATCTATGAGTAATTAATAAAGTCTATGTGCAAACATTGAGGCCTTCATATCTCTACTAATAATGATTGCCTTGAGGTTGTTCTAGGCTAATTCTGAGTATTATAAAGAAGGCTTTTGCTGAGCCTAGAACTGAAGCATCAATTGTGGCAGTTTCCGAGATATTAACAATTTAATAAACAGTAACATAGTGGTTACCAGTTGATCTGCTTAATATCTCAGCCAATATTGATCACCTTGAGACATGACTAGCATTGGTCAAAAGGTCTTTTTGAGGGCTTTCTGTAGCTATTGAGACTGTGAGAATTGTTGAAAAATTGATGGAGATATGGCTAAATGAAGTTTATAACAGTATATTTACTTTGTTCATAATGAGGTTGAGGTCAACATGTTGATTAGCAATTGGAACAATAGCTTGCTCTCTTGAGGGGCCCTTGGTAGTAGCTTGGATTTTCCTAGTTTTATTTGTCAGTTTATCCATTGATGTGCTATAAATTTCTATTATCTTCTTATTTGGTAATACAGAAAAGACTTCTTTGATTTTGAGGATGTTTGCAACTGACACAGTAGCCTAGGCAAATGATTTGATGGATGTTTCATTGCTCTTCACATTTTTGTAGAACTTGGACTTTTTAAGTTGTTCCACATTAGAACAAGGAGGGAGGGATAAGAGGACATTTCTGATTATTCTGTTGTGAGGTTAGCTCAGAGCCTAGGTATGTTTAGGGATGTTCTTGGTAAATTTTTGTTTGACTATATTCCTGAAGAAGATCTTGTTCATAATATAGAGTTGGTCTCAACTCAACTCATATATAGCAAATAAGAAGAACCATACTGCTTTGTCAAAGGAGTTGAGTTATAGGACGTCATTACTACTTTGATTATTCAATTTCCTTTGTCTTAGGAAGATAGCCATGTATTGGAGAGACATTGATATATTGGTGACATTGCTTCACAAGAACTCATTAGTGCTGAAAAAAGATATGATACTGAAATTTCTGTTGATAAGGCTAAATTATAGCTAGGATTTTTCCTGTTTTCTTGTTAAATTAAAGTTTCCCAACTACTGTCTAGATAGCGGTGAATATAAAAGTTTTTAATAAGTAAAGTATGTGATCTTCTAAGAAAGTACCCTAGTCAACACTGTGTATTAGCACGGTATCTCTCATGCAAATTTATGGGGAAATTAATTCAGAAGATAAAGGTGAAAAGAAGTTGTTTAAATAAAGTTCTACCAATGTACTATAGTAGCAGTAATATTCAAAATCCAATTCTCAATTCTAGACTACTATTTATACCCTGTTCCTGAGTCCTGCCTGCTTGGTATTATTCTAATGCCCTATTTCAAAGTTGTCCTCATAGTAGTACTCTTTGGCTATATGTGTAGTGATTTAGCCAGAGACAACTTAATCACTCTCCAAGTCCAAGTTGACAAGAAAAACTCAATAGAGTTTCCAGTTGATTTTCTACACTATATATACAACTACTATTGTGACTATATACTTCATCTTCTACAGTCCTCATGTTACTCATCATGTGACTACCCTGTCACATGTTATGACTGTGACTTGTGACCAATATCACACCTTTTGTGACTTTGTGACAGTAATATAACTCTTTTTCCATGCTTTTTTTTTTTTAAATCAGCAATTTATTACACAGGGCATAAAGATAGTCTGTGGCAGTATAGAGAAAGGGAGACTACAGACCCTTAATACATATTGTAAATGCACCTCTTATACTAACTAAGTATGAGGCAAAGAAGCATAGGTACCAAAAGAAAGAAAAGACTAATTATAGAAAAAGGAAAAAGACCTAGCTTTCAACACATGTATTTGCCATACCGACTTAACTCCTACTCTATGTTTCAGGCCCTAATCAAACAACCCTCCCACATTGCATGTAAAATCACAGATACTATTTCCAGTACTCTAGTGAGATCTCCTTTTAAAAAGATACTAGTGACTTCTACTACGAGCCAAAGCTCTATGTGGAAGGGCCAAGGACAGTTTATACTATCCCAGTCTCTCCTGGTTGGCTTACCTAAAATTGCCTCCCTAACAAGGTGTAGGTGAGGAGCAAGGCGTCTCACCTGTGAGTAAGTACTAGGACTCCTTTTTGTAGGTCATAGAGAAACTGGGTACCCTCAAGTGGCTATTAACCATTAGTGTCTTGATATGTGACTTCAGGACAACATATAGGGAAAAGGGCCAGAGGCCAAGGGTATCATAGACTTCCCAGAGCTTAGTGTACTCCTTCCAGTCCATCCTATTTACAGAAATGACTACTTGAAGTATCTTTCTATGAACCAAGAGGCTTACAACTTGACAAGTCTCTACCAGGTTGAAGGTGCTGAACATGTGGCACAGTGCTCACACATCTAGCATAATAAAGAAGGAAAAGATGCTGCCTCAAAGAACAGGTAGAGATAAACATCAGAAGATGAATGTCACAAACTTCATTTGGTCATATCTCCACCAATTCTTCGACGATTCCCACGATCTCAAAGCCAGCTTAAAGCCCTTAAGAAGACCTTTCGATAGATACCAGTCACATCTCGAGGCGATCAATAATGGCCGAGATATTAAGCAGATCAACTGGTAACTGTTAGGGCTCACTCCGCACACAAGGCAGAGGCACTAAGAAGCTAGTGGATAGATCCGGAAGCTAAGGTGATATTCAACTGAGGTATATCTATGACAGCCGACTAGTACTTATACTACTAGACCACCAGGCACTGTTCTCATGGTACCTGACCAGTATTCTCACATTGTCCAATATTAGATATACAGGAACACACAAGATGTCAATCATGAGAGAGGAAGGAAGACAGTGGGAATGCGATCGGAGAGATAGCGGCTCTTAGGTGGGAACCTACTCACGTCACTAAGCATAGCCCTAGGGTAGTCCCCTTACAGTAACCACTATGTTACCATTTATTAAATTGCTAATATCTCGGAAACCGCCGCGATCAATGCTTCAGTTCTAGGCTCAGCAGAAGCCTTCTTCATAACACTCAGAATGAGCCTAGAACAACCTCAAGGCAATTAATATTAGTGGAGATATGAAGACCTCAATGTTTGCATATGGACTTCATTAATTACCCATAGATAGTCATCTGTCCTTTTCTTAGAACAAAGAACAGCCTCCA